>ERZ724522.27-NODE-27-length-76858-cov-6.933102_pt1 | contig 76858 bp, 59 predicted proteins | sample MGYA00376055_ERZ724522 | MGnify/ENA primary metagenome ERZ724522 (study PRJEB28724, sample SAMN07190884) | wastewater metagenome | isolation source: effluent of sewage treatment plant in Hong Hong | place: Hong Kong | collected 2016-03-17 ... | reverse complement strand
AAATTTTTTACAAATTTAAATAGAGTATCTGTAGTTAAAAATCTAGCTAGTGTAATATTAGTTAAAGTAGTCAAATTTCTATTGTCCTTATTAATTGTACATCGCTATCAAAATCCGTAGTATACCTTCTGCCACAATAATAACATTTACATAAATATGATAAAGATATGTAATAAGGACATTTTATATATATAGTTTCATATTCACAAGTTCCACAATAGTTAGAAATAGAAGAATCATCAAATTTAAATACTTGATTATCTTCTAAATCTTGAAAAATTAATTTATACTCAAACATCTATTGTTTTTATTGTCTCTATTGATATAAAAGAATTAACAACATAGGCATATAAACATGTATAACATTTGATAACATTTATAGACATTTTTACAAATAAATCTGATCCGCAAAAATTACATGTATTATTTGGTTTTAGTTCTATATTTATATTTCTTATAATAGGAAATTTAAAACAAGTATTTATTTTAATACCAGAAAGATGTTGAGTCATACTAATATATATTTTACTTGTTTTACTGTACTATATACTAAAGAAGGATTTGTTAAAATATACCATTCTTCTTGATTACAATTATAGCATATTAAACAAAGATGTATTTCTTCTGTAGAGGCTATATATTTACTAGTTATAGTAACTATATTACACCAATCACAATAAGAACATTGCGTATCTACATAATAATAACAATCTTTTTGAAAATATTCTAAATCTTCTTGTTCAAATTTAAGATCATCTTGTGAGTTTACATCTAAATGTTTCATATATCTATTGTTTTAATCTTTATGAAATCAGAATGTATTTTTTCTTTTGATTTTAATAATATAGGCTGTACATATGAACAATTATAACAATGAAATGAAAGATATAATAAAAAACGTGTACGACTATTTATATTTCTAAGAGTAAAAGTATTTGAAACATAACAAGATTCACAACAGACATTAGTAAGTTTGTACATTGTATCTACATAAAAATGATTTATATCTTCAATAAAAATAAGATTATTAAAATTACGTAAAATATGTCTTATTGCATAAGAATCTGCATGAGACATTCCTTTATGTGGATCTGTTCTTACTAAGTATTTTGATAGATTTTCTGACATATCACAATCATCGTCTAATATAGCAAATGAGTCTACTTTATGATTATCTAACCATTGTTGTATTTCGTCTCCTCTATTATAAAATTCATATGATAGATTAGGTGTAGCTCCTATAATAGTATCTTCCTCTAAACCTGCATTAGTCAATATTTTTATTACTAATTCTAAAGGTAGAAATGCTTTCCAAGAACTACTAATTACTACTTTACAATCTGTATCTACAATAGCACAATTTAAATTATATAAAATATTTGGATCTATATATTCATTACCATATGTAGCACGAGTAACATATGAATTTAATACACCGTCTATATCTAGAAACAGTACTTTCATTAGTTATTAGTATTTGGTGTCGTGGTGTCAAGGTCTGATAAAATAGTTCTAGCCGGCCCGTAAGGGCCAGCTATTACCTTCCGTAGCGCCCTCAGAAGGGCGTGTCTTCTTCGTTCTTGCCCTTCTTGGTCTTGAGGGCAGCCAGATCTCCCAGGCTGCAGAGAGCCTGCACGGCAGCCGTCTTGGGGATGGCCCGGGGCGTCTTGGAACGCTCCTCGGCCTCACCCTGTCGAGCCTGGATGAAGCTCGTGATGTCGCGCATCAACTCCTCGATGAACGCATCCTCGAACTTGATCTGTTCCTCGGTCTTCTCCACATCCTCTTGCGAGGCGAAGGGGAAGAACGAGATGGGGTAGACAGTCTGCTTGCCCTGGGCACCCGTGTACTCGCGCTTCTGCGAACCGATCTTGAGGACATTCTGCCTCGTCACACGGATGTGCAGGTCATTGAGAGAGAGGATGAAGGTCTCCTTGCGGGCCTTCTTGCCCTCCTGAACGAGCACCATCTTGGCACTGAAGTCCACGAGGATGCCCGTCTCCTCACGGATCTCGGCCGACTTGGCATAGGCACGGACAACGCGGAGATCCAAGAAACCACCGTCGAACTGAGCGATCTTCGTCATGTTTGTAGTCTGAAAGAGAAATGTGATAAGCAGAAACACTCATCACAATGGAAATAAATCAGATTTTTAACACCACGGGCTAAGATTATACAGAAATAGTATGTAGAAGGCAAACTTCATTTCTTGAAAACCAGTATGCAGCTATATTACAAAAATAACAATAAACAAGTGAATAGTCATATTCATGCATATCTGATTTTCTTTTAGGCTTACAATACCAAATATTTAAAAAACAGAAAGCACAAACTTTATTATTTTCAGTAAAAGAAAACAAAATAGATTTATCTCCTTTATCTGAAAGCACAGATAGATATGTCATATTTTATATACTAATAGTGTGCACTATTTTGACAGATCGTGTATAATAATAGTCATATGCTTTATGACAAATATAACAGTAAACACGAGCACGAAATCTTCTTGACAAAGATACAGTTGAAGAAGGATCAATAGTAACATATAGATTACTACAACATCTTGTAATTGGAAGATGTTTTATATCATCTTCTAAAAAGCTAATAATAGATCCTTGTTTTACTTCAGCTAATAGTGTCATATATTTATAGTATTTATTAAGTATTGTCTATTTACTTTAATAAGTTCTTTCTTAGTCCAATTATCATCATCATATGAATCTATAGATCTATTACAAATGTAACAAGATATTTCGATATAACAAGGATCTGCTTGTTTGTCAAAAATAATAAACAAAGAAGAATAACAACAATCACATTCTTTAAATTGGAATATATTACTAATAGTTCTATATTCATTAATATACATTGGGAAAGTTTGTTCCATATAGTATTTTGATGTGTATTAGCTTGAAGGATGAGAGATATTATTTAAGTATCAAAACTTATATAGATCACGAAACTACTAAACTTTCATAAGTATATAGAATATAAAGAGTTAAAGATATTTGAGCAAGGTCAAATATAAAGCTGGTAGTATTAAATATTTGACACCCACCCGCCAAATAGGTCTAGTCCATGCAGATTGACAAGCAACCTGCGCACAAGTAGTCATTCTGACCACAAGCTTGGATGTCACGCAAGCTGCCACAATGTGAGCAAGAGTGCGTTTTCAGCCAAGCAATGGTCTCGACCATGATGTTCCCATGACAAGGCTCGGGACTGCACCAACAGCCTAATACCTTGCCCTCAAGAGCCATCAATTCCTTGACAAAAGTTGGCTCTGCGATCTTGTCCTTGAGCCAAAGCCGATAAGCAGCAATGACCTGCTTCCTTGTCCCATGCTGACCCATTACGAATGGGTTACCCCAAGGGCCTGGTCTACCTATGTAGACATCGTATGGGCTCTTCTTGCAGTGAACTACGAGACTCATGACTACTCCTTGAACATCCAACCAGCCTTGATGAGCTGTTGCTTGAGTTCTTTTGCCTGGTCAAGAGTCAGGCCTAACTTCTTGGCGACCTGAACAGCATTGAACTTGGTTGGCAAGCGCATTGACTTGTCACCATTGACAAGCATTGGGATGACAGGATAGAGAGACATGTCTACTCCTTAGGCAGAGTGGTGTCAATCCAGTTCAGAGTGTCGTAACAGGGCGCGCAATACTCGTCCCCATTGCTGTCCTCCATGCACCCCGGGCACCACCCAAGATACCTGGACATCAGATTGAAAGTAGAGACACAGAGAGGGAGATCCTTGATCTCCAAGAGCTTGTTGACTACAGCCCTACGTTCTTCGGTATTCATACCGGAGGTATCAGTTCTTTGACACGCCAGTCAATGGATCAGGCCCATCAACTTCCTTCTTGTTGTCAGCAAGAACTTGATCTCTCTCCTGATCGTTGTTGCACATGCCCAACTTGAACTGCAAGAGAAGCATTCTCTTGAAGGAGATCTTGTCCTGATCAGGAACAGCAAGATCGTCGATAGTGTCCTTGATGGTTGCACCAAGACGATTGGCAAGATATGATAATCCTTGATCTACATCCACACCCAAGGCCTGGGCCAATGGAGAATAGTTCAAGACAAGCTGTGCCCAAGCCTTCTTGACCATGACTTCAGCGATTACAAACGGTCGCATGTCGCTATTCATACAGGTAGTATCAGTTATTTGACATCTCCGGGCTATCTACCTAGTTGAATAACACCATTATGTATACTCATATACTCTTTACCAGTAAGAGTATCTAGTATGTGGTATGTAATAGGAAGAGTAAGACCATTAGTTTCTTTAGTAATAACAAATCTATTAGATTTGTTTATATACACATTAGTATTTTGATTGTCATCCTGTTGACAGGATGTAAATAACAAGATTAGAACTAACAGTAAAGCTTTCATTGTATTTATAATAGAGAAGATTACTAATCAATATTTTAACAATGTAATATTAATGACAAATCAATAGTAACCACCTCCCATGTATATTTCACATTTATTACCTTATAATGTCATTTATTTGATACATCCCGGTAATATAAAACATATAATATTTACTGTATGTTTATTAACTTACATAGTGTCTAGTATATACACAATATACATAATAGATAGTATTTATCCTACATTATCTATTTAGCCCGGGACTAATGGTTAATCTGTACATTATTTAATTTATAAACTTTACACCCGGCCCTCTAGGCCGGGGTGTCTAGGTACTAACGCTTCCTAGTGACTAGGAACACGTAGCACAAGGTAAACAGCATTCCCAAAAGGAATGCTAAAACCAGCAGTACGTAGAATGGCATGATGTAGCCCCTGTTGTCAAGAACCTGACAGGCCGAAGCCTGTCAGATTTCAATCTCCTTGTGGTTGTCCTTAGGTGCATTCCCAGTACGCACCCGAACAAGCTTCCAGCCCTTCTTGATCAACCTCTTCTTGAGGCCGCCCCACTCCTTGGAATCCATTAGATCATCCTTAATATGGACGATCTGAGTGTAGGTCTTCTCCTCAGAGAGAGACACGTCTTGGTAGACAGCCTTCTTCCTAGGCTTCTTACCAGGGGAAGCCTGATAGTCATCAGGCACAATGATGGTCAACCCATCCTGACGAGTCAGTACTCCAGCCTTGACAGGCTGGGACACTTCAGGAAGTGGAGTACGACCAGCCGCCAACTCATCAGAATCTTGAATCACATGCATCTGCATGCGATCCACGTATTCCTTGGTGGCTTCGTAGATGACACGAATGTCATCTCCGTCCTTCTTGGTGCGGATGGACATGTGGCCCTTGACCAAGTTGTACTTGTCATAGGTAAGAGCCTTCTTCCTCGGTGGCAAGTTGAAATTGATCTTTCGACCAATCACATTCTTGCCATCGTTTGTGAAGAAGTTAAACTTTTCGTTTGACTTCTTGCTGAGAGTCATCCAAAGGTACATACCCTTGGGAGTACGGATACCTGCCAACCAAGTCATAGCTCCACTACGACCAAGTGGGATCTCCTTCCAGAGCATACGCTCCGGCTCGTTCTTGAACCTGAACCACAGGTCCTGGACGGTTGGGTTCCGGTCGATCTGCGCATCACTGTACTTATTGTACAGGAAGGTATAGGGCGATTCCCCCAGGATAGGCCCAGTGCAATACATAGGCCGAAGCCTACGTACACACACATCAGGATTCTTGATGAGCTGCTGGACAATGGAGGGCTCACGCTCTCCAGCCTTAAGGCCCACCAATTTCTTGCTAGGGCTCAGCCTGAAGTACCATCCAGGAATAACCTGGATGTCCAACTCGGTAGTTGCCCAATCATTCTCCCCTTCAAGATCGGGGAGTTCTCCGTATGCTTTCTGGTTCACCATAGTACGGTGAACATTGACAGCATAGCCGGAGTAGTTGGTGGCACTATCCACCTGTTCATACTGCCTCTCGCCAAGAGGGGCAGGCTCATACCCAAGCATCCGCTTGAAGTACCTCTTGGTGGAAGCATACCAGCCACGGGGACTGGTCAGATTCCTGCCACACAGGCGCTCATTCAACTTCGTCAAGCCGCCTTGTTCCTTCAACCAAGCATCCACTTCAGGATTACCCTTGAAGCGGTCAATACCGTGGTTGAGGATGTCAGTTACCTGACGGTACTGCGCCAACCGCATATTCAGGAGATCGTTCTCCTGAACAGAGATGCCGTTGATCCAACGGAGTTCTCCATCCTCCTCGTCCTGGAGGATCGACTGCTGCTCAGGCACGATGTCCTCCTCGAGCTGCTTGGCCACATAGGCCACAGCCTCCTCCATCGAGTGGGCCACAGGCCCCACACCATGCACAATGGCACGGTCGCGCAAAGCACTGACAGCCACCATGTCGTGGCAATAAGCCACCAGGGAAAGGAAGAAGTACTGTACGGTGTACATAAGAAAGCTCCAAAGATCAGATTTTCGCCCAGTACAATGTGTACAGGTGTCAGGTTAATCTTGCAACCTTAGTAGAAAGGGTCTACCAGCCCTGTCTTAGGCCTTATCGGCCTCGTGTAGCTCCCAACAGAGGGAGCAATACACCTTGAATCAGTTTAACGACTTGATTCAGGTCGCCGCCTTCACACGTCCCAGCCCTGTTCTGCTTCTGCCTCTAGAACAGGAGGGGCCACCGGCGCCTTGGGGCAATGATGACGCGAACTCGAATCCCACTGTACAGGCGGCTGCCCATAATAAGCGGGATACCAGACCTCACCACAAGTGTTGCACTTGTATCCGTAGGTCTTCATGTCCACGAGATCCCCATCCACAATATGGGGAATGTGGAACTCAAACGACTCAATATTTTGAGCCATGGTCTAACTCCTTCAGATGTAGCCCTTTTAATATAGGTAGGCTACAACACCAGAGGCCTAGCTGCGAGAAAGAACCCGCAGCGTTGACACACCGGCTTCAAACGAGCCAAGTGTGCTTCCGCCCTCAACTTTTGATCGTTGAGGTAACTTGCAGTCACCCAATGGTGTCCCATGGGGTTCTCGGCCTGACGCAACAAAGCTGCATCAATGGCCTCATCCAGCTTGGTCAGAAACTTGACCAGCCGGGCTACTTGTTGCTCAACCATAGAGCACGCTCCTTATCTCCTCAAGGGAGACGTTCCTAAGCCTGGCCAACGCGACCAGGGCATTACGCCGACCTTCCATCTTCTTCAGGTCAGCTTCCAGACCCTCTACAAGGCGAGAGTCAAAAACCTTACGGGCACGCGCCCGTTGTTGTTCGATATCCTTGATCTCGTCAAGGACTCTACGGAGATCAATAAGGATCTCCCGCATGTTTTCTGACATGTGCCTCCAGTACAAAGTGTCCAGATACATGGTGCTTCGCACCATTGATAATATCTAGACTCCTGCCCCGTAGCAATACACTACGGGAATGATGGGGCTTTTATGGCATAGCCCCAATGCCTGTCCTATTGAATCAGTTTAAAGACTTGATTCAGGTCGCGCTGCGGTCGTCACCTGGACGCCTTGAAGCGATCCAAGACCTTCTTTTGGAAGTCTCGGATATCATCCTTCAGCACCCGCTCTGCTGTATAGGCAGCACTCTGGATATTCTCCAGAGCCCTGCTGTCACGGCCACGATCTGCCCAGGATAGTACCTGCGGACAGGGACGAAGCCTATCTGCCCGCCACAGAGCAGCCTTCACTACCTCTGCCCGCTCGCAGAGGTTGAAGAACTCATCCAGCTCCTCATCCTCAAAAGGAACGAGGAACCCCCAAGTGCAGACAATGCCACCATTGGCATTCATACTATCTAGCACGTCAAACATGCTAATCCTCCAACAAACGTAACCACTTTAATAATAGGTAGGCTACAACACCTAATGATCTAGTCATGTTTAAGGGCACAGACTAGCCAAGCCCTGATCTCAGTACGGCCAGCTCATGCATGCAATGAGCGCACCGACGATGAGACCAAATACCCAAGGACCCCAAATCTCTTTGGGATCCCGGGCAAACCTACCGCGCTTGTTGCGGTACTGCATGATACCCTCCAGTATCAAGAAATGTGACCACTTGTATGTAGGTAGGTCACTTCACCTATGTCCATCTCAGTCCTTGAACAGGGGCTGGACGATGATACGGCGACCCTTGCCCTTCTTGGGTTCCGTCCACTTGCCCAGCTTGTTGAAGGTGCTGGACACACCCTGCCTGACCATGCGGACGGTCTTACCCAGAGCCAGGCTCATGAGGTAGCCGAACTTGTGGCCAGGACGATCATAGTCATAGATCATGTTGACCTTGACATGACCCGTGTCTTCGTCCTTGTCTACGACCAAGACGCCAAAGGCGCCAAGGACCAAGGCCACGATCGGCCAGCAGACAGACAGGACCGCGAACGCCGCGACCCAAGGCAGAATCGCATCGGCCATCGGCACAGACGCGAGAATGCCAGCCTGCATCATGATGACGCAGGCGAACAGAACGACGAACGAGAGCTTCGTGTTCATGATTGAAAAGCCTCCTTCAGGCTTGAGACCTTGAGTTCACCTGTCTTCGTCTCAAAAGACAGGCGGTGGGCGTGTTCTGAGAAAACGCTTCTCAAGAACAGCCATCAACAATAGTTAGTACAAAAATATTAGTTTTTTGATTGCCTATTCAAAAATTTTATATATATTTTATAAAAAATGTTGTATAGGGAACACTATCACAAACACATGTTCCGCAAATCAAATAGTAGAGGTAAATGATGCGTTTTTGTAAAATATGTAAAAATAATAAAGATGAAAATGAAATGGTAAAAAGCGGAAGAAACCGATGCAAAAAATGCCATTCTATACAACAACAAAATTGGAGAAGAACAGAGTCAGGAAAAAAATCAGTAAGAAATACAGACAAAAATAGAAAGCAAGTTAGATTTAAGAACAAAGTACTTAGTAAGTATCCTTGTAATTTTTGTGGAGAATCTAATATTTTAGTATTACAATTTGACCATATAGATCCAAAAACTAAAATTGAAGAAATTGGAAGAATGGTTAAAAGATCTGCTAGTATACAAGAAATAAAAGAAGAAATGAGAAAATGTCAAATTCTTTGTTTTAATTGCCACATAAAGAAGAGTGTTCTAGAAAGAACAAATATTTGACATCCTCGCGGTTCTTAGAATATTGTTGGTCCAAATTCGATGGGTATCTTTTACTCTCCAAGGATACCTATGAAAATATTCACTTGTCTGTTTTTAGTATTATGTACGTTAGGATGTGTAACACAGATAATACAACCAAGTCCTAGTATTGATTTAAAAGCATGTGTTCCTCTTGTTTGGAACAAACAAATAATTGGATCTGGTGTAGTTATAAATTGTATTAAACAAGAAAATGTTTATATAATTGATATCTTATCAGCTAAGCACGTAGGTGTTAATCAAGGACTAAGTACTGTAATTAATAAAGTAGAGAATAAAATATTAGAAAGTAAATTTCACTCTTCTTTAGATATATCTGTTTTAAGATGCATAAGTACTAGTTTTGTTGCCCCGGTCAAATATCAAATTTCTAACCCGCGGCCTCTGGATGTGGTTTATACTGTAGGCTATCCACTTGGCATAAGTCAAGTAATAACAATAGGTATTATAAACCACTCAGTTACAAATATAACTGAAGGCGGCTGGTTATGCTCTAGTCCAGCTATGCCTGGAAACTCCGGCGGAGGAGTTTTCAATAATAAAGGAGAGCTTCTAGGTGTTACAATAGCTATTGTTATGGTAAGTAACAATAATACTGAAATCCCTATACCTCACCTTCAAATATTTATTCCCATAAGTATATTTTCTTCTTGGTTAAGAACCAATTGAAAGGAGAGGCAGATGTCTGACAAAGCTAAAAAAAAGAGGCACACAAAGCAGGTCTACTGGATCTGTGACAAGAAAGGGTGTAACACGGGGAATACTAGAACATTAGAGGCCAATATCGTATTAAATGATGACGTTTGTGATTACTGTCATCACAGAATACACGAGCCTCTTTTAATTGATTTAAATGACGAACAACATTAAAGCTTTTCCTAAAACACAGAGCGTAGATCGCTACCGAATGGTTAATGTTCTTTATTGTCCAACAGACCTAAAGACAACCACAGACTTTACTACGGCTACCCAAAGAAACAAGAAATGGGGTATTATAGTCAATTTAAATATAGTACCAAGCCTGGATAAGTACCCAGTTAATTCTCCAGTGATTTTTGAGAATATGCCTTCAGAATTTTTTACCGGGGACAGCCTGGAGGAGCTTCGTCAACAATTAGTCGACAAGATCGACGAAGCAATGAAGTATGCAAAGATGTCTGTAGAGGAACCAGAAAAGTTCGATGCTTTGATGAAAGAAAGAATCAGTAATATGACCTGATATGCCCTTGGTGCAAATTTCTTGGGTAATGAATACCAGTCTTGAAGTTACCTCTTCTTGACTGGTTTTTTAATAAACAGTAATAAATATGATTTCAGATAAAGAAAGACTTACAACTCAGCTACTATCCTGTGTCTATAAAGATCCTAAGGATAGTTCCGTGCTTAGAATTAATTTTGACAACCTTCTTCATACTCTAGCGGCTTTTAACTATAATTTACCTAATAGTAAATTTGAGAAGGCGCTTGAAGAACTTCTTAATAAGAAGATGTACGGGGCTAGGATAACTCCTGGGCTAAGATATGCTTTAGTACAGCTAACAATAGAGCTAGCTGATATGATGCACGTCACAGACGAGCAGATTATTAACTATTACTCTAATCAAGTCCCTATGCCAGAAATTGATCCTAATACTGTAAAAAATTGGAGAAAGGAATATTATGGAAGTATGGATAAGCATGAGAAGCAAGCTTTAATAGAAAGCATGCAAGGCAAGCTTAGACCAGATGTTATTGAGGAGATAAAGAAAGCTTGAACATACCTGTAGAATTAATGATTTCTATAATAGAAGAATCATCTGAATGCCGAGATCATTTAAATTCTATGTATGGGTATGAATTTGAGATCTATAATAAGTTTAGTGTTAAAAATGGTAAAGAGTGTCCATTTGCTAGGGCCGCTTTAAAGAGGATATTTCAACTTGAGTTCAAAAGAAGAGGAAAACAATTTCTTGCCAGCCTCGGAAGTAAAAGCTGGGGATCTAAAAAAGACGAAGCAGATGATGCTGAATTCATTGGTTGACATAGCAGAAACAACTGCTCCTGTAACTAATGAGCAACGCGCTCTGCTAAGTTCTTTTATAGATGCCACCACTAGAGGCTCGGTAGGTATAATGGGCATGGTTTGTAAAGGGGCCAAGTGTCCTTTTATATCTAATTGCCCCCTTGCATTAATTGGAGCTAAACTACCTATTGATAAGAAGTGTCCTGTAGAAGCAGGAATGATAACAAACTGGGTTAACAAGCATTTGAAGTCTTTAGGCATAGAAAATCCAGATGATCCTGTACATTCTTTTGACATGGACATGTTATATGAAATAGCTACTCAAGAACTTATAAAGTGGAGATGTAGTGTTCATTTATCTGACGATCCTAGATTAGTCTCTGAAAAACAAGTAGGAGCTACAAATCAAGGCGAGCCTATTTTTGGTGATGTTATTAATCCTGTATTAGATGTTATGGAAAGAGCAGGTAGAAATATTGCTAAGATCAGAGAGGCTTTGGTTGCAACCAGAGAGGCTCAGATAAAAGCAGGACAAGTTGCTCTAGATCCTACACAGAAGTATGCTGAACAAAGAGCTAAGGCCGCAGAGATTGTTAAACAAAGATCAGAAAAGATGAAGGATGCTGACTTTAAGGTGAAGGAGTAATATGAGAAATTGTTTTGATAATTATTTTATGAGACCTATTATAGGAATGCTAACTAAGAAGGGACCCGCATTAACAATGGCTCCTCCTAATCCTATGTCTCTGCACTCGTTCTCTCGAGGCAATACTGTCTTAAGGCGAACAGCAGGCTATTATAGGCCCTACAGACCTGTTCTAAAGTCTAGATATATGGGAGGCTACTAAGAATGAGTATATTTAGAAAAATGCTTGATAAGTCAATAGCCACGCTTACAAACCCTACTAAGATGCTCGGTAGCGCTGGAGTGAAGCAGCGTCTAGGATTGTTTGCTGGATACATGGGCGCAGGATATGGCTTTTCTGCTTTAATGGACAAGCAGATAGAAAGAAGCAGAAATTACTATGGAGCAGAAAGATTTGAAAGAGAGTATGGAGAAGGCGTAAATACTCCTGGGAATATAGGTAAATATTTTGTAGGTTGGACAATGGGCGGAATGGCTCTATTAAATAGAGACTATATAAGTAGAGGAAAGAACACATATAAGTATTTATTTGGAGAAGGCAATAAATATAGAAAATTATTGAATAGAAAGAGCCCTATTACAAGAACTGCATTTACAGACGGCGGCTATACTACAAGTAGTGTAACAGAGCCTTTTAGTACTTCTAAGCATGACATTGTTATGAAAAGAAGAGCTAGCGCTACAGCTAAGTTAAATAAGCTAAAAGATGCGCCGCAGTTTGGATTACTACAAATGTTATCTTCATCTTCCATACTCGGAGGAGCTTCTTCTCTTAGCTCTGGATTGATGAATGTTATTTCTAATCCAGCTACACAATACACTCTTTATGGTACTGCAGCAGCTACACTACTTATGGGAGGGGTCGCTTTACATAGTAAAGGAAAGCTGGCCACAACAATGACAGGCCTTGCAGTAGCAGGTGCAGGAGGATATGCCGGCCTTAGAGCTGGCAAGAGACCTTATGGTGGAGCAGCAGAAGGCACTATAGTGGATTTCAATGATTATAATAATTCAGCCGTCAGAAGAATGAACTTCTCTACGGCAGGATTAGTACAAGCACTAGATAGAAACAACAGGAGGTATTAATGGTCCAAAACTGGGAAAATTTTATGATGCCTGATAGTGGTAACTCTTTAGGAGATGATAATGCTTTAATGTCTGGCGCTATGGGTCTATTTTTTGGTATAGGAGTTGACTGGCTAGGTACTCCTATATTAAATAGATTAGAAAGAGCAGAAGTAAGAGGAGTAAGGCTTCAGCAAAGAAAAGCACTAAATTCTTTAAAGTCTAATATTAGTTCCAATAATATGAGTTGGATACATCAAGAACAACTTAGATTAAGAGAAAGTAGAAAAATTAAACTACCTTCACAAAATCTGATAAAAGATATAAAAAGTAACTATAGTAAAATGAGATTTGGTGCTAAAACTATAGGGTGGGGACTATTAGGTATGACAGCAGCTAGTATAGTAGAAGCAATGGTCACGCCAGGCTTAACTAAAGAAGCTATGCAGATGGATAATACAAGTATGGGCGGAGGAGCTACTTATTTAGACACTCCTCAATCGTATACTCAGAGACAACGTGCTCTTATGGCAATACACGAATCCCAGCTAGGCATTCGAGGTATCATAAGCCAAGAAGCTAGTGGATTTCACAAATGACAAATAAACCTTTAAAAACTCTTTTCTTAGACATCGAAACAGCGCCTAATCTTGGTTATACCTGGCAGAAATATGAAACTAACGTTATAGAATTTGTTCAAGAAAGATACATGTTGTGTTTTACTGTAAAGTGGCTAGACGATTCTAAGTACCACACTTATGGCTTACCTGATTTTCCTGATTATGCAAAAGATCCAAAAAGTGATAAAGCTTTGATGACTAAGCTATGGGATTTTGTAAATGACGCAGATGTAATAGTTGCCCACAATGGTGATAGTTTTGATATTAAAATAATGAATACAAGATTTATAGTCAATGGGTTTACTCCTCCTTCTCCTTACAAGACAGTAGATACTAAGAAAGAAGCAAAAAAGAAGTTTGGATTTAATAGCAACTCTTTAAATGATTTAGGTCAGTTATTTGGATTTGGAAAGAAAGTAGATACCGGCGGCTTTAAGCTCTGGACAGGTTGTATGTCTGGAGATACAGAGTCCTGGAAGAAAATGAAAAAGTATAATAAAATAGATGTTGCTTTGTTAGAGCAAATTTATTTAAAACTAAGAGGATGGATGAAAAATCATCCTAATGTGTCGGTTGCTTTAGATAGAGCCTGTTGCCAAACATGTGGCTCTAATAATACACAGAAGCGTGGGTTTAGTTATACAAAACTAACTAAATACCAAAGGATCCAATGTATGGACTGCCATAGTTGGTCGCAAGGCGTTGTAGTAAAATGACAAATTATATTCCAGAAAATAACTATCTTAGCACAAATTATACCCCGTTAAAAAAGTTAGACGGGGATATGTGTAAAAGATGTGAAGAATATTATGCTCTTCTATATGAGAAGAAATTAACCTCTTCTCCATTTCCACCTAAGTGTGAAAAAGAAGCTAATAAAAAAGTAGATTTATTAGATGTATCTGATTTTGATACGCTAGATGAATACATACAAACAGCTATATTATTAGATCCTATAGCGTGGGCACATGCAGAATTTGGATGGTCTCCAAGATTCTACCAAAAAGAAATGCTTTCTTGTACTTCAGTAAAGAAGCTATATAGATTAGGAAGAAGAACAGGAAAAACAGAAGCAATGGTTATAGAAGCATTGTATAACCTTGCAACTAATAAAGATTTTACTATTCTTGTTGTTGCCCCTTATGAAAGACAGGTAACTAGATTTTTTGATGAATTATCTAAGTTTGTGAATAAGAGCGCGTCCTTAAAAGGATCATTAGCAAGATATACTAAAACACCATCTAGAATGGACTTCCAAAATGGAAGTAAAGTATTAGGCTTCTCAGTAGGCGCAGACGTAGGATCTGGATCTGATAAAGTCCGTGGACAAGATGCTAATCTTATTATAATTGACGAAATTGATACAATAGAAGACGCTGACATCGACGCAGTAATGGCTATCTTAGCTTCTCACAAAGACTGTAAGCTTATAGCTGCTACTACTCCACGTGGTTGGAGAAGAAAATTTTATACATATGTAACTAATAAAAATCTTGGTTATAAAGAATTTTGGTTTATATCTGCAGAGTCTCCAGAATGGACAGAAGAGACTGAAAAATACTTTAAGGGATCCAGCGATGGAGCTACATATGGACATGAGTATTTAGCAGACTTTGCAGAACTAGAAGACGGTGTATTTAAGACAAGATCTCTTAATGCGTCTATAGATGACTATTCTATAGAAGATACTGGTCCTAGGCCTTCCTGTGACTATATAATAGGCGTTGACTGGAACACAAACGCAGGAACACACATTCTTATTATAGAAAAAGAATCTAATAAGCTTAAGTTAATTAAAAAAATAGTTATAGAAAAGTCGGAATATACACAGACAGCAGGAGTAGAAACTATAATTGCATTGAATAGGGCTTGGAGACCTAAATGGATATTCATGGATAAGGGATATGGAGAAGTACAATATGAGCTTCTAAGAAAACATTCTTTAAAAGAGCCCGGATCCATGTTAGATGTTAAATTAGTAGCAATACTAATGAATCAACATATTGAACTAATAGATCCTTTGTCTGGACTTCCTGTCAAAAAAGGAGCCAAGCACTTCCTTATAGAACAAACTAAGAGATTATTAGATAATGGAAACTTGATATTACCTAGATCTGAGGATACTTCTGTAAAAAGTAGTGACGACAGAATGGGATTAATACAACAAATGAGAAACTTCAGAGTAGAAAGTTACTCTGTGTACGGCTTACCAAAGTATTCTCAAGGACAAGACCACACTCTTACAGCCTATTATCTTGCAATCGGCGGCTACTACTGGAAAGAAGGTGACCTAAAAGGAGTTCCTTACAGTACCAGTGTAGTTGGAATAGAAATAGGAGACGAAGGCCCTAAAGTAGAAGCTACATTAACAGAAAGAGAAAGACAGCTTGAAATACAAGCTGGGTGGAAGTTAGTTAACCACACAGGCGGAAAGAAACCTCCTAAAGACATAAAATCTAGAGATCTAGGAAATCCGGCTAAAAAAGGAATGCAGCATTTAAAAGGCAATTTAGATGCTAGAAGTAACTTAGATGTCAATAGAAAAGGCAGAGGTGACATTGGGTATAAAAGAGGTAATTTCTAATGAGCATAGAATACAACGGACGACCTAATTTTGCTAGACCTAGAAAATTAACAGATTTAGGTACTATTGAGCATTTTAAAGATAATTTAGATTATGATGCTTTTGGTGATGAAAATGAGAGAGACCAGTTAATTGATGAGATATTTACAGATTTAGCAAAAACATATTTAAAAGGCAATAAGTTAAAAGAGGGTCTGTCTAAAATGGATCCTGCTCAATACATTCCTATAGAAGAAGCTTGTGATTCTACTAGAGCTGCAGCTATTAGATTAAACAAAGAAGAATCAAAAGAAGGCACTATAATAACCTATAATTTATATCAAAAAGCAGTAAATATAATTTTAGATAAAAAATGGGAAATAAGAGGCACGGCTATAAAAATGAAGCTGCCCGCAAGCGTGGCACAGACTAGCCAAGAAACTACAGAAAAAATAAGCAATTCTCCCAAGCCAGAATCTATGTTAAAAGAATTTATTTCTCAAAATGGTATTATTAGTACTATTTTAGGAATGCTTACTTTATCTCCTTTTCAAACTATTATTTTCCAAGCTTTAGGTGTAGAACAAGGTGCTAAAGGAATTCAAGTAGCTCAGATTCCTGCCGGTATTGCTTTATTTTTAGAATTAGGTATAAAAGCAGAAAGAATAATTAACGCTCTTAAGAAGAGCAACATATCTACTCCTTTAGTAGAAAAACAAATAGAAGAGCTGTCTAGTTCTGATACAGCTAGAGCCGCGGCTTTGAAGACTATCGGTCTAGATTATGACGAGCTGAAGAAAAGCAAAGAATTTATTGACTCAGAAGAAATAATCAAGTATGTAAATGAATATTACAGAAGATATGGAGGCTTAGTAGGACCAAACAGTCATTTAAGTATAGACCATTGGATAGCATATTTAAATGTTGCACAAAATCAGCAAACTATTAGAGGAGCATTAAATACCTCTTCAGAATTTTCTCCTAAATTCCAATCTTACAAACAACAATATTCTCCTTCTCAGAACACTCCTGAAGAAGGAGCTAGCATTTTCAATCAACCTAGAAAAACAAGCAAGATGTTTATACAACTAGCTAGTGCAACTAGGTCTCTAAAAGAAAATAGTAATAATCTTTATGATGATATATTAAGTTCTTTCATATATCAGCTTACAGATAGGGACATGTGTTGTGTTTCTGGAGATACTAGAATACAACATTTCTTTGGAAATAATAAAATTTCTGATCTAGTCGGTAAAGAAATAGAAGTTTGGAACGGCCATTCTTGGTCTAAAGTCAGACCATTTATAGCAAAGAAAAATCAGAAGTTGTACAGAGTACATATATCCGACGGATCATATTTAGATTGCACAGATGATCATGAATGGTCTGTAGCAAAGCCATCTCAGTGTGGTAAGAAATTTTATAAAAAGAAAACCTCTGAACTAAAACCAGGATTTAAGTTACCTAAATTTGAACTAGATGTTAAAAATACAGGCCATAAGCTTAATAATGCCTATGAATATGGCTATTATCTTGGAGATGGCACATCCATCACTAAACATAATTATACAACAAAAATAAGTATTTTTACAACTAAAGAAAAACTAGATCTAATAACAAATACATGCAACACAGGCTATGTTAACGGCCCATACGATATGTCTAGTCAAGGATACAATTTTCCAAAATGGATTTGGACCATTCCAGAACTTGATAAAGAAAAATGTAAAAGCTTAAAACAGCCAAACGGATCTGTAAAAGGATTACCTGATTGGTTGTTTAATATGAATAAAGAATCTATACTAGAATTTTTGGGTGGGTATATTGATTCAGATGGAAATATATCATGTAATGGAAAAACAGAAGGATATAGGATATTTGGTACCGAAGATAAATTAAGAGATTTACAAATCTTATGCAGAAGAGGAGGAATTAATTTTACAACTCTTAGACTTTTTGATGATAAAAAAACTAATAAGGGACTTAGATCTGAGCCTTTATGGGTGTTATGTATACATAGTCATGATTGCAAAGAAATAAAAACTAGATTAAAAACTAGTAATAATTTTGCTAATCGTTATAACTCTAATGGACATACTTTAGTAGATAAAGGAGTATGGCAAAGAATAGTTAAAATAGAAGAACTACCAGGAACGCATACTACTTATTGTTTTACAGAGCCAATAAATCATATGGGAGTTTTTGGTAATGTATTAACACATCAATGTCTAGTTCAAATATTTGGTGCAATAGGCAATCCAGAAGTCATGTACACTATAGCAAGCTTATTAAGAATATTAGCTACAGACTTATCAGGAGAAATAGTAAGAATACAAAATATAATGTCGTCTTTCTTGGCTAATCTAGCTCAAGACGCTTTGTTTGAAATAGCTAAAGATATTAATAAGTTTTATTACAAGATAGCAGATAAAATAACTAAAACTTTTACTACAGATTTTGAGAACCTACCTGCATGTAATGGGATGCTTACCCTTGGATGGGCACTATTACATTCTGTGCGTGCTATATTTGATCAAGTAAATGCTTTAATAAGAGACATAAGTACTATAATAGGTAATTTTGGATTAGCCTCTGATGGAAGCTGGAAAATTGCTGCAGACAGAAGACACCTACTTGGAATAGCTAGAATATTAGAAGTTTTAGCAGCTAGACTTGATCTAGCTAATACATGCGAGCTTGATTCAAAAAACAGATCAGTAAGACCAAATAATGATCTTACAGACACTGATTCAAATTTTGACCAAGCAATATTTACTATTTTAGGAGACATACCTTCTGTTATTCCTATGAAATCTGAAGATCTACAAAAGCATTTTCCTGATATTACTAGTAAAGAAAGTAGTAGATTAAAATTTTCTTATGGAATAATCCCCGAGCAAAATACTGAGAAAGGCAAGGGTAATTGTTATACTCCTGACCAACAGGAAAGAATCAATAATCTGATAAATAGCCTAACGTCCGCTTTAAGAGAAAATCTAAATGGTTGATCCTATATATCTTGAATCCCCCCTATTAGGCAAAGACATAAAACTAATAGTTTCAGGAGCCCGAAAGAAAGAGATAACTTCTGCTTTAGAGCGTAAAACGAAGATGCTCGGCAGAGTAAGAAGCTATGAGTTTAAGGGCGCCGGAGATTTAAGAGTAACCCCTAGGTCTAAGTTTAATCCTCCTGTATATGATTTAGCAGAAATCTCCAGAGCAGCAGATATAGAGCCTTATATCTCACAATCTGTTAGAAAACACAGAGAGCAGATTCTTAAAGAGGGATATCAAATATCTGGTTCTGACGAGATGATGATTTCTTATATTAAACAAAGATTATTTGAAATAACTCTTTTAACAGGAATTACTACAGAACAGTGGCTTAGAGAATTAGTTACAAATCTTATTACCTTCCATAATGCATATTTAATATTTAGACGGGACCCTAATAGATCAAGTGGAAAAAGAATAAAAGTATATGGAATTGAATTAGATCCTATAGCAGGAATATTTGTTGGCGATCCTACAACTATGGAAGTATCTGTTGATAAGTATGGTACGCCTAAAGCTTGGAGACAGAAAATAGATGGAGATGGAGACAGCAGTTATTCAAAAACATACGCCGTTGAAGACGTAGTACATATTACTTTAGATAAGAAAACAGGATTTACGTTTGGTACTCCATATTTACTTCCTGTATTAGATGATATTAGAGCATTAAGAAAGTTAGAAGAAGTAGCTATTATTATGGCTGGTAAAGAAGCATTTCCTCTTTACCATTATAAAGTAGGAACAGAAACTAAGCCTGCCACCTTATTTGAAGGTGGTGGCTCAGAAGTAGATATGGTTGCAGATCAAGTAACCACGCTTCCAGCACAAGGCTTCATTGTAACTAGCGAAAGACATGAAGTTAAGCTAGTTAGCCGTGAAGGCGCAGCCCTTGATTTAGGGCCTTATTTAGAGTACTTTGAAGCTAGAGTTGTAGCAGGCTTACGCCTTTCTCCTCTAGATTTAGGTCGTGGCGGAGCGTTCTCAAGAGGAACAGCGACCAACTTAAATAAAGGACTACAAGATTCTGCTAAAGACTACCAACAAGTAATTTCTGATCATCTTACTCACTTTGTTATCCTTCCTCTACTTTTAGAGGGCGGATTTGATGTCTTAGAAGACAATATGGTTAGATTTACCTTCCCAACAATAGACAGGGAAGAAGAAAGAGCAAACCAGAATCATGGTACTCAGCTCTTTATGGCAAATGCAATTACTGCATCTGAATTTAGAAAACACTACCTTAACAAACAGCCTCTGTCTGAAGAAGAAAAGAACGATCTTTCTCTCAAACAGCAAACTGAAGCGCAGAAAGAGATTGTTAGAGTACAAGGATCTGTTCGGGCCGCTGCAAGCGGCGGCTCCGATCTAATGAAAGCCGTAAAAGCACAAGTTTCTAACAAAGGCCAGCCAAAAAATCAATATGGGAGTAAACCCGCCAAAAGTAGATTTAAGGCAAATGATTATTTTGACTCTATAGAAAATAAAGTAAAAGAGCTAAAAACAAAAATTTTAGATCTTTCTAATAATGTCACAGATGTTTCTTTAGTAGATGATTATTTTAGAGATTTTGTAAAAGAATGTTACGAAAATTCAAAAGAGTTTATAGATATTTGTATTGAAGAAGGACACAAGAAAGCAAAGAAACAATATGATAGTTTCTATCCTGATTCTGATATGGACTTTGAAGAAATAGGAAATAGAGCTATTGATAGATTCTATACAAACTTTGTAAATAAATCCTTCTGGAAAATACTAAATCCTTACAAAGACGAAATTGTGTCTTATTTATCTGGTGATAAAGATAATAATGTAGATGTAAAACCTTTGTTTAAAGCATTAGATAATTTGTATAAAGATATAAAAAATCTGACTGATATACAGCTAATAACAGCAGAAAGATTTGGATTTATAAAATTTGCTAAAAAAGTAGGCAGCAAAACAATTGATCTCGTTGATCCTGATACTTTTGAGAGTACCGGACTTGATATAAGCGAACTAATATACAAAAAATTCATGCCTACTGAAGATAATGCAAATTTTTTCTTAAGCTTTGTTAAGCCGCAGGAGCCCAAGTGACTAATATAAACTTCAAAGATTCATTAATACTAGAAAAGTTACTAACAGACAGCTTAAAGAGTGATGTTAGTCAAATAATTAACAGAGATCGCCAGCCTAAACTTAGAGTTGAGATAGACGCCACCCATTCTGGAACTATTATAAATAACCGGGTATATCCTGGTATTCATGTTAAAGATGGGTATAAAAGCTTTATTTCTAAAGAAAGAGGCGGCTCCGCAGAATATGATAAGCCTATTCTTAAGCACCATGATCTAACAGATGATCCTATAGGAAGAATAGTAGATGCAAGATATAGTCAGTTAAAGTCCGGGGAAGATTTTGAATACGATTTCTTAACTCCAGACGCCAACGGGAGTAAGGGATCTGGAATAGTTACAGTAACTGCATTGATTACAGATTCAGAATCTATAAAGAAGATAGTAGATTCAAGATATTTATCTGTTTCTGCAGGACACAGTTCTAAATCTTTACACTGTTCCACTTGTGGTGATTCTATACTAGAATGCAGCCACATTCCTGGAAAAACATACAATGATGAGGGTGAGGCCGACCCAGAGGGTCGAATGTGCTGGGCTGTTACAGGGCCTATGACATATCATGAGGTTAGCTTTGTTAACCTTCCTGCCTCCCCATCTGCTAAATTGACAAACTTTTCTTGGCAAGACAGTAAAGAAGAGTGGTGCAAAAAAGACAACATTATCGCCAGCCAGACACTTGGAAAAAAGGAAGCGGTTCGAAACTTAGTTCTAAGTGACGAAGAAGGCGAACTAAGTCTTATTAGTAACAAATACGTAAGTAATACTAAGAAGACAGTGATTGCAGTAAGCCCTGCAATTGCAGATAAGCTCAAGCATGTTATTTCTTCTGATAAATCTACCTCTGAAAGTGAGTCGTCTAAAGACCACATACCAGAGAAAAATTCTAAGGAAGTCCTAACTGTGGAGCAAAATCTTGATAAGGCAAAAAATTTAGATAATAAATCTAAAGAGGATCAGAAAATGGATGTTACCCTTGAAACGCTTCAAGCAGAACTATCTAGCCTAAAAGATCAACTTTCCACCGTTAAGACCGAAAACGAAGCTTTAAAAAATCAGGTCACAACTAAGGACAATGAGATTGTTAAGCTAGAAAAGGATGCAAAAGAAAGTAAGGCGGCAGTGTCTAAATCACTAGCACTATGTCTTGCTTCCCTTAGAAGCAATTTAAACAAAGTAGATTCTCAACTAGTAGACTCTGAAGAGAAATTTAATAAGTACGTAGATAGCCTAGCTACTCGTACTATTGAATCTCTACAGGACTCTATTACTGACTTAATGTCAGATAAATCTACTAAAGTAACCAAACCATCCGATAATGGCACCCCTGCAGACAAGATCATTTCTGGAGACAAGATAAATTCTCCCGTAATGAGCAAGTCTAAAGACGGAAAGCCTATTAAGGATGAAAAAAATAACAATAAGAAGTCTAAATCTGGTTTAGACGCTTCTTTTGGACTTAGCTAATCAGAGGAATATTTAAGTCATGGCAATTAGAATCCCACGTGGCTATGCGGTTTCCCGCCCTTACTACAATGAACTTTGCGAAGGTGTAAGACCTGTAGCAGGTTCTTTACCAAGAGAGGCATGGACCGGACTAGCCCATGTTCGTATTGACGAACTACACCACGATCCAATCGTGTTAGAACCAGGTACCCTAGTGGGTATTGTTACTGGTGGAGCCTCCGTAGGAGAAGGAAAGTTAGTACCTGCTGTTCTTGGAACAGGATACTCAGATGCTGGAAACCTAATTCAAGTAGGTTCTTCTAACGTTTGGGGTCTCCCAACTGCATCTGGTGCTGCTAACGTTGGTCGTGTAAAGCCACAGGGCGTATGCTACCAGCCAATCTATAGCTTTAACCTACAGGCATCTTTTACAAACTACACCCGTAACACGGCAGTAGGTATCCTTACTGACTACGTAATTCAAGTCCCAGCCGTTAACTCCGATGAGTGGTTAATTGAGCCAGGCGATGCGATTATGCTAGGTTCTGGTAAGCGTCACGGAATTGCATTTACAGCTCCAGACGCTACATATGCATCACACGCTGCTGGTTCACACCTAGCAGGACGTTATGCACCGGTTAAGACTTACGCCGCCCTATATAACGATATTCACGATCGTATTGTAGGTAAGTGTCTACGTAAGGTAAAGATCGGATCTGACAGCAGAGGTGCTTCCGCTATAGGCGCTACAATTCTAGAGTCTATAACAAACGGCACATTCTCTATCAACTCCGCGTACGATTCTGAAATCGCGTACATCTCAAAGACTCAGACTGTACCAGGTTTAACTGGTCTGACTGGCTCTGGTACTAAGGGCGTCCCTGGCTTCTATCTAGGAGCTAAGGCAGATGCGGCTGGAGATTTCTTCGGCTTAACCTTACTAATCCGAATCTAATAAAGGAGACGAATCAAAATGGAAGAGCTTAATTTTGATGTATTTGACAATGAGGATCAGAAGAAGGTCCTTATTAATATGGCCAAAGCCCTACAAGATAAGCGAGATCTAGAATCTGATTCTTTCGGATTTGATGAAGCTCCTGAAGTCAAGAAGGACCACGCCAACCTTAAGACGATGCGCCAGATCTGGGAAAGAAATGGCTATACGGCTAAGGGAACTAAGTGCTCTTTAGGAGAGCTTTTAGAAAAGGACGTAGAGATCAGAGAAGTGATGAAGGATAACTTCAGCACAGATCTTCCTCTACTAATCCCACGTGTACTAAGTACAATGGCAAGAGAAGCCATCTACCCTAACCTGGTGCTAACTCCACTCTTAACAAGAGTCAATTTTAGTGCAGGAACAAGAGTATCCTTCCCAACTTTTGGTGCATTCGCTGGCGCTGCTGCGGATATTGCTGAAGGTGAAGAGTACCCAACGGGTAACATGGAGCTTGGAGGCCAGACAGAGTGTATCATCGGCAAGTCCGGTATTGCAATTCAGGTAACTGAAGAGCAAAAGCGATACAGTCAGTTTGACATCATAAGCATGCAGGTTAGGGGCGCGGGTCGTGCTCTAGCGCAGTTAAAAGAGCGCAAGGCAGCAGATCTAATTTCTAACAACGGCCGTGTACTTTTTGACAACAACAGCACTGCTTATCCAAGCACTACTGGCCGTGACGCTGGTGGTTCTTATAACGGTACTGTAACTCTTGACGACATCTTCAAGGGATGGAGCACAATGGTGAATAGCGGATTTATCCCTAACACGCTGATCATGCACCCATTCGCCTGGAAGATTTTTGCTGAGGACGGCATGCAGAGACTGTTCGGATTCCAGCACGGAATGCAGAACATGCTATGGCAGCTTCCACAAGGCAAGGCAGGTAATGCTCCTAACTGGGGACAAACAATGTTGAACCAGAACACTTACGTAAGTAACCCAGAGAACCTGGCTACTACTTTCACGCGAGTTCCTTCTCTGTTCCCACAGTCTTTCAACATCGTTGTTTCTCCTTATATGCCTTTCAACTCTACTACTAACCTAACAGACTTCGTGTTCTGTGATATCAATGAACTTGGTATCTTGGTTGTAGATGAGGAAGTCACTTCTGACGAATGGAAGGATCCTTCTAAGGACATCATGCGCATGAAGTTCCGCGAACGCTATGGTATGGCCGTAATGAACGATGGCCGCGCTATTGGTCTGTTTAAGAACATTAAGATTGCGAAGAACTTCGACTTCGCTAACCGTATGATCTACCAGGTCACGGGCTTGGGCAACTCCTTAACAGGTGATGCTGACTTAACTGCAGATATTGTATAATATCTGGTAGTTAACTAACTAACGGGGTCGTCCATTTAATTATGGACGGCCCTATTTCATTTATGTCTACTGCTAAAATAAAAAATAACTCATCTAACTCCAGAACAGGAGTAGTAACACTAGGAATACCTTTTTCTAGAGCAGAAAATCTACAAACTACAGATAAGCTTGTTGTTTCTGGAGCTTTGTCTGGTAACAGTAATCAAAAAATACAATGGGCTCCTGTAGGTGCTAGATGGGACAACGGCGGCATAAAATACGCAAAAGCAAGTTTTAAAGTAGATTTAGCAGGTAATGAAGAGAAAACAGTAAATATTTCAAAAAGCCCTACTTACACAGCTATTCCTTTTGTTCTTTCAGATGCACTAGTAACTAATTTTAGTAGTCTGCTTGTACAAGTCACAATACAAGGCGTTCAATATAACTTACCATTAAATGAAATGGTCAGTAATCTTATAGAAGGCGCAGGACCAGAAGATCATTTTGCTAGACTAAGATTATTCAAATATTTTCCCAACTCGTTAGACCCGCAGATAAGATACTTTTGGGTAGAGTTAGTCTTAGATGGATATTCTAATCTAGACTTTATACATTTTAATTTTAGATTCGGATATTATAGATTTGAACCTACTCTTGAAAATAATCAAGGAGTATCCCCTTTTGTAAATCTAAATAGTCCTGTAACTTTAAGAATAATAGGAGGTAAGTCAAAGATTTACTGGGAAGAATATAAAATACCTTCTATAACAGAAAACTCTCCTACAGATAGAACTTATACTCTTATAAATCCCTTTGTATCAACAAGAAATAGGTTCGCGGCCGGTATGTCTCACGCATATAAAGGAGTTATAACTTTTAATAGCTCTTCAACTTCATTGGCTGAGCAAGATGGTCCCATACTAGCTATGTCAGAAAATTGGAAGACTTACTTTCCAATAACTGGAGTAATGCCTCCTAGACCCTCTTACATTACTTCTGATTCAGACGCATTGTCCAGGAGCAACACCTTATTAAACCTCCTAGAATCGCCTATGAAGGGCATTAGAGACCCTTATAATTGGCCTACTAACTGTAACAATCCAGATACGGCCTCTGCAGGAAGTCATGGGTATAGAGACTATGCTTATGGTATGAAAGGTTGGCCTTTCTTATCTACATGTAATTACAACTGGATACCTTATTTAGAATTCTGCACTAGACAACAGGCTACTAGACATAATTGGTATGTAGACTCTACAGGACAGCCTATTGATCCAGATACATTCTTCAATGCCGGCTGTAAGATATGGAATGGTACCTTGTGGTTTAGTAATAATGGTGAAAAATATAGAGGGTTCAATAGAGGTCTAGATTCTGATAACGATCTTCCTAGAGCAGTTCCAAATAATCAGAAAATATTTGGTCCTGATAAAGAGCACTACACTAATAAATTATTTGTTATACAAGCTTTAGTTACAATGGACTATTTTGGTCTAGAGTTCTTAAAAATGTATAGCAAATATTGGATATATGCTAATAGATCAGATAACTATGGGGGATTCCCTTCTGATGTAAATAGTTACACTTTTGCAGCCCGAGCAGCAGGCCGTGTACAAGAATGGGGAGCTTTTATTTATGAAGCTACTGGCTATTCTTATCTAAAAACTTGGATGAAAACGGCTTTAAATTACAATCTTTCTCTTAGTAGATCAGAATATTTAAATAAAGTAACTTATCCAGGAGGAATAGAAAGAGTAAGAGCTATTACTAGACTTACTCCGTGTGAGCTTCCGGGTTGTTTAAACACTTTAATTCATTATAGACCTTGGGAAGAAGCAGCTACTTGTCTAGGCTTCTATTTAGCAGCTAAAGCTATCTTAAATGAATCACCTTCTGACACAGAAGGATTAAAAATGTTAGAAATAGCTAGAGACATAGCGGCTAATGGAGCAATGAATGCTTACAATGATGGCCGAACTACCTCTACTAGAAGATTCTTTACTATAAATTTTAATACTGAACCAGAGGCACAAGCTTTTCTTTCTGCTATAGGTACTCCTGCTTTACAAACTGTAACAAATTTAACAACAGGAGGATCGGGCCAAATATACCTTTCTCATATTGATTCTCCAGCAAACAATTTAAGAGGAGTAAAAATATATTTAAAGAATGCCACAGGTGGATTTTTTGTAGGAAATACTATAAGATTTAGAACCGGATCAGAAGTGGTAATTTCTAGAGTTTATGATTTTGAAGCAGATGTTTCTTGTGCAGTCAGTTCTCCTTCTGCTGGAAATGGATATCATTTAACAGAAGAAGAAAGAGATATAAGAAGTGGTGCAGAAGATACTACTTATACTGCTCCTTACTATCCATATAATTACTTAAAATACCACCGAATGTGGTATGTTTATAATACTATTGAAATACAATATGCTGTAATAGCAAGAGAAGCAGCTTTGTTAGGATTATATAATAATAATTCTGCAATTATACAAAAAGCAAATGATTTAATTACTTATTTCCATAATGTGTATAATGTAGATAATGGAGATTATGAAGAAATACTACTAAGCTTCTCAGGGTATCTTGTTCAAAATTTATTAAATACAAGTGTTTATTATTTTAATATGGCGCCTTTACATTCTACTTCTGTAATTCCGCCTATTACTACAAATACTGTTGTAAATAGTATAAATGCACAAGCTTCTGTAGAATCCTCCTCTTTAATCCTAAGACCATCTACATTCACTACTACTGCTACTTCTAGTATTTCTGCTAATGTAAGCATGCCTACCATACCAATAAGGATGACTAGAAAAGACGTATCTGTTTCTGCAGGAAGCAATAAACAAATGGAAGATGTACCTGTTGGATTAGTACATTCAGAAATTTCACAAGCTTTTGCTACTTCTTATTTAACAGAAAGTGTCACAAATGTGATTGTCACTTTTTTGTAAAAAAACGAAGTATAAATGAATCGCAATTATATTGAGACAAAACTCAGGTCGTGCCCTGAGTGGACCGTGCTAGAGTGTGCTGACAACAGCCTTCTAGCAAAGTCGATACTGTTCTTTGAATCGCTACCTTTGACAGTATCACAGGGCCGGTGGGGTCGTCCCGCCGGCTCTATTTTAATTTTAGAATAGTATGCCAAAGAAAACAAATCAAAAAGTTGAAGAACCAACGATAGATCAGATAATTGATTCAGTAGACGTGTCTACTACGGTAGGCAGTGTAAAAACAGAAAGCAAGCCGATTGCCAACTTAGATGTAAGTATTAATTTAGAAAAGAGAACATTTTTTGGACTACCTAGCGGTAAAATGAGATTAGGTCCTAAAAACTACACCTGTGTTATTCCTTCTGATTTAAGTAATGAAGAAGAAATAATGGTAAGGAGCTTAATTGATACTGGAGAATTAGTTTTAAATACAAAGGAATATATTCCTCCTTTTACTAGATCTGATGAGGTTTTAAAAGAATATTTTGATTTTATTAAGCAGTATGGTTTAGATCCTGTTAATCAAAAATCTCCATCTATTATAAAATTTAAAAATTTGATAAGACTATCTATAGATAGAAACTGGAGTGCAAAAGAAATACTAAGATATTGCATAGAACAAGAAACAAAAACTAAAAATAGAGAAAAAGTAATAAAAACACTAAAAAATGCACTTTTTAACTCTACAGCGCCAGATACACTATTAGATAACTAAATAAATGGCTATATCCCTACTTTCTAGTACTCCTTCTCAAGGAGCCACAGATGTTCAAATAAATAAGTCTATTGAATTAGTTTTCAACAAGACCATTGCTTCTAGCTCTATAACTGAAAGTGTATTCAGTTTAATAGATATAGATTCAGGACAAGCTTTTCCCTTAACAGTAAGTCCAAGATTTGACACCTCCTCTAGAATTATACTTCTTCCTAGTCAGTCTTTAAAAGAAAATACTCAGTATCGGGTTGTTGTAATAGGTACTGATTCAGGTCTTGGGTATAGCTTAGTGGCTAATGACGCAGATACTCTTAGTACAACAATTTACATAGAGTTCTCTACTGGAGAAGGAGTCTATAAAGTAGATTCTGTATTAGAGAAAGAAGCCGCGTCCCTTTCATTAGAAGGGGATCTTTTTTTACCAACTAACGTAAAAGCCTTAGGTTATGATTTTACAATAACTAAAGTTAGACCTAAAAACAATAAACACGGCCTTGCTCAAACATTAACGGGCGACAATACTATAAAATTTACATTTAGTAAAAATTTATATACTGGAGATAGTGATGTTTCTGATTGGGTAGATGTAAACTTATTTCCTCTATTAAATACTGCAGCATATTTAGCTTCTGGTCAAGAAATGGGAAGTTTTCCTATTCCAGGCTATTCTGTGACTACTACTGGAAAAGATCTAGTGGTAACTTTTGCTTCAGAGCTTCCTAAAAATTTAGGAATACACATTGAATTAAAAGACACAATTCTTTCTGAAGATAACGAGCCTTACGGCGGAAAGATGATTTATTCCGTAAACACTGCTTTGTTTCCAGAAATATATGGAATAGAAACTATAAAGAGAGAAGTAAAAGAAATAGCAGACACATATAATGAAGATTATATAGGAGCCTTGTTATTTAAAAATACTATATGGACTTGGGAAAGAGTAGGTAGAGTATTTATGATAGATAATATTCCCTATCCTGCAAGACAATATATAGTATACAGCACAATTTTAGATCTAATGGAAGATGCAGAGTATTCTAAGTATCTAATAGCAGGCACTAGACGTCAGCTTGGAGATTTAGGAGTTTCTGTAGACAACTTCATTGGCAAAATAGCTATGAAAGTAGCTAAGTATCAAAGACTAAAAGAAGTCGCACTAGATTCCATCTTAAAAGGATGGCAATTTAGAATTGGCGTCACTACTATGGGTTACCTTGAAACAGCACAGATGGTTAACCGACTTTGGTATGACGTAAATGGAAGATACACAGATATTAGATTCAGCTATCATCAAAATGATGTTCCGGCTGCTAACTCTTTGCTAAATAGAAGAGCAAGGGAAACAAACCCACTAACAAGAGTGGTTGGTATAAACAGAGCACCTTTCTGGTAATATGGCACATTTAGTTTACGATAACTTTAAAAAGCTACTTTTAAGCGGCACCATTGACTTGGTGAACGATCCTATCTATGGCATGTTGCTGTCAGGTAGCTATACTCCAAACACAGGACACACCGTAATTGGTGATGTAAGTGCACATCAAGTAACTGACTCTTTAGCAGGCTATAGCCCAGGCGGTCAATTACTTACTAGTAAAACATTAAGTATATCTAATAACTATAGTATTTTTGATGCAGCAGACTTGACTTGGAGCAATACAACAATAAATCAAGCTTCAGGCATAGTATTGTGGTATTCAGGAGCTACTGCAGCTACTAGATATTTGATTTGCTGGAACTCTATGGGAATTGTTAGCACTACAAATGGTACGCTTCAAATTACATGGAATAATACCGACGGTATTATGAAGATAGGAGATGCATAATGGCAGATTTAGTCTATAATCATTTTAAAACTAACTTAATGAGCGGAAACATTAATTTAGGAACAGCTAACATCATGTGCATGTTAGTTAGTGGCGCATACACTCCTAACGCAGACACTCACGCCAATACGGGACATGTAAATGGAGATGTAGTAGTTGCAGGACACCCTAAAGGGGGAGTTAAAATACATGCAACAAGCGTTTTCATGGATACTGCAGAAGACGAAGGTGTTCTTACTGGACACTCTGTTACTTTTACAGGTATTACTTGTAGCCCAGCATGGATGGTTGTGTATGTTTCTGGTGCAACGGTTGCAACAAATTATCTAATACAAGCTAGAGATTTAGGAAGTCAGACAATAACCAATGCTGACTTCTCTATTACTTGGAATTCTGAAGGTATTTGGAACTTAACATAATATGATTCCTGATCTAAGAGAAGTCCTTAAGTCTTTAACCGGAGAGCAGAATAGCTTTATTCCATCTAAGCAAATAATTGGATTCCAATGGCTTGGATTAAGAAAAACTGACTATTCTAAAAAGTGCTCCTGTTGGGATAAAGCTACTAAGGATTTTCCTCCTGGATGTAAGAGATGTATGTTAAGCGGCTATTTATTTACAGATTATCTAGTAAAAGGATATTTATGGATGGGAGTACTAGGATCAGAATTTGGAACTCCTCCTGGAATACTTTCTACACAACAAAAGAACGTTGTAGTAAAGTATGATCGAGTAATAAACAAATTTGACTATATCTTAGAACTAGCACAAGATATAAATACTGGAAGAGTAAGTCAACCTTTTGTTATATTAAAGTACAACAGAATACAAGATGCTCTTCCTATAAAAGGCGATTCAGGAAGAGTTGAGTTTTGGAAAGGAATTGTAGAAGAAAGACAGATTGAAAGCGGCAGGCTTTCTGAGCCTGGTAGTCAAAGTAACTACAGTTCTAATGGGAGGATAAATGATTCCTGAAGACCTTCCTGAATTTGGAGACAGATACTTACAATGCTTTAATTCTTTTAAGCAACAATTTGAACTTAGACGTAAGAGTACCGCAGACGGTAACTTAAGTATAAGTGAATCTATGGATTTGATAAGTATTTTACTAAAGAAACACCAATGTTCTTTTGTCCCAAATAAAACAGATAAAAATTTAATACTTTTTCCTTACGCTATTATTGAATTAAAGCCTAATGATAAAATAATTAACAAATCAACAAAAGAAGTCTATATAGTTGATCAAATAATAAAGAATCCAAAGACTAACTCTTGGGAAGGACTTGTTAAATTAAAAAATGTAAAAGTTCCTCCCAATATAGAAAAAAGAGAGTCTTTAGAATTTCAAGATCACGATAGATATATAAATTTTGACCATGAATATCCTGATGCTCTATTAAATATTATTAGCGCAAATCCGGAGGGTATTCTAGAGAATATTCCCAATATTGTACCTACTATTACCTGGAAGCTTACTAGAGTCGAACCTGGTGCTTACGGGGAACCTTTTGGTAGCCGGAAAGAGTTTAAAAGCCGATTAAGGGAGTCAGTTAAAGACCCTTTAATACCCGGATACACAGTAGAAATTAGAGGTCAGTATTTTGATAATATTATTGAATTTGGTGCATGGTCTAACACATTTCGAGCCTGTGAAAGACTAATAAACTGGATTGAAACCTTTATAAAATTGTATTCTGGATATCTTAGAAAAAGCGGACTTGAACATATCTTCTTCTGGAGAAGAAATGAAGATAATCAAAAAACTGCTTGGAGGCAACAACTTCCATCTAAGACTACTCAGTTTTACTTTCGAACCGAAGAGTTAGAAGCGGTATATCAAAGAGATATACTAAAAATAGACATAACACTAGGTACTTCTGATACATATGTTCCATATAGCAATAAAGTGACTTACGTTGCAGATCAATTGCTTACTGGAAACTATACTCCAGAAGATTATCGAAGTTGTTTCTATAGATCAGGAGAATATCTATTCGGTAATATAGATATACTTCAATAAATTGGAGATAAAATAAATGACAAATTTCCTTCCTCGTGTAAACACGATTTTAAACGATCAAGGACTTAAGATAGCTCCTCCTCCAGCGGGTCCGAAAGTAACACTATTAGGTGTAACCTCTAACACAGGACTACCTCTATTAGAACCCTTTACAGTAGGCTCTGTTGAGAAGGCTATGAATTCCCTTTATTTCAATTTCTCTGGAGCTGCAGGTGGATGGCCAACGACTAACGTCCCAGGCGAGCTTTCTCTAGCAATAGAAGAGGCTGTATCCGCAGGAGCACCAAATATTGAAATTATGATTATTGGCCACTATAATGGTCAAAATCTAGTAGACTATACTAAGCCTAATGCCCTACTTTCTGGAAGATATGTAGACCTATCGGCTGCATATGAAGTTTTAAGAAACAGAACATTAGATGTTGTAGTTCCTGTAAATGCTTACATGGACGACAAGATCTATCAGACTGCTACTGGCGCTGCTCTTTCTTGGAACTTTGGTAAGCAGTTAGCAGATTTCTGCTTCCAGGCAACAACAGAAGAAAACTCTTGCATAGGTGTTATTTCTACTCGTCCTGTTCTTAGCTGGGCGATGAGACATGCTCCTAACGTATCGAACACAGGATACTTTGCAGAGTATACAGGTAGTCCAGTAGGATTAACTTCAGACGCAACATTGCTGTCTGAGATGACTTCCTTATTTGGCACTGCTTGGGTTAATAGTGGTACGGCTGCACCAGCAACTTCGCAAAGAGCTGCTATAGCCGCTACAGAATATGGTACGCCATCTTCTAGACTAGTTAACGAATGGCATGCTTATCATTCTTATCAGAATGATCCTTCCATGTTCAAGTCTACTATCTATACTGGTCAATTTTATAATCAAACCTATATTAATTGGCTAGCTGGAGCTGCAGATCAAGACGGCAATACCTTAAATGATATTTCTGTCTCTGAAGCTACATCTGTAGATTCTAGATATTTTGCGGGTTGGCAGGCTAAAGATTCTGACGGTCTAAATGCTGTTGACTCTAGAAATGGAAAAGTAGACGCAGGACAATACATCAGTGTATTTAGTGTGCCTTTAAGAGCAGTCGGTACTCAAGTGTCTAGTAGAGCATTGGCCGTAGGTGCTTCCTTGTTCAATACATCTAGAAACACAGACGGTTCTGCTGCATATGCAGGCTTAATAACAAGTCTAGCTCCTCAATCTGCTCCTACAAACAAGCAGGTAAATGGAGTTGTACAGTTAAAACTACTGTCTACAAAACAGGCAAATAGCTTAACTGGAATGAGACATGTTACTATGTATAGTAGAACTAATGGTCTAACTGTAGCCTCCGGTGTTACAGGAGCCCATAACGTATCTCGATACATACGTTCTGACTACACTAGATTAAGTACAGTAAGAATTGTACACAGTACTTTAGATCTTATTAGATCTGCTGCTAACAAATATCTAGGAGAGCCTAACAACGCTCCTCAGATGAACGCTCTGGATGCAGAGATAGACCAGATACTATTAGCTATGAAGGGCTCTGGTGCTCTTAGAAGCTATAGTTTCTCTATAGCCTCTACTCCGGATCAAAGAGTGTTAGGTGAATTAGATATTAACCTTACCCTCGTCCCTGCTTTTGAAATTACATCTATTAACCTAGTTGTATCCTTAAGTAAAGGAGAATAAGGAGTAACATATGACAAATAAAGGACTAGCTCCAGCAGGAGCAGGAAAGAACGGAAATAGCTTCCAGAAGACCTACAACTCCTTCTCTGGAGTTGACATGGTAGTTACTTTCGGCAGTAAGATTTTGGGCGAGCTACAAGGCATCTCTTATACAATACAGAGAGAAAAGGCGCCTGTCTATTCTATGGGAGAAGCGGATCCTAGATCCTTCTCCCGTGGAAAGAGAGGTATAGCAGGCTCTATAGTATTCGTAGTTTTTGATAGATCCGCTCTATTAGCGGCTATGAGAGATAGACCTTATGTAGCAAATAGGTACTCTATTCCAGAAGGGTTTGAAATTGCTGACGTTAACGTTAGCAGCATAGAAATCGTTCCTGGAGTTATTGGTCCTGCGGTTGGATCTGCTTCCCCTACTGTATCTAGAATAGCTCTAGATAAAGTAATAGCAGCTCCTAACTACTTAGATCAAGTACTACCTTTTGATGTTGTTATTACAGCATCTAATGAGTATGGCGCCGTTGCTAGAATGATGATTCACGGAGTAGAAATTATGAACGTAGGTTCTTCTCTTTCTACTAATGACATTACTACAGACGAAGCTTGTACTTATATCTCTACTGCAGTAACCCCATGGAGAGATCAAGGATTTATCAGAATTAACAATGATGGTCGCAGTGCATCTTTTATCGGAGGATAAAAAACTTGATACTTTATACAAGTATCTTTAAATAGGCAGCCTTAAGGCTGCCTATTTTTATTTCTTTGATAATCAGCAACCATAATACATAACTCAATATATTTATCTTGAGCAAAACTAAATTTTGTAATATTAATGTTCTTGTGAACCCACTGTATATTTCCAATAATATACCCTTTTGTACTATCTATTCTATCTAAAGAAGCAGTATTAGAAGAATTTCTATCTCCATCATAAGTCATAATTAATTTTTGACCAGATAGAGCACAAACACCCTCTTGTTTAATATATTTTTCCCATGCTATTTTAGCATCTATTTTGTATTCTATTTTTCTTCTTTTAGCTCCATTTCTAATAGTAGACATATATCTACCAGATACTTCACCGTATCCATTTTTATTACTATTAGCAGAATTTTTTCTACCGCATTTAAAACATTTTTTCTTATTTGGTTTTTTATTTGTAAATTCTGATTTTCTAATAGAATATTCAGTTCCACAATCACATCTTACTTTTATATAAATTTTGTTTCCTTTCCAGTCAGAAGTTTGATTTTTAAATTCTTCAGAAATACAAGTAATATTTCCTATTTTATCTCCAATCTTTACTACTTTATGTGCAGTTGACCATCTTATTTTTGACATATTTTTACCCAAGAAAATACAAAGTTATTTGATTTATGGCTAAATATACGATAAACCAAATAAAACAAAGAGCAAATAAGATATGAACAAACCAGTCTATGTTAATGATGAGGTAGCCCGGCTTCTTAGACCAAGTTTAGGCAAGCAGGCAGATTTTCAATCCTTCTCAGGAAGTGATATAAGCGCTTACATATATCTTCCTTTAGCTACAAGAAATAATGCTTTACTTAATACAAAAAATCCAAAATCTAAGCTATTAGCAGAAATACAAACAATTTCTATATCTTCTACAAGATCTATCTCTCCTGTTAGAGTTTTAGGTAGAGAAAGTCCAGTAGCTTATACCCGAGGAGCTAGAACATTCGCAGGAACCTTAGTTTTTGCATCTGTTAATCAAGATGTATTTAAAGAGATATATGATCAAGATATCGCCTCTAGTATGATGGCATCCTCTACATCTTTGACTTCAGATCAGCTTCCTCCCTTCTCAATAGTCATAACCGCAGCCAACGAAAAAGGTGCCGCCGCTATACAGGTAATACATGGTATTACTTTAGTAAACTACGGTACTACTTATAGCGTTGATGACTTATATACTGAAGTAACATATAGCTATGTTGCAACTGATGTTATCCCACTTTCTGCTTCAAATGTATCTATAGTAAGAGAAGAAACAGAAGGCTTTACATTAGAAGGGTATAGAAATTTAAGTCAGCTAATACAAGAAACAATGTCTAAACAGTACGGGTCTGTAGAAGAAAAAGTACAGGCTATTAGAAAGAAATTTAGACGACCTGGTGCTGGGCCAGACTCCTACTTAGGTAAGTACGGTATAATTTAATGACACATTTATATCCAACATCTAGTACTGTTGCTGTATTCCTTAATGGAATACATATTGATCAAGCATATCAACTTCAGTTCAAAGAAGGTGCAACAAAAGTACCTATATACGGATATAACGATCCATTCTTTTCTAAAGTAGCTTATGGAAGAGTAATGGTACAAGGACTACTAACTTTAAACTTTACTTTTCCAGGATATCTTAACACAGTATTAGATGAATCTTACGAAAAACAGAATACTTTTATTCCTAGACTATATAATTATTCTTACGATAGAAAACAAGATAATATTTTAACAAACAATGTAGAAAAAGAACTAAGGACCGAGCTGCCTCCTAATGGAACACCAGAAGAAAGAGCAGCTAGAGCAGAATATATAGCCAGTTTGATATCAAAAAAAGATACAAAAGAGGCCACTAAAAAAGCATTAGAAAATTTATTTACACCTGCTCAAGTAGGTTCTAGAATAGATAGTATAGACAGTCCTATAGTACTACTTAAAGAAAATACTATAATGGACGTATATTATCAAGATCCTGCTTATCAAACATGGTTTATCAGATTTGAAAATGTTCATTTTAATGAACTTAGTCAATCTATATCCCAAGCAGGAGCAGAAGGAAGCTCAGATCCTCTTTATGAGGTTTACAGCTTTATTTCTTCTAAAAAAATAATCAAATTAGTAACATATGAGCCATAATGACACATCTGTAGACGTCTTAGTAAAGACTGCAAAAGAACAAGGACATAGCGTGTTTTCTTTAAAGATCTCTGGTATTCCATACTACTACAGATCTATAAATAGAAAGGAGTTTCAAGAACTTCAAGAAATTCTTATAAAGGAAACAGAAAAAATAAAGGCTGAATCTGACGAAGCACGTAAGAATCTAAAGCCCGAAGATCCTAAGATAAGAGAACTAGACTCTTGGATAGAAAAAGAAACTATAAGAATGAGAGATTCAGGAGAAGAGAGACTAGTACTTAAAGGATTACTACATCCTGCTATAAATCCTAATACACCAGCAGGTGTTATAGCAACCTTAGCAGATAGGATAATGCAAGCTTCTGGCTATGGCGTAGAAGAAGAGCCTGAACAATTATAATGTGAACTTAAAGCATATTTTTGATCTATCTAAAATAGAAGAGCTGTTTCATGCAAAAGTAAAGCATGGACAGCTTTTCTTGTTTAAAAACAAAGATCTAGTAGTAATATTTAGATCTCTTACTGTACAAGAAACAAAATACATAATAGAGTTATCTCCTTTTATAAATGAGATAATGCTTGAAAATTTAATATGTTCTTTAACTTACATAACTTCTAATAAAGACAAAGAATATTTGATAGCCAAGACTCCGTGCTTCTTTATTAAGAGCGTAGCAGAAAAAATATCTAGTCTTTCTGTTTTACAAGAAGAGAAAGATTTTAAATCTAAGATAATTGACAGTAGAAATACAGCTTCTACTGCGCAAAGTGTTATAGAGATACTGATAGCTAAAGCCTACCCCGGGATGAAGCCATCAGAGATAGAAAATTTAACACAATTTAAACAAATAGATTTACTTGGAAAATCAGAAAAGATAGCCAAAGAAATGCTTGATTTAGGCAATAAAAATAATGCCAATGATGCTTTGAAATCACTTAGAGGAGCTACAGTTATAGGAGGCAGTATAACTGATCCTGGAGCAGGAGACTTACCAGAATTTAACAATGGACAGTAGTAACTATATTAATAAGCAAAAAGAGGTAGAAAGAACAAATGCGATCCAAGAGAATCGTAATTGGATTAATCCTCTTATTGCAGGTATAGGTACTATTGGTCTTGGAGCGTTATTACTAAGAAGTAGATTGGCCCATGGAGGACGTTTAAGTGACAATCTATTTAACTTCTTAGGAATGGTAAAAGGAATAAACTTAGAAGGGGACGTAGCAGCTAACACAGGAAAGTCTGCTATAAAAGGCAATACTACAGGACTAAGATCTTTATTAGACTTTAATTATGACTTTAACAAAAAACAAGTCAATCTTGGTCCTATAGACATTATAGATGACTTAAGAAACTCTATTGAGTTAATGGGGCTTAATGCATCAAATAATAGACAGACTATTTCAGATGCTATTGCAAAAAGAACTATAGAATATACAAATAGAGCTTTAGCCAATTATGGAAATAACACTGGTTTCTTTCCACAGTCTTTACAAAGAGTTACCTTTGGAGACATTCTATCTGATCAAAAGAACTGGTCTCGTGTATTAGGTGCAGAACAATATGGAATTGTAGAAAAAGCACATAGCCTAGGGTTAATACAATCTGGTCAAATATTAGACTCTAAAATATTTTTACACCAAGGAAGAAAAGAAGTACTAGACGTCAGACTTAGAAACATATTAAGCACAGTCTCTCCTATAGAAATTAATGGAAAAACAATATATCAAAGAACCGCTAGATTTGATATGTTTGGACAAGGACAAGTTATTGGTTCCTTGTTCAGATCTCCTAGAAATATTGCTGTATTAGGTCCAGGAGATGGGTATGACGGAAACAGAGTATTTATTGGTGGTAATGTTTATGGTTATAGTTTTAATGCATCTACAGGAAAATATAAAGAAATATTACTAGGAACACAAAGATCTCTAAGAAAAACAGGAAATCCTTTTGAAGTAATAGATGCTTCTAGACAAGGAAGAGTAGAAGTTTCCTTACCAAATAGAAGTGGCTTCTTTGGTAAGATTATTGGGTGGATGGAACAGAACTTAGGTATAGGACCTGCGTTCTCTACTCGATCTACGTTAATAGAGAAACTTGTTATTAATCCTTATAAGCGCCTAAAGGCTTTACGAGAAGGCCGTGGCATAATTATGTATAACCCATATAAGCATAATTTTGCTGTATCTAAAGTATTAGATAGCGTTCTAGGAGGAGATTTACCAGAACTAGCTAAAGTAGGTGGAGGGTACATTAAAGTACCAGGGGGAGGAAGAGCAACAAGACTACAAGATCTTTCTGGATATACAAAGTTTATTCCAAATAGAGTAGGTGTATTATTTGATATAGTAGATGATGTAAGTATAGTCAAGAGAAGAAGCTATCAGGAATATTCTAGAAATATAAGAGGGGCCTTAATTTCAGATGACTTGATCATACCTGTAAAAAAAGGAAGCTATGAAATAACAGGTAAGACTATTACTACAAATAGTATAGTTAACTTAATGTCAGATATAGACAAAGGAGATCTAACAGCAGTAGGATTCCCTACTGTATCTAATAGATATGCTTATTATGACATAGAAGGAGGAAATAGGTTAAAAAGAGCAGCACATGGAATAAGAGATATTGCTACATACGGACTATATCGTTTGAATAGCCTTATGTCAGAATCTCTGTTGGGAATAGGAATGAAGCCTGACCATAGCTTTGTAAAAAACTTAATCCGCTCTTCTTTAGTACCAGTAGCATATGAAACAGCTAAACAAGCCGGTTTATATGCAGATTACTTAACAGAGAAGTTTACAGGCATTTCTCCTATAAAAGCAGTTGCTTCTTTGTATGCAGGAGCTAGAGTTGTACAGCAATACGCCCGTCAAGTAACAGGAATAGGCCCGGCTAGTAGTTTCTTAGAAACTTATTTTCCTGGATCTGTTAACTCAGACGGTTCTACGGTACTAAGAAGCGTTGGTGCCCCTATTATTGCAGCAAATGCTGTATTTAAGCGAGGAGGGTTCTTAAAAGGTTTACTTGCAGCAGCAGGAACATATGCCGCAATTGGAGGACCCGATCCTGGTCAAAGTCCATCAGAATTGATGGAAGAGTACAGCGGAGATAGAAAAGTACCTGTTAGAAAAGGTAGACTTTGGGGATTAGGATATCTTCCTTTCTTTGGTGGCAAACCAGATAGATATGAAGCAAGCTGGTATGCAAAACTGACTTCTGATTATAGAACAAAATCTTTATATGGAGATAAGTCAGAATATTGGTCTTATCATGCCAACGTGTTTGGTATTCCTTTCCCTACTCCTTCTAACCTGTTTGGTGTACTTAATATACTTAATCCATATAGATTAGAAGAAAAACACTATAATGACCGACCATACACAACTACAGAATCTAATTTAAGTAGATTTCCTATATTTGGTCCAGTACTAGGAGCTACAGTAGGACAATTAATAAAACCTACTCAGTACAGAGAGCCAGATAGCTTGCCTATGTTAGAAGCAGGATTAGCACAAAGAGGACTAACTGCCAATACAGCTAAATTGTTTGGTATGCCTGCTATGGCCGCTACCTCTTATGAGGCTGAGGACCCTACTACACTTCTAAATACAATGGCTAAGCAAGCTAACATAGCTAGCGAGCCTTTAGGTATCTATAAATTTGCAATGGAGTTCTTTGGAGTAAAATTTACTCCTGACATAGGTACTCATTCTGCTACAAGTGCAATGATGCAAGATCCGGGTAGATTGCTGTATGACTCTGCTATAAACGGAATGTTAGGACAGACGGAACTTATAAGAAGATACATGCTTTCTGATTATAGCTCTGAATACAGAAGAGCTGCAATGATCAACCCTATATTAAATAATTTACCTGATTGGTTACCAGGATCTAGATCTTCAGGAAAAAGAGATAGGGATTACTTTATAGATTACCATATGGGAGATCCGTTTGTTAAGATAGCAGACGGTGAAGCAAGACTTCCAGGAGCAGGATATGAGGCTTTAAATAAACTTCATTCTGGAAGACCAGGAGTATATAGTGATGTTGATAAATTTTTGATACTATCTGATGTTGCTCCTTATAGCGCTGCATATAAAAAATATGAGAAGATAGTATTGAGTATGGGACTAGAAGGTGAGTGGAAAGAAAAGATAGACCGTGCTATTCAAAATAGAAGTGAAGTTATTGGAGTAGACACAAGATATAAAAGGTATGAAGAAGATATAATAGCTCTTAACATGAATACTATTGCAAAAAGTATTTATGGTCCAATAAGAAAAGCATATGATTTCTTGACGCACGACGTCTTAGCTGAAATTCCTTATATAGGAAGTAAATTTTTTCCATTTAGAAGTCCATACGAACAGTATAGAAAAATGTACGTAGAAGGCTCTGAATATGCTTCTTGGAATACTCCTTGGGAAGATATCATAAGACCAGCCCTTTATGACACTGCTTTAGAGGACCCTCTTACAGCGGCCGGTAAGGGCGCTACATTCGGGTTCTTACTATCTGGACCCATGAGGTGGTTCACGCCTATAAAAGCCATTGTAGGCCCGACAGGAGGCGCTATGGTTAACCTAGGAGCCATTAAAGGAGGAGCAGCCATAGGAGCAGGACTTAGCACAGCCAGAATTGTAGGTATGGGGGGACAAGATTCTATTCCTTATCATATACGTCAAGAAAATGACGCTATAGAGTACATGGACACTATAGGATATATAAAAGGCAGGATGATACAAGAAGCAGGCGGCGGACCTCAGTTTGCTGACAGAACAATGCTTGGAGCAAAAAATACTATAGGTTACAGAGCTTCACTACCTAGATCCGCAGATCGTAAGTATTTTGACTACTTTGTGTCTCAAGAAGACCCAGAGATCCGAGCGCAAATACTAAGAGGTTTACCTGAGTTCATGACTAGAGGATTAACTCAAACGTGGGCAGGTAACTTCAATGATAGAGATCAGTCAGACCAATTAGCTCTTGATTTTATCAATCAGAATCAGATTCCTGATAGTTCTTGGTTAGGTTGGACTCCTGAAATATCTAATGCAGCTACTAGACTAAGATTTATAGAACATGGTATAAATGGTGTTTCTGATAACATACATAGATATGGTTTCTATGAGTCTCATGAAGTAGACTTAAAAACAAGACTAAAAGAGTTTGGTAATCAACAAATAAACTTTGTTCAGTCCCCTTTGTATTCAAATTTTGACTCTTTTATTATGGAACAAAACTATAAAGTATCTAAAGGTAATTTTAAGATAAAAAGATTCTCTACACCTAATAGATCTAATAGATATCTAGAAGGAGAATATACTCTAGATAAGACTAGAGAAATTAGAGAAAGGCTAAGATAATGTCACAAGATAACCCTATCTACAGAACAATTACAGATGTTTTAGGCTTAGGAAGACCGCCTAGTACGTTTAAAGAGAAAGCCTCCGCTATAGAGATCTTAAGCGCGGGTAAGATTAGCTCTTATAGGGATATCTTAAGAAAAGGGGATACATATAATTTAGAAGAAGGAAGCCAGCTAGCTTTTGGTAAAAATATTGACTTTATGTTTGAAAAACTACATAAGTCAGGATTAGTACCAGAAGAGGCAAGAAATGTATTTGAAAGAATAAAGTCTGTAGGTGGGCAAGTCGGTTTTAACGAAAAAACTAATGCTCTATTTTTATACTCAAGTGGGAGGTCTACGTTCCTTCCAACAGCCAATGCATTTGGTGGAATTGACATAGGCGGCAGAAGTAGAAAAGTAAATAGTCTTTTAGTAGGGTATGCTGGAGAATCTTCCTTTGAAAGGAAAAGTTATTTAAGTACTTATTACTCTAGTGCAGAAAAACTAATAGCACAGTCTATAGATTCTTATCGAGGAGATTATCCTCATTTAGCTCTTTCTGGAGCCTTAAAGAAAATAAGAGACTATCGCCTGTCTGTTAAAGATATGCCTAATATTAATAATTTAAGATTAGGTTCTATAACTTTATCCGGCACAACATCTAGAGGATTACAAAGTCCTTTTGAACAAGGGTATGCATCTAGTCTAAATGCAGTCGTAGGCTACTCAGACGAAGGACTTTTATTTGCAGATAAACTGTCAAAATATAGAATAGCAACTTCTGCATTTTCTATGATGTCTAAGACAGTTGGAAGGTCTGTATATGATGATCTTAAGAGAGTTTCTGGAAATAAAGATCTTAGTACACCAGAAGCTTTAGAGCTTATACAGCAGTACAGAAAAGAGTATTTCAGTCAATCCTTACCTACCTTTTTAAAGCATTTAGGTTTAGATGAATCTTATATTTATGGCAAGGCTGATTTCTTAGGCAACAAGAAAAAGTTCTTAGTAGCAGGAAAAGAATATGCTACTAAGTATGGTACTTTAATAGAAGAGCACACAGCTAAAAAAGGACTGCATCAGTTGTCTAAGATGACTGATGAACAGATGTTAAGAGTAGCTGTAGTAGACTTAGAAAACGAACAGTACTCTAGACTACTATTTGGAGAAGGTGGTGCTTACATGACTGCTTCTGGAGCCAATAAACTGGCTTTCCGTGCGCCTGTAGGTACTATGAAGATAACCTCTCCAGATACGTCTGTTACATCTGCAATAGAAAAGTTGTTTGGAGTAAATCTTTCAAAAGGAGATCAATTAGTAGATGCATCAAGTGCCTTTACAAAGGCAGATGTTAGAGCAGCGCTATCTGGTAGAAATTTAACAGATAGACAAAAACTGATTAGAAAGATACTAGGACCTAAAGGATATAATCGCGGATTGCTATTACAAATAGCAAACAACCAAGCTACATTAAATCAAATAAAAATGACACCAGATAAGATAGAATTAAGTTTCTTGTCTGGACAAAAAGTGATACCTGAGACTATAGAAACAGTTGTAGGTGGAAGAAGATTTACAGGCGGTAGAATAGGAAAGAGTCATTTAAAAGATATAGCGTCCACGCTAGGTGTAGACTATGTTATTGCAGCAGATGAGTTTGCTAAGACTCATGGACAAGATGTATTAACTACAAACTTTATACATCAGCTAAGACAACATCCTCAAGGAGAAGCATTACTTAGAGATACTTTTGGAAATAATCTTGTTGAAAAAGTACAACGATCTAAATCAACATATGTTCCAGAAATAACAGATGCCAACACTGCGTTCCTACAAGCTACTGCTAAGCTGAATGAATGGAAGAAAAGTGACAATCTATCATTAAGATTACTTGCTAATAGAGTAGAGTATGGAGAAGAGGCTTCCTTGCCAATACAAGGTGTCAAAGGAATCAAAATATTTGGTATGCGTGGAGGACGTAGATCGGACTTCATGGGCGATATAAATATGATGAAGGGAGTAAGAATGACTCTATCGAAGATGCAAATTCTTGCTAATTCGTCTAGACTACTCGGCTATTCTTCTTCATATGATGATCCTGTGTTTGCTGGATTAACTGCTAAGCATAGTGTTTGGGCAAAAGGTTTAATAAGAATTAGACAAGGATCTAACCAATTAACTCTTTCTAGAAACCACACATTACATAGATTTGCCTCTGCTTTGTTAGGAACACCTAACTTAGATGCTTCTTCTACTATATTGACCTTAGGCAAGGGCGGACTAGAGCTTAATGGTAGTCCATTAGCTAGACTTCCTTCTATATCTGCTTTTGCTCATTCTACAGGCGGAGTACATAAAGACTTACTTAAAGATACAGCTCTTGGATTAAATACTGATCTGGCCTATTTAGATTTAGGAAGCGCCAGAAAGATTAGTGTCTTAGGCGAAGAAAGACAAATGAGATACTTACCTATACCCTTACAGTACTTGAGGGCTACTCCTGGAGCACATGGATACACTACAGTAGGTAAGTCACATACCGGACATGAGTTCTTAAAGTCATTAATAGAACTAGAGTCTGGTAGAACTTTTGATTCCTCTCGTCCTCTAGAGTACAGTAGTATTGTAAAATCTCTAGCTGGAAGAGATGGTATTTTTGCTAAAACAAATACCTTACATATCAAATTTGGAACTAGAGCAAGAATTTCACCAGATACGTTAGGAGGATTTAGTAAAGCAGACCTTCTTGATCCTAACAAATTTTATACTTCTTATATAAGTGAAGAAGCATTTAATGACTGGTATATTAGAAAATCAGGAACTGCATTAGGTAAAAACAGAAAAGCTACTCTAGATGCTGTAAAAAAAAGAGGATACTTCTATGGTGTAGTCGGTGTAGATCCTGCTCAAAGAGCAGAGCACATGATGTTACAAAAGATATACATCAAAAAATCTGGTGTTCCTTCCTTCTTTGGTCAATTAAATATTACGTTAAACCCTCTATTTCATAGATCTGTAGAAAGAGATATAGACCGTGACGTAGTAAACTTAATCTCTATGGAAGGGCTTGCAGATCCTGCAGCTTTAGAAGATAGATTTGCAAGACAAACTAGTAAAATTAGTCCATTTGTTAAGTACTATAATAGACAATTAGAAACAGCAAGTTCTGCTACTTCTACAGGAAGATTGTCAAAATTAGTAAACCACTTAGTTACCAAACCTTTTGTTAAAGCAGTAGATTATATAGAAGATTTTATTGGCGGGCCTAAATCTTTAGGATACAGTATGGTAAGATCTTCTGATGAGATTATGGCTAACATAACTGCTTATGGTGCAGAAGGCGCTAAGAAAATGGGTGTTTTAGATAGAGGTATTCCTACATCTATAATAGATGATATAGTTAGTAAATTTAATGATCCAGAAAAAGTATCTGTAATACAACAGTTAATGCAAAGTATGTACCAAGGTGCAGTTCAGAAAGGACATACAAAAGCAGGCTTAACTGGATTAGGCGAAGGACTTATAAATCTTGGACAAAAGTATAGAAGAACTTCTTTTGATTTAGAAACGGTAGAAACAGAAGCATCTGCTCTGTTTGAAGATTTCTTAAAGAATGAAAAAGGAAGAGCTTTTATGGCCTTAGATTGGATGGCCAATAAAGGTATGCTAGATAAACAAACTACAGATCTTTTACTAGGAGATCTAACTAGAGCTTCTAAAGAAGAACTGGCTAGAGCAGAAGCAAATGTTATTTCAAAGACCGCAAGACTCCTGGGATCTTATGTAGGTGTTGGAGCTGTACTTAGCGCTTCTGTTACTAAACAACCTAGTACAATAAGAAGTGTTTTACAAAAGACTATAAAAGAAGGAACAGAAGACAAAGAGCTTCTAGGTCTAATGAGAGGTGTAATAGGTGCTCCAGAATCTATTGCACAAAATAAGTTTACTGAAACTGTACTAGAGCATGAAGAAAAGAAACAAGCAGCTAAAGGTGCATCAAAATATTTAGCAGCTAAGAAGTTTGCAACAAACAATAAGTTTTTAGCAGGCTTAGGTGCAGGAGCACTGATGGGAGGAGCACTAGTTTCTCTTATGTCCGGTCCTTCTATGCCTAGAGATATAGATGTTCGACAGCCAGAAGATTTGGCTCCAGATCCTATATACCCATCTAGGCCGGCTAAAGTTTATGGAACTAATCAAAGTTTTACAGCATCTAGGAGAAGAGAAAATCTATCTCCTGCTTCTGTTGGTCCTTATAGAATTTCTAACTCTGGTAGTTCTAATATTACCATAAGAGAAAGATCTGCATCAAATAATCCTTATTTACTTGAAAGACAAATGAGGGAAATATCTAACAGCGATTATACATACTAATGCCACTACCAATTTGTAGCGTTATAAGTCAAACAGGAATTAGAAGAACCTCTTCTTCAGAATTCTACAATGTTCTTGTAGAAGCGTATCACCCTATTGCTTTAGGCGATATAGACAGAGTAGATTTTGCTATATCATCAAACGGAGGAGGAAGCTCTACAACAAGTGTTAGTAGTAGGGCAATGTGGTATCCAAATGACTCTGAATATGATGATCCTCTGCCTGGAAGCTGGGGAGGAGGCCCAGCTCCTGTTTGGTGTTTTGGTATTAAGATAGAGATGGCAAGCTATGCTGTAGGATACATAGATGTAGTTCCTACTGTATATGCAGGTAGTGGAGAATCTGTAACACTAAGTACAGTCAGAATTTATAATGATAAAGACGGTACAGACAGACGTCCTAGTCCAAAAACTATCTATTGGGATTGGAACGGAGGCAATGATAGTAATAGTGGATTAACTACTTCTCTTCCTGTTAAGACTTTTGAGAAGGCGGCCCAGCTAGCATCTACTTCTAATGATTGTGGAGGAGCTACTATTTATATTAACGCTGCTGGATCACATAAAGTAACAGGCACCAACTTTGGACAAAATCAAGAATTATACACTAGTGGACATCACTGGCTTAGAGTTCTGCCCAAAGCAGGCTTATCTAGAGATGATGTAAAAATAATTAGCTTAGCTAGTAATGAAGATCTTAGTAATAACTGGATGTATTTTAAAGGAACTGATTCTCCTGGACTAAGACAAGCCAGAGTTAGATTTTCTGACATAACTGTTGTAAACCCGGGATTTAAAGTAGGTCCTTGGTCTTATGGCGAAATGCATGTATGGATAGACCACTGTATAAGTGCGCCCCCAGCTCCTTTTGATCAGCCAGTGTTAGGTACTGGAATCCATATTAGATCTATAGAAACAGTAGCTGGATGTGTAGATATCCCTAATAAAAAGGATATGATAGACAGAATCTTTGTTTCAGGTTCTATTAGGAGATGTACTTTTGGTGGTGGACAGTGGGGAGATATTGTTAGAGGATGCTGGATAGATAAGTTTGCAGGCCAGGTCTTCCAACCACAGTATAGAAACAGCGCCCTAGTCAATATTTTAGTTACTGACATCTACCAGGAAGTAGGCGTTAGCGGAAGATTTGAAGCACAAGGTAGTTTTAGAATAGAAAATATTGGTACTTCTAGATATAGAATTCAAGCTAACGCAGGTTACGCAGGACAAGACTTTGTACCTGCGCTAGCCTATTTAAGCGGCAGCCCTATCCTTGGTATTAGATTAGAAAACTTTACTACCAGTACTAATAACAATATGGCAGTAGGGTTCCTTAGTGGAGGTTACTCAGGCAGTTTACCTTGGGTAGATGTTATTACTACAGGATCAGCTAATAACCTAACACCAGAAAGTGATGCTAGTGCTACAGTCACTAATGGTAACCTAAGACCAGGAAATACTACAACTAACTATAACACTTGGGGACCTCACTCAGATATTTTCCAATTCATACAAACTGAGTCATACCCTGTACAAAACTTTATAATAAGTAACTTTGCAGTTTTCCCTGCTTGGGAAACACAAGGTATATTTGGATCTACAAGCAACTTATCCGGAATTGCATTTGTCAATTATTATGACGGAGGAATAAATGACGGCCCTAGGTCATTTTATTATGCATCGTCTAGTAATATAACAAAAAACATCTTAATAAGAAACTCTTACATTTCTAGATTAGAAGTAAGTTCTACTGACTTAATAGAAAATAGTGAAATTCTTGACTCTGTATTTGGATTACTAAGTGCTTCAGAAGGCACTATGTCTTCTTATACAGGCCAAGTAAATACACAATATAACCACTTTACAGGTAGTCTACTAATAGGAGGACACGCAAGTTCCGGTAGATACTTCTCTAGTACAACTCCAGCTCTAAGTACAGATGCTACAGTAAGTCCTACTAGTACAGCATATGGAACGGCATCTACATTTTGGGATAGACCTACACCCTGGTATGAAAATAGTAAGGGTCCGTGGCTAAACGTTTCTTTAGCTGACTGGTCATTTACAGAAACAACAGGCGGAGGTACCAGTGGTAATGTAATCTATACTGGAGCCGCGTCTTCAAGTTCATCTGTAATACCTGGTCATACTTTAAAAATAAGAAAAGATGTAAATGAAATATATAGTTCCTCTGTAATTCCGCCGGCTACATATAAAGAAAGAATATCTGTTTCTTCTTCTACATCTAATTCTGTAATACCTAGTATATCAAAAAATATACAAATTACTTTAGGACAACTATCCTCTTCTTCTGTAATTCCATCAAGTACAGTTGTAATAAAACCAACAATAGGTATATTATCCTCTGCATCAGTATTACCTCCTATAACTACTTATTTCAGTCAAGTAGAATTTTCTACATTAGTTTCTAATAGTATATTACCTGCAAGTACATATAAAATAACTATATCAAAAAATGCACTAGAAAATAATAGTGTAATTCCTGCTATTAGTTTAAGCACTAAAACTTCTATTTCGTCACCAGATGTAAATGTGCTTACTGTTTCTTCCGCAGGCTCCAATGGAAACACTACTTCTGTTTATATTTTATTTGGATTAGATCAAGTACATGTACAAGGTATAACAGCAGCAGATGTAACAGTTTCTACTGTTATTCCAATTATAGTTAATATAAATAGCTTTAGCCTTTCTGTATCCGGTAGTGATGTAGAAATAACTTATTTTAATAATCCTGCTCCAGAAGTACCTGATCTAGACTTTAACCAAGGAGATAAGTCATTCCCTCCTAATCAGTTCTTCTTTAGTAATGAAGAAGAGACTGAAATAGAAGAAGACGAAACCGTCAGAATAATGAAACAACTAGCTAACATTAATCAAGATCTTGTATCTCTTCCATCTTTAGACAAACAATTCTGGTCGCAAAATATTATAGAAAACATACATAATGTACAGTTTAGTAAAAACGTCATTAATTTAATGACAAGTAATTACAAAGACCTAAATAAGGTCAAAAAAGATATAGCCTCTAAGACGTTGAAAAATAAATGAACTTAAGAAATAGCTCTGAGCTTTACATAGGCCCTTTAAAGTATACACATGCTATTCAAAAAATAGCACTTCAAGAACGAAAGGGAGTCAAAATTTTAGAGACTACACGGTCTAGCAATTTCTTTGTAGTAGACTCTGGAGATTCTTTACATAGAGCCCAGATAAGATTCATCTTTACAGGGCTAGAAGAAATCAACGCAGGAGTAAATCCAGACGGGCAAAGCGGCCTAAGAGCATTGATAGCTTTGTTTAAAAGCTGTCCTATAGTTTCTTTAGAGAATGAATTTTTGACCTCTGCATGGAAGAAGCAGGACGTCCTAAATGATAAAGAAAACTATGAAAAAGTAAAGCAACTTATTGCAGATAATAGTAAATTAAATAAAGCTGTACAAGCAGCTACAGTAGGAGGAGCAACTGTAACTAATTTACTAGATAACTCTTTTGCTACATACAATGAATATTTAATTCAAAATCTTAATAAAAACTTATCTAGTAATAATGTAGCGCCTGTTCTAAAGGGATTTAATGATTCTACCTTGCCTTACAGTTTTGGTTCTATGGTAGATCCTTTAAGTCCACAGGATCTAAAACAAAACAAATACTATAGTAATTACGTTCCTGTCGCATTAGAACGAATAGATATAGAAAATGTTCCAGATCTAGTTAATACTTTACAAGCTACTCTAACTATATCTAGAATAGATGTAAGTCCTATATCAGAATCCGAAGGACTATTTTACTTAGGAGAGAATGGAGAGCCGATCGAGTATCCAAGAGGAGCACATTGGCTTACTAAATGGATTAATCAAGTTTTAGATAACTCTCAGGTCCCATTCCTTTCTGAAGAAGACTTTCAAAAGACAAATATTAGTTGGTATGGTAAAGACACCGTAGGTAATCCTATAGCCGGACCACAAGAACAAGTTACGTTAGATATAACAACCAACAAACAAAGTCAAGGGATACTTCTATCAGAAAGTTGCTCTTTTGCGCACAAGTTTGCATTTAATAAGCTACAAGGAAAGATCTACTCTTTTGCAACACACATGGGCGTATCAGGAAAGAGTCTGTCTTTTGATATTGTATTTAATAATCAATCAAGTAATAGAGAGTTCTTGAACTTCTGTAAGTTCAAAGAAACATCTGATATTATAAATAAGAGCTTAGATAGATTCGATAGAATATATGGATGGAACATTAAGAGCCCTGTAACAAAGCTCTTGTACTCCACAACATATAAGAAACCTCTTGTTGCTCCAGGAGAAACTATATTTGTTCCTCTTAGTATTGATAGTGAAACTACAGATCTACCAAACGTAATAAATGTTAAAGTAGACTTCTTAGAAAACAATATAAGAATAGCTGAAACTTCTGAAATGACTTTAGTGTCTGGTGGAACTGAGTTAAAGGAATTACGTAAGTTTTATGACAATATTACAGATAAAGAAATACAGTTCCGTGCTAAAGGAGGCACATCGGCTCTTCTTGATTCTGTTATGAACAATGATGAGTTGTATCAAGCCTACATTTCTTTCTGGCCTGTAGAAAAAAGCTTAATTAACATAAAGAAAGACTCTAAGTTTGGTATCTTAAATGCAGATACTTTACGAGCAGCTTTATTACATAGAAAAGTAGATTCAACTAATAGTATAAAAGAAGCTCTATTAAAAGAGCCTTTAGCGGTAGGTAAATACGTAGCTAATAGAAAGATAGACATTACAGACCAATTAAAAAATCTACCTATATTATTTAGTATAATTAGTGGTGTATCAGGAAAAGAAGAACAATATGTTGATATATATAATGCAGTATTAAATGTAGTAAAAAACTGTTTTGAGTATACAGGATCTGATTCAGAAAAACTCTATGTAGAAATAGCACAGTATGTCACTGGATCTTATTTAGGAAATAGAACTTCTGGACTAATAGGTAATACCTATACAAGTATAATTTTTGATAAACTATCTAAATCCAATATTAGATTTTCAAATTCTTTTAAAGATGCGCTTTTTAATGTAATTATAGAAAGAAAACCAAAGGATATAGAGCTTCCTTACATATATTCCACAGATGGGATCTACACAGCCTTTTATAAACTAATAACAAAATATAGTTTAGAGAAGCAGCCAGTAGAAGAAGAATATAGAAAGGAAATCTCTAATTTTAGTAAAGACATACAAGGTCTTTATCCTGATTTACTCCTTCCTACTTACTATCAATTATTTGAAGACCAGTGGGAAGAGTTTGCTCCTTCTTTTGATGATCTAGGTCTAGAATATGTAGAAGATAGAAGCAAGCCTTGTGTAAACAGAGAAGATCTTGTTTCTCCAGCAGCATGGTTTTATAAAACAAGAACAAAAGATCAATTAAGAAAGATAGCAAAAGAATCTGTAGAAAGTACAAACAAAGTAAGTGAGCAGATGTCTTTGTCTATTCCTTTTAACACAGAAGAAATAGAAGACATAAAAAGACTTATAAGAGAAAAGAAAACATCTGTTACTGGTAGTAAAAGCTACCAGATTGCAGAGAATACTCTTTCTGAATTGATTACTAATTCTTTAGAGAAATTTAGTAAAAGTAATCCTTCTGGATTTAGAGAAGATTATGTTAAATTAGCTAGTAAATTTGAAGATAAGTACTACGCAGGAAAAGATAATATTAAGCTTTATTTACACCATCAAGGAAACTACTCTATACCTAGAGAAGTAACTGTTCCAGGATTAGGTGGAGAGATATATAGAGTAATAAGTAAAGCAAAACTACTTACAACAGATATCCTGCCAAGATTGGACGCTGACTCTGTTTATAAAACACCTATAGACAAAGAAATAGAATTTCATCGTCACTTAGATAGTTCTACACAAAAATGTATTACTTCAGCTATAGATCAAATAACTGATGACATCTATGGACCAGAAAGAATGTTCCCTGCTGTCAAAGTATATTTAATTGACAAGCGAGGCAACGATCTTATTGCAGACGATTCTATCTTTTCAGTATCTTCTATCCTTTCTATAGACATTACAATGGATAAAGAAGATGCTCCACTAGCTGTTATAAAACTAGCAGATCCTCTTTACCATTTACAAAGCTCTTACTTTGAAAACAAAAATACTTACAAAACAGAAAATGAGACAAGAGTACTAGGTAGCCTAAGAGGACCTGACAAAGACAGCTATATAAAGAGATACAAGCTTGTTCAAGGAAGAGGAATTCAAATAAGAATGGGATATTCCTCTATGGCTTACAATCTTCCAATTACCTTTACTGGGAGAATCACAGAAATTGTTCCTGGAGATGAATTAACTATTGTTGCTCAAGGATGGAAAGCAGAATTAATAAATAGACAAGTAAGCTTTAACTGTGATGATCCAAAGAACTGGGGAGCTAGAGACTTAGCTATTCAAGCCATAACATATGCAAATCCAGAAGGCTTTGGAGAATTCTTTCCTGAGCATGACGCCGCTTATATATTAAAGAACTTAAACCCAGAAGCTGTAGATGAAGTACTTAACAGATCTATAGAAAACAATCAAAATATAGATTTAGAAAACGTAGGAGAAAGATCATTGTTAGGAGATGCTAGTAATTGGCTAGCAAGATCTGTTGGACGTAGAAGTATAGACAAAGATGATAAAGGATTCGATACTAGATTAAAAAATATATGGTATCCAGATACAGCTCTTTATAATAATCCATTTGGCTTAAGAAGCGTGTTTGGTGTTATGCCTGCATGGCATAACGACAGTTGGATAGTTCCTCTACAGCCAGCCTGGGACGTTTTAAAAGAAGCTAGCAGGCATGCTTGGAATTGTATAGTAGATGTTGTTCCTTATGATGGGGAAGCAACTATCTTCATGGGACATCCTGACCAGCCTTATTACTATACAAGAGGAAATGCATATACTAATAAAAAGTATAAAGACAATCAAAAAGAAAAACTAAAAGAATCAAAAGACAAATTAAACGAACTATTAAAGTCGTTTGAAACAAGTAATTTTTATAAATTATATGGTCCCTCTAATATAAAAAGTTTAACTGTTTTTACACCAGATCCAAATGGACAGAGTGTAATTACAGAATCAGAAGCCGCTCAGGAAGCCTTTGTAGACAAAAATTTTAAAGACTACTATACATTTTCTGCATATAGTGAATTAATAGAATATATGCAAAATTCTAGAAGTTTCATTGATACAATCGCTCCTAGAACTTTTTGGGATGAAAAGATATATCAAATATTACTTTCTTCTAGCATTCCTGCTATTTACTTAGATAGAGTAAAATCTTCAATAGGAGACACAAATATTTCTGTTAAGTTGGCTGCAGTGTTTTTTGGAATAGAAGATTCTAAAATATACAATTTTTGGCCTAGCGTTGTACAAGATGTAGATCAAATATTAAGCAATGATGTTACAGTAAAAAATCTAGAATTAATTAACAAACTTAATAATTTAAAAAGTCCGGCTTCTAAAAGAGCAGAATTAGAAGCTATTAAAGATTACATAAAACTAGAATACGAAGTAAATGTCAGAAGACCTAGCAGATTAGATTATATATTAGATGAATTAATTAAGTTAATGCCTGAGCATACAATCAGTCTAAGGCAATATAAAGAATATAACCGTAATCAAAAAGACGTAAGAAAAATATTTACATATGTGTGGGACCTGGTTATTAATAAGCTTAGAGAAGTAGATAAGAACAACTATGTGTCTTATAGAATTAATAACGAAAGTATAGATGATACATTAATTTTATTTAAAGGGTTTGTATATTTCTTTAGTCTGTATTTATTAAATGATACAGAAGCTACAAAAAAAGTTAAGTCACTAGATAATTCTAAGCAGCTTCCGCCTAATATGAAAGTGTTTAGAATGCATCACTTTGTTGACAGTGATCACAATATAATAAAAAATAGTATTGTGGCAACCACAAGAGAAATGTGGAACACTGTAGTTATAGAACATCCTAAACCAGGGTCAGCGGAATCTCAAGTAGAATCTGAAGAACAAATATATAGAGAAGGAAGAATTGGTGCAGGAATTGAATGGGTATATTATCCTAGAAATGAAGTTACTGGAATCATTGGATTACAGTTCCATCCTGCCCTAACCTTATCAAATAAAAAGATACAAGTTTTTACAGAACTTAATTGTCAAAATCCTGATCTAGCGGCTAAGCTGGCATGCCATCACTTAGCAGAAGGTGTTAAGAAAATGTATAGAGGCACACTTACCTTAATAGGTAAGAACATGAAGCCTTATGATAGAATTATTATATCAGATGCCTATACTAAGATGTCCGGGCCAATAGAAGTAGAAAGCCTAGTTCACCATTGGAACTCAGACCAAGGATGGATTACTAACGTAATTCCTCAAGCTGTATGTGATGCAAATCCAGGAGCAGGTATTTTACATACTGCTATCATGGAAACTTCGTATCAGTTTGTTTATAATACTATTGACGCAGTAAGCGATGCACTTACTTTAGCTTTAATAATATCTACAGTCGGCGGCGCTACTCCTTTAGCTTTAGGTCAGTTTTCTGTAAAACAAGGCTTGAAAGGAATATTAACTAGGTTTGGTAAAGGAGGATTAAAAGGAGGTATAAATGAAACATGGGGTATATATAAAAATGTAGCAAAGGATACATTAAAGAATAAAATACCTGAAATGATTACTGCCTCTAAAAATCCAATGCAGTTAGTTACAAATATTGTAAAGACAATAGGAGGTCCTGCCAAGTCTTACTTTGTAAATGAAGCTTTAATTGCAGCAGCACAGTGGGGTACACATATGTCTTATAAATCTACAGTCATACCCGCATTTATAGAAAGTAGTAATGATGTAGATCAACTACCTGTTATTCTTTCTCCATTAATATTTAATGGTACTCCTTTTATAGCAGGTCTTGAATCTGAAGACTCTATATGGGGCTTATCTGCCTTTGGAGCATATTATTCTAGTAGAAAACTACAAGAAGGCGCTAGAAAAATACTAGATGATTTCTGGGGTAACGAATGAGTTTAAATAAAAAATTAAGGTTAGAGTCAAAAATAGACTCTAGAAGGTTTGGTAAAGGCATAGTATGTAAAATAATCTATGGACCTTTATTGGATTTCTTATATCAAAAAGGAGTTATCCCAAGTGGTATTTTTATTAATAAGACAGGACTAGACCCTATTTCTAGAAAAGTAGCAGTGATTCCTGTTAATAAATATAGACAGTTAGTAAATGCAGCTAAACAAAGTAGACTTCAAACTCCAGAAGATAATAGTAAAATTTCTGAAGATGAGCTAGAAGTCGTAAGAAATATAAACAATCAAGAAGAACAAATAACCTCTGTAATAAAACAAGCGGTTATAATAGTTACTGTATCTGGGCATATACCAAATAATGAAGAGGCTGGGCCGGATCCTACCGTATATGATATAATAATTGATAGTTTAGATGTAAACCAAGCTGTAGAAGGAAACTATATCCTTACTACCAATAATAGCATACAAAGAAACAAAACATTAAGAGAATAAAATGACATATCCAGACCCTAAAGATCCTACAGCTATTGGAGGAACTCAACCAGGAACACAATCTGTGTCTGAGATTGAGTCAAAAATAAGCTTTGAAATAGACAATACCAAGAGCCTATCTGCGGTAACAGAACAAATAAATAGATCCGCTGAATGGCACTTGTCTACAATTACAGATCCAAATAGGTCTACTAAGTTTGCTATAGAGCCTGGTATTAGTTATTATGGATCAGGAAGCTTAAGTTTATTACCTAGAATAGGTAAATTTGTATTTGCCTCCAATACTAATGAAGCCAATCGAATGGCTTTTTCAGTAGATCAACAGGGATCAAATTTTTACTCTAGCCTGGCAAACACTACTCTTGGTACTCTAAAAATAGATACAGTAGATGGATATGAGCTAAACCCTCTATCTCCTGTAAATCCAAGTACTAACTATTCTCCTACTAAGCCTTGGGTCAGAAAATTATTCCCTTCTTTATCAAATCAAAATTTAATGTCAATAGCTATTCTAGAAATAGTACAAGTGACGTTACTTAAATTACTAGACAAAAATATAAAAACCGATTCAGAAACTACTGAGAGCAAACAAGATGTTGATATGGCACTAATTATAATAGATAATCAAAATATTGAAGAAGAAATCTTTAGGAGTATATCATGAGTATTTACTATAATAGTGACATAAAAACAGATATTAATGGAGATATAGTATTAGACAGCAAAGGGGATCTAAAATTAGCAAATCCTTTAGAGACTACCAAATCCGCTACTATATTCTTATTAAGAACTGATTTTGGTGATTACGCTCCAGATAAATCTGTGGGATGTAATCTAGGTAGTTTTATTGGATCTACTAATACACCGTCTGTTAGAAGTTATATGGAGTCTATTGTAGATAATACTCTTAAGAATAAAATATTTAATCCTATAGATGTAAATGCTACAGTTGTACCTTTTGACATAAACGAAGTTCTCTGCCTAGTAGAGATAGGCGGGTCTTATCTAATAGATGGGGTAATTAAAAATCTATATGGTGAAAGAGTAGTGTTTACCTTTCCCTTTATAGAAGGTTCTTTTGTCAAACCCTTGGAAATAGACTAATGGTCACTAAGAAATCTTTTTTTGACATGGTACAGGATGGGTTAAAATACCTATCTAAAAATACACCTGTTACTTACTTTTCTGACGGGTCTATAGCTAAGGCTCTTGTCGAAACGAATTGCTTAGAAATAAGCAGGTTACAAGATTACGTAACTACCTCATTTCAAAATGCATTCTTAAGCTCTGCTACTGGTGTCTACTTAGACATGTGGGGCGAAACTCTAGGGTTGCCCCGACTTAAAGAAAGAAGAGCGACCGCTCTTATTGAAGACGGAGCTGTAAGATTCTATATATTAAACGGAACTTTAGGATCAAAACTACCACATCCTAGTAATCCAGGTCTAGGACTTATTCCGGTAGGAACTATAGTTAGTAATTTGACAGACTCTGTAAACTATGTAACTACAGAAGACGTCAGTTTTCCCGTAAACTCCAAATCAATATATGTTTCAGTTAGTGCATCTGGAACCGGAGTTGGGGCTAACGTAGGTGTAAATCAGCTTGTAGTACACAATTTAAATAATAGCGAAGTTAAAGTAACAAATGATATAGCTATTACTACAGGAAGAGACGTCGAAAGTGACGAAGAGTATAGATACAGATTAAGCAGAGCTATGACTTCTAGATATGGAAGTAACTTAGCTGCAATAGAAGTAGCTGCTATTCTAAATCCTGGAGTCTCTAGAGCAGAAATATTACAATATGCTAGGGGGGCTGGAACTTTTGACGTACTATTAATACCACAAGGTAATAAAGTTACAACTACTACTAAAGAAAATACTAGAAGAGCTTTAGAACAAGTTGCTGCATATGGTATTTCTTTTGAAGTAAGAGAACCAGAATATGTACCTATTAAAATAACTTTACAACTGTCCTATTCAAAAGAAGTTACAGAAGCAGAAAAAATAAATCTATCTACACAAGTAGAGTCTTCTATTTTAAACTATCTAGCACAAATTCCTTTAGGAGGAGAATTGATTATTAACCAATTAAGAGCAGCAAGCTTAATCAATCCAAAAGTAAAAGATGTAAAAATATTAGAACTCTTTATAGATTGTAAACCAAGAACATTAAGAAACTTCCAATTATTGGAAGACGAGCTTTTTGTTCCTGACACAGATGTGCCAAAAGCAATAGAAGTCGTTTAATGTTTATAGTTTACAAACCAGAATACAACCCATCAAATCTTACAGGGACAGTAGGAGGAAACATATCTTCTTATCCTTTAAGTGGGTATTTAGATGAGCTTTTCTACCACGTAGATGCTCCTGCTTCAGGGACACCAACAAGCTCAATACAATATAGAAAAGTATTTGTTAAAAATACTTATTCTAGTACAAGTACATATACTAGAGTCTGGATAGAAGCGATTGAACACGAAGATCAAATATATATTGCTAATTGTACAGGACTAGTAGATAGTACAACTTCACCTATAACACCTCCGTCTGGAGTTTCTGGATGGGTTACGCCTTCTGATTACACAGAAGGGTTAAATATAGGTACGTTAACTCCAAATTCTTATACAGGTTTTTGGATTCAACAATACTTATCTGGAATAACAAGTCCAGATCCATACGCAACTTTTAGACTTAGAATAGGTGGCATAGTAGCATGACTGACTTTAATTTAAACACTTCTTTAGACTATACAAATAGAACAATTAGTGCGGCTTTAGTTACTCCAGGAGCACATACTGGATTTATATCATCTCTACAGTATAGATTAATAGATGAAAATGGAACTATAATTAGTTTTTTTAATTTAACAAAAGCTAGCGGACATAACGCTTTAACTAGCTACACAGGAATAGATTCAATGGATTTGGATCTATCTGTATATAACGGAGGCTATGACACATCTATATACAGAACAGATTTATCTGGAGTATATGTATCTATAGCACAAACAATGTGGGAGATGCAAGGTGAAGTTCCTCTCTTGCAGTCTTTTGTAAGAGGACTTGAGTTAGAATATACAACAACTACATATAACGTTGTAGATACTAGAAACAATGTTTATAAAGATATTCCTTTAATTGTAGAAAGAGGAGACTGTGTTTTACAAGGAGCCATAAGCACAGTTTCTGAAAAGAATAAAATAACAGTTATAGTAGATAAGTCTTTAGCAAGTTATACAGGGTATAACTTAAAAAATACATTCATGGAAGTAATTAGTGGAAGTGCTTCAGGAAGTATTTATACAGTGACTGATCAAAATCTTGGTACTTTAACTATTGACAAAAACTGCTATGGGCTATCAGGACAAATAGTAAAATTTAAACCATATAGAATAGTAACTTCTTATTCTGGTCTTTCCTATAATGGTGCAGGAAGTAACCTTGGAGATAATGGACTTAAAGCAAGATTTGGACTGAATAATACTATTCCAGGAAAAGTAGGGTCTTTATATTATACAGGAGGGTACTACAGTGGATCTGCCCTGGTAGATTACCCAGTTCTTGTAGGACAAGGGTTTCCTTTATATACAGTAAGTACTGTTGTATTAAAAAATGACATCTACATGAGAGATGTTCAGTTAGGAGATTTAATTTTCTATAATCCTGCGTCTAATCCTTCCTCTGTAAATACAGGAGTTGTTTTATATACAGGCCCACACGCTAATACAGGACAAGGAGATTATTATGTTCAATATTGGCCAGCGACAGCAGCCTCTACTGGATCTACGTACACTATATATAGATCTAATATAAGTAAGTTAAATACTATACCTAAATTAGGAAGCAACTATACTGCACTTGCTACATATAGTACTACAACTGGTAATTGGATGGAAACAGTAAAAACCCCCGAAATAAGAAGTATAGATTTTACTGCTAATGAACAAGAAAGTACTTATAACTTTATAACTGAAACAAGTCACTTTTACGTAGGTCCAATTTCTTTAAGTAACGGACAAATAATATCATATACCGGAGGAGATCCAACGCTTTTAATTAGTGGCAAGCTATATCAAGGAGACCCTTCTAATCCTGTTACTTCTTTGAACACAGGAATTTATTGTAGTCAAAATACTGATATCGGGGATAAATATAAAGGAATGTACTTTGATAATGGTGTAGCTACCTTTACTACAGATGCTTCTTTTACTACAGCTCAAACTTTAACTTTTGAGTCTGAAATAAGATTGGGTCTAAATAAAATAGTAAATATACATACTGTTCCTGTTCAACCTGCTGTATGATAACTCCTAAAAATTTAGTTGGATCTAGAAAGACAGGGCTACTGTCTAATAATAAAAGATTTACATCTAGAGCAAGCAACCCAAGCTTGCTCAGATGGACACTTACTAATGAGTATGTTACTTTTAATTTTATAGAAGACCCAATTACTGGAGTAAGACTAGATAGTTGGAAAGATAACAACGGCAACTATACATATAATAAATCAAGAAATTTATGGCAAATAAATACCATAAGCTCTTATGGAGTTGATAAAACAAGAGTATCCACATACATAGAAGAAGCAAGTATATACCCTTCTTACAAGAAGCTAATTAAACCTTCGCAAGTTCCTATTGAAATAGATGATTCAAAAATATTTACTTTTACTTGGATTAATGTAAATTACGATGTTAAGCGCCCAGATTTTAAATGTGTAGTATTATTACAAGCAAAACTACCTAATGACTCATATTCATTAGATATTTCTATTAAACTCTATAGTCTACAAAGTTACACAACAGAAGATTTGGATATAAAAAAATCTTCTGTATTAGTAGGAATACATTTTCCTTCTATAATAATAAGAAAAGACGAAGATGAAGCAGTAAATGATAGTTTTATACTAAGTGCTCCAGTAAGCGTAGGATATACTTATTATAATCCTTTTAAATATCTAAGAAGTCCAAGATTTGACGAAGAGTCGTTTCAATATTCTGATAAAAACGATAGAACTTATGCCGGAGGCTTTGTAGGCTATCCATTAGCTAGTAGACATAAATATAACTATGGTTCTCCTGGCGGCATGGGCATGCCTGCTTTAGTAATTGGAAATAAAGAACAAAAAGAAGGAACTCTTATATATGGAATGGATACAGAAGGCACCAATCCAAAAGGATTTCAGTGGTATACAGATGGAGAAAGCTTATTAATACACACATACCATCATACAGACCATCAATTAGACCCATATGGATTAGGAGGGTATAATGTAGCAAGCGTGCCATATACTACAAATAATGTTCCTACTTGGTCTTTAAGAATTCGTCCTTTTATAAGTGAAACAAAATGGATAGACTGGAAGGGATTTGATTTATTTAGACAAGAAGTAGTGCCCGAACAAGTAGAATACGGATGGATGCCAAAATCTTTATATGAAAGACAATTAGAAGGAACAATATCTAAAAAAGCAGCAGAAATGCCTCTTGTTTTAAATCTTTTTGGATTTACTACAGGAGAGTTAGATAATATGGAAAGGGCACTAAACTATTATAAAAATGTTTATAAAGAAAGCGTTAATCCTAATTTAGAAGACCCTTATATACCAATTCACTATCAATGTTATAATGCAGACCCTAAAAAAAATATATCTGGCGATCCTAATTCTACATATAATGGATGGTTCCCTTGGGCAGGATCTGGGTATGCAGCAATAGGACCGCATGTTTTTAAATCTCCTGATTATTTTGTTAATGATAAACACAAAGTAGCGTATTCTGGCATATATAATTCAAATGGAATACTTTATTCATATGATTTGTTTTCTTTTGTAATTACTTCAGGGGCCGATTGGACATATAAGTATAGCGGTATAGATTTAATCTCTAAATCCATATTTAATGAAGATACCACATATACTAATATATACTATGAAATATATGCAACATATGGCGCTCTTCCTTCTATATTTAATTTCGAAGGCTTCCAGGCTTGTTTTTCACCAGAAGTATGTAGAGAACATAATAAAACATATAAAAAAGGACTATATAGCTCAAAAATGGGAACATATAATGATACCTTAGGAAATTTTGGTAGAGGTTGTTTTGGTAAACAACATTCATATTATGATCCAGATTTAAATAGCACAGTACAAGTTAAGCATCCTAGAGCAGGTTTTAGTAAGTATTTTAATGATTTACAAGTTGGATGGATATCAGATCAAAAAAAATCAATGATAGAGGCACACACAGGCAACGGATTTACTGGTATCTCAGCAGCAGACTGGTCTTTGGCATCAGCTCCTGAGTTTCCAGGAGATGTGCTCTTACAATTTAGTCCTATGGCACCCATATATGAGCCACTGGGACCTATATTAAATTACTTTGTAAACGCATTTGATAATCCAAGAGATGACGCAATAGTTAATCTATCTCCTATAGACCTAACTTCAGTAGATAGTATGACAGAAACAGATATAGGAAATTTATTATCAGTATATACTGGAATTAGATACTGGCCCTCCTATATTAAGTATCCAAATTGGATACAAAGATGTCCTTCCTTTCAAATAGTATACAGCGACAGATCTATTTTTTATGATTGGGTAGCTATATATGCTACTAACGTTTTTGAATTCTATTTTAATTCTAATGTAATTACAGGTGTAGGAGCATATAATCAAAATTTAACAAGACCAAAAACACAAGAAGAACAAGAAATGTCTTGGGCTGCATTTGCAGGATTAATGTGGCCATATGCAAATAGATTTTCTGCATGGCACTTAGACAGCCAATATGGATTTTTTAATAGTGGCTTCTACGCAATAGAAAACGATGCGTCTGTAGTACATTCAAGTTTAGAGTGGAGCGGCTTATTTAATAACTTTAACAAAGTTCAATTAAGGCTACAAGCTTATTGTCCAGATTTTATTTATCATGGATCTATGGAGCATCCATTAGAATCTTGGAATTCAGATAAATACCTTTCTAATGAATTAGTAGACAATGTAATGTTTCTTAAGAGTTCATTATGTAATAATAAAAATCCTTATTCTGGTAACGTAGGACTAGAAGCTACTCCCCACTTTGTAAGAAAAAACAGGAATGGTAATTATTTAATTGCAGTTTATAACTGGTATTCTGGAGAAAGTCAATTTTCTGGAGTATTTGATCCGTCTAAGTATGGATTAGAAAATGGATATCAAGTATATTCTTTAGATTTAACAACAGAGCTACATGGAACTAAAACTTTAATTGATATTAAAAATCCATTAGAAACTAAAGAAATTAATATAACACTAGACAAATATAATTTTGCTATCTATGAAATAGAAGCAAACAACAATACACTAGATAAATCTGTTTTCTCTGATTTAGTTTCTGATTATGTAAACGTAAGATATAGTTATGGACAAACTCCTATAACTAGTGATGGACATTCTTTTGTGTATTCTTATTCTCCTTTATCTATATCTAATTTAACAGACCCTATTATAGGAAAAATGGCTCCTGCTACACAACAAATTCTTAATAATCTACCACAATGGACAAAAATAAGACAAGACCGAGATTCAACGGGATGGAAGCTTGCTAATTCTTGGGGCATTTCTTTTGAAGAAGTGATAAATACTGTTTCTTCAAATGTACAAAACAATTATTTAATTACTTCTGATTCTAGCTTGTTAAGTAAATTGTCTTATGTAGACGTTAACAAAAAAGAATTACTTGAAAACAAAAAGAGAAATTTATTATTTAATTCAGGATTTGAAATAAAAGATATTTCTATAAAAGGATGTCCAGCGGGTTGGCAAAATTCTTTAAGTGATTCTATAATATTAGATAACAAAGAAAGTGCAATAAATGCAATTTGTATTAAATCTAGTGGAAAAACAAGAATAAGCCAAACTGTTTTTTTTGATAACGTGTCAGTAAATAATCTTACTGGATCTATATATTTTAAATCAAATGCTAATAATGTTTCTGCAAAATTAATTATAGCAATAGAAAAAATAGACGGGACATCTATTATACAACAAGCAGTTCTATCTAATCGTTCTACAGAATGGGTACGGTTAATACTTCCTATACAAGTATTTGCACAAGTATATAAAGTAAACTTTATAGTAAAAACAGCTTGTGATGGCGAAGTATGTATAGCCGCCCCACAATTAGAAATTGGTAATGTGACTAATTGGACGTCATCCAATAAAGACGTACGTCCATATCAGCCTTATTCATCTTTATTTAACAGTGTTTTTACAGTTGGAGAAGAGTACTATAGTAATAAAATTAATTTAACATATATAGGAAATGAGCAAGAATTTTTAAAAGCAGATGTACCTACTAGAGTTGAAAAAACTACTAAGCCTGTTAAAAATTTAAATCTATATATAAACAACAAAACAGGAAGAAGAGTTTCTTTTCATAATGAAATTATAACTACAGAATATGTAGTTAAAGAAGGAAAAATAAAAGAAAGATCTACACTTAATGAGTGGGATGTATATGCTTCTTATGATATAAGAGATTTAAGATATTATGAAGAACTTAGTTATGGAACAAAGGAAGTAGCAGAAAATACAATAGTTCCTTTAGCTTTAGCTGTAAGAAAAGATTGGTTATTTGTTGTATGTAAAGATACAATAAAAAATAATACAATACGTACGCTAAAGATAGTAAAGCCAATAATTACTCCTAATGGAGAAACCTATTTAGAATCAATTTGTGATTTTAATTTAAATCTAAGTTTTGATTCTATCTATGGTTTAAATCAAATACAAGAAGAGATATCAGAAATTTATCTATCTGAAATAGACCCTTCTTATCTAGTAATAAGTACTACAAATAATGTCAAAAAATATTACAAACTTTATTTTGACTATTATTACTTTAATACTCTTAATAACAGGCTCTACACTATAGAGCAATACCCTAACCAAAAAATAAACATAATCTAATGTCTTACAACATTTACTCCACACACGCTCCAACAGGAGAGAGTTCTACTATAGTAGTCTCTTCTAATCCTTATTACAACAAAGGAAGAGAAATAGGGTTTCCTAGCAATCTTGATTTATATACTAGATTAATTTCTGACTCAGACGGCTCTCAATCTGTAACTGAATCTAGAAAAGTAACAGATCTAGTGGGCAGTAGATTATACTTACACCATAAACCTTTAATTAGCAGTAATGGAACTGTTACAACAATAACAAGTTCTCATGGAACTATAGACACAAGTTTTACAAATGCTAAGCAAGGATATATAGTATTCTCTTCTCTTCCTTCTGTAGATTTTACAGTAAGCTATGTAGCAGTTCCTGACTGTGATGTTACTTGGAGCATAAACGTTCTACAAGATTCTGTAATGGAGCTACAACAATTTGTAGGACCGACTACAGACACAGGGTATGCCGGATTAAGAACTTTAAAGATAGCTACCTTTGATAATCCTGGAGATAGTGTAGTAAGTGGAGTATTACAAAATGCTGTACAATTATCTCACCTTAATCAAAATATTGTTATAGCGTCTTCTGATGACGCAGGATTAAAAGCTATAAGAGGAAGTTCTCATACTATACAAGTAGGTAGAGCAACAGATAATGTTATTGTAGATGCCACCGGCTTTACTATTACACAGTCAGATGGCACTAAGACATCAAGAATAGTATTAGGTACTAAGACAGGAGATTTCATTACCTATAAAGGCGCCCTAAGCGGGGAAGGCCAAATGACAATTGGTGGTCCTGGGTGGCCTGGATATTCTGGCCAAGTACTGTCTACAGGCTTAACAGGAAGCTACTATACTGGCGCCATGTTAAGAGTCCATGGGGACGTTGCAGTAATGGGAAACATAAAAGCAGTAGGAAATATTACTATAGTTAATACTACTGGTACAACCTCTACTGTGATGGGCGATTTTACAATAAGAGACGAGCTATTTGTTAATGGTGAGTCACATCTTATTGGCAAGACTAATACTAATATATTAGAAGCAGCAGATAATGTGTTTATTAACAAGGACATAATAGCTCTTGATACAAATGGCTCTGGTGGAGAAGGTCAATCTTTAGTAGATGGATTAGACTGTTCTGAAATTGCACTATCATATAGATATGTTACACAAAGTAAGCACAGCAATAGTATTATTTCTGCTCCTATAAAAACAAACTATTCTGCTCCAATCTATGAAGTAACACGTCCATGGAAAGTCATCCCTGCTAGAAATTTAGTAGGAGATATATTTGCTTTAACAGGTCAATTAAATGCTGCAGCATCTATATCTGGAGCACACCCAAATATACTACAACTATTACTTAATGAGCAAATGGTTAGTGGCACATATAACGCTTCTGGAACTACAGCAGGCCTTTGGTCTCCTGGAATGATGGAGCCTGGAACTATGTGGATAAAGATGTTATCTGGGCCTGCCCAAAATAGCAAAGCGCCTATATATGGCTATACTGTAGAAAATGTGACAGGACACTATATAAATAGACTTAATGTTTTCTTACCAGATCCATTTACGTCTTCTCCACAAACAAATGACTATTACCTTCTTTACAATCCACACAGTATTAGATATAATAGTATTGAAGCTGCAGGAGGCGCGGCTCCTACCTTTACAGTAAAAGGTACTTCAAATGAACCTTTTGCTGTCTCTTTTGAAAATGAAGTCAGAGTATTGACAAGTACTACGTCGTCTTATTCATTGTCTAATGCTTTAACAAATTCTGTTAGCGGGCTTCCTGGAAGCGTAACTACAGGAATTGCATATATCTATGCAGACGCCAACTTTACAGATCCTGAAGATCCTCCTATATTTAAAGCAAAAGCAGTACCTATGAGAATGCCAGGACAAACTGCTATAGGAGAAGTAGTTGCATATTATAGTGGAAGTACCTGGACTATAGTAGATACAATTTCTTATAGACCAGGCGGCAAATATGATTCTGCATGGATACCTATATATCCTAATACAAATATTGTAGATACTTCAGGAAGAGTTACGCCTGGAATGACTTCTTCAACTACTACTCCAAGAAGAATATATTTTAATCACTATTTAGGAGCAGACGTAGACGTATCTAATATTTCTGCTACATTGTACCTAGGCAATCCAGCAAACACTAGTACTTTATCTTGGAATAAAACACACATTCCATTGTATAGTATGTTTGGACAGGACATAAGAGCTGAACACGGACTGTCTGGTACATTAATGAGTGTTCCTTTAGGTGTTCAAAGAACTTCTAGTGCTACAGCAGGAAGAGACGCAGGTATTTTCTATATAGACAGTTCTTTAATTGGAGTAGATATAAACCCAGGACTTCTTGCTGCATTGCCTATCAGCGGCAGCAGCACTGTTTCTGCACCGTCTTATTTAAGACTTGTAATCAATAAATTGAACTAATGAATACAGATCGTTTTAAAGGTTGTGAGTCTAACGGCTTTCCCGCTGTAAATAATTATGACTATGTAGACAATATTCCTACTAGAGGAATAGACAACAGGTTGTTTAGATGGGAAGAAGTATCTGTAAAAAGTATTTATCAAACAAATGAAGCTACAAGCAATGGCTCTTTTGAAACAAATAGCTTTACAGGAACAAGTAATCTTTCTTATATAACAACTACAGGCCAAGAAACTGGAAAGTTCCCAGGATGGATACTAACAGGAAATAGTACTATTTATGTAGGAACAAATGGTATCACAGGTAACTTTTCTGCACATCCTTTAGCAGGCGATATTTCTATTGCTTTGTACTGTTCTGGAGCTTCTAACCCTCCTATTATAAGAAGTACTCTTATTGCTACTGGACAAGAAGGTCCGTTTGTTATAGGAAATAAACACCAACTTTATTTACTTAGTAAATTAAATAGTGGATCTGAAGCTAGTTTAAAAGCGTTTGTAAGAGGTTGGAGTGCAGGAAGTATAGTTAGTTATTATGATTATATAAACAGCCAGTGGATATCTACAGAGCCTACAGGTAGGTACAAAGTAGATAATAAAATTAACACAATTAAGTATGAGTTTGAGTGTTCTTCTTTTCCTTCCGCTACTCCTGATCATTTTGATATATACATTTCAAATGTATCAACTGGAACAGTTGTTACTATAGATGATGTACATGTAGATGCTTATTTTAAGAAAAATGCTTTTATTGATTATATAACTCCTACCGGATATATAATACAAATGACTCCAGATCTAGGTTGGCACGACATGTTATCTATGTTCAATAGTAGTGATTCTTTAGTAAATCCACACTTAAAAACACTAGGTCCTTTTACTATAGACAGAGGAAATCTTTCTGACAATCTAGATAATAGTGTGACAGCAAGTATAGATGTATCTGATTTTTACAATAGTACTACTAGCACTTTTAATAAGTACTTATGGAGAGCCTTAGCAGTATCTACTAATGGAGTTATTCAAGCAGGAGGCTTCCCTCAGAAATTTACTTTCTTAGGAAACTCTATAAACAATAGTTTTAGTGTAGACGCTATAAATGAAGATCCACTATCTACTATTAAAGTAGTTGTTGGTAAAAAATCTTCTACCATGTCTATATTAGTAAATGGTAAAGAAAATTATTCAAACTTAGAATATCCTACTGCTACTACATGGAAAGCAACATTCTATCTTAGTGATGCAAAGTTAAAAGTAACATTCCAAGGAAAAGAACCAGGAGGAGCTAGTACTTATATAAGAACTATAGAGCTTAATAACGCGTTGTTTTCCCAAAATGAACTTGCTTTATGGAACGTTTTTGATGAACACGGACTAGCTAATGATATTATTCGATTACCAAATGAATCTAACTATAACTATTCACAAAGAATAAAAGATGTACATTTAAATAAAGGAGGGCCTGGATTTGCAGGAATTGTAAATGGAGCAGTTAGAGAACTAAGTCTTACCAAAATTGCAGATGGCCTTTCTATTTCTATATCAAAAAATGAATATAATCAATTAAGCGCTAGTGAGATAAGCATTGAAGTAACTTCTTATTCTTTTAGAATAACCTCTCCCACATTTGTAATATCAGAAAAGAAAGTGATTGACAGTGTACATAATACAGTTGACTTAACATATCTGCCTGTAGATATTCCTGTATTTAGTAGTATAAATAACGTTAAACTAGACTTTAGTAAAAAGAAAGTAGAAATAGATTCTTTAAATCCTTCTATATATAGAATTAAATTAGAAGGAAATTATAACAAAAATGACATTATAGAAGTAAAATATAACTACTATGTTGAATTTTTATTTAAAGAATATAAAGATTTATTTTCACTATTTAAAGCAATATCAAATGTAAAAGACCCATCTGGTAAAAAAATAGTAGATATATCTATCTCTGGCAGACTATCCGGAAACGAAAGTTGTTTAGGTCTTTTTATAACATCTTCAACTATACAAGGTAGTAATAAAATTACAATACCTTGGTCTCCTGTATACTTAAAAAAGATATCAGATAAAGGATACAAAGACTATTTTATTAAAGAAGATATAACTTTAAAACAAAGTAAATTTTATGAATATGTAAAAGAATTAAAAAATAATACTAAAGTATTTTGGGGCGCTGTAGAAGCAGACAGAGATAGATGGGATGCTGCAGATAGTAAATCTCTTTCTATGGATTCTATTCCTACTTTATTTGATCCTCCTTTAACAAAAATAATAGGAGTAGGAGTTACAGGAATTATAGATCCAACAGATGCCTGGTCAAAAAACTATACAACAAGAGAAGGAAATCTAATAGTAAATCAGGGACTATCAAATTATTATTTCCAGCCTGGCATCGGCCACGGGGATCACCTAGAACCAGATATTTACATTACAAATACATATATAGAGGCAAACACAAGTCTGTCAGACAGCGTAGGTCCTTTAAAAAATAATAACAATTACGTACTGTTCTCAGGTCAAAAATAATGGTAACTTATACATACAACATAAACTCTTCTAATTCTAATATACAAAACGTAATTAATAGAATTAAAGAAGAACTTTCTACTAATCCTGTAATAGAAAGAGACATAGAAGTTACTATTGATAAAGGTACATATTCTGGATTCAGTATTCCAGACGGAGCTTTATATCCTTTATTTGGTACCGCTTACAGATTACTAATTAAAAGTGTTCCTGGCAGCTTCCCTATAGTTGACTTTAATCATTCAAATGAAAATCAAATAGTAGGAATTGACATTGGAGCAGGAAATCCAAACGTTACAATAAGTGGACTTAGAGTTCAATATTTTGCTGTAGGTATAAGAGCTACTCTTAACTCTCACTATCCTTTAGTCAATAATTGTATTATCAACAACAATAGAAATGTTGGTATATTTTTTGAACAATGTAAAGAAGCACAAGCTGTACAAAATATAGTTATTAATGGAGACTACGGTATTGTTTCTAGGCTGTGTAAGTCATCTGCTATAGTACATAATACTGTGTTCATGAATGGGGCTATTAGTACAAATGTAGGTACTTCTAATGCATGTATCTGGGCAGAACTTGCTAATGACTATGGTGCCGGCGCTGCGGATACAGGGCTACTACACTTAGTAGGAAATATAGGATGGAATACAACAGGCCGGGTGCTTACGTTGTTTATAAGTGATGTAGAAGAAGGAAGAGTCATTAGTAATTATAATGACTGGGTAAAATCTACTGATGATTTTATAGCTCTTGAAGACAATGCTTTTTACAGAGGCCCAGAATCCAGACCCAGAAAAACATTTAAAACATTAAATGAATGGAAAAATATTGGATTAGATTTAAACAGTAAGTCTGAAGATCCTAAATTTATATCTCCTATTAAAATAAGAAAAGATAGAAATGGATATGCACTAGACCTAAACATCTTACCTGTTTCTCCTGTTCTAGGCACAGTACCTAGCTTTGCATATGATACTACATATGTCAGTACATATTTACCTGTTTATTTTGATACAACTCTTTTATTAAAAGATATATTAAATCAAAATAGAAATCAATCCAATACTGCAATTGGAGCTAATGATAAACCGTCTTCTTCTGGGTTCTTTGGACAAGATATTTTTAGTAATCCTTTAGATTTAGGTCTTTCTAAGACATGTGGTATATCTCCTTTTTCTGATGTTCTTTTTAAGAGTTTAGAACTATGGTATCCTAAATTTAAAAAAGGATACTTCTACTCTAATGAAAGAGAGTATTATCTATATAGTAAAAAACAGACAAAGACTTTAGGAGAAATCTCACAGACTACTTTTTCTTTACCTGCTAAACTAGCAAGTAATAAAGAAATAAAAATAAGAGTAGCTGGACAATTAATAGACAGCAGCTACTATGACATATATTCTACAAATGTACTGCTTTATCACAAAGACTTACCTATTGAAACAGGAGAAGAAGAAATAGAAATAGAAGGTTGGATTTCTAACTGGAACAATGATTCTTTTGTATATAATAAAGTACTATATAGATTAAAGATCAAAGAAGGAGTAACCCTATACAAGCTTCCTAAAGATTATGTAGCAGATGGTCCAGTTGTAATCACAGATGACTTGGCTTTCTTTTCTGACCATGATGTAATAAGTAATAGAGAATACTCTGTTTTTTTTGATACTGAAAACACAATAGAGTTTTCTAATAATTCAAATATTTTACTTAATGGACAGTTTGACTACTTAGAAGAAGACTATAGCCCTAAGTACTGGATGTCGTCAGGCAGCACTTGTGTAGCCTCTTCAGTACATTCTTCTTCTGTAGCAGGACAATACGTATGTCAAGTATCTGATAAAGGTTATATAAAAAATGTATTGCCTTTAAACAAGCAAGGTCCTTCTGTGTTTAGCTTTCATACAATGAGTTATGGAAGTGGTATCCTTTCTTGGGATATTGAGTTTTACAATCACATGTATGATCCAATAGGTAAAGTAGTGAGTGGAGAAATAGAATTAAAAAACATATGGCAAAGATATGATATAGGATTTAATTCAGATTTAACTAATGATTTCATAGTTCCTCAACTGCCTTATCCTTGCACTAATATAAAAAACATAGAGGTTCCTTCTGAAGCATCTACCTTTACTATCAGAATAAACCATATTGAGAATCCTGGATATACAGGGAAAATGTTATTAGATGCAATTCAATTTGAATTCGCAGATGTTCCTTCTCTTTACCATAGGAAGCAATTATTTAATGAGCTGACCATAGAATATGAAAGTAGTAAAGAAGATTACTTCTTAGATACTAGACTGTCTATGAGTCCTATAACAAACTTAATGTCCGACGGGTTTATATTTATTCCAGAGATTCCAGCTAGAACTTATGGCGGACCAGAAGATATTGCCGTAACTACACTTCATGAATGGAGATGGCCAGAAGGAAGAAAGCAAGTCATGCCTTGGTCTAGAACTAAAGGAAAAGACAAGCTTAGAAAAAGAGTAAAAAATAAGTACCATTTAATACCACAACAAAAGCCAGAAATTATATCTGTTGTTAACTACTGCACTTCTATTAAAGAAATAGAATTAATTCCTAGCATACCTACTACATTTTCTGACGATGAGAATGGAGTTGGGTTCACTATTAAAATAACAGATTTTGACTCCAATCCTTCCTGCTTAACTAAGGTTAAAGCCTTTCTAACAGACTATAATGGCAAGTATGCAGGACTATTACATAAGAAGAAATATGGGCTTAAATACCAGTTAGCGGCCTCTATATATGACATTACAGACTCTTCTGGAAACCTAAGTCTGTATTGGATCCCTCCCAAGGATGTAGGTGTGTATAGAGGTTCTATACCAGCTCCAACCCTAGTCAGTTCTAGTGGAGATCAAATTTCTGTAATTAACACAGAGTATCCTGTTAATCTAGAAGGTTTAGGAAACGTAACTATTTTTGATTCAAGTGGTAATCTATTAAACACATTCTCTAATAATCTAATAAAGAATAAGTATACTCCAACGTATTCTGAAGATAGATCTAATATTAAACTAAAATATCCTATCAAGCCAGGGTCAGTCAAAATATTTGTTGAAGGTGTAAAGTTTACAGAAAATCAAATTAATATATTAAACTCTAATGAATTCTTTGTAGATTACGAAAACTCTATAGTAAGTGTAAAAGGTAGAGTTACAAATATTGATGTAGAATATATACCAAGTTACATTTACATAAGTGAAGTAGATCCTTACAAAATAATGATCTATCACAATAAAGTATTTAACAGTAATACAGGTCTTATAACAGTAGGTTATGATTTTACAGTCAAGCTGAATGTAGTGGCGTTTGACTATTCAAGAAATACAACACTGACTCAAGAATTTGACATGGTTGTACAGAATCAACTTTCTACCAAGTACAATAGTATAAATACAATTTCTTTAGAATTCTAATGTCCTACTGCATATCTATAAATAGTGTAGAAAACATAGCCAATGAGTCTACTCTTCTAATACATTATAACATAGTGTGTTCTGGTACTTGGTATTTACAACAGTCTGCAACAGCATATAGAAATGTGTGTGATACTAGTTGGACATTAATGTATCCAAATCACCAACATCCTAGACACTCTGATTTCCCTATAACAGTAGGAGATGTTAGTGCAAGCTGTACATTTGCTTGGAATTATGGTGGAATACCTGGAATATTAGCAGAAAATTTTGATGATCAACATTCTTATCTTGTTCAGATAGGTATCTTTAACTATTCCTGTTTTAATACAGGTAGTCCAATAGACATAAATACTGGAAATCCAGCAAATGAAGAAGAGCCTATTATAGTAACAGGTTCTCCTGGAGAAGAAGAACCAGGTTCTGGTGGCGGTACTCCACCAAGTCCTGGCCCTGGTGGATCTTCAGGCCCTATAACTCCTCCGCCGCCCCCGCCACCACCTCCTCCCCCTCCACCTCCTCCGCCACCATCTGGACCACCTGGACAAGGCGGCCACGGAGGTATTCCTATACAAATACCAGGAGATACAAATCCTCCTGAAGCACCAAATCCATATCCGGTACCAATAGAGATATTACCAGGAGACGTAGGAAGTATTCCGGTGCGAGGTACAGGAATTCCTCCTAGAGATTTACAAGAAGTATATAAAGAAAGACCTATAGAAATAGTAAGGCCTTCTGGAAGCAAGATAGGAGAAATAAACAATAGAAACTTAATATTTAATCCTATAAGAAGTCCTTCTATTGCTACTCCTGTTCCTTCTAATTCAAACAATATACCAGACATCAACACAATTGATCAAGGAACACAAGGAGATATTCCAGGAAATCTAGGCAACACAGTTATTGTGCCTCCTAATAATAATACAAATAATAATACATCTATTCCTATCTCTTTAGAAGATACAAATAGTGTTCTGTCTGTAGAAGTAAATACAACAGAAATAGTTTATGGAGAACCTATAGCAATTTCTTGCTACTATCTGCCTACTACAGAACAACATTGCTATGCAAGAATATCTGTAACAGATAGTTCTACTTCCCTGGTATTACTAGAAACGAATGTAATACAGTGCTCCTCAACTTCTGCTTTACCTTTTGGAACAACTACTTTTAGTAGTTTATTTCAACAAGGACCTTTGGTTATTATAGCTCAAATATTTAATATACAAGATGTTTGTATAAAAACAAATTCTGTACTTGTTATTACAACTCCTGTTGTTAATGAAGGAGAGAATCAAAATAATAATCAAGCGGGCGAGGTACCTTCTATTATAGTAAACATGCCTGAGTCACCTATTAATCCAACTCCTGTAGAAATAGATCTACCTAGTGATGAGAATAAATACGTAATATTAATATCAGATAGCGCTCAAAATAAACTGTCTGCTTTAGTAAGCACAGACTTTGGAAACCAAGATAAGTATTCAATTACAATATATAATCCAAACCTTGGCTTCTCAATTAGTCAAGAATTTGATGTATTACAAAATACTACTACTTTCTCTCTTCCAGAAGAAGGATACTCTGACAAGAGATTCAGTGTTAACGGAGAAGAGCTTTTTACTTCTAGTCATAACGTAGGTATAAACGAACAAGAACTTAATAATACTAAATTAGTAGTATTAGAAATATCTCCTGATATTAATAATACGCAAGGAAATACTTCTGGTAAACTATACACTTCTAGTAATTTTTATTTAAGGCCTATAACTGCTACAAATACTACTAACTCAATAACAGTAAAAGTACCTTATATTAATGAAGAGTATGGATTAATAATTCACGGATATAATCCAGATAGTATAGAAACATCTCCTATAATAAAGAAGTCAAACAACATAGGAACTATTACTTGGAACAACTTAACTATATCTAAAGGCATGTACTTCTCTTTAATAAATAAGAAGAATGGAGTCTTTAATATATTTTCTTCACCTGTACATAAACAACAAATAATCTAATGAGTACTAAAGTTCCTGACAACGTTTTTCCGTCCCCTCAAGAAATTAATGAGCATCCTTGTATTACAGCATCTAGGTGGCTAGAAAAGATTAATGAAAGTGTTTCTATTATAAGCGTATGTCAAGACTCTAATAATCCTTCTTTAGTTATATTTAATATAATATTAGTTGGGGCTTTTTATTTTACTCCTACGCTTAAAGTACTTAGTGTTGACGATGATATAAGTTACAGTAGCAACAATATTATTTGTCCATTAGCTTTAGGACATTACAAAAATCCAGAAATACCTATTAATACAAACTGTACTGTATGGCACGGACAGTTAGTATTTGATGTAGGAACTATAATACCTAATTACACTACTTGTAACAATATTGAATTTAACCTTTCTATGGAAGGTAGTATACCACAAGCATATGGAGTCAGCTTTGTTAATCAAACTTTTGATACAAACTTTGTTTGGCAAAAAGGAATATTACCGAAACCAATAGGCTTGGGTTATGAAAATGATAAGTTAATTGTTTATTTTAATTACGAAGGAAGCGTCAACTGTAGTTGTAATATAGAGTGTAAGACTCCACAAGGAGTAAGTCATAACATACAGTTCTGTCCAGGCGAAACACAACAAGTATCTTTATATCAAAATCCTGATTCTACAGATCCTTTCACAGTATTAATTAATTTAAGAGATGCTCTTGGGAATGAATCCCTTATTAATTTTCAAAGTATATTTAATGTAGTTCCTGCTGCTCCTGTTGTTTCTTCAGGGAGCAAACCAAAAAGAATAGAAATAAATATATTCAATACTTCTGTTAATGGTAGTAATATAGAAAAAGAAGTAATGTATCAGATATGGCAGTATGAAGGTACAAGGAACAATGCAAAAGTATGGAAAGATTGGTCCAAGTTCAATTGGAATTACTTTGTTGATTATGAAATTATTCCTGGAAAAACCTATGGGTATGTTATTAAATTTAAAGGATTGCAGGGAGATATTTTTAAAATATGTGAT
>ERZ724522.26-NODE-26-length-77600-cov-26.545038_pt1 | contig 77600 bp, 125 predicted proteins | sample MGYA00376055_ERZ724522 | MGnify/ENA primary metagenome ERZ724522 (study PRJEB28724, sample SAMN07190884) | wastewater metagenome | isolation source: effluent of sewage treatment plant in Hong Hong | place: Hong Kong | collected 2016-03-17 ... | reverse complement strand
TAATAATAATTCCTAATCACGCACCTGTGCTATCAACATTTGTTGAAAGTAATGAAAAGAATATTTCTAAGTTGAAAGATTATTGTTTAGTGATAGATGAGGTTCATGAGTTTTCAAACTATGAAAGCAAAAGAACAAAATCACTAGAAAACATTATTCATTTATTTCAATTTAGACTTTTTCTTTCTGCAACACCAGCATTGAACGATTACTCTAAATGGTTTACTCTTATGAGATTACTTGACAAAGGAATTATTCAACATAACTCACTTCTTGGATTCTCTTTAGATGTAGGAAAGTTTATAGGTGATAAATTTAATCCTTTTAAAGTTCTTTCCTATAACAAAGAAAGAGTTCAATACTATAATCAGTTATTCAGAGGTTGGGTAATAAAAAGAATCAAATCAGAATTACCAGAAATGAAAACTAAACAGTTAATTAAACCTATTTGGTTTCAGTTGTCAAATAAACATAAAGCAATTGTTAATTTAGTGAAAGAGTTAGAACTAGAAAAAGTTGATTTAAAAACTTTGACTTATTCTACTATTCAAAACAATTTTCCTTATATGGTAATGGCATTAGAAAATCCTGAGTTATTAAAAACAAAAATCAAAGAAACAGATAGGGATTTATTTTATCAACCTTTGAAAAAACTTTTAGACTCTTGGAAAATGGATGACCACAACAAAGTAATTTATCTAGATGAATACTTGAAAGAAAAGATTGAAGTAGAGAGTCAAAAAATAATTGTATATGATACTCACCCTGTAACTCTTAATCAGTTATCAGAAAGATACTCTAAATATAATCCTACTATGATTCATGGTGAATTAAAACTAACTAATGAAGATAGACAAAAAATCATAGATGACTTTAACAATCCTAAGAGTAAAACAAAACTTTTACTTTTGAACGTTCAAAGTGCTAGTAGTGGATTGAGTTTGAACAAAGGTGGTTGTAAGATTATTATTTTCTTTACTCTATCGTTCGATGCAATTTTAACTAGACAAGGTTTTGACCGTGTGTTTAGGATTAATAGCATTGAAGATAGTTTTGTTGAGTTACTTACTTTTGACAAAAGTCTAGATTCTATCCGATTGAAAAAGACTTTAAATAGAATTGAATTTAATGATGGAATGTTTAGTAATGAAATAAATTTAGATGAGTTATTGAAAATTTAGGAGAAGAAATGAAAGCAATATTAGAGTCTTTAGATGTTACAAACAAAGAAAAATTATTAAAACATTTTAATAATGAATTTATGAAAAAAGTATTTTTATTTAGATATGAATGTTATGACTGGGAAGAATTTTGTAAAGATTATAATATTACTAAATTTAATTTTGAAGTTAATGAAAATTTAGTATATATTGAATTGGAAAAAGATAATGTAGAAAGTGATTTGAAAAAATTAATTCAATATATAGAGGAATTTATTGATGAGAATATGAGTCCACAAGATTCTTTTTTTGGTTATAAAGTTTTTAAATTAAAATATGATAATTATGAAAAATTAATATGTTAATTTAATTTATTATATTAGAAAGAAAAAAATTTAAACGAGTTGTAAGAAAATGAGTTTTCAATTAACAGAAGAACAAAATTTAATCATCAATTATACTGGTGACCAAATCATCGAGGCAGGTGCAGGTTGTGGGAAGTCAAGCACCCTTATTCAAAAAGCTTTAGCTTATCCAAATTTAAAAAAGGTTTACTTTTCTTTTACTGCAGCAACTGTAAAAGATATGAAAGAAAAAGCTTATGATAAAGGAGTAAAAAATATTTTCATTACAACTTTTCATGGATTAGCTCATACAAAATTTATTAAATCAGGTGAATATAAACTTGGTTATAATCCTAATGTTTATGGTATCTCAAAAGAATTTGGATTGAAAGGAGATATTCATTCTAATAAAATAGTTCACTATGCAATTAAATGGTTTGAGTTATTCTGTAATTCTGATTTAGAAGTAATTACTGACTTAAAATATCTTGATACAATTGAATCTGATAAAGCTAGAAAATTTGTAGAAAATAAATTAGAAGATATTTCTAAAATGGCTTTTGACATTTGGGATAGAATGGATAAAAAGAAAATGGATTGTAGTCATTCTTTTTATCTAAAGAAGTATCAATTAAGTCATCCAACTCTGAATTATGATTTAGTATTATGTGATGAATGTTTACCTTATCATATTCCAATATTTTTGGCAGATGGAACATCTTTACCAATAGGTAAAATAGTTGATGAAAAATTACAATTAGATGTTTTAACTTATAATACTGAAACTAAAAAACAAGAAAATTGTAAAATTATAAATTGGCAAAAAAATCCAAATAATAAAAAAATGTTAAAAATAAAATTTAAAACTAAATTAGAGTTTGGAACAAACCCAAAACGTAATTTCATAGTTTGTACAGAAGACCATAAAATTTGGGCAAATGATTCTTGGATTCAAGCTAAAGATTTAAAAATTGGAATGAAATGTCAAATAGAAACTTTAGCTCATAAAACTCAAAAGTATAAAATTAGTTCTAAAGGTAAAAATACTTTAAGTAAACTTTTAACAGAAAAAAATAACAATGGAGTAATGGGTTATAATATTCCAGAAAAAGGTATTGATAAAATTGGAAAAAATAGAGGTGGTAATGGTAAATTAAGTGAAAGTCAAATATTTTTAAAAGAAAGATTGGATAAATTAAATCTTGATTTTAAATATGAAGGTATTATAAAAACAAAAAATAAGTATAATTTACCTTTTGGTATAAAAATTGATTTATTAAATGAAAAATTTAAAATAGCAATAGAGTTAGATGGTGCAAGTCATAGAAATAAAAATATTAAAGAAAAAGATGAACGTAAAAATAAATTTTTATTAGAAAATGGTTATAAAATTTTAAGATATGAAAATTTAGAAGTTTTTAAAAATATTGATATTATTGAAAAAGAAATTTATAATTTATGTTTAGAAGTTGATAAATGTGAAAATGGTATTGATTGTCCAGTAGATAGTTATATAATTTCTATAGAAGAAACTGAAACAGATGAAAATTATACTTATGATTTAACTGTTGAAAAAAATCATAATTTTTATGCAAATGGAGTATTAGTTCATAATTGTCAAGATTTAAACCCAGTTCAATTAGACATCATTAAAGGTTTGAATGGAACTAAAGTTATTGTAGGTGACTCTAATCAACAAATTTATTCTTGGAGAGGTGCCATTAATGCTTTAAAAGCTTTTCCTAATTATAAAGTTTTTACTTTAACTGAAAGTTTTAGATTCACTCAAGATATTGCTGATACAGGATTAAAGGCATTATCATTTAAAGAAAATTATGATTCTGAATTTGATTTTAGTAAATTGAAATTAATAGGTAGAGCAACAGTTACTCCTCAAACTAAAATTAAAACTCGTGCCATTCTTAGTAGAAGTAATATTTCTTTACTTGAATATCTATTTACACATCTAGATAAGTTTGAAAGCATTTACATTGAAGGTGGAATTGAAAGTTTAATCAATACTCAATCAGGTATTAAAATGACAGATTTAGTTTATCTTTTAACTGGTGAAACTGATAAGATAGAAAACTTTTTTGTAAAGAAATTTTCTAGTATTGAAAAGTTACAAGATTACTATGAAGATTTAGATGATATGAGTATTGATAGTATGTTGAAATTTGTTAATCGTTATAAAAAAGGAATTCTATTTCAACTAGTAAAGATTAATGAAAAATTAACTGAAAAACAATTTGCTTCAATTACTTTTTCTACTCTTCATAAATCAAAAGGAACTGAATTTGATGAAGTAGAAATTCTTTCTAATTTTGAACAGGATTGGTTTCCATATAGCTGTCCAACAACTAAAAAAGTTGAAAATCCAGAAGGACAAGATACTTCAGTTGAAATGGAAGAGTTTGAAGTTAAAAAACTAAAAAATCAAATGTGCGAAGAACTTCATCTTGCTTACGTAGGAGTAACTCGAGCAAAGTATAGACTTTTTCATAATTGGGATTGGTTAATTGATTCAACTAAAGAAGAACTTATGGAAATGGAGAAAATGAAACAAGAAATTCAAAATTAAAAATATACTAATAAAATAAGGATAGGTTTGCTGACTGACAAGTGATTATTTAATTTTCTATATTCCAAAATAATCACTTCCTTTTTCATTTTCTATACTAATAAAATAAGGGATAGTATCAGCAAATACTATTTCAATTTATTTTAAAGGAATATAGAAAATGGTAACCACAAATCTAATACCTACAATTTCAGGTATTTACAAATTCACAAACAAAATCAACAATAAAGTTTATATCGGTCAAGCAAAAAATTTAAACAGTAGAATTAAAGGTCATATAAGATATTTTTATAAACAAAATTATAACTATCCATTATATCATTCAATGAAAAAACATAGAATTGAAAATTTTGAAGTTGAGATTCTTCAAGAAGGAAATTTTACAAAACAACAACTTGATGAAATGGAAATTTCATTTATCAGATTATTCAAAAGTAACAATTCACTTTATGGTTATAATTTAACAATAGGTGGAGAAGGAACAGTTGGTTATAAACATACTCAAGAAACTAAAAATAAATTAAGAAAATCAAAATTAGGAAAAAAACATGGAGAGTATACTATTGAACATCGTCAAAAAATAAGTAATAGTTTAAAAGGAAAACCAAAATCTGAAGAAACTAAAAGAAAATTAACTGGTAGAAAACATACTCAAGAAACAAAAGATAAAATCAGTAAAATTCACAAGGGAAAAATAATAAGTGAAGAGTCAAAAGAAAAAATAAAACAAACAAAATTAAAAAATGGAACTTGGTGTAAAAAATTTAAACATATTGAAGAAACAAAACAAAAATTAAAAGGTTTGAATAAAGGAAAAACTAAAAGTAAAGAAGCAAAAATAAAAACTACTTTAACTTTAAGAAGAACTCATTTTGTGAAAAAACTTTCACAAGAGTTTTATAAAACATTTTTAGAATTAAATTTATTTTAATTTATTATATAAGAAATGAAATGGAAAAAATCAAACAAGAGGTTTTAAACTAATGGATAAATGGTGTTCTTTTTGGACTGATTGTTATTTTGGTAATACCTGTAATCAAGCTTTAACTGAAGAGGTTAAAGCAAATCACTCTAATACTGACATTGAATCTTATGAAGTTGAACCTGGTTGTTTTGAAGAAAAGAGTTCTAATATTTTAGAAAATAATAACAATGGGTAAAGGAGAAAAAGGAAGTGGAAGATAACAAAAAAATTAAACTCTTAAAAGAGTTTATAGGTATGAAAATGGGTGTTAGTAAAGTAAGAAGTAAGAAAAATAAAAAAGGTGAAGTAAAATTTTTTTATGATTTGCACTCTTATGTTGAAACTAATTATGAAAATATTGATTCTATTATTGAAGATGGAATTAAACAGAATCAAGAAAATATTAAATTTTTAAAATCTCTTTTGAAAAAAGAGAATATTTAATTTATTATATAATGGTCAAGATTTAAGAATAAAACGAGGTATAAGAAATGGCTGAAGAAAGTGTGTTTGAAAAAGCAAAAAGATTAAGACAAGAGAGACTTCAAAAAGAAGCTCAAGAAGCAGAGGAAAGAAAAAACAAAAGTTTTGAAAAGGTTGAGTACGAAGATGTTCAATGGTTAGGAATTGAAACTACTGAAAAATCTGGAGATTCAAAAGAGAAAGTTTTTAGAATGGTTGGAGTTCCAGAAGAAGTTAGAGAAGTTGGTTCTGACCCTAAAATAGTTCACTGGTCAAAAATTATCACTGATAAAAATACTTGGAAAAATGTTTATAGTCCAGTTACATCAGAAGGTAAAGTTGACAAAGATTGGATTCTTTGGAGACTTCATGACGCAGTTATGAAATCTGATTTTATTGCTTATACTGATGAAGAAAAAGCAAAAAAAGATTATAAGAGAAAAGATAGACGTGGAAATGATAATGGTTATTTTGAACCTAAATTTCAACACACTCCAAGTTATATTAGAATAGATAAAAACAAAAAAGAAGGTAGTAAGCAATTTGGTCATTTCTATCCTAAAAAAAGAGCACTAGTAAATGTGATTGATAGAATGGATGATTGGTGTGTGAAAAATAAACATACTAAAATTCTTACTTCTAACCTTTCACCTTTTGAATTTATTGATGAAACTACAAAAGAAAAGAAAACTATTTTCTTCAAGGATATTGGTATTCCTTATTCTGTTTATGAGTTGATTTATCAACAAGTATTAGAGTTTAGAGGAAGTTGGGATTTAGATTTAATTGTAAACAGAATTCAAACTGGTGAACAAACTAGTTATATTATTCGTGATGCTTTTGAAGATAAGTTGACTGGTAGGTCTAAACAACTTGCTAACAAAGAACCTATCACTAAAGAAGAGTTAGAATATGCTAGATATGATTTTGATAAATTATTTCATACTACTTATTACATGAGTCTTGAAAAAGATTTAGAAAAACTTTTCAAACAAGTTGATATTGACCTTGGAACTAAATTCTTTCCTGAGTTACAAGAATTAGCTAAAATTGAAAAAGAAGAATTGAAAAAGAAACAAGCAGAAAACAATTCAACTTCAGTTCAACTAGATGGTAATAAAGATTCTAATACTCATGAGTCAGTTGATTCAGAAGTAGAAGAATTTAAAAAAGAACAGGAACAAGAGAAAGAAACTAAACGAAGAAGTGAAGAAGTAACTGAACCTGTTAAGAGAAGAGGTGAAGAAACTGTAGTTGAAACTTTAGAAGATAGAATCAAAAAACTATTTCCAAAATTTGACTCATTACCAGATAATGAACAATTAGATTTAGTTGATTCAATTATTGATGTAAAAGATGGATTGGCAGTTTATAGAGATGATGTTAAATTATCGGCTTGTAGTAAAACTTGTGTAAACAAACATAATCTACCAGATACAATTATGACATGTCCTAAATGTGCTATTCAGTTGACATAAGCTAAAAAACAAATACTCAGGTTAGAAATGACCTGAGTTATTTTTTTAATTATAGGAGAAATAAAATGAGTACTTTTACAAGAGCAAAAGATAATTTAGAAAGTGCTTTATCTACTATGGACAAAGAGTATGACCAATTAGTAGAAAGAGTTAGTGAATTAGAAAAAGAAAAAGAACAACTTGAACAAACTATTTCAGATTTAAAAAGTGAAATTGAAGATTTAAAAAGTGAAATGAGAGATTGAGCAAAAGAAATAAATAATATAAGTGAGTAATATAAATGGAATTATCTGAGTTTCAAGAAAATTGTAATAATAAAAAATGTCTTAAAAGACAAAGATGGGATTCTAAAACATGTATTAGAAGTAGTAAACAAACTAACTGTCATAAATCCTATGAAAGACTTGAAGCTAAAAAAGAAATAAATAGAAGTGAGTTAAGTTATAATCAAATCCAAACCAGACAACAATTAGATGAAGTATGGTTGAGAGATAGTGGTGAAAGTTTTGATGGTGAAAAGAAAAAACAAAACTGGAAAAATATTTGTAGGTTGTGGAAAATACTTACTCCAGAAGAAAAACAGATAATGGATAATGACCCTGAAAATTACATGAATCAGTTTCTTGACATGGCACATATAAAGGCAAAGAGTATAAATCCTAGTGAAAAATACCTAACTGAAAACGTTTTGCTTATCGGGTCACTTTTCCATAAACGATTAACAAATATTAGACATCCAATCACAGATACTCCTATTACAAATGAAGAAGTATACAATTGGATGATAAATGCTAGAGATGGAGTTAGAAGATGATTACAGAAAGATATGAAAGACTTCCACAAGAAGTAAATGCAATTGAAGTAACTCAAGAAAATTTATATTCAATTGCTAAATGGGTTAAAGGTGTGATTAAAGGAACTTCTTTGCCAAAAGTAAAGCAAATTGTTGATTTTTATAGTAAAGAGAAACAATGTGAAATAAGAATTGTAATAGGTGATTATGTAATTAAAAAAGACAATCAACAATTTGAAGTAATGAGTCAAAAAGAATTTAATGAAACATATAGGAGAATAACATGATTGGTGGATTTATACTAGGAACTTTTTTTGGTTTAGGAGTATCATATTTGTTAGTAAAATATTATTTAGGAGAGATATAGAGGAAATGAGAAAATTAATTTTAAGTTTGGTGTTAGTTAGTGGGATTCTGTTTGCAGATGATTTAATTGAAGAACAAAATCAAGTAGTCAGTAAGAAACAATATTCAGTGACATATACTTATCAAGGTGAAAAACATTTTGCTAAGTTTAGTTCAAAGAAAGCAATGGATGAATATATTAAAACTTTTGGTATCAAAAATAATAATGAGATAAGTTATCGTATTGTAATTATTAAAGAAAGTCCTACTGAAAAAATTACTTACATAAGTGAAAACAAACCAGTAGTAGTAGAGGTAAAATAATTGAGTGAAATAGTTTATGTAACTACTGAAACTTATCCAGATGATTATTTTATTGTTGAAGATGAATACTCAAAGGATGACTTTGAATTAGCAAAAAAAGAATTCATTGAGTATTCAAAAGAAATAAAAAAAGAGAGTATGAGACATGATAACTCAAATGAGTTAGAAAATGAAAGTTTTTATTTAGTAGAATGTGAAAAAGAAAAAGTTGGAAATTCAATACAATCATCTGATAGAATTCTAGAATCAATTGAAGAAAATATTTTAGACCAAATTCAATTAGATGAAGTATTTGAAAAAGAAGAAAGGGAAAAAGCATTAAGTATCATAGAAGATGCTTTAAATAAAATCAAAGAATTAAAATCAATGCAAGGTTTTATTTATCAACCAATCTTTCTTCCTAAAGAAGAAAGAACTGACAAACTTAAAACTTTAAAATGTTGGGTTTATGATTTTGAAAAACAAGAATTAGTAATAGCTTAAAAAAAGGAAAGGTAATAATAAAAAATGGCAACACAAACTGAACTACAAAACGAATACTTCAAATCAATAGGTGAACGTGATAAAGCAATGAGTTCTTTATTAGCAATGGTAAAGAAAAAACATGGTGAAGATAGTATCACAAAATTAGATGGTAAAACTAATATGACTATTCCAGTTATACCAAGTGGAATTCTTTCTTTAGATTTAGCTTGTGGAGTAGGTGGATTACCTAAAGGTAGAATTATAGAAATATATGGGGACGAAAGTGCTGGAAAAACAACCTTGTGCCTTCAGTATATTAGAGAATGTCAAAAACGTGGTGGTATAGCAGCATTTATAGATGTTGAACATGCATTAAATAAACAATGGGCAAAATTTCATGGAGTAGATGTTGATAATTTACTTCTTGCTCAACCTAATTGTGGAGAAGAGGCACTAGAGTTAGTAGATGATTTAGTTAGTTCAAACCAAGTTGGTATTATAGTAATTGATTCTGTTGCAGCTTTAGTTCCAAGAGCTGAACTGGAGAAAGATGTAGGTGAATCTAGTATGGGAAAAAGTGCACTTATGATGAATCAAGCACTTAGAAAATTAACTGCCAATATTTCTAAAAGTAATTGTCTTGTTATTTTTATTAATCAAATTAGAATGAAAATAGGAGTTATGTATGGCAGTCCTGAAACAACACCAGGTGGTATGGGTTTACGTTTTGCTGCAAGTATTAGAATGGATTTAAGTAGAAAAGAAACCTTTAAAGTAAAAGAAGAAGCAATTGGAGTAAAAACAAAAGTAAGAATTATAAAAAATAAAGTTGCTCCACCATTTACTAATTGTGAGTTTGATTTATATTTTAAAACTGGTTATGATTTTTTAACTTCAGTAATTGAAGAAGGTATTAAATACGGTGTTATTCAACAAGGAGGGGCTTGGTATACATATCAAGGTCAAAGATTTCAAGGTGCTAAATCAGTAATTGAATTTCTAAAACAAAAACCTGAAGAAGTAGAAGTAATCAGAAAACAAGTTTTAGCAAAAGTAAGTGAATTAGGTATTTCAGAAAAAGAAGTAAAATTGGTTGAAGAACCAAAAAGAAGAAGTGAAGAACAAATAGTTGAAACTAAAATTGAAGAACCAATTCAACCATTAACTCCTGAACAATCATTACAAAATGATAAAATGATTGAAGAGATATTTAGTGAAGAAACTAAAATTGTTGAAAAAGATTTTACTATTGAAAAAGTAACAGAAGGAGAAAACCAATGAATTGGATTATAGATGTATTTCAACAAATATTAATTAACTTTGCTTATGGTTTTTCATTTGCATTAGGAATCTCAATTATGAGTCAAGGTATTATGGAATATCTTGACTGGAAAACATGGGATAGAAGAGAGAATGAAAAGTTAACTGAGTATTCAGTAAAGATTGGTTTAGGGTTAGCAATGGCAATGATTTTTTTAAAATTGTATTTAACTAGATAGGAGAAAATAAAAATGAGTGAAGTGATTACAAAAAAACCAAAAAGAAAAACAAAAAAAGAACGTGAATTTGAACAGGTTAAGATTATCAAAATTGACCCTAACTCTAAAGAGTGGAAAGAAAAGATTCAAGATTTAGAAAAGAGATGTAAGGAAAATCAAAGATTTACTGAAGTAAATTTGAAAAATTCTATAAAAAGAGCAAAAAAGTGAATTTTTTTTGTAACTTTTTCAAATTTTTAATTTATTATATAAATATAGGAAATTGAAATGCAACCAGATGAAATAACAAAAGAGTGGTTAATTGAACAATATTTAACTTTGAATAAAAATTCTCTTCAAATTTGTCAAGAATTCAAAATTAAGCATACTAGTATTATTATGCAAAAACTTGAAGAATTTCAAATTGAGAGAAAAAAGAAAGGTAGAGTAAAAGGTTCTTCTTTACCAGTTGATAAACAAGAAAAGGAAAAGGAAGTTAAGATTCAACAAGAACCAATTTCTTTCTTCATTGGTAAAGAAGAGTTTAAAGTCAGAGACCGAGTGAGACTTGGTGAAACCATAAATGGAGTTAAAGAATCTAATCTTTGTGAAATTACAAACATTCATAAAACCCAATCAGGTGAAATAAAAGTAGATTTACTCACTGTTATGAATCATCAAAAGTTGACAGTATTAACAAGTAAGTTGACATTAGTTTAGTAAATTAAAATTTAGGAGAATAAGAATATGAAAGGTAATAAATTAATAGCAGGTAATCCACCAGTTTTATTTACTGATTATACTTTATTGTATTATAAGAAAAACAAAACTACAAAAGGTCAACTTGGATTTTTAGCTTTTTGTAAAAAGTTAAATGAAGGAAAAAAAGTAAATATTGGTAATATTACTTTTTTAAAACATGAGGTAACAAAATAATGATAGATAGATATGATTTAAATACTTGTGATTGTAATTTAGGACTTCATATTGAAGAAACAAAATCTGACTCAGGTGATTGGGTTAAATATGAAAATTTCAAAACTTTTTTGATTACTCAAACTTGTTTAGATTATTTTAGAACTCCTGAAAATTCAGAAAAATGGTTAGATGAAAATGGAACTGGGTTAATGAAAATGGAAAATCTAAACTCAATCAAAGAAATTAAAGATGCAATAGTAAATATCAACCAAAGGAAAAACAAAAATGAGTAAATGGGAAATAACAAAAAGTTTTAGTGGATGTTACGGTCATAGAGTTTGGAATCAACAATTAAATTCTGAATACTCTATTGATAATAAATTAGTCTGTAGACATTTGCATGGGCATGAGGCTTTGATAAATGTAACTTTAGAAGGTGAAATTTTAGAGAAAGGAATGGTTACAGATTTTAAACATTTAGGTTGGTTTAAAAAATTTGTAGATGAGGTTATTGACCATAAATTTATTTTTGATTTGAATGACCCTTTACTTAAATATGAAATTCCTATTTTGTTTTCAGAACAAGGTAATTTAGATTCAATTAAACTTCAAATTAATAATCAATTATATTATTCAACTATCAAACCTGAAGTTTTTGAAAGTTTATCAAAACCATTACAAGAAAAATATGAAGGTTTTATTTTTGTTACTTTTGTTCCTACATCTGAAAATTTAGCTAAATGGTGTTTTGATGTAGTCAATGATAAGATGAAATTAATTGGAGTTAAAACTAAATCAGTTGAGTTTTATGAAACTCCAAAGTCTAGAAGTTTATACATAGGAGAGTAAGAATGTCAGGAAAACAAATATTTACAATAGAAGAATTCAAAGAAGCAAAACAAAATTTAGTAGAACAAATTGGTAGACCAAAAGTTCCTTATGATTTCATCTTAGGAAATTTACGAGGTGGATTTTATCTTGCAGATAGTCTTTCTAGAACTTTAAACATTCCTTTGAAAGTTTGTCATATCAGTTTTAGAGATAATCATCTAATGAATGATGAAAACTTACTGGTTCCAAACCTTGACCCTAGAAAAAGATATTTGTTTGTAGATGATTTGATTGACTCAGGATTAACAGCAAAATATTTTGAAGGAAAAAAGAATATTGATTTTTGTGTTTTGCTTAAAAATCCAAAAGTAGAAGTAACCAATAAAGTTTTCTATTTTAAAGAACTCCAAGAAAATACTTGGATAGATTTCTTTTGGGAGATTATATGAGTGATAAAACTAAAGAAGAAATTGAAAAAATATTTCAAGTAGAAAATCCATCTTTTAAAAGTTTTGAAAATCCTTTTAACATGATTGCAACTAAAGCTTATCATCAACTTGGAGATATATCTAGAGATGAGTTAGATGAAAATGATTTATTTGAAAATTTATGTAATATATATGGAGAAACTGAAAATTATTATTCTGGTATGTGGGTAGTAGGTTTTGGATTTATAAAAGTTTTATTTCCAAAATCAACTACTAGAGATTTAACTGATGAAGATGTTATAAAACTAGATAATATAAGTTACAGTATTAACTCTACAAATTATGGAAAATACAAAGTTAGAAAAAGAGAGATATAAAATGAAATTTGTAAAAGATGAAGAAATTCAAAAAGTTTTAGAATTACATGAAACTAAAATAAAACTTTCAGAACCACCACATATTGTCATTCAAGGTGAAGGTGAGTTAATGGGAACTAAAATGTTGTTAATACGTTTACATGGGTGTAATGTAAAATGTGACGGGTGTGATAGTTTCCATACTTGGGATGAAAAAAGACTTTCAACAACTATTCAAGAATATAGAGTAGTGGAATTAGCAAAAATTTTAAATGATATTCTAGTTAAAAATGAAATGAATTGGTTAATGGTTACAGGTGGTGAACCTCAACTTTGGAGAAAAGAAATTTTAGAACTTTATAATCAAATGAAAATTTTAAGACTTCAAAATAAAAAACATTTACCAAAATTAAAACTTGAAATTGAAACTACTGGTATGATGGATTGGAGTATGTTTGAAGAAATAGATAATTCTATTCACTTTGACTTATCTCCAAAAATTGGAAGTCTTTTTAATTCAAAAATGAAAAAAGAAATCAACTATAAATTTTTTGAAACTCTTGGAACTATAGGTAATGATTTAATGTTTTTACCTCAGTGGAATATAAAAATTGTTTGTAGTAAAAAGAATTGGAAAAATGATTTACAGGCTATAAAAGATTTTCAAAAGAAGTATAAAATTCCTAATGATAAAATTTACTTAATGCCTTTTGGAACTACTGAGGGAGTAATCAAAGAAGAATCAAAATTTCTAATTGAAAAAGCAATTAAACATAAATTCAATTTTAGTCCTAGACTTCACATTTTGATATATGGTGATAAAAGATTGGTATGATAGAAATTAAAATACCAATTACATTTGAAAGTAAAGATATTGATTTACTCTATAATACTTATCTTCAAAAATGTATTGAGTTAAGAGTAATTCATGAAATTACAAAAATGTCTTTCATTTACATGTTAAATGAAGGAAAAGAAGTTCAATTACAAGATTATATTTTTAGATTGAAAAAAGGAGATTAAGAAAATGAAGAAAAAATATAGTATAAAAAAAGCAGAGCATTTCTTTGGTAAGTTTTTAGAATCGTTAGGTTTTGATTTTGAAAATGACCCTCATATGAAAGATACTCCAAAGAGAGTCACTAAAGCTTACATAGAAGATTTATTCAAAGGAAATTATACAGATGAACCAACTATCACAGGATTTCCAAATATTGACAAATATGATGGTATGGTTTTTGAAGGTGATATACCAATTAAGTCAATGTGTTCACATCACTTACTTCCATTTGTAGGAAAAGCATTTGTAGCTTATATTCCTAGTCCAGAAGGAAAAATGATTGGTTTAAGTAAATTGAATAGAATTGTAGAATGGTTTGCAAGACGTCCTCAAGTTCAAGAGAATCTTACTATGCAAATTAGTTCTTACATAAATGAAGTTTGTGAAGGTAATCAAGGTGTAGCAGTTATGATTGAAGCAAAACATAATTGTACTTGTTTAAGAGGAGTTGGTCATGACTCAACAATGAAAACAAGTAAATTAACTGGAGCATTTTTAACTAACTCAGAGGTTAGAGATGAGTTTTATTTTTTTGTAAAAAGTTAAAAAGAAATTAAAAATTTATACATTTTAATTTATTATATAACTATAGGAGAAAAGATATGAGACAGTGGTTAGTTAATCCAAAATTTTTATGTAGAAAACATTTATTAGGAGAGCATGTAGAGCATCATATGTTTGCTGGAACTATTTTGAAAAAATCTAAATTAAAAGGGTATTTAGATAAAGGTTTACTTCAAGTAGAAACTTTAGAGAGTAGGCATAATGAGTTAGTAAAAGAAATGATTTCTAGAGGGTATAATCATAAAAGTGAATTTCCAAAAATAAAATTATGGAAAGAAGGAAAAATTAATATTAGTGATAATATTGAAGATTTGAAAAAAAGATGTTCAGAGTGTAAAAAAAGAATAGAAAGTTTAAATTCTTAACTGGTTTAATTTATTATATTAGAAAGAAAAATTTATAACAACAAAAGGAGAAAATATTGTTATGGAAAATGAAAATCAAGTAGTAGAAAGTACTTCTGAAGTTACAGAAGTTGTAAGTGAAAAACCTGTAAAGGTTAAAAAAGAAAGAGTTAAAAAAACAAATGATGAAAATAAAAATCTTATCATTCAAACTTTAACTGAGAGTTCTAAAACTCAAAAACAAGTTGCTGAATCAACAAAAATTAATGGTGTTTTAGCAAATGTTCTATTAAGAGGTTTAGTTTCTGAAAATAAAATCAAAAGAGAAAAAACAAAATTAGAAGGAAATAGAACAACTTCTTTTGTTTATTCTTTGGTTTAAAAATAAACTTTTAAGTAAAAGGAGAAGAAAATGAAAGTTATATCTATTTTATCAGGAGGGTTAGATTCTACTATTTTAACCTATAAATTAGTTGAGGAATATGGGAAAGATAATGTGATTGCATTATCTTATTTTTATAACCAAAAACATTCCATTGAGTTAGAGAAAGCTAAAATCACTTGTAAGAAATTACAAATAACTCATGAAATTTTAGATATTTCTTTTTTAAGTGGATTCTTAAAAAATTCTTCTTCTTTAGTAAAAAATTCTAATTTAGAAGTTCCTACTATAGAAGAAGTTATAGGTCATCCCCAACCTATAACTTATGTTCCTTTTAGAAATTTATTATTTCAATCTCTAAGTTTAGCTTTTGCTGAATCTATAGGGGTAAAGAAAGTATTTATTGGATTACAAGAACATGACTTATATTCTTATTGGGATACTACAGAAGAATTTATTAAAAAAGTTAATTCAATATGTGAGTTAAATAGAATGAATTTAATATCTATTGAAACCCCATTTATCAGAATGAGTAAATATGATGAAATTTTATTAGGTAAAGAATTAAATGTAAATTTTGAGGATACTTGGACTTGTTATAATCCTATTGAAAAAAATTCTGAGATATTTGCTTGTGGAATATGTCCTTCATGTTCGGAGAGATTGATGAATTTTCAAAAAGCTGGATTGGAAGATAGGTTGAAATATGTGTAGTATTACTGGAAGCTTTGATAAATTAATATTTGATAAGTTAACAGTAATAGGGTATAGTAGAGGTAATTTTAGTCATTCTATAACTCAATTTTCAAGTGAAAATTTTCAAATTAAAAAATCATTTGATAAAATTATTTCAGACCCAAATAAAATTTTTTATTTAGGTCATAGTCAAGCACCAACGGGGGGTATGATTAAAGATACCTATCGGATTCACCCTGCAAAAGAAGAAGGTTATTACCTTTATCATAATGGAATATTGAAACAATCTTATATTGATTTATTAAAAGAAGAATTTAATACAAGAGAAAATTGGGATACTTTATTATTATTAAAGAAGATAGTAAAAGATGAATTTAAAATTTTATCTGAAATTGATGGTTCTTTTACTGGAGTATTATTTTCAAATTCAAATTATATATATTTATTTAGAAATGAAATAACACCTTTATGGATAGATAAAGATTTTAATTTTAGTTCGATAAAGTTTGAAAATAGTTTTTTAATTAAAGAAAATACAATATTTGAATTGAATTTAATTAGTAAAAATTTAAAAGAGATTGGAAAATTTACAACACGAAATAATCCTTATAATTTCAGGGGGAAAAATTGAAAATTCATTTAGCGGGTTCAGAAGCTTTTACAAGTCATCCAAAAATCAAATATGAATTTCATCAAAATTACTTAACTACTTTTGCTCATTTTATAAATCGTAAATCTCAAAAAGAAAAAGTAGATAAAATAAAATTACATAATTTATTAAATAACTGTGTAATTTTAGATTCTGGAGCTTTTTCAAAAGCAACAAATAAAGTAAAATTTGAATTATATGATTATGTGGGTTTTCTAAAAGAGTATGGTGGACAATTTGATATTTATATGAATTTAGATGATGTGATTTTAGAGGAATATCCATCAGAAGAAAGAATTAAAAAAAGTATAGATTATACAACTAATAGTTTGAATATTCTTGAAAAAGAAGGATTGAAACCTATTCCAGTATATCAGAAAAAATGGAATAGGTTTGATATATTGATAAATTATTTAGAAAGGTACAAATATATTAGTCTTGGAGGATTAGTTACAGGAAAACCTAATACTTCTCATTTGTTAATTCCATTTTTAGATGAAGTTTTTAAATTAAACGAGAAGTATAAAGTAAAAATTCACGGGTTAGGTGTAACAGCTGATATTTGTTTGAAAAGATACCCTTTTTATTCAGTTGATTCAACTTCATGGTTACAAGGAGGAAAATCAAATTCTTGTTATTTTAACAATATGGATAAATATGAATCTATTTGTATCAATGATGGGATTTTTTATCAAAAATGTATATCACCTAATTTATTTGACAATCCTTATCATCAAGGTAGTAATTATCCTGAGAGGTTAAATCAAAATATAAGATTTTTTAATCAATATGAAAGAATATTAACTGAATTATGGAAACAAAGAGGTATAGAGTGGAACAATTAAAACAAAATAAAATTTTTGAATTTAGGTATAAATCTGAACAAGATGATTATTGTTTATTGGAGTCAGTAAAAAAATATGGTCAATTAAGACCTATTTTAATTACTCAAGATTTTGAAATCATTGATGGTAATAAGTTATATAATATATTACTTAGTTTAGGAGTTGATTCTATTCAATGGAAAGTTATTCATACTTCAACTGACTTAGATTATATTAAGTTAAGATTAGAGTTAAATTGTTGGAGTAAAAGACTTGACCCTATTCCATTGTATAAAAAGTTAGAAGAAGTAAAAGATAGTATTTCAACTTTGAACATTCCTTTTCCTAAAAAAGATTTATTAGGTTGGATAGAAATGTTAAACTGGGACTGGAGTATTTATAAATCAGATAAAACCCAATCTGATACTTTATGGTAATAGAAATAGTAGATAAAAAAATTAAAGGTAGACTTACTGCTTGTAGGTATTGTAAATCTACTTTTAGAATTTTACCAGAAGATAAACAAAACTGGTTTAATCTAAAAAACCCATGTCCAAACTGTGGAGTAGTTTATTGTAATTTAAGTCCAAGTGAAAAAAAATTACAAGAGTTACAATCCACATATTATGAAAATGGAAAACAAAAAAAAGATTTGGAAGAAATTTATAATACTCTACTTGTTTATTGTAAATCTCTTTGTTTGAAACTATTCAGAAAATCATTGATTAATGAAGAAGATTTGATTTACTTCTCTCATAAGGCAACTTGGAAAGTTATTGAACAATATATTTCTGATACTAGAAGGGATGAAAAAGAATTTAAAATTACAGATTCATTTTCTAGTTATACAGTTTGGAAATTGCGTGAAAGTATTTATGAGAAAGAAGAACATGATTGTGGAAGTGAAAGTTTATCACAAGTAAAAATAGAAGAAGATTATGAAGGTAATTTTGATTTAGGTCATTATGATTATTCTACTGAATGTTTAAAGTTAAGAGAAGTAGAAAATGATATTTCCATAGAAGGTAAAAATAGTGAGATAGAAATTTATTTCAACTCTATTATTGAAAACGGAGAGTTGAAATTATTATCTGCAATTCTAAATTACATAAAATTTGGTGATTTGAAAAGTGATTTAGTTTTTCAATATTTTGGAAATGAAGGTAAGGCAAGATTTCTTTACATTATGAAACAGTTTAGAAATAAATTATCCAAAGGTCACTTTGCATGATAGATTTAGAATTAGAAATAAAAAAACATTTAAGTGAAAAACCAAGTTTATCATTAGATGTAATAACTCTTCTTGTTTACTCTATTGAATGTAATCAAAAGAATGATTTGTATTTACTTGGAAAAGCTTTACAAGAAGAAAATAGTTTAAATAAAATAGTTGAATACTTTAGTGGAACTACAATTAAACTTCCAACAAAGGAAGAATATATTATTTATACTCAGGTTGCTATTTACTTCTATCTAATAGAGGTTGAAGGTAAAAAGTTTTCAGAAGTTACAGATTTATTAAAACAGAATGGAAATGAAATAAATCATATTATCATTGGTAAGAAGTTAAGTGAGTTCAGAAATAAACTTACTGATAAATTAAACAAAATCATTGGGGAGTTATTATGAATGAAGTAGATAATTTTTTTAAGAATGCAGAGTTAGAAAATATTCAAGAACAGCAAAAATTAATCAAGGCAGAACAATCTGCAAAAACTGATTTGATGAATTATCTATCAAATACAATTAAGAGTTCACAAAAAGCAGATAAGATAGAAGAGAGATTAGAAACTACTTTACTAGAGAGATTGAATGACCAAGATGTGATTCAAGAAATTCCAACAGGAACTCTTTTAAAAGGACTTCTTGAACTAAAGAGACTCAAGATTGAACGAGAGACTGGAATATTGGCAGTTCTATCTCAAAAAGGATTTGTAATAAATCAAAATTTCAATAATGGAAAAAGTTCAGAAAGTGAAAAAGATGTAGTTGATAAAGTGAAAAAAGAAGAAGTAAGTAAAGAAGAGTTTCAATCAGCAAAGAAGATTTATGATTTACTGCAAAATATCAAAGATGCAGAAATAGAACAATAGGAGAAAAACATGAATAATGATTTATATGAAATTGGAATGGTAGTTTTGGTTTTAATTGTAGTAACTGTATTTCAAGCCATTAAAAAGAAAAGAAGAAATGTATGACCATTTAATAATAGATACTTCAAATTTATTTTTTAGGTCTGTTTATTTTGGAATAGAAAAGTTACAATCAATTCTATCTATTCCAAAATATTTTTTAAGTGAAATAGAAAATATTAAAAAACAATTTGGAAGTGAAAATACAACTCTTTGGTTTCTATATGATGATTCTAGTTTTCTTTTAAGAAGAGAATTAGAATCATCATATAAACAAAATAGGAATAGAGATAGATTACCAAGTATAATTTATTCACTTCTATGTTTATCACAAGAGTTTTTAATCAATAGTGAACAAAATTACAGAGTAGTAAATCATTATGGATTAGAAGCAGATGATTTAGTGAAACCAACTAAATCATTGGTTGATAACAAAAAAACATTATTGATAAGTTATGATTTAGATTTTTCTAGATATATCAATTCTAACTGTAATTGGTATAACTGGAAAAATATTTTTGATGAAAAAAAGTTCATAGAGGTATTTAGTTTTTATCCTAGTCATGAATCAGTTAAACTTTACAAAAGTTTGAATGGTTACAAAAGTGATAATATTGAAGTTGGAGTAAAAGACTTAACACCTTTAACTTTATTTCAAATTTGTAGAAAAGCTATTGATTATAACTCATTAGATGATTTTAAAAATGACTTATCTTGGATAGAAAAAAGTGATAGAAGTAGAATAATAAAAAGTTTTGATAAAGTTGAATTGAATTATGAATTATGTAACTTCATTGAAATTCAAAAACCAATTGATGAAATAGTTGATGTTGGTAGTAAAAATAAAATTCAATTAAAAATTTTATTAGAATCTTTAGGGTTACAATTAAATTTATCTAAAGAAGAGATAGAAAATGAGTTTTTTAATTTATTATAAATAGTAGAAAAAATATTTGGAGTGACAAAGTGAATATAGAAGATTTTAAAGAAATTGAAGATATAGTTGAAAATAAAAATTACAAAGAAAGAAATGAGTTTAAGTTCAAATCAATAAAGGTAGCAGGTATCACTGCAAATATTATCAACATAGGATTAATGTTTAATATAGTTTTGTTTTTAGCTGAACAATGGACAAAAGATTTTTCTTTTTTTGGAAAAACATTTTTAGTAACTTTGATTGTATTGTTTTTACTTTCAATAGCTGAATATCTAAAAAGATTTTTAATTTATGAGGCATTTCTAAATAGTTATATCAACTCTTGGAAGAATGGAAATATTTCTTTGAAATCAAAGATTCAATTATTTGTTGCAGGATTTATTATTATTCTTTCTGGTTTCACTGCTATAAATGGAACTAAACAACTTGCTGATAAAAGTGAAAAAGTTGAGATTGTTACAGATAATAATTATGATGTAGAATTAAAACAACTTCAAAAAGAACAAAAAGATGCTGATAATGAAACTGATTTAACTTATAATCCAAAAATAAAAAAACATCCAATTCACGATACTGAAGGATTGAAAGTTTTAACCGATTCTAAAAAACAAGAATTAGAAAAACATTTAACTACTTTTAACAATGCAAAGTTAGAATTAGATAAGAAGTATTCAAAAGTAACAAATAGAAGTCAATCAAGTAATTCTTATATTGTCTTTGGGAGTTACGTTTTTACTTTTCTAATTGAGATAGGAATTGTATTTGTACTTCTATTTGAAAGTAAATATAAGTGGGAAAGCTATTTAGAAGAAAAAGAAAAATTGAAACTTATTAAACAACAAGAGATAGATAAAAAAATAAAAACCTCTGAATCTTGGAAAAATTATCAACAACAAAAGAAACTTCTAAAAGAGATTTATAATAATTACAAACTTGGAGAAACATTACCACCAAGTAAATTGTCAGGAATCATCAAGATTAAAGGATTGAATTTTACTTCAACCTACATTAAAAACTTTTATGAGATTCTTGCAAGTAAAGGAATTGTTGGTGAAGAAAAATATAAGAAAAGACCATTTCTTATAATGGAAGAAGATGCATTTAGTTTACTAAAAGAATATTATGGTTTTCAAAACATAACTGAGGAGAGTTAAAAATGAAAAATAACTATGGAATTGATGAAAAGTATTTATTACTTCTTGGATTTAAACAATATGATAAAACTGATTTTGAAAAATATTATAAAACACCAATAGGATTATTTTCTTTGTATATTAATATAGAATCTGGTAAATTTTCTATTTATACTTATTCTATAAAAAATAAATCTAGACATATTGAAAGTTATAGACAATTGAAAATCAACAGATTACCAAAAATTTTATCTTGGTTTGAAAAGGTAGTATAAAAGTAGAAAGTAAAAAATCACTTATAGGAGTTAAACTTGCGTAATTACAATATACAGAATGAAAGTTTTATAGTCAGTTATTATTTCAATAATTTTGATTCAGTAAACTCTTTTCCTTTTGAAAAATTTCAAGATTTAAAACTGAGAGAAACAGTTAAGACTTTGAAACTTTTAAAAGAAGAAGGATTGAAGTTTAACCTTGAAACTGTAAATAGTTTTATAGCAAGAAATAATGGAGTAAAGGTTTCATACCAAGAACTTCTAACTTTAAAAGACTCCTATAATGATTTTACAAACATAAATCATCATATAGAAAAATTAGAATCTGATTTTTCAAAACAGGTAGTTGGAACTGGATTAATTAAAACTCTTGTAAGTAAAGTTAATTCTGGTGATGAAATTCAAGCAGAAGAGTTAGAAGTAGAACTTGAACAAATTCTTTCTACTCTTAGAAACTCAAGAAAGAAAAAATCAATTCTAAAAACATCAGATGACTTGGCAGATGATTATGAAGAGTTAATCAAAGAAAGACAAAATCCTGCTATGAGAAAATCAGTAGGATTCAAAATATTAGATGACAAATTAGTTAGACCAGGTGGAGCAAAAGAGATAATGATTGTTGCTGCTTTACGTTCTATGGGTAAAACAACTTTCAAACAAAACATGATAAACAATCTTGTCAAGAAAGGAATTCCAGTTGTAAATTTTGATTTAGAAATGAGTCAAGAAAGTTCTACTGATAGATTAGTAACTATGACTAGTGGTGTATCAATGATGGACTTAAACAAACCTATTTCTAACAAAGAACATTTTGATAAAATTAAAATGGCAATGGATGATTTAAGAACTAGAAAAAATTACATCTATTCAGATAAAGCAGGTTTATCATTTAAAGACATCAATGAAGAACTTTACAATGCAAAAGAAATTTTCAGAAGTAGAGGTATTCTAAAAGATGATGATGAGTATGTTATGTTCTTTATTGATGTGCTTAATATGGTGACAGATTTTTCTTCACAAGACCCTGTAACTTTACTACAAGCTTTAGATAAGTTGAATATAATTGTTAAAGACCATAAGAGTCATTGTGTAGGAATAGTTCAAATAAATGAAACTAAATTTAGAACTGGAAAAACTTGGTCACTTGAAGATGTAGATAATTATAGACCAAGTATAGAAGATGTTTATGGTGGTTCAGCATATTCGCAAAGATGTAGAACTTTAGCAATTTTAAATAGAACTAAGTTCTTAAAAGAATTAAGATTTCCAGAAATGAAAGCTGTTTGGGAAGCTGAAAACGACGAAATGGATTTCCATTGCGTAAAACAATCAGATGGTGAATTATTTTTGCAAAAGTTTGTTTTTGATGGAGAAAGAATGAGGATTTTTCCTAAGTTAGATGATAATCATTCTGATTAGATTTAATTTATTATATATATAAAGGAAATTAAATAAAATGAAACCAATTATTTTAAAAAATAAAAATATAGGATATTACTTTATGAGAGGTAATGTTAGAGGAACAGGAATTTGTTTAACCTGTTGGTGGGTAGGAAAAGGAAATTGTCATTGTGAAAAACAAAATATTGAATCTTTAGGTAAGAAAAAGATAGCTGAATTATTTCAAAAAATAGATATTAAATCTAGAAAATATGTTTATGAAAAGTGTTATAAACCATATAGAAATGTAATAAATTTTGATTTATTAAAATCTAAAGAAAAACATATAGCTAATTTAATAGGTATTAACTCTAGTATCTATGAAAATAATATTAATTTTATAAAAAAATTATTAGAAGAAAAAATTTTAAAAAATAGTAATTTTACAGATATTGAAATATATGAAATATATGATTCTTATTTGAAAAATCAACTAGAGAAATGGAGAAATAAAAAATGACTGAGTTAGAAAAAGAAGAATTTAACAGATTGAAAGAATCTTGTTTAAAATCTATTGAACGAATAAAACAATATCTAAATGATGAAAATACAGATTTAAGTCAAGTAGATACTTGTGCAGAAGAGTTAAGTGAACTATTAAATATATGGGAGTATTAAAATGGAAACAAATGAATGGATAGCAAATGTAGAAAATAAAGTTTTACAGTTAGAAAAAATGGTGATAGTTTTACAAGAACAAAATCTTTTTAACAAATCAAAAGAACTTTTAAAATTTAAGAAAACTCATGAGAATGCAATCACTCCAGTTAAAGCAAATGAAACTGATATGTGTTATGATTTATTTGCAGTTGAAGATGGAAAGTTAAGTGATATGTTTATTGAGTACGATACTGGAATTGCTTTAGATATTCCTGAAGGTTATGATGTTCAAGTATTTCCTAGAAGTAGTATTAGTAAATATGATTTAGTTTTAGCAAATGGATTAGGTATTATTGATAATGGTTACAAGGATTCAGTTAAATGCAGATTTAAAATAGTTTACTCTCATAATTATTTAATTGTCAATGAAGATGAATCTCAATTACCTTTATTTTCACCTAGAAATAAAGATGATATAAAAATTTACAAGAAAGGTGATAGAATAGCACAATTTACTTTAGTTAAAAAAGTAAATTACAAACTTGAAGAAGTAGAATCACTTTCAGAAAGTGAAAGAGGTTTAGGTGGTTTTGGAAGTAGTGGTGTTTAATTTATGAGTGAAGTAACTGTAGAAAATATTCTAGAAGTAGTTAGAAAATATAATATGACAAAACTACCACTCAATGAAAATAAAATTGAAACTGAGAAATCTGATGAAAAAAGTATTGATTTAGAAAAGGAATTGGAAGATAAAAATGACTGATTTAGAAAAACAAGTTTTTAAAAAATTAACTCAATGGGTTTTAAAAGAAGTAAATGAAAAATTTAGTAACTCAGGTTGTAATGATTTAGATGAAAAAGTTTTAAATCTCACCACTGATGAAAAACAAATAGCATTAGCTTATTTAGAGATGGTTGATAAAGAAGAAGATAATCGAATGTATCCTGCAGAAAATATTTATGCAGATTATCAAGTTTCAATAATCATAAGTGCTATGTTAAAAATGTATTTTGATGATAAGGATTTTTAACTATGAGTAATTTAAAATCAAATATAAAAGCTGCAAGAAAAGAAAAAACTTTTAGGTATAAAAACTTTTCAATATTTTTTGATTCAAAATGTGGTAAATTTTTTGATAATTTATCATATTTAAAAAATGGAGAAAATTTAATATTTTTTGATGGTTTTCAAAAATTATCTGAGATAAAAGATTTTATTAAAAATGCAAAAATAGAAAAAAGGAAATAAAATGAATAGAAAAATAATTGTAATTGGTGACCAACATTGGAAAAATAAAGAACCATTTAAAAGTGCTACAATAGAATTCTTTATTGATTTACAAAAGAAATATTTGAAAGATGTTTTAATTTTCACTGGTGATTTCTTTGATACAGCAAGTTCACATTTTGATGAGGTAATGAGATTAGCAGTTGAACATTTACTTCCTTTCAGTGAAGTTCACATCATCTCAGGAAACCATGAATGTAATAACAAGAGAGTTGGAAATCCACTTTCAATGTTAAATCAATTTTCAAATATTAAAACTTATCTTGAAAAAACTGAAGTGAATATTGAAGGTAAAAAGTTTTTAATGCTTCCTTATCTTTACTCTTTAAAAGAATTAAAAGAGTATGAAAAGTTAACTGGTGATTATGATTATGTAGTTTCTCATGTGGCTTACCCTAATACAAATGGTGGAGCAAGTGATGAGTTAGATTTAAGTAAAATTAACTCTAAATATTTCTTCTATGGTCATATTCATGAACCACAAGATTTTGGAAACCATTCTATTATTGGAGTTCCACTTACAACTAGATATGATGAAAGAAGTTGGAAAAAAAGAATTGTTGTAATTGAAAATGATGAAGTAAGTTTTGAAGAACTTTCTGACTACATAACTTATGAAACAATTAAGTTTGGTGAAGAACCTAAAAACAAAAATTCAATTTTGAATGTTATCAATTCTCCAAGTGTGAATTCAGTTAGAGAAAGATATGAGGGTTATCATTTAAGATTACAAGGAATTGAATTAAATGAAGAAAACTCAGTAGAAAAGGTTTCTTACGAGGAACAAAAAGATTTCATGAACTTCAATCTTTTGAATAATTTTAAGAGTTTTCTAGCTGAAAATGAACAATCAGACAAAAGGATTGAATCAACAATTTTAGGTTATTTTTCCAAGGTTGGAGTCTAAAAAGGGCTTAAAAATATCCCTTAAAACCTCTTAGGATTCATTTTAAGAGAGTTTAAAGGGATTTCCCTATATTCCTATAGGATTTCATTAAAATCTGCTATTTTTGCACTTTTTTTAAAAAAGTTACATTTTTTGTTCAAAATCTAAACTTTCTAATTTATTATATAAATATAGGAAATTAAATCTGAGTTACAAAGGAGACAATGAAGATGAAAACAAAAGAGCAAAAAAGAAAAGAAGCAGAAAACAAAAAGGATTTAGTTCTAACTGAAAGGTTAGAAATTGGAATCATTAAACAACTTGAAAATAGATTAGAAAATCTATCCAAAAGACCTGGTGAAAGCAAAAGAGAAAAGGCTAGAATTCTGAAACAAATTGAAGAATGGAAAAATATTCAAAGTCAACAAACTGTTAAAGAAGCAAAATCAACTTCTGAAGCAAAAAGACTTCAAATGCTTAAAGAACAAAAATCTAAGGTAGGTAAATAACTATGAAAAACTCACAAGGAATTAAAAACACTCAAGGTCAAATAATCTCTGCAAAGAAAGTAAGACAAGCAGAAAAAAGAAAAGCTATCAAAGAAGCAAATGAAGCTAACAAAGAATTTTTTGCAGAAGTTATGGAAACTACAGAATGGAAACCAGTGATTAGAAAACCAAAATCTGATAAGTAAGAGTTAGTTAATATTTCTACTAAAGGTGATTTGAAAAGAGTTATTTTTAGTAGGAATAATTTTTATAGGAGATAGAAATAATGATAACAATAGATTTTAAAGGATTAAAACCATGGCAGAATACAGAAATAAATTAGTAGAATCTTTTCTACAAGAACCTTTAAAACTAAATGATGATGTTCAAGTAACTTGGATAGATACCAAAACTGAAATTCAAGGTAGAGGAAAATCCAAGAAAGAAGTTGAAGTTGAATACCAAAGAATTGAAAGAGGTGAAGTAATAAATCTTGACCCTTTAACAGTTTATTTCAATAGAGGTAGTCAAACTCAACATCAAAAAGTTTTAGGTGGTTTAAAAAATTGGACTCTAGAAAAAACAATTAATCATATTGGTGCTAATCCATTTAAAAAATCTCCATTTGATATTTGTAGACCTTATGCTTCTTTAATGTGGAGTATGGAATCAAAAGAGAAAAGAGAAAAATACAAAGATGATAATGGTCAGTTAATTGAAGAGTTTGATTTTGACCCATATGTAGAAATTAAAGGTGAAATAAAAAGATACCAAAGACCATTAGTTTGGACTCTAGACCAAAAACAAATATTATTAGAATCTATCTACAATGGTTTAGATTGTGGAAAGGTAATTTTCAGAAGAAGAGATTTTCAAGATGTAGTTAAAAGAAATACTAAGGGATTAAAAACAGCATTTATAGATATAGTAGATGGTAAACAAAGATGTTCAACCATCATTGAATTTATGAATGATGGATTTACTGACTTGAATGGATTTTACTTTTCTGATTTAAACAATGTTGCAAAAAGTAAAATTAGAGAAGGTCAATTTTGTCAATGGTTTGAAATAACTGAAAGAGCAAGTGATAAAGAAGTATTACAAGTATTTTTAGCAACCAATCACTTAGGAGTTCCACAATCAAAAGAACATATTGAGTTTGTAAAAAGTTTGTTGATAGGAAATTAAAATGAAAACAAAATTTAAAGCAAAGATAGTTATTGAAGTTGAAGTGGATTGTGAAGTAGATGGTAATCCAATAGATTTATCAGTTATGAGTTTGATGTTAAAAGAATCTGAAGAGGCTAGTTCAATTTTAGATTTAGTTAGACAAGGTGGGTATCATAATTCTGGTATTACTTCAACTAAAATTATGGATATTTCTTGTAAGTAAAGAGGAGTTTAAAATGTTAGTTTCAACTGGAAATATTCTAACTGATGAAGAAAAACAAACTTCAAATAATGGAAATGGTTTTGCAAGATGGATTGTAATTTTACTTTTCATTCTTGCAATAGGAAGTTTTGTAATGTCTAGTAGTGATACTTCAATTCCAGTTGAAACTAAAAAAGAAAACAATGGTGAATCTCTACGCCTAAAAAGATACAAAGAGAATAAACCAAGAAAGAATACTCAACAATGGAAAGATTATTGTGAGTTGAAAAAGAAATTAGAAAAGATAATAGACCCAAGTTGTTATTGTGAATGTAAGGATGAAGTAAACTCTTTTTGGTTTAATCCACCAGAAAATGGAGAGTTAGGTAATGACTGGGAGTTTCTACCTGAGGTTTATTCTGAAGGTGGTAGTAAACATTTTAGAAATAAAAATACTGGTGAGATTGTAAGGTTTGATAGAAAACATAAATCAGATGGAGTTGACCATTATCATAGATATAATCTTCAAATCAAAGAGTTAGAAGATATTAAGAATTTTAAAAAGGAAAAATTATACCTTGATATTTGTGGAAATATTTTAGAAGTAAATAGAAATGAAAAAAATCATATTTATGTTTTAGAAAATAGTAATGAATATAAAATAAAAAATGAGGAGTCTTGTAATGAGTGAAAAAAATTTTAATAATCTTAGTTTAAAAGAAAGAGCAGAAATTTTAAACAAAAGTCCTTATGATTTAACTGAAGAAAATGTGGGTAAAACATTTGAAATAGATGGGTATAATTTTACAATAGATAAAATTAAAAGATTAGGTGATTCAGTAATTTGTTTTGAATATATTACAGGAGTATAATAATGAATGATTGTATAGTAGAAGCACTTCAAGAAATAGTTGAAAAGAATTACTCAAGAAAAATTCCTGAAAATTGGAATATTCAATATTCAGGAAATACAAAATTAAACTTCAAGGAAAGTGACTCTGTAAAGAGTAGAGTAGAAAACATTCTTTCTCACAAAGATGAAGTTAATCTTTATGGATTAAATTTTACAGTTGATAATCAAGAACATACTATTGATGAAAGTTAGGAGTTAAAAATGAGAAATTTAAATAATAGTGAATTACCAGTATTAATTGAAAATGTTAATACAATCAGAAAACAACTAGAAAATGAATTGATGAGTAGATTACCATTTACTCAAGAAGATTGTAATAATCTTTCTATTGAAGAGTTACAACGTGAAATTGAAAAATTGATTTCAGTTAAGAAAGGAAGTTAGAAAAATGAGTTTTGCTAAAAGAGAATTTGAACTATCAAAAAAGACTATTCCAAAAGAATACCTTCTAGATACAATTAGAAAAGAATGGAGTCTTTACAGTGGAAATGATACTTCCTACTATACTGATAAGTTTATTATTGAACATTTAATTCAAACAGTAATTAAATATTGTAAACAATCAGATGTAATTCAAACTATGAAAAGATGTATAATTGAATCTAAATTTAATTTACTGGGTGGTTGGACTAATGACAAAGATGCAAATTACATAACTGAAACTTTAATGACTTGTTTAGCAACTACAGAAGTAAAATATTTTGAAGAACAATTAAAAAAGGAAGTTGATTAAAATGAAATTACTTGGATTACTAGCTTTATACTTAATGGTTTATTTTCTTTACTCTATTGATGATAAATTGAATAGAGTAAATAACCATATTAGAAACGTAGAATATGAATTGATATTTACTGCTTGTAAAAATGAGTAGTAAGAAAAGGAAAAATAATGAATCAATCTAAACAGAAAATTGAAAAACTACTTCCTAATGAAGTATTTGTATTTGGAAGTAATGAAGCAGGTATTCATGGTGCTGGTGCTGCTAGTCTAGCAAATATTTGTTTTGGTGCAGAAATGGGAAAAGGAGTTGGTCATTATGGTCAATCCTATGCCATTCCTACAAAGGATGATAGAATTCAAACTTTAAATCTTGGAAAAATTAAACAGTATGTAAATGACTTTATTGATTATGCTAAGAGAAGAGAAGAATTAAATTTTTTAGTAACTGAAATAGGTTGTGGATTAGCTGGTTATGAACCTGTTCAAATTGCACCTATGTTTAAAAGAGTTAGAGATGAAAAGATTGAAAATATTTTTCTACCAAGTAGATTTATAAAAGTGATTAAGGAGTTATAAAATGATAGTAAGTGAAATGATTGAATTACTTTCTAAGTTTCCACCAGATACAAAAATATTTTTACAAAGACCTGAATCAGTTATGGAAATTGATTTTGATAGAAAAATTGTTTTAACTCCAGTACAAAATTATTATTCTTTTTATTTAAAAGAAGATTTAGTAAAATTTAGTAAAGATAAAAATATAAATCTACAGGATATTATTATATGTTAAAATGGATTATATAAAATTAACATCTGAACAAAAATCATTTTTGCAAGCATATCATGAAGATTGTAAATATTTAGATTATGTAACTAATGATTTTATTGAATATATAACTAATAAAATTAAAAACAAACTTGGATTAGAAATGACAATTGAATTACTGGAAAAATATAATTTAAAACAGGAGTTATAAAATGCCAACTTATGAAAACCCAAAAACTGATACTGAACAATTAATCAACTTTGTAGAAGGATTTAATATTGTTCTTCAAAGTAATCTAAAACTTGAAGAAGAAAAAAGTAAACTTCTTGAAGAAAATAAAAAATTGAAAAATGTAATCAAAGAACTTGGTTATGAACAAATAATTCCTTAAAGGTTGATTTCAATTTTTATACTAATAAATAGAGAGAATACTAATAAAAAAAAAGGAAAATCTATTTACATGAAAAAGAAATCATTCAATCATACAAAACCAATCAAAGAAGGAACTATGAGTAATTTTGAATCAGTTGCTCAATTCAAAGAACAAGTAGAAAGATATATACTCAAACATAAAGATAATCCAAATGCAGTTATAAATGATTTGTCTAGTGGGTTATTTTTTGCTTTTTCAGAAGCATTTTCTAAAGATGGTAGACCTGAAACTAATGGTTTGAACATGTTAGAAAAAATGATTGGTAAGCTTCGAGTGCTAATGAAAACTCATGAAAATTTAATTCCAGAAGAGGAAGAAGAATTTGAATTTGGTGATGAAGAAGAAAGTGATTTAACTGAAGAAAGTTATGATGAAGAAAATGAAACCCAAAATGTTATAGATGACTTAGATGATAACATTTCTATGGATGAAGAAGAAAATGAAGAATTACAAAATATTTATGAGAGTAGAAAGTTAAAAACCAACAAAAGGAAATAAACAAAAATGTTACCATATAAAAAATCAAAATCACCAATCAAAAAATTCACAGAAGAAAATGAAACAGGTAAATTCTATCTAGTTTTAAAAATCCTTGCAGGTGCTAAGAAAGAAAAAGATTGGAATGCTGTGGATTCTGCTGTAGAAACTCTTAATGGTATGCTTGAAGATATGAAAGAGTCTAAGAAGAGGAAATCTTTTTTGAAAGAAGGGGATACCGCTTCTTTAGAAGAAGTAATTGAGTTATTTAAAAAAGGTTGGAAAGCAACTCCTAAAATTATAAATAAATCTGGTGGTTTACTTGAAGTTCCAACAGGGCATAAATTTCCAATAGGAATAAAAGTTTTAGACTAACTTAAATGGCTTCACTAAAAAAACTAACTTCAATTCTAGATGTTATCAGTGACAGACAATCTCCTGTTCTTAGAAGATTATCTGACATAAATGCTGGAATTGAAGGAACTGCTACTCAATTGTTGAGAATTAGAAGAGTAGTAAGTCCTCACCTTAAAGTTACAAACTCACGTCAACGAATGTCAGTTTTGGGGGACTTTCGTGAGGAAGCTGAAGTTTATAACTCTGAAATTTTGAGTAATATTATTGTCAAATATCCATTCAATAATGTGGAATTTTTTCAAAACCTATCTCAAGAAACTGAAGGTGAAAATTTAAAACCAACAGCAATTGACATGAATGAAATATTACCTATAATTGCAACATTTATCTTTGAAGGTAAAAATGGTTCATCTGATAAAGACCCTATCAAAATAAAGAAAGGAGATATTATAGTAGATGTTTTCTATGATGATAATCAAAATGCAATTCCTGTGCTTCTTGAAGTTGGAAAAGTGCGGTCATCATGGTTCGGTAAGAATATGGTAACTAAATCTTGTGAATTATCTATTAGAAGAGGAAAACTACCAAAAGATGTTCAACCATTAGTTGAAAAATATATTAATGACATGACTATTAAAAAACAAGAAATAAGGAATCAAAGGTTTTAAAATTTGTAATAATAAAAGGCTAGAGCTATGAACTTGAAAAGAATTTTTTACTTGCCTGAAAAATTCCTGCCTTTTTCATTTTTTATACTAATAAATAGGGAAATAAAATTTCATAGGTTTTATTTTTACTAAAAAAATTTAGAGGCAAGAAAATGATAAATCTACAAATCATACCTGAAATCTCAGGTATTTACAAATTCACTAACAAACTTAAAAATAAAGTTTATATAGGACAAACAAACAATTTAAAAAAAAGAATTTCAGAACATTTAAAAGATTACATCAAAGGTGATTCTTATTTTTACAGGTCAATTAAACATCATGGAATTGAAAACTTTGAAGTTGAAATTTTAATTCAAGGAAAATTTTCAAAAACTGAACTTAACCAAATGGAAATTTCATTTATTAGATTATTTAAAAGTAATAATCCAACTTATGGTTATAATATGACTATAGGTGGTGATGGAATTTCTGGTTTTAAACATACTGAAGAATCAAAAGAAAAAATTAAAAAAACAAGTTTAGGAAGAAAACAAAGTTCAGAATCTATTAAAAAAACTGTTGAGTCTAGAAAATGGTATAAACATTCAAATGAAACTAAAGAAAAAATAAGAAATAAACATTTGGGTAAAAAACAATCAGAAGAAACAAAAGAAAAATTAAAAGGTAGAATTGTTTCTCAAGAAACTAGAGAAAAGTTAAGTAAATCTTTGAAGGGAAAATTAAAAGGTAGAGTTTTTTCATCAGAGACTATTGAAAAAAATAGACAAACTCACTTAGGTAAAAAACCATCTTTAGAAACTAAAGAAAAAATGAGACAAGCAAATTTAGGTAAAATTGCTTCTGAAGAATCAAAAAAGAAAATGAGTGAATCTAGAAAAGGTAAAAAACATTCTGAAGAAACAAAAGAAAAAATTAGACAATCTTTACTTAATAAAAAAAATAAATTATAATTTATTTTTTAATTGAGAAGTTATTTATAACTCTAGAAATTAATTTTTTGTTATTAAGCAGTGGAAAAATAATTTTTTCACAACAGAAAATCATATGTTTATCAAAATAGACTAAAGCTTTTGGATTAGTTTTTATAGGTGGTTTTTGTGCTCTACATTTACCATAAAGCAAGTTATTACTTCTTAAAACCCATTCAAGTTCAAAAAGAAATTGTGCCTGTATTTGATTTTTTATATTCAAATTAGCAATTTCTTTACTGTTTAAAGTTGGTAATGATTTTATCCAATTTTTTTCTGAACCAGTTCTATATTTAAAACTTGTACTTGTTCCAAGTGAAATATCTTTAAATAAAACAATTACTGGAAATTTATGAATATTTATAGTATCATTTTTTTTATAACTAATTGGTTTACTATTAACAGATAAAATTAACTTTGCAGTTTTTCCAGTTTGATTCCAAGTTTTTGTTGACCTATCATACTGAAAATTATTCTTTAAAGTTATCTTTGCTGATACTATATCTAGTTTCATACGTTTTCTTTTATCATCAATTTTACCTTTGTATAGTTTTAAACTTTGTTGATAAACTGAGAGTAAAGAATATTTTTCATTGAATGTCATTATGAGTATCCTTATTTTATTAGTATTAAAAATAATTTGAAATTCTATACTAATAAAATAGAAAGATAAAAACTATGTCATTTACAGAACAATTTATATTCAAATTTGAACTCAGTACAGAACCTGATTACTTATCTATTGCTTCATTCCTGCCAGGTATCATAAATAGATTTACAATTACTGATTCTATTTTTAATTACTTTCCTTACATGGAATTAGTAATGAATGATGAAGCAAGTGTGTTTACTGAAGATTTTTTCTTTACAGAGTTTTTAGATTTGAAGTTGAAGTTCACTTCACAAAATGATGTTGATAAAATAATTCATAATTACTTTTGGTCTGAACATCAAATGAATTATCCTATGAGTAATCAGTTAATCAGTGGAGTAACTTTGATACCTGGTTTATCAAATTTTAAAAAACAAGATGAAGTTAAAAGTAATTCTTATTACAATGATATATCAGTTATAGTAAATCAAATAATGAGAAAGTATTCTTTTCCTAATAACATTCAGAAGTTAAATATTTCTGAAACTTCTAACTTTGATTATCACTACCAAGTAAATGAACATGACTATCAATTCATTCAAAGATTATGTGACCAAGCTTATAGTCCAGTAAATACTAATTCACCATTTTACACTTTCATAAACTCTAGAGGTGAATTTTATTTTCAATCAGTTCAAGATTTAATAGACCAAAAACCAAAAACAACTCTCTACTATGGATTTGATGATAACAAAACAACAGAGTTAGAAAGAAAATATAATCCAAATATGATTGATTCTTATACTTATCAATTTCTTGGAGTTCCAAACAACATAGATGATTACAATAAAACTGTTTTTAAAACTGACAATAGTGGAAAATATGTAAGTAAAGAAATTACTTTAAAAGATAAAAAACAAAAATTAGGATTCAACAAACTATCAGTTAGAAATGAATATCTTTCTAAAACAAGAGAGATTATAAACTTTGGTATAGTAGATGATATTAGACAAGAGTCAATGTTTAAAGGTTGGGTTAATAGACAATTTATCAATTCAGTTTCATTTCCTTATAGAATGAAAATACAATTAAAAACTTTAAATCTCTCACTTTGTTCTGGTGATTGTATTGAAACAAATTTTTATTCTTCTAACTCAAATAGAAATAATCAATTCACTGAGTTCAGTGGAAAGTGGGTAATCCTTGAAGCAGGTCATGGATTTAATGGTGATGGTGAAGCAGGAACTTCAATCACAATAGGTAAACCAAGTTTAGATATTTTTAAGAAGCATAAATTTTATAAGGATTTTATATGAAATAAATTATTTTTAATTTATTATATATGGTAGGATATAATGGAAGATAAACAAAATCAACAAGCTGTAATGGACAAAATGAAATCATTCTTTGCTAGATATGGGTTTGCTGTAACTAACAAAGAGAAAGGTAAGAATAGAGAAACTGATAGACTCAAACTCTTACAAACAAACAAAGATAACATGAATTTAAAATTATCTAGTTTTGACCCATATACTAAACAACTTTGGAATCTATGGAAAAGTCAGGTAAGTCAAGTTTATCAATTTGAAGATAGACTTAAACAATACCAAGAAATGGATAACTCCTATAACAACATTGCCTTAATAGCAAGAGCAACTGATTTGTTATCAGATGAAATAACTCAAGTAGATACAAATGACAATCTACTTATGATTCAAAGTCCAAATAATAAATTGCAAGTCTTTCTAGAAAAATTTATTGAGAAGATTGGATTAGTTGATTACCTACCTGCTTCTGCTTTCAATCTTGTAAAGTATGGTGACCATTATTGGACTCCAGTATTTAGTAAAACTGGTATTGAAGAATTACTTATGATTGACCCTTATGATGTAACTGATAGAATTGAATTTACTCCTCATGAAGTAGAAAGAAATTTAAGTAACCGAGGTGTGAGTAATATCTTTAAGTCAATGACTACTGATAGTAAATTACAAGGTTTGATTTCTTCTATTCTTGAAGAGAAAGATTATTCTAGTTTTTTCAGAAGTTATCTTTTTGGTTTTCAAGTAGGTAGTTACATTTTACCACCTTGGAGATGTATTCATTTAAGAAATTTTCAAACTAGTTCTTTCTTTGCACCTTTTGGAACTCCTGCTTTTATTCAATCTCTTGCTAGTGCTAAGATTTATGAAATGGCACTGGGATTACAAATGATTAGTAGACAAATGAAATTTCCAGTTGACTTGTATAAATTATCTTTTCCTAATACCATGGCTTCAACAGATAAAATGGAACAAGCTTTTGAATTTTTAAGACAATGGGAAAATTCAGGTTTAGGAAATACTAAGTCAGAAAACCCTGGTATTGGTGAAAGAAAGATTACTATTAAAGATTTATTTGAATATGAACAAATAGTTCCAAATATTGATTTAGGTAGAATAGATGATATTGAATTATTACGTGATGACATCATCATTTCAACTGGTATTCCTAGAAATTTTATTGACCCTAACAATGGAAGTTTTGGTAACTCAGGAATTTCACTTACAGAACAATTCAAACCTTTTGCTAGAAGAGTTTATAAGTATCAAAGTATAATTTTAAAGGCTATAAAAGATTTAATGTATATTCATGTTATTCAATCAAAACAATTTGAGTTGAAAGATATTGAGTTTATGATTTCAATGCCTTATCCTGAGTCTCAAGCAAACAATGAAATAATTGATTCACAAAAAAATCAATTTGAATTAGCAAACAGTATTCTAGATGGATTAAAAGAAAGATTAGGTGGTGAAATTGCAATTCCAACTGATGTAATAAAAGATGTCTATAAAAAATTACTTCCTTATAACTCTAAAGAAACAGATTCATGGATTGATAGATTTGTTCAAGAAAGGGAAAAATTAGAAAAGAGTAATGAACAATCAAGTGAAGCTGGTAGAGAAGAAGGTTCTGATAGTGGAAAAGATTTTACTTTTGAATCATTGAAGAAATCTGTTTCTTCTAGAAGGTTGTATGAAAGGATTTTAAAAGAAGAAACTGTTAAATGTAAAATGGAGTTGTTTTCAGAAAAATCTGAAAATAATAGACATTACTTCTCTTCAAGTAAAAGAAGTTTTGATATGGACTTTACAAAGATAGATAAAATATTTAAAGAAGATGACAAGAAAATTTATACTTCAAGTAAAGTAAAATTGAATGAAGAATATAAAGTTGATGAGTTGAATTTAGATACTGATTTGTTTAGAAGATACCCTATCAAAAAAATAAAAGAAGAAAAACAAAAATCTGAAAATGAAGAATCAAATAGTGAAATTCAAGACAATAGTGAATTAGATAAATTAAATGAAGGAGAAGAGTAAAAATGGAAAGGTATAAAAAGATTTTTAAAATTACAGAAGACAAAAATGAAAAGTTTATTTTTATCGGAGAGCTTGCAAAGAAAAGATATTTTGATAAGTTAAAAGGTTACATTTTATATAAAGGTGATATAGAATTAATTACTAAAATTTTAAAAGATAAAGTTGGTAGAAATTTTTTTGATTATCTATTACATAACAATAAAGGTAAAACTTTAACTGAGGTTTGTGAATCGTTTTTAGAAGTAGAAAATACTTACGAAATTTCAGATGAAAAATCTAATCAAATAATCAAAGTAGATTGTTCACATTTAAACGCTGAAAGGATAGCTGGCGCTATAACTGATATTGTGTTTTATGAAAAGTATAATAACAAGAGTAGCAATTACTATATTTATTTTGAACATTCCGAAGATGCTGATGAAATTTCTTATGATGATATATCAAAAGTTTTAAGTTTACATGCTGTTCAAATGTATGATTATGAATATTCAAAAGAATGGTTAGAGGATTACGCAGCTACTTTAATTTATTGTAAGATTGGAGATAAGGAATTTAAAAAAGTTAGTTTTAGTGATAATAAACTTTTTAATGATAAAGGTAAAATAATTTTTGATTTTGGTCAGGTATATAAAATAAAATCTATATCTGAGGATAAAAAGATGATTGTGTTTTTAGATGATAAAAAGAAAAAAGTTACATTGAAAAGTAGTTGATTTTAAAAATAAAAAATGAGGTAAAATAAAAATGGAAACTGAAAAAATAACTGTAGATGGAAAAGAGATTACTAAAGAAGAGTTCAAAAAAATTCAAGAACAAATCTCTAGTGATAAAAAAGTGAAATTAAAAGAAGTATCAAAAGGAAACTATAAAACCTTAGAACTTATGCAAGGGTAATCAATGAGTAGTAAAAGTCCAAAAAAAGTTAAGTTAAGTGAAAATGAACAACATTACATAAAGAGAATAGCTAGAACAACTGGAATAGAAGAGAAAATTGTAAAACAGGTTTTTCTATCTTTCATTACATGTCTTACTTTAGATATGTATGCAGGAAAAAAAGATTTTACAATACCATATTTCATTGAAGGAAGTATTCAAATAAAAAAAGAATTAACTCCAGAAGGTGGTTTTAAGTTTGTAGAATATTTTCAAGTAAAATGTTTAGAAGCTTTTCATAGTATCTGTACTAGATTAGAAACTAAACAGTCAATATGGATTGAAGATTTTCTTAAATCTGAAATTACAAAAGAGTTAAAGAGAAGATTGAAGTGAAACCTAATATTCAATACATTCAATTTGTAATGCCTCTGTCACTTGCAAAAGACCCGCTCATCTATTTTATCACAGAACATTTAGATACACCTAAAATGATGGTTTACAGTTCTTTCATAAAATATTTACTAAGAGAGTTTAACATAAATGATAGAAAAGGAATCATTGAACAATTAGACTCTTTTAAAAATATTTTTTTAGATAACATAACTGGTGAGTTTAAAGTAATTGAAATTGATAAGGAAGAGTTCAAAAAAGTAACTCATGCACAATTGTTAAAACTAAATCAAAACAAACAACCTGAATCATTAGTTGATAAAGGATTACAAAAATTATATTCTCAAGTAAATTCTTTTAGGAATAAATTCAATGTTAGAACAAATTACAATAGAAGAAAATGAAGAGTTTGAATTTGACTTATCAGAGATAGGTTTACAAGGTTTTGATTTATGTTTTGAATTAAATGATGAAACCAATGAAATGGAAATCTTCATTACTGGTAATAATCAAATTTTTGAAGTGAAAGATTTAGTTAATGATTGTTTAGTTAACGAAGAAAGTGAAAAACTATTCATAAACTCAGAACAACAAGAAGTTATAAATAATTTATTGAAATCACTTTTAGAAAATAATACTAATAAAATAGAATGACTTCAAAAGAATTAAAAATCAGATTAGGATTAGAGAGTTATAAAAACTGTTATATTCAAGAGTTATTGACTTCATCTGTTCCTGTTTATATGATTACTATTAATTCTTTTCAACCAGATAAATTCATACCAAATAAATTGTTAAAATTCAATGAGATAGGAGATTTGTTTAAGGTTAAGAAAAAAGAAATTAAAGTTAGTAAGTTTTCTGACCCTACAAATCTTGACTCTTATCCTAGAAGTATTTCAGAAAATGCTTTGGTATTTGTAAGAGATTTATGTGGATTGATTGTTAGAGAACCAAGAGTATATAACTTCAGTAAGGTAATTAAACTATGAGATACCAAAGATTATTTGAAAATCAAAATTTTGACAAGAAACAGTTAAAGAAAGAATATTTAGAGTTTAAGAAATTTGTGGTATCAAATAGATTAACTGAATCAAAATCAAAACTAAATGAATCTTTGATACCTGCTGGTTTAAAGGATAAATTTGTTTTGATTAAAAATATCTCCAAAGAGATTGGAGTTGAAATTGCAAGTCTGATAAAACTATTTTTGAATAAAGGTATTTTCATTTTATTTTCAAAGTTGAAATGGAGTATTTTAAATCTATATAAAATAGTTAAAGAAGGTTTTGATTTATACAAATTAGTTTTTGAAAAATGGGCAAAATTTATTAGAGAGAATAAATTAACAAAAGATTTAATAAATAAAACTGCTGATAGAATAAAAATTATTGATGAGTTTTTTAATGAACATCCTAATCTAAAAAAAGCTAGTGGGATTTTAGTTGCAGGGTTACTTGTTTATATTTGGTTAAATGCAACTATGGTTGCACATAAGGATATTGATTTTGATATTTCAACTATCATAGATGCTTTACTTGGAAAGTTTGATTTAACTGATTTATTTTTAAGCGATAATGGTTTGATAATGCTAACTAACTTCATTATAGGAAAGGTAACTGGTTTAACTTTTCCTTACCCAGGTAGTGATTTAGCAAAATTCACTTTTGCAGTTATTTTTACATTAGCTAAGAAAGTAAAAGTTAAATTAGATAAATCAAAGGAAGGTTTGAGTGAGAATGAAATACCAGAAGTAGATAATGATTTAGAATTAGTTGATTTAAGTAAAACAGACTCTGAACAAAGTGAACTAGAGTATATAGATATTGAACTAAATGACAATGAAGATTCTGATAATATACCTAATCTATCTTTAAGTGAATCTGTTAAAAAGAAAATGGTTATTAGAAATGGAAAAAAAGTAATTCGTTATTTTACTAACAATCCTTTGAAAAAAATAAAGTGGGTTAATAACAAAGTTATTGAAGTTCCTAAGAAAGCAAAGGAAATTAGAAATAGAAAAAAAGCTGGTATTATTAGAGCTAGAAAAATGAAAAGTAAACAAAGACAAATTACAATGAAAAGAAATAAATCTATGAAAAAAAGAAACTGGTAAAAAGGAAGAAAAGAAATGGAAAAAGTAAAACAAAAAAAATTAGAGAGTATAGTAAATTACAAAAAAGTTTTCAAAGAAGCTGATAATGAAGATAAAGTAATTTCAGCAGTTAGAAAACTTACTGGAATGTATTTACAAAAAAATGGTTTAACTGGATTACAAAAAGAATTAGGTATTGAAGCAATTTTATTTCTTATGAATGAGATTAGAGTTGAAGGAAAAGCCTTTGATACAAGTAAGAGTGATAAACTTAGAAAATCAATTTCTTTGATACTAAAAAATATAGAAGAAAACCCTGATGTTATGTAAGTTTAGAAAACATCTTTTTTGTTAAATGAATATTCAAAACCTTTATATCGCACGAGTAATTGATAACGATGACATATCACTAGGTTCTAGAGAAGGACGTGTGAAGATATACATTGAATCAATAATGCAAGGATTCAAAACAGAGCACTACCCATTTGCACGCCCGTTTGCAAATAGTTTTGGTGGAAGTAGTGACTTTGGAGTTTTGAGTATTCCTGAAAAAGACTCTCTTGTTTGGGTATTTGCAGAGAAACCTAACAATTATAAGAATTGGTATTATTTGGGTGATGTATCTGTTAAAAAATTGAACCCAATAAAAAAGTTTTTAACCTTTCTTTCTGGTAAATTCAAATTACCGTTTGCAAGTAAAGGGTTAGGTTTATCAAGTAGTTATCCAAATGTGAAAATGACTTATTACAAAAATGGAATTATAGTTGGTGTTAGTAGTGATAGTTCAAACCCTGAAATTTTTATTTACCATCCTGAAAGTGCAATGATAGTAATTGACAAGAGTGGAAAAATAAAATCTAGAAGTGAAGAGTGGACTCACTATGGTGATATAATAGTTAAAGAAGGTGAGTTAAAAGTTGGTAAAGAGATTACTTGGAATAATGATACTATTGCAACTAAGGCTTCTACTCATATACATGGAACAGGTGTTGGTCCAAGTGCATCTCCAAATCCTGGTTCATAAAAATTATAAAGGTAAAATAAAATGTTTAATAAAAGTCAACTAATTATAACTTTAACTTTAATTTATTCAGATTTAAACCCACTTAAAACTCCAGGTTCTGTAGGTACTGAAACTGGAAATGCTATTGATACTTATTCAAAAACTGGAACTATTCAAATTGGAAGTTTAAGTTCTAGTGGAACTGGAAATCTTGGTTTACCAGTAGTTTCAACAAATACAACAGGTGGAGTTTTAGTATGATAAAATTTATTCATTTATTTTTTCAAGAAAATAACTTATATATACGAAGTGGAAGTTATGAAATTGAAAGTTTACCTGAAGGTGTTTTATTTTATGAAGGTGAATTACCTAAGTGGGAAGAACCAAATAAATTAGTTTATATAAATAATCAGTTAAAAATATTAAATCCTTTAGAATTTACTAAACATAGAGTTGAAGTTGGTGATTTAATTTTAAGTAATATTCAAAAACTAGATGATAGTGGAAATGTAGTATTAAAAACTCATAAAGAAAGACTTTTTGAAGTTTCTAGAGAAGAGAGTTATGAGTTTTTAAAAAATAAAATTTCAGAACAAATAAAATTAAAAATTACATCTGGTTTTACATGTAATATATTAGGATTTAATTGTATTTATGATACCTCATCTAATGACCAATTAAATTTACAATCTTTGTTTTTAATAAACTCAGATGGATACATAAGATGTTTGAATATTGAAACAAAACAAAAAGATAATATTTATCATTCAATAAACCAAGTTAAAAAATTATATTATGAATTAACAATTGAAATAAACAAAACTTTGAAACTAGGAAGTGATTTAAAATTAAAATTAAAAAATATGTTTGATAATAATGTGAGCATTGAAAATATACTATTAGAATTTCCACTATAAATTTTTTAATACTAATAAATAAGGGATATTAAAAAATTTAAAAATGGCAGCAATAACAGAATTATCGCAAGTAAATATAATTGATTTTGATGTGTATGGTAGGTCTAGTAATATTGGTGGAGCATTAATTCATCAAAATGATTTTGCTATTTCTAACGCAATTATTTTCTTTTTAACTTCAGCAAAAGGAGATTACCTTTACAACCCAACTGAAGGAGGTATTTTACAATCTTTACTTTATAAATTACTTGACCAGAAATATGTTAATTACTATACAAATCAAATTATAAAAATATTAGAATTAAAATTTGGTTCGTTAATTTCTAGTATTGATGTTCAGATAACTTCAGATTTTGAAAAAAGAATGTATGTAGTAGATGTATTTTTTAAATCAAAACAAACTGGAGTAGTTAATCAAGTAGAATTCAATACAAGACCAATAGTCAGAGAAACAGCAACCATAACAATAGTAGATGTAAATTTAAGTGGTGATAATTTACTTGGATTTGTTTTATTACAACTTGGTTATCCTGACCAAGTTAGAGAAAAATTACTTTTAAATAGTGAAGATGGTAAATGGTATTGGGGACGTTTTAGATTAAATGAGTTTAGTGAAAACTCAGATAACTTTGACCAAATATTTGAAACAATTAATGGATTTAAACGAGAAGGATAAAATAAAATGGATTTTACATTTAGTAGTATAAAAGAAGATTTAGTAAAAAAAGTAAAAAGCTTTTCAAGTTGGTCAGTAGAAATTTTAACCATTGGTGTATATTCTGTTTTGTTGGACGTCATTTCATACGGGATAGAAAAACTTGCATATTACGTAGATTTTCTTTTTGTAGAAACTACTTCAAATGCAACTCTAAGAAGTTCAGTAGTAAGACTGGCAAGAGATAAAGGTTATACTCCAAGTAGAAAATCTGGTGCATTTGGTTATTTACTTGTTGGTTCAGATGAAACATTTAGTAGTTTAAATTTTCCATATACAGGTTCATTAGTTGAAATATTGAAATGGACTAGATTACAAAATACAGCAGGAACAAGTAATGTTTATGTAACTGAAGATACTCAATTACTTGAAGGTTCAGTTCAAAGAATGGTTAATCCTAATCTTTCTTCTGTTGATAATTTAGGACAAGGTGAAGTTGGAATAGTAATAACTGCTCATGGATTTACTGCTGGTCAACAAATTTATATTATTGGAACTAAGAATTATGATGGTGTGTTTTTTCTAACTTCTAAAACCACAGTTAATAGAATTGCATTTGTAGCAGATTATATTGAAGAAACTTTTACAGGATTAGAACAAATTAGAGGTGGTTATGCAATTCTAAAAGTTAAAGAAGGTAATCCACAAGAATATCTTTACATTACAGTTGGTGATGTAGAAGAAAGAATTGGTTTATATAGTGATTCTATAGATGAAGATTTGATTGAAGTGTTTATTGTCAATGAAGGAAAGGATGTATTACATAAAGTTAATATAGTAAAGGATTTATATTTTGTAAATGATACTTCAGTTTATTCTTGTCAGATTGAAAACTTTGAAGATTATGATGGTTTGTGGGTTATCTTTGGTGATGGTATTACAGCAAGAAGATTAGAAGCCAATGAAAGAGTATTAATTAAATATGCTATTACTACTGGAAGTGCCGGTGATATTAAATCAAATAATATTATAACTGAACCTTTAAGTCCTTTCATAAATGTTTTTAATGAGATACAAGAATTGTTTGTAACTAATATTGAACCAATAGTTGGTGGAGCTGATTTACAATCATTAGAAGAAATCAAAAAACAATCTTCTAGATTATACAGTTCATCTTATCAATTAACAAATAGAAATAGTTGGATTGCTGCAATTGAAAAAGAAGCCTATATTTATAAGGCTTATGTTTATGGTCAGTTAGATATTGACAAAGGAACTCTTTCATTAACTGGAACTATCAAACAAAATATTCATTATTTAACAGCAGTTACAAAAGCTGGTTTAGCTTTAACTCCTGCTCAAGAACAAGAAATTTCTTTGAATAATATCATTCCATATAAATCACCTACTGATATGATTCAATGGACTAAGTTAGACAAGATTAGAATTAAATTTGTGATAACTGCTGAAATCATTAATACTATTTCTTTTACTGATATGCAGGAAAGAATAAATCAATTATTGACTTCTAAGTTTGGAGTTTTAAATTTAAACTTCAATCAAAGTATTTACAATTCAAATTACATTAGAGAGATTGATTTAGTTAATGGAGTTATCAGACATGAGACTGATGCCTTTTATGCTGAAGAAGATATTGATTATCAAGGTTCATTAAAAACATTTTTAGCCTCTAAAACTTCTGATGAAACTGATGTAGAAGAAGAACAAATTTATGTAACTACTAACTCTGCTCAAATTTGGATTAGAAGAAAGATTGATAATGTTTGGTATGCTCCAGTTCAAGTTAGTGAAACTTCTGGTAATTTGATGAATGGTGTAAATCTATTTACAGTTAGTGGAACTATGGTTTATTCAACTAACCAATTAACCTATCAATGTTTTGATTTAATTCAAAATCAAATTCCTTTTGTTAGTGGAATAGGAATTACATCAGTATCTAACCAAGTGATTTCAATGGTTGATTTAACTGGTTTAGAAGTAGGAATGTTTGTCAGTGGAATAAATGTAATTAGTGGAAGTAAGATTTCAAGTATAAATAATTCTAACTCTACTATCACTTTAACTTTACCAACAGATAGTAGTGGAGAAGGAACTGGTGAATTGTTATTTGGTTGGTTTCCTGACATGTCATTAGTTTTTGGTGCACGTAATCCAGATGATTCAATGGAGTTAGGTTATGTTCTATATTTGATTTATCAAACTATGGATGGTAATGGAAATAGAATCGGAGATTTAAGGCTGTCAAGTTTCAATCAGATACTGGATGTGGGCATTGATTTATGTGAGTTTAGTTTTATTTACGGTTAAGGAAAAAAGGAAAATTTATAATGATAAATGTAGAAAATATTTCAAAATTAAGTGGAATTTATAAGTTTACAAATAAAATAAATAATAAATGTTATATAGGAAAAGCTAAAAATTTACAAACAAGAGTTGAAGGTCATTTAAAAAGTTTTTTAAATGAAAATCACTCTTCTTATTTTTATAAAAGTGTTAGAAAACATGGAATTGAAAACTTTCAATTTGAGATTTTAGAAGAGTTTGAAAAAGATAAAATTACAAATAATGAACTTAACGAACTTGAAAAATATTGGATATGGATTTTTAAAAGTAGTAATTCAAAGTTTGGTTACAATTTAACTAAAGGTGGAGATGGATTGAATTCAAATGAAGAAACTAGAAAAAAACAATCAATCTCTCAAACTGGAAAAAAACAATCTGAAGAACAAATTAAAAAAAGAGTTTTAAAATTAAAAGGTAAAAAAAGAACTGAAGAATTTTGTAATTTTCTAAAGTTACAACAAACTGGAAAAAAGCACTCTGAAGAAACAAGAGAAAAATTAAAATTATTTAAATTAGGAAAAAAAAGAAATCCTTTATCAGAAGAAACTAAAAAGAAAATTAGCAAAAGTAATAAAGGTAAAAAAAGAACTGAAGAACAAGTTGAAAAAAATAGATTAAATCAACTAGGTAAAAAACAATCATTAGAGACAATTGAAAAAAGAAGATTAAAACTAAAAGGAAAAAAACACTCTGCTGAATCAATTAAAAATATGGTTAATGGACGTAAAAAAAATAGAAAACCTATTTCTGAAGAAACAAGAGAGAAATTGATTCAATCTCATTTAGGTAAAAAACTTTCAAAAGAATCTATTGAAAAAAGAACTAAAACTCAAAGATTAAACAAAAACATAAAGTTAATTCAAGAAAATAATTTTGTTTATGATTGGTTATTTTAAATGATTAAAACAAGGAAATATTTTATGAAACAGTATAAAGAAGCAGTAAAGAAAAAAATTACAAAAGAACAAGTTAAAATGGTTTATAAGAAAGTAAATCTGAAACTTGAAGATTTAATTGATGATTTAGGTATTTTAGTTGAAGATAATTACTTAGCTCATAATCAAACTTTAACTCCTGAAATGAAAAAGGTAGATGAAAAATTTGATGCCATTTACAAACTAGTTAGAGAGAATAAAGAGTTGATTGAAAAACTAAAATGATTAACAAAGTAAAGTTACAATCAATTCTAGACAATTACTACTCTGCTAGAAAACCTATAATGGTTATAAGTGATTATCAAGTTAGTAAGGTCAATCAATTCTTTAGAGATTTACAAGAAATTGGATTTCCTCAACTTCCAAAAGTGAATAGTAGTAATGGTGAAGTAATAGAGTTGAAAATTGATAGTAGTTTAGTGAATGAAATAAATAGATTAGCAAAGAGAAAAAGTTTTAAGTATAGAATTTATGTATAGATGAAATTTCTATACTAATAAAATAAGAGAGATTAAAAAAATGAAACAAAGAAAAATAATTTCAACCTACAAAAGAATATTCAAAGAAGATGAACAAATCACTAACTCAAACTTCATTATAAAATTTCAAGAAATACTTTCACAAGTAAAATTATTCCATTGGCAAACTTTTGGTTTTGCTGAACATAAGGCATTTGGAGATTACTATGACTCCTTAGGTGATTTGATTGATAAATTTGTTGAAGTTAGTTTTGGAAATGATGGTAGAAAAAGTAGTGTTGGAAGTATTCAATTATTTGATTATGAACAAACCAAAGCACTAGATTACATTAGAGAGATAACTATGTATCTAAAACAATTAAGAAATGAGTTTTCTAGTTTTACTGAATTACAAAATATCATAGATGAAATTACTGCTGAAACAAATAAGTTAAGATATTTGTTAACATTAAAATAAGGAAGTAAACAAAAATGAAAATAGAAAAATATAGAATTAAATTTTCAGAAGCACCAAGTAAAAATAAAAAAATTATTGAACCAGATTGGAATATTGTAGAAAAATTAGCCCTTAAACAAGCTGGTGATAAAAATGATTTTGAGAGTAATGAAGAATATAATGATTATAAACAAATGTATAAAATTGCATATTCAAAAGGATTTACTGATGCTCAAGTATTAATGAACAGTGGAAAACTAAAAGAAGAAACTTCTTCACCTAACCAAGAGGTTGATATATTTTCTACTGAAGGATTAAAAGCAAATTATTTAAACCCTACAAAAAGTTTAGATGTATTTTCAAATCTTGATAGTGAAAAAATTCCAGTAACAAAATACTTTAGATATGGTTATTCATTTCCAAAAAAACTAGAATCTTTGATTAATGTTTTAATGATTAAAATTGGTGAAGAAGGTTTTTGGAATTTATTTAATGAAACTAAACCTAGTATAATTGATTTCAATAGTATTGTACCAACGATTGATTATGTTTCACGTTTGGAAATTCATTTAAAATATCAAGGTCAAACTGATTTAGAAAAACTTCCTTTATTTATATTTTATAAGGAAAGATGTTTTTGCATAACTGGTCACGTTGAAACCATAAATCAAGCAAAATTTCAAAAAAGAATTAGAGGTAAATGTATTTCTTTTGACAAATTAATGGGATTAGTTAAGTAGTGAAGTATGAAAGAGTATAAAAGATTATTTGAAAAAGAAGTAGAGATACCAGATAAGTTTGAAATACCAATAATTAATATTTCTTTTAAACCTGTATTTGGAGAAACTGAAGATGAAGTTAAACACTCTAATCCTGCTGAATTTATGTCAAAAATAATCTATATAATAAAACATTATATTTCAAAACATAAAAATGAAATTTTTACTTTTTCAGGAGCAACTAGAGAAGATGAATCTATTGATAAACCAACCACTAGAATTAAAATTTACAAAAAAATAATTAGTAAATTTATCAAACCAGAAAATTTAATTTCATTACCAAACAAACTTATTTTTTTTACAGAATCTAAAAAATTACAAGAACTAGATTTAATTACTAAGGTTGATAAAAAAACTATTTCAACAAATAAAAGTAAATTTGGTAAAATAGATTTTTATAAGTTTATGAGCCTAGGATTTAGTAATCAACTTAGTAAAAACTCTGAATTATATTTAGTAAAAATTTTACTTAGTAAAACTACTAATATAAAAGACACCAGTGATAAAAATATTTTAACTACTATTTATTATGATGATAAACATGATAAATATTTATTTATTCAAATAGATGAAAATTTCAATAATGACTATAAAATATTTGAAGTAAATTTTGAAGAAAGAATTATACATAGTAAAACTTTAGAAACTTATGATTTAGAACATTCTGATTTTGTTAAGAAGTTAGCAAGTAAAGGAAAACTAGAAAAAATATGAAAACAAATTCTCTAATACTAATCAATGAAAATAACTCTTACTTCATAGAAGATACTCTTAATAAACAACTAACTGAAGTATCAAAAGAAACCTATGAAGAGTTGATTCAAGAAAGTATTGGAGTAGAAAAGATAAGTGAGAGTAGATTACTTTGTGAATTTACATCAATCAAAGGTTGGATTGGCAAAATGTCACAAATAATTAAAAAGACTAGTGGAATAAGAAAAGAGATTAGAGGTAAAGAATCACAACTTTCAAAATTTGCAGGTATAACTGGAAATAGAAATAATCCAATTTTAAATTTCACTACTCAAGCAACTTTTTCAACTAAGGTTTATAAAACTCAAATTCAGTTAACTGAATTAAATCAATACTTAGGTAATAAACAAATTGCAAATTTATCTAAGAATGGTTTTAAAGATTTACTTTCAAAGTGCAAAATCAAAACTTACTGCCAGTGCACATTTTACCATTGGGGAGGTTTAGCATACGAATTGACAAAAGTTAATGGTGCAATAAATCCAGTTACAATCAGTAATCCTGTGTGGAAATTGAGAAAGGGTTATAAACCTATTCCCAGCCAGTGCAAACACTTAACACTTTTGTTGCCTTTAGTGATTCCAAATAGTGACAAGATTTTAGAGAGAATGAAAAAGAAGTTTCCACCTTCAACTAAAATTATAAAAGGAAAAAAGAAATGATTTACCAAAGATTATTCAAAGAAGAAATTACTTCAAAAACACAAATCAATGAATGGGTTAATACAATTAACTCAGATATAAAATATTTAGAAGGATTACTTGGAAAGGTTATTTCTCAGTTAGAAGTTTGTAAGAAGTTTTTATCAGTTCCTTTTAACAAAAAACAATTAGTTGAGTTATCTAAGTTAGATTTGTTTGTAAAAGATTTTGAAAAAAATATGTATGAAAAAGGTTATTACTATTCATGGAATTCTAGTTTTGATTTTGAGAAAAAGAATAATGAATCTAAATCTAAATTTATAGAACTGATAGGTTCTACCTATAAACCAGATGTAAGAAAAGAACGAGTAACTGGTTTAGATAAAGATTTATATTTTTATTTGAATGCAGAAAAATATAACTGGATATTTAAGTTTACTGATAATGAAGAAAGAAAACTTTGTGGATTAAGACAATATAGTGATGAAACAAGTTATTTCAATAAAGCTTTAACTGGTAAAGTAGATTTTCCACAAGATGAGAAATCAGAAAAATTTAAAAATCATCCTTGGATAGTTGATTTTATTATTTCTTTACAAATATGTAGTAGAAATGAAATGAATAAATTTAATCAAGTTAAAATACTTATGAAGAAAAGTGTTCAAAGATTGAAGTCTACTGGATTATTTGTAGATACTAAAGAAATGACAATTTTAAATATACCAGTTATAATAGCAGTTAAAGATGAAAAAAATAAATCCTTTACTGATACTACAATAGAAACAGTTCAAAAAGTAATTGAATCACTTGATTGGTTTAAACCTTATTCTTCAAAAGTTAAATTTATAAAAATATTAGATGATAAAAAAACTTTAATGAGTTTGTTTGGAAGAAAGGGTTTGGTTGACCCTTATGCATTTTATGACATTTACAAAAAAGAAGTTTACATACCAACAATAAAAGAGTTAAAAGAAATTCATTATTTAAGAGAAACAATAAAACATGAATTATTTCATCATGTATTCAATGAAACTTTTAACAAGAATGAAACTTTATTTAATCAACTTAAAGATAAAGTTTTACAATTAGTTAAAAATAAAAAATTTCCAAGTAATTATGCAGAAAGTTACTTTACAAATGCTTCTTTGAAAAAAAGAGGAATTAAAACTCAAATAGATGAGTATTGTGCTGAAGTAATGAGTGATGTAAACCCAATGTTTGAACCATTTAAAAAAGAAATAATAGGATTAATTTAATTATGAAACAATATAAAAGATTATTTGAGTATGATGATGATGAAGACGAAGATTTATCAGAAGGTGATTTATGGTTAAAAGAATATACCTTAAATCCATATAATAAATATCCAAGTAAAAGTGAAATACAAGAATTATTACAATCTTACCCATGCACAGAAAAAGAAAATGTAACTTATTTAAGAGGTATTAATTTTAATTCAATTGAAGAATTTGAAATTTTTAAAAAAGATATTATAGATAATAAAATATATTTAGTAGAAAATGGAATATGTTCTTTTACTTTAGATAAAAGAACGGCTTTAAATTTTGCAACTACAAGACCTATGTATTTAGACCAGATGGATAAATCTGATTTAGATGATTTAGCTAAAAGACGTGAATTAAAAGCAAAACAAGCTGAAAGATATGATGGTTATAAAGGTATTATTATTGGAGTAAAAGCAGAAAATAAAAAAGTAATAGATGTTAATAAATCACCTTATGTAAAAGAAAATGAATATTTACTAACCCCTGGTAAATATAAAATTGTATATTTAAAACTAATATCAAAATTTAAAGATGTTTTAGATAAAGGTTTGAATATAAATAAATTTGTTAAAAATTTAACTCTAAAATCTTTTAGTGGAGTAAAGGCAGATTTATTAAAATATATTGTTAAAAATAATTTACAGGTATCAGATGAATCAAAACATATTTTATTCAATAAACTTTTAAAAGAAATAAAACCTAAAGACATTTATCATAAAGTAACAGAAACTTATGATAATGAAAAATTAATTGTTTATTATGATAGAAATATACATATATTACTTGACTTTGATTTTCTATGGTTAAAAGAAGATTATGAAAAGTTGATTAAATTTGTTAATTCAATTTGTAAAAATATTTATAAATACTTGAAAAATAATAATTTATTTACTTACTCTTTATATGACTCTGCAAATTTTAGATTACTAAATAAATATGAATCACCTTACTTAGAAAAAATAAAAAAACAATTTAATCTAGAAATAGGGAAAACATATAATAAGTTAAATAGTAAAGAAGAAGTAGATAAAATAAATAAATTATCTGGTAAAGAACAAATGAAAGCTATAAATAATTTAGTTAATGATATGTTAAAAAATTTTAATAAAGTAATTTAATACTAATAAAATAAGGAAAGAAATAAAATATGAAATGTAGATTTTGTAAAAGTGAAAATTTAGAAGTATTTGTAGACTTAGGTCATACAGCAATTAGTAATTCATTCATATCAAAAGAAGGATTAAATCAACCAGAAGTTATTTATCCTTTGAAAGCTATGTATTGTGTGGAATGTTTTTTAGTTCAAGTAGATGAGTATAAAAAGTTTGATGAAATATTCACAGAGAATTATGTTTATCATTCTAGTATTAGTAAATCTTGGTTAGAACATTGTAAGAAATATGTAAGTGAAGTAACTGAGAGATTTAATTTATCTGAAAATAGTCGTGTGGTAGAGATAGCAAGTAATGATGGTTATTTACTTCAATACTTCAAAGAAAAACAAATTCCTTGTCTTGGTGTTGAACCAACCAAGTCAACAGCAGATAAAGCTATTGAAAAAGGAATTCAAACAATAGTTGAATTTTTTGGAACTGATTTAGCAAGTAGACTTTCTACTCTAACAAAAGCAGATTTGATAATTGGTAATAATGTTATAGCTCATGTTCCTGACTTAAATGATTTTGTAAAAGGAATGAAATTACTTCTTTCTGAAAATGGAGTTATCACTTTAGAGTTTCCACATCTATTGAAGTTAATTGAAAATGTAGAATTTGATACTATCTACCAAGAACATTTTTCCTATCTCTCTTTATATACCATTAAAAAAGTCTTTAACGCTCATGGATTAGAAATTTTTGATGTAGAGGAGCTATCTACTCATGGTGGTAGTTTAAGAGTCTATGGAAAGCATTTAGAGAATAATTCAATAAATATAAACTCTTCAGTAGATTATTTAATTAGAAAAGAGTTACTCAAAGGAATCAATACTTCAAAATTATATTCTAACTTTTCATACAAAGTAAATATGATTAAAAAACAATTTCTTCTTTGGTTGTTGATTGAAAAGAATAAAGGGAAGAAAATTATTGGTTTTGGAGCAGCAGCAAAAGGAAATACATTTTTGAATTACTGTGGAGTTAAAAGTGATTTGATTGATTTCATAGTTGATGAAACTCCAAGTAAGCAAGGTTTATTTACTCCTGAAAGTCATATACCAATAGTTGAGTTTGAAAAAATAGCAGAATTCAAACCAGATTTCATAGTGATTCTACCTTGGAATTTTAAACAAGAGATTATGAAAAAACTTGAGTTTGTAAAAGAATGGGATTGCAAAATTGTTACTTGTATTCCTAATATAGAGATTAACTGGTAAGGTAGATTTTTCAATGAAAGAGTTTTTTCAAAAATTAAAAGTTATAGTAAAATATTATTGGTTAATATTTGTAATGATATTTTTATTTTACTTAACTATCAGAGGTTGTTTTTATGAAACAGTTTTCTAGTATTTATAAGGAGAAAATAACTTTACCAATAGAAATTGGTTCAACCATACTCTACGGTAAGTTCCTAAACAAACGTGGTATAGTAAAAGGTTTTTCTAAAGATAAAAATAATCAACCTTTAGTTCAATTAGAAGGTGGAAAAGAAATACCTTTACTAAAACTTAGAATAGCAAGTTTACTTCCAGTTAAAGAAAATTATAAAAGACTATTCAAAGAAGAAAATACATCACAATTTCATTGTTTACTTCTAAATCTTAATAATGATTATATACTTAGAAATATTAAATTACTTCAAAGAAAAATAAAACCAGAAGACATCTACAACGATGAGTTAGGTAATTTTGGTTTAGAATCTACTCCTCATATCACTCTTTTGTATGGATTGAAAAATGAAAGTGATTATGAAGAGTTACAAAACTACTTTAAAACTAAACCTCAAATAAAATTTACTATTGGAGAGATTTCATTATTTGAAGTTGATAGTAAACCTTATGATGTTTTAAAATTTGAAGTTAATTCTAGTGATTTAGTAAAGTATAATTCTTACATAAGAAATAACTTTGATTGTGAAATTACTTTTCCTGACTATAAACCTCATATCACAATTACTTATGTTAAAAAAGGAACTGGAAAGAATTACCTTAGATTTGAAAGTGATTTAACTGATGAAGTATTTAGAGAAGAAGATTTGATTTATAGTTTAGCAGATGATAGAAAATTAAAAATAGATTTAGAAAGGTAATCAATGAACAAATTTACACTTAAACTAGATTCTCAAAATTCACTTTCTTTAAATCCAAAAAAGAAAAGAAAAGATAAATCCATAACTAATTTCTCACCTATGGAAGAAAAGTTTTATGAGTCAAGTAAAAATCAAATAAACAGTATCATACTTCAAAGACAATATCCAATAGGAAAATACTTTGCTGACTTTGCTTATATTTCAGATAAGCTAAAACTTGTGATTGAAATAGATGGAGTGAAAGGTCATGTAAATTTAAAGGATAGAACTAATGATTACAAACGAGAAAGGTTTTTCATTAGTCAAGGTTTTATTGTTTTGAGATTTACTGGTGGTGAAATATATCATTCATGTGGTAAATGTATAAAAGAGATGGTTGAAGTAATTAAGATTTTGGAGAATAGAAGATAAGTTAAATCCAATTTTTTATACCAGTAAAATAAAATTTATACTAATAAATAGAGAGATACAAAAGAAAAATATTTTAAATAAAATATTAAAGGACAGGATAAACCCTATGAAACAATTTAAAAGATACAAGCAAATTTTTGGTGAATCCAAAAATACAATTAAAAAAGAATCTAAAAAAGTTCTTCCTAAAAAAAGATTTAGAGAAGAAGATGAAGAGTTAGAAACTGATGTAGTTCAGGAAGAAGGTGAAGAACCTGAAGTTGACTCTTTAGAAGAAGAAGGTGATTTAGAAGATTCTAGTCAAGATGAAATTATTGATGAAACTGAAGAATTACAAGAAAAAGTAATTCGTAATTATAAAAGAATTTTTAAACTCAAGGAAGAGTTGGAAGATTTAGAAGGAATTGAGGATGAGTTAAGTGAAGAAGATGACATTGAAAATCTTGACCCAGTTTCTGAAGAAGATGAAATGAATGATGAGTCTAGTGAAATGTTAGATGAAGAAGGTGAAGATGAAAATCTTGGTGATGATGATTTTTCTGACATTATGAATGAAGAAGACGATGAACAAGAAACTGAAATTGAAGAAGATGAAGCTACTGCAATGCCAGAATCTAAAAAAAGAAATCTAAAAAGAAAAATTGAATCTAAAAGAAAAATGAAAGAAGAAGATGAAACTGAAGTTTTAGATGAAGAAGATGAAGATTTAGAAAATGCAATGAGTGAATCTGACGAAGAAGAAGAAATGATTTCTGAAGAAGATGAAGATTCTAACAAAGAAATGGAAGAAGCTTATCTTGGATTAAAAAGTTATAAAGCTCGTTTTGAATCAAGAAAAAAGAAAGTAGTTAAAGAAGCAGAGAACGAAGATGATTCTATTGAGTTTGAAGAAGAAGATGGTGAAGATGAAGAAGAAACTAAAGTAATGGAATCTAAAAAAAGAAAGTAAGAAAACTAAAAAGGTAAGAAATAACTTTTATGGATTTAAAAAAACTACAAGAGACTGCAAAAGAAAAAGGAAAGATTTTACTAATTGAAAATATTAGTATTATCAATCCTTTAATTCAAAGACCTACTTCATCTCAAGCATTAGTAGAAAGTTCTAATGGTAATCAATATAAATCATTGGCTATCGTTAGAAATATTCCAGTGACTAAATTTACTGAGAATGCTAATGGTAGAATTTATCCTAAACAACTTTGGGAAAATGTTGTTAGAAATAAATTAGCTGAAGGAACTTATTGTTTGGCTGACCATCCTGTAGGTGATAGTGATGGTAGTGTAAAAGATATAGTTGGTGTTTGGAGAAACTTTAGATTGAAAGAAGATAAAGGAGTTGCTGACTTATATTTAGTTGGTAAACTTGGACAACATTTTCTTGAAACTCTTGAAGCTGGTGGTGCTAATGGTTTATCTTCTGTTGGTTTTGGTGAACTACAAGAAGATGAAAAAACAGTTGACCCTGAAAGTTATGAATTACTTAGATTATCAGATTGGGTATTGAATCCAAGTCAAGGAGTATTTGCCAAGTCTGATAATATTGATTACAATTCTGTAAATAGATTAACAGAGTCAGAAAATTATACTAATAAAAAGGAAAGAAAAATAATTATGGAAGATACCATTACAAATTTAACAGTTAGAAATAATATCAAACAAGCTTTAAAAGAAAGTGATAAAGCTTTACAAGGAAAGGGTGTATCATTAATTGAATCTAAACATGAGTTGAAAGATTTACTTGATTACATTCCTGAGTCAATGAATGAATCTAGAAAACAAATTTTAGATAGAATTAATTTAGTTGAATCTACTTTAAAAGAAGATTTACAAAACAAAACTAAATCAATCAATATTCAATCTGAAAAAGTAAAGATGCTTGATTCTACTTTAACCTCTTTAAAAGAGAAACATACTAAGGCTACAAAAGTAATTCGTTTGATGTCAGAGAATGAAAAAGCTATGAGATTTGACATAAAGAAACTTATGGAAAAAGCTGGTTTTATGTATTCTGATATTAAAGTCTTCAAAGAAGATTATAGTAAAATGACTCATGACATTAAATGTTTCAAAGAAGATAGAGTTAAAATGTATTCTGATTTGAAAAAATTAGTTACTGAAAGAAAACAAATCCTTAGTGATTTGAAAACTAACCTTCAAGAAAAACTTGATATGTCTGAAGACATTAAGACTTTACTTGAAGATAGAAAACAAATGGTCTTAGATTTAAAACAATTAAGAAAAGAAAATAAAAGACTCAAAGAAGATGCTGATGTTGCAGAAACTGAAATTCAATATCCACATGGTGAAGATGAAGAAGAAGTTCAAGATGAAACCTATGGTGATGAAGATTATGGTTTAGCAGTTGACCCTGAAATGGCTTATATGGCTGATGACCCTGAAATGGGTTTACCTTCTATGGCAGATGATTATACTGATAAAATGCCTGAGTCTAAAAAAGTAGGAAGAAAAACAATTAAAGAATCTGGTAGAGTGATAAACTCTAATAAACCAAAATTCAAAGCAAATAGAGATGTAATAGAATATTTTGAGAGTAGAGTTAAAAAGAACAAATCTTTGAAAGCTATTAAAGAAAGTGTAGTTAAACAAACTTCTTTAGTTAAAGCAATTTCTATGATTGAAGGATACTTGAAATCACAGAATGACAAACCAATTTCAATTAGAAACAGAATGAGTGAATCTAGTTGGGTGGGTGAAGGTTATTAGTCATATAGATTTGACTAAAAACAATTTTAACTAACATAAAGGAGAAATATATGTTAATAGCAAAAACTGGAAATAAACCAAAAGTAAAAGGTTCTACTTCTATGCAAGAACATTTACAAAATTATAATTCAAGAGCTGATATGCTTGTTGAATCTTGGAACAGAACACGAGTAGGTGTAAAACTTGACCGTCTTTATTCTAAGAATCCTAATAAAGCACGTAAGGTTGCTCTTGCACTTGAGAATGAAGCAAAACATTTAAAGCACTTGAAAGAAGAAGGAACTCAAATCAAAACTCTTTTTTCAACAAGACCTGAAAACGTTCTTAGAATCATTCGTGTTGGTGTTGCTCAAAGTAATCGCGATGAATTTTGTCATGAGTGGCAATTAGTAACTCCTGATGATGCTTTCTATTTTGTTGATACTATTTATGGTTCTACAAAACGAGGAGCAACTGCTGGTGATTTAGTATATGAAGATGTTCAAGACAATTATGCAACTGAGATTAACAAAATTACTCTTGGAACTGGTAATGGTGTAACTCTTTCATTCACAGCAACTTTCAGTCCACTTCCATTAGTTCCACTTTCTATTAGAATTTTAGTAAATGGAAAACATGTTGGTAGTGATGATGAGACTGGTGGATTTACTGGTTCTACAATCAATACTTCTTCTAGTTCTGTTGATTACAATACTGGAGTAATTACAGTTGTATTTACTGCTGGTAATGCTCCTGCTAATGGAGTATTGGTTCAAGCTGAAGGAAACTGGGATTCAGAAAAAGCTGACAACTATGATGAATGGGGTTCAGTTGAGTTAAGACTAAGACGTTCTAGATTCAATGCACGTCCAATGCCTTTAACTTATCAATACAGTAAAATGTTTGAATTGGTTCTTGGAACTACTGGAGTTGGTGATGCAGAAGAAATGCTTATCAAACGTGTGGGTGATGTTCACGCAAAGAGAAAAGATACAAAAGCTCTTCAAATTCTTAGACGTCAAGCTCTCACTAATGCAGTAACTTCTTTTGATGCTGATTTTAGTGCGGTTGGTTCTGATAACCTTTACAACCATGCTCAAACAGTTCTTCAAACTATTGAGAAAATGAGTGGTAATCTTTTTGATGATATTCAAAGAGGTCGTTTAAACAAAATGATTGTAGGAACTCAGTTGGCAGCATTTATCAAAATGCATAAACTTTGGTCTAGTGATGTTTCTCAACCTAGAGTTGGTGGAAGTTACTATGCTGGTAAGTTGGATGACATTGATGTTTATGTAGCACCTAAAAATGATTCTACAATTAAAAACAATGAAGCATTACTTACTTATCGTAACCCAGATGAAGATGGTGATGTTAACGTTGCTTTTGGAGTTATGACTGAGTTGTCTGCTGCATTGGATTACCCAGAACTTTACAGAAAAGGTTCTTTGGTGACTGTTGAAGATTATAAACCTATCAATGATAAGTTTACAAGATTGTTAACAGTAGAGAATTTATAGTCAATAAAATGATTATTAGATTTATCAGTTAATCTTGAAAGAAGGTTAGGAGTTAAAAGCCCTAACCTTTTTTTATGTCCTTTTGGAAATGATTTTAATTTATTATATAGAATATGAAAGTGAATCAGTTAACAGATAGTGAAGAAAAAGAATTATATAAGCAGATTGACAAAGGTCAATCATTACAAATGTTATGTTATGTTTTCAAATTTAAAAAACATTTCATCAAGAAGTTTGCAAAGTTAAAAGGTTTAGTTCTTAGAAAAGAACATGAAGTAGATTACATTAGAGATTTAACATTAGCTCATAAACAAACCTACATAAATGGATTATTGAAAAGATGAAAAGAAAATTACTTAAACAAGTGAAGTTTAATCCTATCACTATGGAAGTCACTTATAAAGTTTTATTTGTAAATGAAACTGTGATTGAAGAGTTAATTGATAGTAATGGTAAAACTTTTAAAACTGAATTCTATGAAACTCAAAGAAAAGAAAATGAACTAAGAGATGGAACTAGAAAGAGATGGTTTCAACTTCTCACTAGAATAATTGAATCACAAGGAATAAAGGTTGAAAAGAAAGTTTTAAAAGAGTTTAGTGATGATATGAAAAAACAATTCTTTGATTGTATAGAAGAAACTATAGGTGATAAAGTAATTGTTATTCCACCTAGTTTGACTTCAGTTCCAGATGAAAAAGTAAAAGAAGCAAATAATTATATATTAGATTTTTATAGTAGAATAGGAGTTAATTTTTCTGATTTAGTTTGAAACTAACAAAAGGAGTGGGTTTAAATGGATGATATGAATGAAGAAGAACAGGATATTTTCATTAGTCAGTTAATGGATGATGTTGATAGGTATAAGGATATTGTAGAAGAACAAATTGATTTTATTAGAGTGATTAAAAATGAAAATCATAAATTGAAAGAACAAATTTCTATGTATCAAAAATGGATTAATTTACGTAATACTGTTTTAGAAAAGTTTTTCAAAAGAAATGGATTGACAGTTCATGACTTAGAAGAATTTGAAAATGAAAGAACTATAGAAGAGAATAAAGGAAATGATACTAAACAATAAAAAAGGTCTTGAAGGTAGTATTGAGTTTGAAGAAGAACAAAATGAGGATGTAAAGGAAATAACTATTCTTACATCCACAATTGTTTTTTCAATATATAGATTAATAAAAGTATTTGACAGGATGTTGAAAAAAGAAAATGACTGAACAACAAATAATTATAGTTCTAGATAAACTTTCAATCAAAAGAGAAAATGACTTCAAAGGTAAATACATCAACATACTTTGTCCTAGTCATTCAGATAAGTCCTTTGGTTCTTGTCAAGTTTATTTGAATTCTGTTATTAAATGTTGGAGTTGTGGGTATACTGCAAATTTATTTTCTTTGGTTAGAAGTAGAAAACCAGAATTGACTTCTAAACAAATATTTGAGTTTCTTGGTGAAACAGGAAAACAAGATTTACTTTCAATCTACCTTCAAGAGAGAAAGGAAAGAAAAGTAAAAGAGATAAAACAAATTTTTATTTCTTTGGATAAAGTAAAAAGTTTAAGAAAGGAAAGAGTAACTAACCCTTTAGAATTACATTATACTTTTTCTAGATTCTTTACAAGAAATTTTTGTGAAAGGTTTGAAATTGAAATCATTCAAGAAGGTTATTATAAAGATTTCTTCTGTATTCCAATTAAGTTTAATGGTGAAGTGATTTCTTATGAATTCAGAAAAGCAAAAGAGTATGAATATTTTGAACAATACTACAAAAATTCAGAAAAGCTTTCTCTTGAAGATTACAGAAAGAAGTTTAAGCAGGAGTTAGAGAATGAGGATATTCCAAAAAACTTTCTAACTAACTACTTGAAAAAGTCAAAAGTGATTTACAATAAACAATCACAACTTAGGAATATTATTTTTAATATTGACAATCTCAACAGGAACGAGGATTTATATATCACTGAAGGTATAGCAGGAATTCCAGAACTTGAATTTAATTTTGGTTCTAAGAATTGTACTGCTTTATTTGGTTCTAATATATCTGAAAAGCAGGTGGAAATCCTTTCAGGATTCACTCAGAGAAAGATTTTAGCTATAGATAATGATATTGCCTCTGAAAAATTAATAATCCTTTTAAATCAAATTCTAAAGGATTTCTATATAATAGATGAATCCAATAGAATCATAAAGACTTCTGACTATCTACTTGAAAAGTCAGAATTATTGAAGGATTTCCATATACTCTAGATTTCTAGAGATTTATACTCTAGTCAAATACTCTAGATTTTTTTCTTTGATTTTTTCTTATTTTGAAAAAAAGTGCTAGCAATTAAAAAAATCTATGATATACTATTATTATAAGATTGAGAAAGAAAAAAGAATCTCTCTAAAAGATTCTCTCTGAAATTCAATCCTAATAGGAGATAAGATTATGAATGGTATATCTAATATCTATAAAGGTCAGGTTTATAAAAACCGTAAACTCAAGAAGGATGCTCAAAGCCCTAAACTCAAGGATTCCCACAAAAGATATAATCAAGAGTGCGGTGAGGTTGTGGTCACCAGAAAAGTTCAAATGGCACCGGTTGAGATTCCTGCCACTGAGACAGAACCTGCTAAGGTTCTCCCACTGACTCCTGAGCAGAAGGTTGCCCGTGCTTCATTCTTGAAGTTTTACTCGAGACATTCCAAGGTTGCTAGAATGGCTGAACCTGCAGTTCTTTCTAAGGGTGCAGTTATCAATGGTAAGTTTGTCCAGTTCAGAACAGTCAAGTGGTAGGTAGGTTTTCTCTCTATAGGTTTTTTGGTCTTTTTATCCTTGAAAAAAGACTAGAGTTTTAGGAGAATAAAGTTATGAAGTTAGACTTTTTTAAGTTTTTTAAGTATGGGGTAGAGTTTTCTTGGAATCCAATATCTTATTTTATTATTTGTTTTTGTAGTTTTGAATTTTCTTTTGAGAAGATTCACTATGATGGAACTCATTATGATTTAAAATTAGGTTTGGTTGAATTTAACTGGTTATTTTAATAGGAGAGAAACTCATGAGTAAATTACTAGAGTTATTGCAACTCAGAAATAAACTACTCAAAGAACCTCAGACAAAAGAGGTTCAGGATAAATTGGCAAATGTTGATTTGCTGATTAAGAATGAAAGAAGTAAAAGTTTTGTATAAAATTTAGGAGAAAGGAAAAATGTATCAAAAATCAGAAAGGGTATTAACCCTAGAAAAACAATTAGGTAAACTTCAACTGGAGTCTGGAAATGAGTATGGTATTCTCCATAAAAATTCAGAGAAAAGGAAAATGAAAATTGCAGAAGTTTTCTTGGATTCAATTAAACATAAATTGAATTTAGATTATTCTGTGAACTCAGGATATTCTGGTTTCAACATCTGGAATGAAAAGTTTCAAGCAAGGTTTGAAGTGAAGTTAGATGAAATTCATAACTATGCAAAATTGACTTCTACCTATCATTTGGAGATTAGTCAAAGTGCTTGGTTTAATTCTTTTAGTTCATTTAGACCTGAACAGAATGACTCAAAGGAAGTAGGTAAGTATTTCTTTATGAAAGATTATCTGACTATTGTTGAAGAAGCAACTATGTCAGATGTTAGTAATCAGTTAAAGGATTTGTTTTTAGAAGTTAAAAATGAATGTAAAAGACTAGAATCTATGTATGGAAGTGATATTTCTAATTTGCAAAAAATGATTAAAGATGAAACTGATAAGTTGGTAGATTCTCTTGTTGAAAAAGTTTCAGAAGTCAGAAGTATTAAAGAAGGAGTTACTTCTTGGAATTATAATTACGGATTCAAAATTGTAAAGAGAAGTCCTAAGAAGTTAATTGTTTTAAAGTTTGATAAAAACTTTGACTTTCCACAAGGTAATAATACTCATCTTTATGAACAAACAATGAAAAAAGATGAATTATATCATTACATAAATCATCCAGATTATAAATTGATTTTTTAATTTCTAATTTGATTTCCTAAGAGAGATAAAACTTTCTTAGGAAATGTTATGAGAAATTAAAAAATAAAAAACTTAAAGGAAACAAACTATGAAAGATAATGGTCAACTTACAATCAATGAATATTCAAACTGGGAATTGATGGAAAAGTGGAAACTAATTAACCCAACAGTAAAAGTTCAAAATAAAAAAGAGAAAAGGGATTTCCCTAATGATTCAGTTTCACAAAAGATTTTTGAGGTTCTGTGGAAAAAGTATCAACCTCTGATTAGAAATCTTAGTTCATTCATGTTGAAACATTTAGTTCAAAAAAATCTTGAGTTTGAAGATTGTACTCAAGAGATAGCAGAATGTTTAAAGAATGTTCTTCTTTGGTTTGATATTGAAAGTTTCACTGGTGATAAGGAAAAGTTTTCTATCTCTTATTATTTGAATGACCAAGTAACTGCTAGGGTGAATGCAATGAATAAAACTCATTGTGAATACTCTTACCAAGGAGTTCGATACAAAAAATTCACTGAGCAAGAAATTACTTCAGAAGAACAAATGGAAGTGTTAGAAGGGATTCATTCTAAGTCTTATGAAAGTGAGTGGGATGAGTCTTTGGAGATTTCCCATTTTGCAAAAAGTTTATCAGAGATTGAACAAAAGATTCTGAAATTAGTTATGCAAGAAGCACCAATCAAAGATGCCGTTAAGGAAGTTGGAATGACTAAGAGTAGATACCTAAAATTAGTCAGAGAAGTATCAAGTAAAGCAGTTAGTTATAACAAAGGGAGATAAACCAATGAAAGGAAAGAAAAAAGTTATCAGTGAATCCAAGAAAGCTGTTAAAACCAAAATTAAAAAACTTGGAAAGTTATTAGTCAAACGTCATTCAACAAAAGATATGTTGGCAATCAAAACAGTCATAGTTGAGATTAGAAGTTTTAGAGAGTTGATTGCCTCTACTAGGGAAGCATATAAGAAAGGAGAAATGAATTAGTATGAATAAATTAATTGTTATAGACTCAGGAAGTCCAAATGAAGGAATACCTTCTACTCAATATGAGGTGGAAAGTCCTTTTGTTATAATTTCAAAACCTGAAGAACAGGATGACATAAAAAATGTTCGATTGTTTCAGATTCAGATTGAAAAAATTTATCAAACTTTTGCAGTAGGAAGCATTTCTTCAATCTATGATTTTGAATTGAATGAATTGGTTCAGAAGTCAATGAGTGAAGAACAAGAAAGAGATGACTTGGAAAATCTTAGAATTCAAGATGAAAAATGTTTTGATGATTTTATTACAAACGATGATGAGTTTAAACCTCATGAAAGGGATTGTAATTTATTAACTAAAAACAATTCAACTTGTAATTGTAGGAGAAATTAATCTATGACAATTCTTAGATATAGAATCAAAGGTGTAAATGAGTCTTGGAAAGAATTGACTTGTAACTCTAGAGAAGAAGCTATCGCAAAAAGTCTAGAGTTACAATTTAGTCAAATTCATGAGTTAGAGTTTGAAATGGAATAAAACAAATGAAACAGAAAGAAGTAGAAGTCACAAAAACAATTAAGACCAAAGAAAGTTTTAAAGTTATATCTAAAAAAGTTTCCTTTCCTGAAAATTCAGTTTACTTTGATATTTGTAGAGAGATTGAAGAAATGAAAAGGAAAGAAGTAGGAAGTTCAGGAAGTCAGAGTGGAAGAAAAAGTTCAAGAAGGAAATAAAGTTACAATTTTTTTGAACTTTTAATTTATTATATAAATATAGATAGGAGATAAAACAATGCAATTCTACAAGTATGGAGTTGAATTATTTTCAACAGGTGCAGTTTATAATGGTGAAAAAGATTCAAGTCACTGGAAAATATTAGGTAATTTACTAAAGTTAGAATATTTTATTTTAAACTTATGTAGATTTAATTTTGATTATGAAAAGATTTATTATGATGGAGTAAACCATTATGATTTGAAGATTGGATTTATTGAAATAAATTTTGGAAAAATAGATTATAAATAAATAGGAGAAAACAAAATGCACTTGTATTTAAAAGAAAATGAATATAAAGTTATTTTAATTCCAACTAAACAATGGACTGTAAATAATGAGGTAATGAAATTAACATATCCTTTTGAAATTGAAGGATTGGAAAAATTTTTAACAGAAAAAACAGAAAATATTATTCATACATATAGATATACTATTCCAATGAAATGTATATATGCAATATATGGTCAATAAAAAACTATTAGGAGAATAAAAATGAGTAATGAGTTTAAAGAGAAACTCAGTGAGTTAGTTTCAAAAATCAAAAGAGAATCTAGGAATAATAGTAATCCTATTCCAAGTTTGAAGGTTAAGGATTCCAAAAAGATTTACAAAAGAAAACAAAAACATGAAATAGGTGTAGGAGAATAAGATAATGAATGATTACAAAGTAACAATTAGAAATATTCAAGATGAAAAGGTGGAGATACTTCAAGATGGAGTTTCTATTGGAGTATGTCAGAATGAATTACAGTTTAATGATATTAGAGTTCAAGTTGTAAGAAATAAATTAGATAATATTTCTTTCATTTATAAAGGGAATGAGTATAAAATAAAACCAAATGGTGATACCACTTGGGAGAATGGTTTATATGATTTTGAGCAAAGAGCATTTGCAGAGATGACTAGATATACATTAAAATATATTTCTTCAAATGATACAATTTTTTCTACTATAAAATATGAAGAAAAAGTAAAAGAGTTACTAGGAGAATAAGAAAATGGCAAATCAATTAACACAAGAACAGTTAGAAATGTTGGTAGAGTTAAACTCACAAAATGATTTAGGTATGAGACTTTACTCAGGTAGAGGTATGTATGGTGAGTATTGTTTAGCATTTACTGGAGATGATTTATTAGGAGTCTTATCTAATGTTTTTGAATCCAAAAAAAGATTCAATGGGTTTGGGAATTATTCAATATTTTCCTAATATAAAACTTACAGAAGAACAAGAAATATTTATTAGAAGTGAGGTAGAATAAAATGACTAATCTAGCAAAACTATTGATATTCCTTTTACTTTTACTACTTGGAACTTGTTTGATTGTCAGAAGATTTCCAGATGAAAAAACTTCTAATATTCACAAAGTTCAAAAGGATAGAAAGATTAAAAAACAAAAACAAGAAATAAAAGTTCCAACAGTTCCAAAAGAGAAAAACTTAAAATTGAAACCTTGGAAAAAGAAAGATGAAATTTACTATACATTAGAAGATGATGATATTCAACTTTTATGTTATGGGTTTTAGGAGAATAAGAAAATGCAAGAGTTTGAACATCAAATAAAAGAAGTCACAGAAGTAATAGAATCAGCAAAGGCTGATAAACCAGCTAGTCACATGAGTAAGAAATATGTTTTCTTCTCTACTCAGGAAATCATTGAAGAGTTAAGAAAACTTGGTTGGGTATTAACTAAACAAAGTGAAGTGAAACTTAGAAAGGGTGGAAAGAATTATCAGAACAGACTTGGTAAACAAAGACATTTGTTAATCTTTGAAAATCCAAACTTCACTATTGAACATGAAGGAATACTAGAAGGTAAGATAAATATTTGTATTAGGAACTCCCATGACGGTGGTGGTTGTTTAGAAATCTTTTTTGGGTTTATGAGAATATTTTGTGCCAATCAAATATTTAGTAAATCTCTTGGTGAAGGAAACGTTTTGAAATTACGTCATTCACAAAACTACAAAGAAGAATTTAAAAATCTAATTAAAAATTTCATTCCATTAATTGAAACTTATCAAAAACAAATAATTGGTTTGAAGTCAAAAGTTTTGAATGATAGTCAAATTTTACATTTTGCTCAGGAAGCAATTAAAGCTAGGTTTGGAAATATGTCAACAGTTCAAAGTTGTTTAGATGTTCAAAGTATTTTGAATTACAAACGACCTGAAGATGAAGGTACAAATGCTTGGGTTGTTTTCAACAAAGTTCAAGAGAATTTAGTTCAAGGTGGAATAGAGTATCAAACAACTGACAAGAAAGGAAAACCAGTAACAAGAAAAACTAGAAAGTTACAATCAATAAATAGTTTAATTGCTTTCAATGATTTTCTTTATCAGTTGATTATCAGTTTGTAAGGAGTTAATACTAATAAAATAAGGATATTACTATGAAAATAAAAAATACTTGGATTTATAAAAGGTTATTTGAAAAAGATGATTTATATGAAATGGCAAATATATTTCCTAGAACATCTGGTTTACCTTTTATAGTTTGGTTAAGTCATAAGTCAGGTAAAGAAGGTCACTGGGCAAGAGTAAAAGTTGAAGTAGATAATAATAGTTATTCAGTTTCTATTTCAGATAATCCTGAGTGGATTCATAAACCAAAAAATGTTTCTGAAAAAAAGTTAAATGAAGTTATAGAGTGGATTATTTTAAATAAACAAACTTTACTTGACCATTGGAATGGAAAAATTGACTCTACTGAATTAGGTTTAAATCTTAAAAAACTTTCCTAACAACCAACCTGACAAAATCTATACTAATAAATTAGAGAGTATAGATTTTGTCAATAGATATATCACAAGAATACAAAAAACTAAATCAAACAGATAAAGAAAAACTTCACACCTTATTCAAAGGTAATGAGTTAGACTTTTCAGATTCATTTAAACAAATCAGACAAATAATCTTTACTGTTCAACCACCTTCACCAGAAGAATTCCTTGACCATAGAAATGGGTTCATCTCTTATCATACTGAACATGGTCTATACCCTTATATCAAAGATGCTTTCCTACAAGCAATGTCACCAAAGAAAAACCATCCTGTCATTTGTGTTTATGGTTCTACTAGAATAGGTAAATCAGTTCTTTCTAGACTCTTCGTTTTATATACTGCTGTTTTTGTAAACTACCTTCGTGACCCACATCTCTACTTCAACATAAACAAAATGTCAAAGATTGGTTTATGGCTTCTCTCATTCAAAGAAGATAAAACCAAAGAATTACTTCTTGACCCTTTACTAATTTTACTTTCTGACTCTCTAAAATTTAAACGTGAACATTTTGAGAAAGAAGTTTATCGTAAAGGAGTTACTAAGGATGGAGTGATTCACTTTTCAGAAGCAGGAAAGTTTGGTAGTATTACTTTTCCTCATTTAAAAATTGCAACAGGTCGTGACCCTAGTTCTATTGTTGGTAGTGATATAATTGCAGGTGTCATTTCAGAATTAACTTTCTTCAAGAAATATGCACCTGGTTTTACTGATGAAATGGCAAAAGAAGTTTATGATAAGTTACGACATAGAATCTCTTCTACTATAGGTGAAAGTAATTTTCCATGTTGGACTTATATTGATACTTCTGCTAATGATGCTGATTCACCACTTGAAAAATACATTTTAAAAGATATAGCAGAAAATCCAAAATTCTTTTTTAGACATTATTGTTTATGGGAAGCAAGAAGTTATTTGTTTCCTGAGTGGAATGCAGATAGAAGTAAAACATTTCCTATCTGTGTTGGTGATGGTTCTACTCCACCAAAAATTTTAGAATCTCAAGAGGACATCAACAATACTCCTGCTAATTTACTTCTACATGTTCCAATAGACTTAAAAGAAAAGTTTGAAAGTGATTTAGTAAATCAAATCAGAGATACAGCAGGTAGACCAACAACAAGTGAAAGTAAATACATTCAGAATGAAAAATTGATAACTGACATCTTCATTCCACAACTTAGAAATGTTATTGCAAATATCAAATGTGATTCTAAAGATAATCCAGAAGGACTCATCTGGAATAAAATTGAATCTGATTTCTTTGTTAAGTATCATAATAAATATATTCCTTTACGAGCACCAAAGGAAGGTAGATATGTTGGTATTGACTTAGCTTATTCAAAGAAAGGTGATGTGATAGGTTTGTCTATTGGTCATAAGGAATGGAGTAGAGTAACTAAGAGAGTTTATTATGTTAGTGATATGACTTTTGCTATTTCTGCTGGAGATAATGGAATTAATATTACTGCTGTAGCCTTATTCATAAAGGATTTAGTTGCTAAAGGATGTTACTCATTAGTGAATTGTGTATTTGATACTTTTCAATCTGAGTCAATGGCTCAACTCCTACAACAAAACTCTATACCCTACATAAAAAATTCAGTTGACCGCACATCGGAACCCTATACTAACTTTTATACTTATTTAGTTAGTGGTCAAATATATTCAGGTAAAAATATTTTCTTGAAGAATAACCTTAAATCACTTTACAGAGTTAAAGATAAAAATGGTACTGAGAAAATTGACCATAGTCATGGAAAGTTAACATATGACTATAATGGTAATTGGCAAACTAGTCAATGTGGTATTCATGCAAAAGATTTAACTGATGCTTTTTGTAACTGGGTTTACATAGCTTCGCAGGACTCGTTTGTACCCAGTGTAACATTTGAGGATGAAAATGAGAGAATGAAAAATATTTTAGGTTTGAATAACCTACCTGAAGAAATGGAAAGTGGAAATATTTTTCCAAGTATTAAAGTTGATAGTAGTGATAGTAAAGTAAAATTGAATCCCTTCAACAGAAAGGAATTGCTTCAGCAAAACCTTTTAAAAATGAAATCCCTTTCTACTAATTTTATTACTAATAAATAGAGAGATAAAATAACTATGGTATTAACAAATAACAGTGAACCAAAAATGAGTATTGAAGTGCAAGGACGCAGACTTATAACTGACATGTATAAAACTTATCAATTTCCAGTTGATGAAAAACTAGAAACAAAAATCAAACTAAATGTAGATTCAGGTGTAAAATCAATTTATTTAGATTCAGTTTATCCTGTTAGAATGATTGTGATAGATGCACCCGTACAAGATGATGATGTAGATGTTTATTCTACTAGTTTGATTATTACTACTTTAGGAGTTGGTGCTTCTAGTGGAGTTGAAACTGACCAAGTGATTGACATTCATGGATTTAATTGTTTAAGATTTCCTCAAAGTTTTGGTGAGAGAATTACTGATATTAAATTAGTCACTGATTCTGTAGATGATATTTCTGTAGATGTTAGATTGTATTCTAAGAGTTTAATTTAAGTAGGTAAATTATGATTTACCAAAGATTGTTTCAGGAAAAAGCTAATTCAGTAAATGATGCTGAACAATTAGGTTATGCCTTATACGTTAAGAAAACTACAAAGGATTGTAATATTTATTTATATGACCCAAAAGTTTTAACCAAAAAGAATTTCACTAAACTAGATGGAACTAAATTTATTTTGAACTCTTTAATAGCAGTTTGTCAAATGAATAATGCCGACCATGCATTTAAGGCATGGGAAGTTAGATATACTGGTGCACAAAAAGGTTGGGGTATTATTCTTTATGATTTAATGTTATCTATTGCTGGTAAACAAGGATTAGAACCAAATAGAGCATCTGTTAGTGATATGGCTAGAAAGGTTTGGGATTATTATTTTACAAAAAGAAAATCTGAAATTACAACCAAACCTATTGATGATATGGATAAGCCTTTAACAAAAAGTAAAGTAGATGATGAATATGTTCATGAACCTTTTACTGACAAACAACCTTTAGAAAATAGACATCCTGTTGATAGAGTTTATTACTTGAAATCAAAGAGTAGTATTAACATTGAACCGTTAATAAAAAACCATGAAAAGTTTATTAACTCATTACAAGAAATGGGAATTAATAAGTTGTTTGTTTTAAATTTATTTAATGATAGAATGGTTTCAACTTTTTATCAACATATTAAAAAACAAAGAGAAAAGACATGAGATACCAAAGATTATTCCAAGAAGAAGCTTTAAAGATAACTGATATACCTAATTTTTGTTTATGGGTAGATACAAAACTTGTAGAAGGAAATCATATCAACTATACTTTGTATAACCCAGATGTTATTTTAAAAGATAAAGAAGGAATGACTATTTTAAAAAAAGCAATTAAGAAAAATAGTAAATCTGAATTTGAAGAAGTATTTAAGATGTATTTTTTTGAAAGTATTTCTGGTATGATTCAAATAGGTCATGAAGCAAAAATTGTTCCTGACTTAGCTTACAAAATAGATTTCTCTGCTGCAAAACCAGGTAGTAAAGCAGGTGTGTTACTTTATGATATTGCAATGAGTTATGTTTCAAAAAAAGGAAAAGGATTAATACCAGATAGGTTTAGTGTTAGTTCTTTTGCTCAGAAAGTTTGGAATTACTACTTCACAAAAAGAACTGATGTAAAACATATTCCTATAGATGATATGAAAAGTCCAGTTACTAAAGATAAAAAAGATGATGGAAAATTATATACAAAGAAAAATATTCCAAAAGAATTTGTAGACAAAGGATATGACCATAGAAGTTTCATAAATCAAATTTACATAATGAAGAAACCTTTAAACTATTCTAACCTTATGAAAAATCATAATTCATTTTTACTGAATCTATATACTGAATTAAAAAAAGGAATAGATGAAAAAAATCTACAAGTAAATATAATGGAGTCAATTAGACTTTCAATGGGAATGGCTCAAGGTGAATTTTTTAATTCAATTTATGATTATGATAACAATTAATACTAATAAATATAAGAGAGAAAAAAGAAAATGAAAATAAAAAAAGTAACTTATACAAGTGGTGAAATAAATGCTGTTAGTGTAACTATTAAAGATGCCTATATGGACATCACTGCTAGTGGTAATGGAATGAATACAACTCAAGTAGAAATAATTAGAAAATATCCATTAGTAGCTAGTCTTGTAAATAAATCTGGTGCTGATATAGAAGTAGCTTTACTTTCTAATGAAGCAGAAGTGACTGACTTTGCAAATAACCCTAATGACTATTTTTTTCTAGTTCCTAATAACACTAGTTTGAATTCACAAAACAGACTAGGTAGAGTTTATAAAGTTGCAGTTAGAAAAGAATCTACAAATGTTACTTCTGGTATCAGAATTGACTTCATAAATTTTGTAGGAACAGTGAGAGTTTAATTTATTATATAAAATAGGAAAAAGGAAAACTCAACCAACAACATGATAGAAATATTAACAGAAAGTTTAGTAAATGAAAATCAAAAAATAATTGTAACTCAAAACAAAGAAGTTGAAAAAGAGATTATCAAAGAAGTTGATAAGATAAATGAAAGGATTATTGAACGACCAATTGTAATTGAAAAAGAAAAAATAGTTTTAACTCCAGATGGAAGAACAAATGAACTAAATAATCATCTTGCAAATATAATTGGTCAAATAGAAGTTTTAAAAAATCTAGTTAAAGAAAGTAAACTTCCACAACAAAAACAGATTACCTATGATTTACAATTCAATGAGTTAAATAGAAACTTCATTGAAAGTGTAAAATCTATTTTCAATCATATAGACTCTAGAAATCAAATTCTACAAGAAACCATAACTAACAACTTAAAGGTTATTCCTGAAAAAGAAAAGGAAGTAAAAACTTATGATAGTGAGTTTAATGGTTTATATCAACAAATAAAAAATGTTGAAAAGAACATTTCTAACCTACAAGATTTACCAACTGTTATAAATGAAATGTTTACAACTTTAAATCTATTTAGTTTGAAGTTGAAAGAGTTATCCAATCTTAGAAACCTTTCTATTAAAGTTGATGAGGTAAGTAATCTAAAAGAATTACCTTCAGCAGTTCAATTTCTAATGAGTGAAGTCAAAGAACTCCCATATAAAACAGAACAACTTTCAAAACAAATCAACGAATTAAAAAAAGACATTTCTAATATTGAAGTAAAGCCAGAAGTAAAAGTTGAAACTAAAGAAGTCAAGATTGACTTGAGTAATATAGAAAGTAGATTAGAACAACTTCTTACTGAAGTAACTAAACCAATAAATTTTCCTGAACAAGAAAAATTAAATTTTGGTATTGATGATTTAGTTTCAATTATCAATGAGATTAGAATAATGAACTCAAACATTTCTAAAACTATTGATGAAAAACATTTAATTATACTTCAAAATTTAGAATCAGTTATCAATGCTAGTTTTGGAACTTTTAAAAATCTATTGAAGGTTATTCCTGAAAAACATGAGTTGGAAGTAAATGTAATAGATAATGAAAAAGTAATAATTCTTCTAGATACAATCAATCTACAAACTGCAAATATTCTAAACAACCAAGAGAATGAAAAAGATTTACCTTTAGAGTTTGAAACAAAAGAAGATTTACCTAATCCTCAACCATGGAAAGGAAAAACAGTTTTAGTTCGTAGAATAAAAAGAAAGTATTGGTTTGATAGAAAAGATGTTCTTTTCTATTCTACAGGGTTGAATTGGGTAAAGGTTAAATAACATTTGAAAGTAGTTGTAGCTTTACTTGTATACAATAGATTTGAAAACCTAAAACATTGGTTAGAATGTTGGAAGTTATGTGATAAAGAAAATACTGAGTTTAGAGTAATTCATAACTATGACAATGAGTCAGAACAAAATAAATTTAGAAATCTTTGTATAGAAAACAACATTCATTACATACCTAGAAAAAATAGAGGTATGGACATCGGTGCATTTCAAGATGTTTGTAGAAATAGACTTCCATTATTCACTTATGATTTTGACTATTTATTTTGGATTGTAGATGATACCTTTCCAATGAGAAAAGATTTTGTAAGATACTTTGCTGATAAACTAAAACAGTCAAATGTTGGAGTTGTATGTAATGAAAAATCTTATGAGTATAAACCTCATGTTAGAACAGGTGCATTTATTCTTAGAAAAGAAACTTTAAGTAAATTGATTTTTCCTTTTGACCCAATTCTATCTAAAGAACATTGTTATCAATTTGAACATAAACATAGAAAAGCTTTTCTTGAACAAATTCAATCAATGCAATTAATGGTTTTACAACCTGACCCAGTTAATGTTTCTGCATTTTGGGATAAAGGTCACAGAGGAGATAGATTACAAGAACATAATCAAGTTTTTGGTTTTGGAAAAAATGAAATGAAACAAGAGATTAAACATAAAACAAATAACAACAAAGTATTTATTATCTGTCCTGCTTATAAAAGATTTCCTCAAGTGATTTCTTCTATGATTTGTCAAACTCATAAAGAGTGGGAATTACATTTAATTCACGATGGTATCAATCCTGAGTTTAGAAAATGGGTAGAGATGTATAATGACCCTAGAGTGATTTATTCAGAGAATGAAGTTACTGGTGGAAAATATGGTCATCCAATTAGACAGAAATATTTGAATTTACTTAAAGAAGGAAAACTTGGAACTGATTGTGATTATGTAGTAATCACAAATGAAGACAATTATCATACTCCAAACTATTTAAGTAAGTTGATAAAACCATTACAGTTAAACTCTAATCTAGTTGCTAGTTATTGTAGTGATATAGTTCATAGTTATAAAGACTGGGATATTTTAACTTCAAAACCTTTTCCAACTTTAGGTTATATTGATTGTGGTCAGGTTATGGTTAGAAAGGAAATAGCTTATGAAGTAGGTTGGAAAGATATAGATGGTCATAGTTCAGATTGGACTTACTTCAATGATATTATTACTAGGTATGGAGTTCATACTTGGATTAAGATAAAAGGCTGCTTATTTGTTCATAATTGATAAATACTCTAGATTTCCTTAGTTTTAATATTTTTACAATTTTTAAAAAAAGTTACAATTTTTGTTCAAATCTGAACCAATCTGATTTATTATATAATTATAGGATAAAAAGAAAGTTCAGATTGACCGTTGATTGTTTGGTCTGAGCTTAGGAGATAGAAATGAATCAAGTTATAAATGAAGATTTAATACCAGTTAGAGAAATAATCATACCTGATAAAATCAATAAAAAATACACTTTTTACTTTGTTAATAAAAACAACAAAGATATTTTTCAAATTGAATCAACCAAACTAGGAAATAATATATATGGTAATTTAGAATTTTTAGGTTCAATATTTGGAAAATTTCAATTTAATTATAGTAAAAATTTAATAGTCTTTGATTCTGGTGATTATTCTGATACAGGAAAATATCTAAACACTAGATTGTTTATTTTAGATTTTGAAGGTAATATTTTATTTGATTTAAAAAATCATCATATGAATTCAATTTGGACTTTTCAAAATCAGCCTTTTATTTATTTTTACAAAGAATTTCATCTTGAAAATTCAAAGTATTATAGAAGACTTTGTTTTTTAAAAGATGATTTATCAATTGTAGAAACTTCTTATTCTAAATTTGAAAAAACTGTACTGAATGGATTTTTAGTTTCTAGAAAAAATCAAAATCAAGAAATAGAATATGCTTTATATAGTAAAGATTATGAATTATTAATTGATACTATAACTTCACAAGAGTTAGATTTAAAATTTTTGTTAAATATAAAATAAAAACATAAACAAACAAGAGATAGAAAAATGATACCTAATGAAGTTGTAATATCATATATTGAAACTTATAAAAAATTATATCCTGAACAATCAGTTCCAGTAGTATTTTCAAAAGTTTCAAATAAAAGATTACAAGTTATATTAAATGATGACTTTAATCAAAGAATGAATTTTCAAAAATTTATTGAGTTCATTAATTACAAATTAAGTAGAAAATAGGAGATAAAAACAAATGATTATTAATCAAGGTGAAGAAATTGATAATAAAAACTTTGTTCCAAGTTTTGAAAAAAGCTTTGGAATTAAAGATGAAGCTTTCATACTTCAAATACTTAGAACAAATACTTACTCTGACCCAATAGGAAGTATTTGTAGAGAAGTAATAAGTAACTGTAGAGATTCTCACAGAGAAGCTGGTAAAGCAGATATTCCTGTAGAAGTAGAGTTATCAGAAGATGATTTAACTCCTTCAAAAAAATCTTTAATCTTTAGAGATTTTGGAATTGGTCTTTCACCAGAAAGAATTAATGAAGTTTATACAGTTTATGGTGAATCTACAAAAAGAACTTCTAATGAGTTTACTGGTGGTTTTGGTTTAGGTGCTAAGACTCCTTTTGCTTATACTGACAGTTTCTCAGTCAATACAATTTTTAATGAAGTGAAATATTCTTATCAGTTAGTGATTGACAAAACTGAGAAAGGAAAAATCATAGAAGTTAATAGACAGTTAACTGATGAACCAAATATGACTGAAGTTGTTATTCCTATTGAAGACAAGGATGTTAGAATCTTTACTGAAAAACTTCTTTATGTAATTTCTTTTTGGGATGTTAAACCTAAGTTGATTGGTTTTGAAAATTCTACTCATTCAATGGTAGAGAGTTATTTTTATAAATTAGAAAATATTAAAACTCTTTATGAAAATAATTATGGTAGAATGATTCAAGATTCAACTAACTCTTTACCTAACATTTCAATCTTGGTTGATAAGATTATCTATCCTTTGAATCTCTCTTCTTTGAAAAAAGATTTTAGTTTGAGTTCATATCTAAGTAAAACTTTGGTATTTGAATTTGGTAATGGTGAATTAGATTTGTCAGTTAGTAGAGAACAGTTATACTATTCCAAAAGAACTAAAATTGTTATTCAAAGAAGGTTAGATAATTTCATCAATACAATTAGAAAAGAATTTAAAAGTGATGTTTCAACTCTTTCTACTGACAGAGAGAAGTTACATTGGTATAAAGAAAATTTTAATAAGAAGTGGGATGTGATAAGAAACAATATTTCAGGAGTAAGAGATGTCATAAGTAGATTTGTTAACTCATTGAGTATTATTAGTGAAAATCAGTTAGTGAATTTTAAACATTCATTTGATGATAAGAAGAAAATGAAAGTAAGTAATCTTACAAACCTTTCAACTTACTCACTAACAATTCATTATTCTACTTTTTACTTCAATAGTTGTAATTGGTGGAAATTTCCAGTGATTATCAAACCTGCAAAAGATTTAGTACAGAAAGGAAGGATTGAAAGTTTAAAGGTGAAGTATCCTGAAGGATTTATTCTAGCTGAAAAGATGTCTTTTCAAGGGTATGTTAAATTGAATCCTTATGGTACTAAATCAAAAAAACAATTTTATGAACTAGGTAGAAAAGACATTCATATATTAGGAAATTTATTTGATTTAGAAAACTTTAGAACTATTGAAAAAGTAAAAGTTCCTAGAGTAAAGAGAGATAGTTCAAATCTTGATAGAAGTAAAAAAGTGTTTTCAGGATTCAGGTATGATAATGATAAAAATTTAAAATCTGCTAAGATTCATAAAAAGGAGATAGATGTAAATTTAACAAATATCATTATCTCTTTTGATAGTTTAGATGAGGTTTTAAAAGGACAGTTAACTGCTAGTGAAGTTTTTAATTCAAACAGATACCTTCTTGAAGGATTCATTGAATTGTTAGATAAGTCAAAGATGTATAATGTAGTTTTTCTAACTAGAGATGAAGTGAAATCATTCATTGAATTGTTTCCTAAGTCAATCACCTTTACTGACTTTCTGATTTCTTTTTTAACAAAAGATGTGATAAACAAATTTGTTATTAGTCAGTTAGTTAGATTACTTGGATTAGATTTTCATAGATTGAATTATGATAAGTTGGATGATTATAGTTATATTAAGTTAAATACCATTAGTGTAACTTTATCAATTTATGAAAAATTTAAAAGTGAACTTCCTGAACATAGATTGTTGAATAAGGCTTTAAGATTATTTGATAAAAATAATTTCTCAGATGATTTTAAAGTTCATGGATTAAAATATTCTAATTTATTATATTATATAATAGGAAAAAGAATCTTCAGTATAACTAAAACAAAAAACATCTTGGATAGTTACAAAAAGAAATTTGGTATTCTAAATCATATCAGAGATTATAACTTTGATAGACTTATTAAAACTGATTTAAGAGCACTAACAGAATACATTAAAA
>ERZ724522.25-NODE-25-length-78362-cov-10.518791_pt1 | contig 78362 bp, 107 predicted proteins | sample MGYA00376055_ERZ724522 | MGnify/ENA primary metagenome ERZ724522 (study PRJEB28724, sample SAMN07190884) | wastewater metagenome | isolation source: effluent of sewage treatment plant in Hong Hong | place: Hong Kong | collected 2016-03-17 ... | reverse complement strand
CGCTTCATCCTGAGCCAGAACGAGCTGATCAAGCAGCGCGCATCCGCCGGTCGTCGATCGGTCGTGAAGCCCGAGGAGATGATCGCCGAGATCACCTCCGTCCGCGCCGAGACCAACCAGGATCAGGTCCTCGTGAAGGTCGTCATCCGCACGGCCTCGAACCAGGAGTTCTCGATCCTGACCTCACCAGGGAGCACCGCCTGACATGCCCTCGCCCGCCGAAATCGCGTCCCAGCTCGTCCAGTCGCTCTCGATCACCGAGCCCGATCTCGACACCTCTCCCGGCACCCCGATCCGCAAGATCCTCGACACGGTGGCCGAGTCCATCAGCGCCGCCTCGATCGACGGCATGTTGCTGAACTACGCCTACGACATCGACTCGCGCTCGGGGGCCGACCTCGACTCGTTCTGCGCCCTGTTCGGCATGAGCCGCTATCCAGCCCGTCGAGCCAGTGGCTCCGTGCTGTTCCAGCGCTCGGTGCTCGCCACTCAGTCGTCGATGATCCCGGCGGGCTCTCAGCTCGCCACATCGGACTCGCCCCCGGTTGTCGTGCAGACGACCGCTGCTGTGCTCTTCCCGGCGTCTCAGCTCAGCATCACGGTCCCCGTGCAGGCGGTCTCGGGAGGGTCGGCAGGCAACCTCCCGGCGAACTCGGTGGTGCGCATGCTGAGCATCGTCGATGGGGTCGGGGCGGTGTCCAACCCGGCATCTCTCACCGGGGGATCGGATGGCGAGTCGGACGCTCAGCTCCGTGACCGCTTCAAGCGCACCCTCTTCCGCAACCTGGCCGGGACCGAGGACATGTACCTCGGCGTGGCGCTCAACGACGCCGACGTCTCGAACGCCAACGTGATCGGTCCCAGCGAGCGCTGGCGCGAGCGGCTGGAGATCGTGAGCGGTTCCGGCACCTCGATGATCACCCCGCTCGATCGTGGCTCCTACACGATCACGGCGGCCACCAACGCCACCCCCATCGTCGTCACCACCTTGCGGGCGCATCCGTTCCGGGCTGGCGATGTCGTTCGCATCTCTGGCGTGGTGGGCAACACAGCGGCCAACGGGACGTGGCGGGTGAAGGCCGTTCCATCGGCGACGACCTTCTCCTTGCGGGCACTCGACGACACCGCCGATGTGGCAGGCAACGGCGCCTATTCGTCGGGAGGGACGGTGACCGCCGTGTCCCGTGCCCGCTTCGTCTACCCCGAGGGGTACGCCGTCGGGGCCGACCTCGACGGTGGCAGCGTGCTCACCCCGAACGTCCACTACACGTTCAGCCAGACCAACATCCCGCCGACGGTGTCTGCTGTGTCGTCGACCTACATGCCTGATGGGATCTACGACGTCTCGATGCAGTACGCGCCCGTGGCGAGCCGCAATGATCCCCAGAAGGGCATCACGAACCGTGTCGACATCTGGACCAACGGATCGCGAGTGACGGCTGCTGCGGAGTCCACCGTGCTCGATGGTCGCAACACGATCCACGCCTACTCCGAGCCCTACCCGCGAGCCCGGTTCCGTCGCCTCTCGGGCCAGCCTCCCGCGGCCAGCTCTCTGTTCCTCCCGCTCGGGTTCGCACCCGTGATCGGCATCAGCGGTTCGCTCACGATCGGGAACTACACCGTCCCCACGGACAAGTACCGTGTGATCCAAGAGGTCGGTGCTGCCTACGGATCGGTCCGCTCACTCGATGGCATCGAGATCGACGCGACCGAAGCTCAGGGTGGGTCGGTCTCGATCACGTCGAGCACCAACGCATCACCGATCGTGCTCACGATCGGTACCCACCTGTTCAAGGTCGGGCAGCAGGTCGTGGTGAGCGGTCACGCGACGAACACCAACGCCAACGGGACATGGACCGTGTCGGCCATCGGCGGCACCACCATCACGCTCATGGGATCGACCGGCAACGGAGTCGGCGGGGCCACGGGCTCGGTGTATCTCTACAGCCCGGTGGCGATCTCGTACACCTACAACGACGTCCCCAGGTCGACCCAGCAGCAGATCGAGTCCTGGCGCCTGCTCACCACCGACGTTCTGGTGCACCACGGACGACAGCTCAACCTCAAGGTCCACGTTGCCGTCATCCTGCGCCAGGGCTACACGGTCAGCAGCGTCCAGACGGGCGTGAACACTGCCGTGGCCACCTACCTCGACAGCCTCGGCTTCGGTGCCACCATGCAGGTGAGCGATCTCCTCAACGTCATCGGGGACGTGGCTGGTATCGATGCCGTGCGCCTCCTCACGAGCGACGACATGACAGCTCGAACGGTCACAGCGGCCACCAACGCCTCGCCCATCGTCGTCACCACCTCGACCAACCACGGACTGTCCGCTGGCGATCTCGTCATCGTGGATGGCGTGGCTGGGAACACGGCGGCCAACGGCACGTGGATCGCCTCGGCGGTGACGTCGAACACCGTGACCCTGCTCGACTCCGTCGGCAACGGCGCCTACACCTCGGGCGGGAGGCTGCTTCCGGTGAACTTCGGTGTGAAGCTCATGGCCGACGATGGGTCGAACATCTACACGATCGTCGGCGGGGACGGCACGCCCTACCGTGCGAAGGACATCGCAGCGGACGAGAACGAGTTCTTCGTCCTCAGCTCCGTGGTGATCACCTCGAAGGCTCCGAACACCTTCGGCGTGGCGTAAGGGAGAACCGTGGCAGAGATCATCGAGTACCAGCAGGGCACTGTTGCAGCATCGACCCCGGACGGATTCGCTCCCGTCACCAACCCTCTGCACCCAGCGCTGCGGACCAGCAACAGGTTCGGCCACTTCTCACCCGACGTCTACGACCTCGCTGCCGAGTCACATCTCAGCCGACTGCTCAAGGTCCTTCTGGGAGACGCTGGCACCGGCCAGCTCCACAAGCGGCTTCTGCTCGCCCGCATGCAGGCCACGATCGGAGGGACGAACTTCTTCGATCTCGACGCCTTCTACGGAGCGATCCTGGGAGTGCGTCGCCGTCGAGACGAGCTGATGCTGGCCAATCCCTCCACCGACTCACTGACGCCCGATGACTGGGACGTCGCCCGTATCCGAGACGGGTCCTTCCGCAGCCGGATCGAGCAGTTCGCTCGCGGCATCAACGCCGGAGCCACGAAGCGAGGGCTGGAGACCGTGCTCGAAGCTCTCCTCGGGAGCGAAGTCGACGTCGTGGAGATGTGGGAGCGAGACGATCAGATCACGCGTACGTGGGGTGACGTCGAGGCGCTCGGAACGTGGGGCAACATCGAGGCCCAGGGGACGTGGGGCAACATCGAGTCGGGTGGTGCCAACCGTCCGTACAAGCAGCGCCACACGATCGTGGTGCGCCCCCATCGCATCCTCACCTCCGAGGAGGTGTACTCGGCCCAATCCGCCATCGACCGGATCAAGCCTGCCGGTTCGCTCGTGGTCATCCAGCAGCCAGCGGCAGAGGAGATCGCCGTCTCGCCGATCTCCAGGATCGCAGCAGACAGCACGCACTGGGAGATCCAGTCGACCGTGCGCAACTCTCGTGTGGCGGGCACCACGTTGCTCTACCCCGGGGCCGAGGATGCGATCGTTCCGATCCCCACGGCCCCGTGGTCGAGCTTCCAGGGCGAAGCCTGGAGCTTGATGGCGGACAACCCCTCTGTCGTCGCCTACGCCACCCCATCGGCAGTTTCGATGGACGATCAGATCGACCCGACTGCCATCGACCTGACCATCGAGAAGGTGGTACTCGATGGACAGGAGGTCGTCTTCTCGCCGAGCAACGCCATCCGGCCGGTGCAGTCGATCATCGCCGGGCGTCTCGCCAGCGATGGCGTGCTCGCGTGCAACCCGCTCACGGGATGGGGACAGGGGCCTGCCTTCTCCGCCCAGGTTCCGCGGTCCAACATCGGGGCCTCGATCGAGCCCGTGCGCTCGGCCGAGGTCTTTGTGGACGGGGTGGCCATCGCCGACCTGGCAGCCGTCGTCACCAAGGACCAGTCGGGTCGGCTCGCTCCCCTCTTCTGGACCGGACCGGCACGCCCGATCGACTCGACCGCCAACGACGTGATCGAGATCCGCTTCGATGCTGAGCGTGAGATGAACCACATCTCGTACGAGGTCGCTGCCTTCCCGCAATCGATCAGCGTGCAGGTGTGGCGACGCGAGACGGGCGTCTGGGAGGAGATCTTCACCCACGGCCACTACGCATCTTCTCCCGGGGGGATCACCGGCTCGATCCCCGCTGGCTCCATCCATCCGTACCACTTCGGTTCGAGCCACTGGATCAAGGTCAGCGCCTCGGTCACCCCCACCTCCGCCCAGGCGATCCGGATCGTCTTCTCGCGGACCGGCGTGGGGATCATGCCGGTCGGCCTCGACGGACAGCCGGTGGCCTATCCCGTCGGACTCCGCAACTTCGACGCTGGGTTCCGTGTGTCGACCTTCGAGTCCGTCCCCAACGGTGACCCCGACGCCATCATCGCCTCGACACGCAACGTGCTCGATCAGTCAGTCCAGCACACCATCAAGCGGTACTCGGCCGACCTCGCGATGGATGGGACAGAGACGTTCTGGAAGTGCGAGGCCCAGCCCATCGCTCGGGCCATCGCCAACCTGTACCTCGACGTCTCGAACGGCTCCCTCCCGGTCGTGGTCGATCGGATCTTCCTCGACCCCTACTGCTCCGGTCCGACGCTGAACGTCTACTGGAGCAACGTGCTCCCGGCCGACGAGGACCTGCCGCAGTGCCTCTCGCGAGAGCAGACGCTGCGGCCAGCAGCCATCGGGAACCTCTCCAACATCGAGTCAGGTGACGGCGGCATCTCCTGGCCCGACTCGCTCCCGGCATGGTTCGACTTCGACGGCAAGGATCTCGGGCTCGATCTGCGCAACTCGTTCTGGTGGGCGACGGAGATCTACCCGAACTTCACCGTGAACCAGATCCCGAACCACGCTGCTCTGTGGTCGGCGGGGACCGACATCGACGCCGTCGACCTCGGCGACTTCTCGGTGACGTTCACCTCGACGGCTGTGCAGTTCACGGTGGGGGGTCAGAGCGTCAGCTCCGCCGGGTGGTCATGGACGCCGGGGCAGAAGCTGATCCTCTGCGGATCGTGGGATGCGAGCACCAAGTCTCTCCGTCTCGGGATCAAGAACCCGAGTGGCGCCTTCGTCTCGGCTCTCGATACGAGCGCATCAGCCGCCTTGCCCACTCGCGGGATCACCTCGTTCCGAGTCGGCAAGAGCGTGGGTTCGTCGTCCTCGAACGACGTCTCGCTCGACGTCCGCATGATCAAGTTCGTCATCGGCTACGGCACTCCCGATCTGGAAGCGGTGGCTTCGGATCTGGAGACCTACGTGCGCAAGCCGCGGTTCTCGGCTGCGGGCATCGACAACACGATGGGCACCGTGATCCGATTCCACCCCTCCTACGCCGGGTGGGGAGCGAGCGGAGGTCACACCTTCGGCTGGATGGGCGGGCACCTCGACATGTGGGAGCAGATGTCCTGGACCCCGACGGCTCAGGACTTCGTGCTGGCAAAGGGGTGGCTCAAGCTGCCACCGATCTTGGCGCGCTTCATCAAGCTGGAGTTCTCCGATCTCGTCGTCGAGCCGTACGAACCCTTCCTCGCCCACAACAAGCTGGTGAAGGTCCACAACGCCGCCCTCACGACGATCGCCCCACTCAACGGGCGCTCTCTCGCCAACGATCCTTCTCCTGTCTCTCCGGTCTCGCTGGCAGCCGGAGGTCGATTCGATGTGCAGGCAACCCGCGGCGGCTACACGGCACAGGGTGGCTCTGCTGATCCGTACGCACTGGTGATGCCACCGACCTCTGGCTTGGTGGCCGTCGATCCGGTGGTGGCCGCTCGGCTTGCCGAGAGGGCTGGGTATGGATTCTCCCTCCAGGAGTGGCAGCCACGTCGCGTCGGCTCGCAGTTCGCTCAGGCAGGCAAGCATGTCTACGACACCATCACCGTCCCCCACACCTCGAAGACGGCCTACTTCGTCGGGGTGCGCGAGGTGAAGGTCGGGCGTTCCAAGCTGACGGAGCAGTTCGACGCCAAGGCGTACTTCGACAGCTTCCTCGACGTCTATGGCGTTGAGGCTGGGTTCACCACCAGCTTCGACTCCGGGGCGTTCTACACCCCGCAGTCGACCACTCCTGGTGTCCTCGGGTCACCACAAGTCGTGCAGAGTGTCGTGATGTCGAGCTACTCAGACGTCGAGGCCGTCCAGTTCGCGACCCAGCAGACACCGCCTCAGCAGATCGTGCCCGACGATCGCTTCAAGTCGAGCAGCCTGGCCACGAGCACGTTCACCGACACCAGTGGGTGGACGGGGTTCTCGGACGGCATCGTCGTCTGGCATCCGGCTCGGCGATCAGTGCTCGTGACTCGCGACCCAGCGTTGGTCACGGCCGTGTACGGGCCGGACACCCCCATCATGCACCCGCCGATCACCCCGGTGTTCCCCCTCACCAACACCTCGATCACCACCGTCTCCTCGTCGTCGATCGGCGGGATCATCACCCCGCAGCTCCCGGTGTCTCCGAAGGGCATGCTTCACATCGCATCTCGCATCACCCCCTACGTCGACCTCAAGGCTCCGCTCTACCTCCAGCTCTACGGATCGGACAAGTCGACCCTCCTCAAGGAGGTGACGATCACCGGCCAGAAGGACGTGCAGGTCGAGCAGGTGATGTCCTACGTGCTCGGGTCGAATCCCTCTCTCGAATCGAGTGTCTACGCCGCCGTTGTCCAGAAGGGTCCGTATCGCGATACGTGGGTCATGGGGGCCCTCTCCGTGTTCGACGACGGCCTCCTGTGGGAGTTCTCGATCGACGGTGGATCGAGCTGGGTCCCTGGGCTCGATGTGCGCAACAACTGGGCAGGCGTGGTCAAGTTCCCGAAGACGGGAAGCTCGCTCAAGTGGAGGTGCACGATGTACCGCCAGAGCGTCGGCATCAACGGCATCCAGATCAGGCCCTGGTACCGTCGGCGCATCGGAGGTGCGTGATGGCAGATGAACGAGGCCCCAACGTCAACCAGGAGGACCTCGTTCCTTCGGTGCGCGACGACCCGATGTTCTCGTCGTGGCGTGATCCAGTTCCGCCGGAGTGGTACTCGGCCAACCAGCGCACCTACGTCCTCGTCGACCAGGACGCCCTGCGTGGCTCGCTCTCCTTCGCCCGCTACATCTCGCGGTCGGTCAGCGAGACCGTGACGTCCGCCTCCGACACGGTCGTCAGGACGATCGCCTACGCCCGAGCGATCAGTGAGGTGATCGATCCCCCGATCGTCTCCACCGGCGGACGGGCCTCCTCCGCATCAGCGATCGGCGTCTCACGGATCGGCTCCGACTCGATGGGGTGAACTTTCCTCTTGCGGCTAGCTAGTTCGCTGACTAAGGTGAGACCGTAACGCACCGAGTGGTTGGCCGCCGAACAGCCGCTTAGGAGCTTCGAGGGCCGCCCCTTCCGCCGGGGGCGGCCCTCGCCCATTACCCGCCATGGTGATTCTTGCCCTGGTCAACTCTCGGGGTTCTTGCTAGTGTCCTTCACATGAGCACGGTCACGATGGAGAGCACGGTGGGTCAGGTGGCCCTCCATGCGCGCTGCATCGAGGCGGCTGTGCACCAGCCTGACGGTTGGGTTCTGCGTGTCGATGGCATCGAGGTGCCGGTCGAGGTGCGCACCGCCGAGAGCAAGAGCCGGGTGAAGGTGACCTTCGTCGCTGGCCCGATCCCCGCCGGTTCGACGGTGGTCTCGCTGGAGCTGAACGGCGTGCCGATGCACGTTCGTGAGGCCACCTTCGATCCGCAGCGCTGCTTCTGGGCCCTCCAGATGTCGGCTCGGCTCAGCGGTCGGTGACGCTCTACTCGAACCCAAGGGGGCTCTACCCCTTCCAGGCCGAAGCGACGGCCCTCTGCATCCTCCGCCCGAACAACATCTGTGCGATGGAGGCAGGACTCGGCAAGACCCACATCTGCTTGGCGGCGGCAGCAGTGCTCATCGAGGACGACATCATCGATCGAGCACTGCTGCTCGTCGAACGCAACAAGGTCGACGACTGGGCCAGCGCCATCGAGCGGTTCACCACGATGACGTACGACGTCTACCTGGGGGACCGAGACCGTCGGGTCGAGTTGCTCCACGCCGGAGGGCCGCAGATCATCCTCACGACCTACAACACGGCCTACAAGGATCTGGCTGTCGTCCCTGGGCCTCGCCGCAAGGTCGTCGAGTACGGTCCTCTCACCGAGAGGCTTAGGGGCCAGCGGCTGCTCCTGGCGATGGACGAGGTGGCCGTCCTGGCCGATCGCACAGGCTCCTGGCATCGGGCAGTGAAGGCGTTCGACGAGCAGGTGCGGCCGCGGAAGCTCGGGCTCACGGGTACGCCCGTGACGAACTCGATCGAGAGCCTCTACAACCTCGGTCGGATCTTCTGCCCGGATCAGGTGGGGACCGTCAAGTCATTCGAGAACGACCACGTCCAGCGCAGGAACAACTTCGGCACGGTGACCGTCTCGAAGAACGAGGGGCTTCTCCACCACAAGATGTCCGGGGTCCTCATCCGCAAGAGGAAGAGCGACTACGACGTCAGGGACCAGTTCCCCGAGAAGGTCGAGTCGTTCTCCACCGTTCGACTCGACCCGGCACACAAGGCGCTCTACGACGCCTTGGAGATGCTCGCCACGGAGATGGAGACCCCGGCGTTCAAGATCCTCCAGAACTTCGCCAACGACCCCTCCTCGATCTTGGAATCCGACTCGGTCCTCGCAGGAGCGTTCATCGCTCGTCATGGGGCCGACAAGATCCGCCAGCTCCACTCGACCAAGCTCGACGTCGTCGCTCGGTATGTGCTCGACATCGTGGCGCAGGGAGACCAGGTGCTGGTCTTCGAGGAGAGCCCGAAGGTGCTCCGCGGGCTCAAAGCGAAGCTTGGCATCCCCGTGGCCGAGTACCACGGCGAGATCGACGTCGCCGACCGAGAGAAGCAGCTCTCCGAGTTCCGCTCCGGGAAGCGCCGGGTCATGCTGGCCTCGGCTGCTGGGGAGCGAGGGCTCGACCTCCCCGAGGCGACGTACATCGTCAACATGGACACGCCGAAGCTCCACAGCAGCTACATCCAACGGATCGAGCGCGGGAGCCGGGTGGGCATGTCAATCGGCGGGACGCTCGTCGTCAAGACCTTCGTCGCCTACAAGACCGTCGAGGACGGGGCCATGCGGATGTGGCTCCGTCGCAATCACCAGAGCGACGTCACGATCGACGAGGAGGCGCTCGACGATGATGCCTTCACGACGTCGAAGGATCGGCACGAGATGCTGCAAGACTCTCGGCGCCGGATGAGATCAGGAGGAACCCCATGAGCAAGCCACTGTTCGATCAGATCCGCGATCTGGTCAACGCAGAGATCGACAGCTTCAACTTCGACAAGGACCACCCCGAGTTCGAGGGCGATGCGACCTTCACCATGCTGCCGACCGCCGATGGCCCCGCCCTCGCTGTCGTGGTGGTGATCGCGACCAAGGGTGTCCTCCTGGGGCAGGGGAGGATCGTCTCGGCGACCGTGGACATCGACCCCATCCGCCTCCTCGACGATTCGGATCGAGTTCGGAACGTCGTCCTCCAGGCGGTCCATCAGGTCCGAGAGATGCGCTCCCAGGCGCTGGGGCAGTTCAGCGGCGGCCTCGTCGAGGGCGCGGCCCGAGGTTGAGCCTCTCGGCCATCTCGGCATGCTCCTGCTGGAGCTTCGCCTGAGTGTCGGCCGTGATCGTCGAGAGCCTCGCCGCCTCGATGGTGCGCCACGCCGGAGCCTTCTTGCCGGACGCCCCGACGACGGTGACGTAGAGAGGGCGTCCCTCACCGTCGCACTCGACGGACTTCACCCGCCCGACGAAGCCATCTCGCTTGCCAGGGGTGGATGCGACGCGCACGAAGTCGTTGATCCGAACCGCTCGGCCCCGCACCTTGAAGTGCACGTCGAGTTCACGCACGGTTGCCCCTCCAGCTCTTCGGCAGGAACCCGCCGGACTTCAACCACTCGTCGATCGCCTCGAACAGCTCGGCGAGTCGCCCAGCATCGCCTTCGTCGCCCTCCTCGTTGAGGAGCCGATGAGTCAGAGCCCTGGCTTCGATGAGCGCCGCCTCGATGTCCATGATCATCCCTTCCGCCGACGCACGGTCAGCTTGGTGTTGGGGTACGCGTCCCTGACGATGGGCCAGTAGAAACCCTGGAGCTTGATCCCGATCTTCCTGTAGCCCTGATCGGTCTCCCAGTCCCACGCCTGCTCGGCCGCCTCCCAGCGGTTGGTCCCGACCAGGATGAGGTCGCTCCGGAGCACCTCGCTCGGCTTGACCTCGATCTCTTCGTACTCGATCGCCTTGTCCATGCGAGCAGGCTACCACACCGAGTCAAGTCCACTAGCAAGGAAGCTTGACAGTCGTGTTAGGATGGTCGCGAGGGGACAGGCATGCCCTTCCAGAGCAGAGGAGGACAGAGAGACGTGATGCCGAGAGACTCGCAGCGATCGAAGGTGTACGCCGCGGAGAGCGCCACCCACGAGTGGCGTACCTCGCTGACGGCGATGCCGATCGAAGAGTGCGACGCGTTCGCTCGCAAGGTGCTCCGTGACGCAATCGTCCAACGCCCCTTTCCGCTGGCCAAGTCGATGAGCACCTCGCTGATCGTGGTCAAGAGCGGGCGTCGTGGTGGGTGGTACACGCCGTCGAGCTTCAACTGGAACACCGGCTACACCACCAGGCCCACCATCTCCCTCGGTGTCGCTGCTCGATCCGAGTGGGCCATCATCCACGAGATCGCACACGCGATCACGGGCCTCGACTATGCCTGGCACGGGCCCGAGTGGGTCCAGTGCTACCTGTTCCTCGTGAAGCGGTTCCTTGGGGTTGAGACGCACGACAAACTCAAGGCGAACCTCATCGAGCACGGCGTGCGGATCAAGCCCAAGGCGGAGCGTGCCTCGCTCTCGCCGGAGCGCAAGGCCGAGTTGACCCAGCGGCTCGCCGCCGCCCGAGCTGCGAAGAAGAAGCGATCGTGAGAGCCAAGGACGTGATCGGCAAGAAGGTCGTCCGGGTGGTCCAGACCCGAGCCTGGAACGAGGCGACGCGCAGGATGGACGTCGGTCTCCAGTCCATCGAGTTCGATGACGGCACCAAGCTGCTCTTCCTCGCCACCAACGATGGAATCGACAACTACGTCACGGGACTCGTGCGCAAGCCGGAGAGGGGCTGAAATGGAAGACATCGAGATCCTCGAAGAGGGGACCATGTTCTACATCAGCGAGGACCTGCTCACCGAACACGCCGGGCAGACCTTCGAGGCGACGGTCTACGACCCGAACGACGGGTGGTACTCGGGATTCGTCTCGACCGGGCAGAGCTGGCTGGACTGCTCCTCCTACCAGCCCAACGAGCTGGTCCCAGCGAACGATGCGGCGAAGCGGCACTTCCTCTCGATCGGGAAGGAGGTCTCGGAGTGAAGACCGTGCCGTGCAAGACCTGCCCGTGGCGGGTGGGCTCGAAGGCGAGCGAGATCCCGGAGTTCCAGATCGACAAGGCCCGCAACCTCCGATGCACCGTCGGTGACGGCGATGCCTTCCGGACGATCATGGCGTGCCACCTCTCGGATGAAGGCTTCGAGGAGTCGTGCGTCGGCTACCTCGCCGTCGAGGGGTGGAGCAACCTCAGCGTGCGGGTGGGAGCGATCGATGGTCGCTTCGACATGGCGGGTGTGTGGCGCGACTGCGAGGGCATCGCACTGTTCTCCTCGTTCGAGGACATGCTCGCCAACATCGAAAGGACCTACCGATGAAGACCATCCGCTGCCGCCACTGCAACCAGACGATCTCGGTCCATCTGCTGGCCGCTCACCTGCGCGACACCGGGGATGTGACGGATCTCCCTCCGCACGCCTGCCCCGAGCTGTTCGTGCGCCGGAGTACGCGTACGTCCGGGGAGGCCCGCCCTGATGCTGCCCTGTCCGGCATGGAGCTGGCGCCGCTCTGACCTCGGAGACGAAAGTACCCCCGGTGTCCTTGACCGAGGTCGAGGGCCGGGGGTACCGTCGTGGGTGATGAAGCCAGACGAGAAGATCCTATAACGGGATACGGCGCCCCGGCAAGGCCGGATGACATCAGCGCCGACGCCTCGCTGGGCGAGGGTCATCCGTTATCGAGCTTGGGGAGGCACGTGGGCAACCACGGAGCCACTCTCTCGACCACCGCTCCGAACCCCTCCGTGCTGCACCCGTCGGCTGGCACCGCGGCGACAGGGAGGCGGGGAGCAGTGTCGAGGGGCCGTCGCACCCGTGAGGGAAGGGCGGCAAGCGCTGGACCGGCAGTCTCCGGGGAGGATGCGCAGCGAAAGCTGTGTGGGCAGGACGAGGGCACGGCGTGCGTAGAGATCCCGCGATGGTGGCGGCTCCCCATCCGTTCGTTCGGTTCTAGGTCTGCATCTCCCTGATGCCACCTCCTGCTTCTGGCTTGGAGTGTTCGGGGAGGGGATCTACCCAAGCGAATGGGTGGGTCGTCATGTCCACGCGCAGGTGAAGCCACCTTCAAGAGGTGGAGGTAGAACACCATGGCCAACCAGACGATGAGTGGCTCAGTCCCCTCGATCCACAAGAGTCTCAGCACCACCAATCCGGATCTGGTGACGATCTCGGGGGTGGTCGCTCCATTCGCCAAGGTGACCAACCGCGATGCGGCCCAGCCGTTGTGGGCTGGGACCATCGCCTCTGCCTCAGCATCAGCGATCGCAGCGGCTGCCGATGGTGTGACCTTCATCGGACCGGGCAAGTCCGAGCTGGTCCCCCTGTCCTACGACAACTCGGGGCAGGCGTACCTGTCGCTCATCGGGAGCGGGAATGCCTACTCGGTGTCCTTCGGGACACGGGCCAGCAGAGCCGTCTAGCAAGGTTCCTTGACAGTCGGGTCAGACCGGCCATAGGATGGCCGCATGACGACTGACGTCCCCACGACCTACACCGAGGCGATGGTCCGCCTCAAGAGCCGGGTGCCCTCGATGGAGGACCGCCCGCAGCAGGATCTCGCGGCTCGAACCATCGAGCGTACCCTCTCTCGGGGCGGGCAACTCGTCTGCCAAGCGGGCACCGGCGTCGGCAAGTCCAATGCCGCGCTGATCCCGGCGATCGTCTCCGGCCAGCGGGTCGTGTACGCGACGGCGACCAAGATCCTCCAGAGCCAGATCGCCGAGAAGGACCTCCCGTTCCTGGCCGAGCATCTCGGCGTCGACTTCACCTACGCCACGCTCAAGGGCTGGAGCAGCTACGTCTGCCACGCCGCCCTCGTCGAGTGCGATGACGTCGACATCCGCGGCCAGGTGCTCCAGGAGCTGGAGAGCGACCCCGAGCACACCGGCGAGCGCGAGTCCTTCCGGTTCGAGATCGACGGCCGGACGTGGTCGAAGCTCTCGATCAGCTCGTCCGAGTGTCCCGGTCGCTCCGCCTGCCCGTTCGGCGGTGAGTGCAAGCCTCAGGCCGCTCGGGACCGGGCCGTCGAGGCCGACGTCGTCGTGGTGAACCACTCGATCCTCGCTACCGATGCTCTCGTCCAGGACCTGACCAGTGGCGGCTTCTCGCTCATCGGCCAGGCTGACACCGTGATCGTGGACGAGGCCCACGAGCTGGAGGAGTTCGTCTCCGGCGTGCTCGGCGAAGAGTTCTCGGCCAGCTCGGTCCACCACCTTGTCGGCCAGGCCCGAGGGCTCGCCCGTCGCATCGCCCGCGAGGAGAAGGGCAACAACGCCTCCGGCGACCTGGCCGTTGCTGCCGTCGACTTCTTCGACCAGCTCCCCGAGGGTCGCCTGCGCCAGAGCGACGTGGTCGAGAACTCCGAGCCGTACGAGAACCTGCTCGCCGCCTACCTCTCGCTCAAGACCTGGTTGCTGGACGACGACACGCTCGAAGCGCTCTCGAAGGTGGCCGAGAGCGATCGCCGTCGGCTCCGTGCGCAGCGCGAGCGCCTGTTCAAGATCTGCTCCAACAAGGTCGAGGCGCTGACCCAGATCATGCTCGCCGACGACACCTCGATCGTCCGCTACGTCGAGGTCAACCGCCGTCGGTTCCGCGGTCAGGAGATCGTCACCAAGACGCTCAAGATGACGCCGGTGTCGATCGCCGCCTGGGCCAGCGAGAAGCTCTGGCCGCTGTACGAGAACGCCGTGCTGATCTCGGCGACGATCCTCATCGATCAGTCGGCGGACTTCATCGTCGCCCGGACCGGTCTCACCAACCCCGAGGTGCTCGATGCCGGGACCCCGTTCGACTACCAGCGCCAGGCCGTGCTCTACGTGCCGACGCACATCAACGAGCCTTCCGGCAAGACCCGCAGTGCGTGGGAGGTCCAGGCGGTCGAGGTGATCAAGCAGCTCGTCGACTCCTCGGGCGGCGGCGCTCTGCTGCTCTTCACGAGCAACAAGCAGCTCAACGAGGCGTGGGAGCGCCTGTCGACTCGGCTCAGCTACGAGTGCCGTCGCCAGGGTGACGGCGAGAGCAACGCCTCGCTGATGCGTTGGTTCCGCGACGAGCAGGACGGCGTGCTCTTCGCTACCCGTTCGTTCTTCACCGGGGCGAGCTTCGAGGGCGACACCTGCCGCCTCGTGGTCATCGACAAGCTCCCCTTCCCCGTTCCGACCGATCCGGTGTTCGAGGCTCGTTGCGAGCAGATCAAGCGCCGTGGCGGCAACGACTTCGCCGAGCTGACGGTGCCGATGATGACGCTGCCGCTCCAGCAGGGCTTCGGTCGTCTCATCCGCACCAAGAGCGACCGCGGCGTGGTGGCCATCCTCGACCCCCGCCTCAAGACCAAGGGCTACGGCACCAAGATCGTCCGCAGCCTCCCGCCCGCCAAGATGTCCACCGACCTCGGTGACGTCCGCCGGTTCTTCCTGTCCGCTTGACCACCCTCGACTAGCAAGGTAGCTTGAGAACCCATGAGCACGAACGCCATCGAACTGATCTCCTCCGGCAAGGGTCTGCCGGAGGTGATCAAGGCCATCGGGAAGCAGCCCGATCCGCTCCATCGGTCGGACCGACCGGTGAAGATCCCGACCAAGGTCGTCCTGACCGACGAGCAGCTCAAGGCGATCCGGAAGTTCGCCAAGGTGGTCGAGGCGGGCGTCGCTCCCGAGACGCGGCGTCTCCTCACGGACTCCGAGATCGCTGCCCTGATCGAGGAGCGCAAGATCCTCGATCAGGTCGAAGCGGTGATCAAGGCGCGCAAGGAGGCGCAGCGGGTCGCCGTCTTCAACCACCACGACGTGGCTCTGGAGACCAACAGCCCCGAGGCTGTCGAGCAGGCCGAGGTCACCGACGATGGCTGGTACATCTCGAAGACCTCGGCCACGGCCCCCGGCTTCACGGAGGGCTTCAACCGGGTCGTGGTCGAAGGTTCCCCGTCCCTCACTGCCGAGAACCTGCGGGCGATGGTCGGAGTCGAGATCGATGGGCAGGTGGCGCTCACCGAGGAGGACTACGAAGCCTGCGTGGCCAAGGTCGACGTGATCGACGAGCTGCGCATGCTGTTGCGCATGCGCGATCGGCCCTCCATCCTCCCCGCCGTCCAGCGGGCGATCACCGTCGGCCGTCGCTCGGTCCAGCACCGCTTCGGGAAGGTGGCGAAGTGAGTCGCTCCACCGACCCCTACGCCGCCGTCGACTCGTTGGGCGGCGGCGCCGAGGCGATCTCCTACGTGCTCGATCGACAGGTCTCCGCCGACCAGTCGATGTTCTCGCACGTCGACTGGTCGGCGATGCCGGACAAGGCGGACCCGACCTTCTCGACGAAGACCATCGCCACGGTCTTCTTCCAGCGCTCCGACCACTGGCTTCGGTGGGTTGAGAGCAAGGGGAGGACCATCGACCCGAGCACCAAGAAGAAGTTCGACGTCGAGCGCGACTCCAACAACAACCGGCTCTACCACCTGCCGGACATCGAGCGGTTGGCCAAGATCCTCCATGCGAACGGGGCCATCAGCTACACCAGGATGATGATCGCCCTTCGGCTCGTGTGGCTGATCGGCGTGGGCTACGAGGCGGTGTCCGTTGATTGACGACCAGCAGTCGGTGCAGTTGTGCCGGGGGCTCGTGAGCGGCGGCATCGCCAGCTACCCGTGCGTGCTGCCCGGAGGGCACTTCGGGGCGGAAGCCGGGATGCACGTCGCTGTCGAGATCCCAGCTTCCGCCGAGCGCTACGCGGTCTGGTGCGCCACCCAGCAGGTGGCCCAGGCCCCTCTCGCAGCACCCTCCCAGGTTCCCGTTCCACCCTCCGCTCCGTCCTCCGCTCCGTCCCCCGAGACGTCCGTCACGTCGCCAGCGCTTGACGCCAGCGAGCTGGCTGACCCGGTTGGTCGGGAGATGGCCCAGCTCGATCGCCTGGCGAACCTCCCGATGGCCAAGCTCCCGCCGTACATCGGCACCGTGATGGTCTTCGAGTCGGCAGCGACGAGCCTGGCGATCTTGTGGGCGATGTGCCAAAGTGAGTTCGACCGCGGGGCATCGGGCGTGGTCGTCACGCCCGAGTTCCTCTCGCGGCTGGTGACCCCCAGTGTTCGCTCCCTCGTGGAGGCCCTGCGGGTCCAGGAAACTCCGAAGGAGCAGGGATGAACTCGGCACGCTACTCACTGGGACTCACGGGCTATGTCGCCGCTCCGGCGGGCGACGAAAGGGGCTCCACGGCGCTCCTTTCCCAGCCCGAACCGGCGCAAACATCGACGGTCGAGGTGGATCTCGACATCGAGGTGAGCGCCTCCGCGATCACGGCGGACCAGGCGGCGGCCATCCTCGGGAAGCCGGTCCAGAGGACCATCCCGTCCACCGGAGCCACCCACCTGATGGCGCAGCCCGGCGGTTGGGACTGGGAGGCGATGCGGGACTACGTGATCGGCGAGATCGAGCGCCGCTTCGGGCCCTCACCACGGAACCCAGCGAAGGAGTCCGGGATCTTCAAGGGCTTCATCAACCGCCACGGCTCGGTGCTGGCCGAGAAGATCGCGAGAGCGGCCTTCGAGGTCCACAACGGGATGTGGCGAGGAGCGCCGATCGGCATCGGGCGTTTCTCGCAGAACAGCGACCCCTACTTCGCCTCGATCATCGCCTCCACGATCACCTCCTGACCCACCCCACCCCATCCATACACACGAAGGACCCATCAGACCCATGAACCTCCGATCCCGAACGCTGATCATCGTCGCCATCGTCCTCGCCACCCTCTCCATCATCCTCTCCCTCCCCAGCCTCTCCGTCTCCGCTGCCTCGCCCTCCCGACCGGTCCCCCGTCACGGGAACCTCGTCAAGCCCACCGTCACCTGCGACAAGGACGGCACGTTCAGCGTCGACTGGGTGATCATGAACGACTTCCCCCTCGGTGAGACCGCCTCGTGGACGTCGAACGGCTCCCCCTCCTCCGGCTCGGTCTACATCGGGCCGAAGGGCTCCGGACATGTGAAGACCAGCGGCCACTCGGGCAGCGCTTCGTTCGCTGCCTCTGGGGTCTGGGCGGACGGGTTCAAGCAGGGCCCCGTCTCCGCCTCCGCCAAGCCCGCCGCTCCGTGTCCGGTGACCACCACGACCACGACTACGACCACCACTTCGACCACCACGACGACGTCGAGCACCACGACCACGACCGAGCCGCCCACGACGTCGACCACCGTGCCCCCGAGCACGAGCACCGCTCCGTCCACCACGAGCCCGGCGAGCACCACCACGGTCGTTTCGAGCACCTCGGAGGCGCTGCCCACCACCACCGTTCCCGCCACGGCTCCGAGCACCACCCAGGTTGCGCAGGAGCCTCCGATCGTCCCCACGACGCCGGTGCCCACGCTCGCCCCCTCGCTCCCCAAGACCGGCCTCAGCTCTCGTGCGACCGAGGGCTGCATCCTCTTCGGCTCCCTGGCCGTCTTCTTCGGCTTCGTCGCTCTGCGTCTCCGGCGCCGCGCCGCCTGACGGCTTCCTCTCGAACCCCGGCGGAACCCATGTTGGCTCTCCCTGCCAACCCTCCGCACGTGCTGATGCCGTCGGAGCCCGAGCTTCGGGACGTCAACGAGCCGAGTGGCCGTTGGCGTCCCGAGGACTGCCCCCTCTGCCATGGTGAGCGCCAGTTCATCGGCTGGTCTCCCGGTAGCACCACCGAGTACGACGTCTGGGCGTGCGACTGTGAGGAGCAGCTCCTCCTGCGCCGGTGGATGCGTGTCCGCGGCATCGGCACGAGATGGGGTGTCCTCCGCTGGTGTGACATGGTCGGTGTCCATCAGCGCGTCCAGGAGTGGGCCACGGCCTACGCCTTGGGCGCCAGCGCCAATGCTGATCTAGGGATCGGTGCGTACCTCTACGGTTCGAGCGGCTCGGGCAAGTCGGCGATCGCCTTCCTCCTGGCGAAGACCTTCCTCCTCCACGGCATCGAGACCTTCGCCATCGACGGACCGAACTTCCTTTCGCGCATGCAGGGGTGGTCGGACCCGGAGAAGCTGGAGAGGTTCGTCACCAGGCTGATGAACGCTCCAGTGCTCCTGGTCGACGAGCTGGGCAAGGAGGGTGTCAGCCTGACCAAGGAGTGGGAGCGCGATCAGGAGCGCAACGCCAAGACCCGAGTGCAGATCGAGCGGGTCTTCCAACACAGGATCGACGAGCGGCTGACCACCATCGTCACGTCCAACCTCTCTCCCGACTCGATGAAGGCCAAGTTCGGGTCTTTCGTGATCGAGTCGATCTCGAACAACGGCGAGGTGATCGACGGCTCCACTCCCGAGCCCTGGCACGCCAACGAGCGGGCGCGCACGAGGGCCGAGGCGGAGCTGAACATCCGGCGCCCCTTCACGTTCACCTGAGCGAGACAGACTCCCATGGCCAGCCACTTCGAGAAGGTGCTCATCCAGCATCTCACCGTGCCGTCGTCGCTCAAGGAGATCGTCGACCGGGATCTGCCCGAGGACATCCTGCCGACCCCGGATCTCTGCATGGTGATCCGCTTCGCCGTCGACTACTGGCACACCGTCGGCTCGGACCTCGTGGCTCCGCCCATGGAGGTCCTCCTGACCCACTTCGCCAACCTGATGGCGGAGCACTCGATCGATCTCTCGATCGAGCCCGAGGGGACCCTGGAGTGGGCGCTCGACGTCGCACACGGCAACTACATCGACCGGGCGTGGCAGCCGTGGGTGCGTGAGTTCGCGATGAAGATCGCCGCCCCCGAGACCGATGTGCTGGCCAAGCCCGAGCTGCTCGGCCAGGCGATCGAACAGCTCATGGCCATCCAGGCTCGGTTCGTTCGGCGATCCGAGCAGGTGGAGCTGCGAGCGGTCGTCGACAAGATGGTGGCGGACTACCACACCCGCTCGGAGCGCTCCGGCGACCACACGATCCAGGGGGCTCGGTTCGGCCTCGGGATGATCGACGAGTTCATCGGTGGCGTACGAGACGGAGAACTGGCGATCGCCGCCGGACCGCCGAAGAGCGGCAAGAGCTTCCTCCTCGCCCACGCTGCCTACGAGAGCTGGCGCGCTGGTGCGAGCACGGTGCTCTACACGCTGGAGAACAGCGTCGAGATGACGTTGTACCGCATCGCGTGCATGAAGCTGGCCATCGACTCGCGTCGGTGGGAGATGGGCATGTGCACGGAGGAGGAGCTGTCTCGGCTTGGCCAGTGGGTCGAGTACGTGAAGAACTCGCCGACCCCCTTCCACGTCATCCAGCCCGACCCGCAGCACCGTACGGTCGAGCACCTCATCCGTCGGGCGCGATCGCTGGGGGACGCCGTCTTCATCGACCAGCTCACCTTCGTGGCCTCCTCCCCGGGCACCGAGCGCAAGCAGCGACACGAGCAGATCGGGATCATGCTCCACGAGCTGAAAGGGCTCATCAGCTCTGGTCGCCGGATGCCGTGCGTGATGGCGCACCAGATCAACCGAGAGGGCGTCAGGGCGGCCGAGAAGACCGGGCACCTGGAGATGTACCACCTGGCCGAGAGCGCCGAGATCGAGCGCACCGCCGACCTCGTGCTGGGCCTCTGGCAGTCCGCTGCGCTGCGCGACGTCGGCCGGGCCTGGTTGCAGACTCTCGCCTTCCGTCGTCAGGACCTGCGCCACTGGGAGGTCATCTGGCGGCCGTTCATCGGGCAGATCCAGCCGCGCAACGAGATCCAGCTCCCGGACGCAGCATGAGCCCGAACTTCCGCACCGGGCGTCCTGCGCCGAAGCCCTTCGAGGCCCTCCAGCTCCCTGTCGAGCAGCGACGCCAGATCTGCCTCGATCTGCTGGAGGAGTTCGGGGCCGAGATGATCTCGGTCAAGGGCGACGAGATCTTCCACCGCTGCCAGCTCCCGTTCAACAACCACGCTCACGGCGACACGACGGGCAAGGCGCACATCAACTTCGAGAAGATGACCTTTCACTGCCTCGCTGGCGAAACCATGGTGAAGACGTTCGATGGGATGAAGCGGATAGACGAGCTGTCCCATCAAGGTGGAACTCATCTGCTCCTAGACGGCGACGGTCGGTGGGTCGAAGCACCCGTCGTTTGCTTTGGCCCGCAGCCCTTGATGAAGGTCACCTTGCGACGCAACAAACGTACCAGGGTCATCTATGCCACGCCGGAGCATCGCTGGCTCGTTCGGCCAAAGGGAGCCTCTTCCGAGTTGATCGAGGTCACTACTTCAACGCTCGTTCCGAGAATGCGCGTCCCCTCGGTCTGGACCCGGCAGAACGCAGGCCATCTATCGGTCAGTCCGATTGGGGTGATGGCGGGGTTCGTGTATGGAGACGGCACGTGCACCCCTCACAGTTCCATCGCCTACTTCCACGGGGTCAAGGACGGTGAGATGCGACCGTTCTTCTCGATGCTCAAGATCTCCGAGTACGAGTCCAGGGCCCAGACGTCTTCTGGGATGCCACGATCTTGGAAGCAGCTCCCGAGCCTCGATGAGGGGCCTTCGTTCCTCTACGGGTGGTTGGCTGGCTTGTTCGCCGCAGATGGGAGTGTCCACACACGAACTGGTGGGTGTGTCATCTCATCGGCGAGCATCGACGATCTCCGCCACATCGAGTCGATCTGCGAGCGGATCGGGATCGGCACGTGGGGGATCGACGAGCAGGATAATGATCGCCCAGGAGCGTTCAGACCAGGGAAGCTCTACCACCTCTCTCTGAGGGCATCTTCTCTTCGGGAGGACTTCTTCCTGATCCAGCGACATCGTGAGATGTGGAAGGCAGCCCAAGAGCGTAGGAGATACGAGCGATCGCATTGGTGGGTCGTCTCGGTGGAGGAGACCGAGCGATTCGAGCCCGCCTACTGCGCCGTCGTGCCTACCACTCGGTCCTTCGTTCTTGAGGGCAACGTGCTGACGGGGAACTGCTGGGTCTGTGGCGGAGGCGGGTTCCTGTGGTGGGTCGCCACCATGCGGGACGAGAGCGAGGTCAACGTCCTCGACTGGCTCGCCCGCGAGCACGGTGTCGGGAGCGCACAGGAGATCCAGGCTCTGCTCGCCTTCCTCGACTCGCTCTACCAGCGCGAGGTGGCGGCGCCTGCGATGGCGGCGCTCCCACACTACGACGTCTCGATTCTCGACCAGTGGAAGCTCATCCATCCCTATCTCACCGAGTTCCGCCGGATCAGTATCGACAACATCGTTCGCCACTCGGTGGGCTACGGGACCATCCGCATCAAGCTCGGCGAGAACGACTTCGTCGCCAGTGAGCGCATCATCATCCCGCACTTCTGGCACGGCCAGCTCGTCGGCTGGCAGTCCCGTCGCCTGACCGAGGATCGCACCCCGAAGTACGCAGCCACCCCCGGGTTCCCTCGGGATACGACCCTGTTCAACTTCGACCCTCGTGCTGAGCGAGTGGTGGTGGTCGAGGCGCCCATCAGCGTCATCGCCAACTCGCACGTGGCGCAGTTCACCGCAACCTTCGGTTCTGCTGTGACGCCGACCCAGCTCGATCTGCTCGCTCAACATCGAGGCGACTTCATCCTCTGGTTCGACAACGACCCCGCCGGGTGGAAGGCCACGGAAGAGGTCGGTGAGTGGCTCTCGCAGCGCTCGTCCCGGGTCTTCGTCGTGGACTCGCCCTACAGCGCCGACCCTGCCGACATGAACCCCGCCACGGTCGCTTCCGCTCTGCGTGAGTGGCTAGTACCGTGGGTGCTCTGGACTCGGCCTGCCGAGCTTCTCGAATGGAGGCGTCCTGATGACGATCAAGAAGTACGGGACCGGATCGGTGGTGCACGATGACGATGCACAGCGGACTGCTGGGGCCAACCGGGATGCCGATCCGGCTCGACTCCGGCGGCTCGCAGAGGCAGCTCTGGAATCAGGTGAGGAGGCCGACGAACCGGCTGATCGGTGATCAGCGGAACGCCGAGTCGAGTTCCACCGCTGCGCTCGACTCCCAGCCGTTCATCTGGGACTCGAACGGGTTCTACCGCCGTCTCGGGCTGGAGCCAGGAGCCTCTCGTGTCGAGGTCGCACGGGCGTACCAGACGCTCGACGGCCACCGCTCGGCGGCGCTCACCAACGCCGCTGAGGTCCTGATCAACAAGTACACCAAGCGGCAGTACGACCGCCTGCCTCTCGGCGTGCTGTGGGCCGACGACGTGCTGTTGCCACCGCACGCTGATCTCGAAGGCGAGTTCGAGGCGGCCAACCCCGGTGACGCTGAATGGGCCTACTACCTGATCGGCGTCGAGGACGAGGAGCTGCCGGACGGGCACGAGGAGATCCTCGCCGTCTGGCGGTGCATGCTCGCGGCGAGCCTGTGGACTTCGGGTGCGCATCGTGTCGTGCGCACGTTCGCCGTGGGGCTCGGCCACGAGATGTCGGTCGGCTGGATCGGGTTCCGGCTCGTGGCCATCTTCCCATTGACTCTCAAGCCTTCTAGCGAGTACGCTCCCGCACTAGCCCGACTGATGGTCGAGAGTGTGCGAGAGCGGAACTCTGCCACACCCCCGATGTACGGTCGATCCAGCTTCTGATCTTGCCCACCCACCCAACCCACCCTGATTCACCACCCCTGAGTAGAAAGCAGACCCACCCCATGGCACCCAACTTCCGTCGTGGCTCCGCCGAAGCCGAGCGGGCCGCAGAGGCCCAGAAGGCAGGCTCGTTCCAGCGAGTCAAGTTCGCGTCGTTGACGCCCCAGCAGCCGACGATGATCGTCCGGTTCCTCACCGACTACACGGACTGGATCACCATCGCGCAACACCAGAACATGCGAACCCGTCCGGCCCCGCAGGGCTACCAGGGCAACTGGCCCGCCGCCCTGCCCGCCATCTGCCGTCTCGACAAGACGCCGGATGGCGAGCGCGTCTTCCCCCAGTTCGCTGACTGCTACGGCTGCCTCCAGGGGGTCAACCACAACAGCGGCAAGGCGGCCAAGGCGCTGGACCGGACCTTCGCTCTGGCGATCGAGCGTGTTCCGGAGATCGATCCGACCACCGGCCGGGTCGCCAGCGTCAGCGACAAGATGGTCCCGGTCAACTACAAGAACGAGAAGGGGGACGTCGAGACCCGCGACGAGCCGTCCTGGCTCATCTTCGCCCAGGCGTGGTCCAACTTCTGGATTCAGATCGACGCCATCGGCAAGATCCACGGCACGATCCTCGATCGCGACATCGTGATCACCCGCACCGGGTTCGGGGAGCGCGACACGGACTACAAGATCGCCTCGCTCGATCCGGTGATGCTCGAAGGCGGTCGCAAGCTCGACCATCGTGACCCCGAGATCGTCGCCTACTACGCCCAGTTCGGCGGCTTCCCCGACATCGGCGACTTGCTGTTGGAGCGGGCGAGCGACGAGTTCTACGACCGCTTCTTCGACGTCCGTCACCAGCAGCCGGTGTACGAGAGCGACAAGCAGCAGCAGAACGCTGTCCCGGGCCAGAACGTCGCTCCGCCGCAGACGGAGGTCGATCCGGCCAAGCTCGCCGAGATGGCCAGCCGTGTCGCCAACATGGGCGGCATGGTGCAGCAGTACCCGGCGCAGGCTGCTCCCTCGGGGGCGATCCAGCAGACGTCGATCGCCCAGCCCGGGTTCCCGCAGCAGAGCTGACCCAGATCTCGCACGACGGCCGGAGCACTTGGGAGGGAGCTTCGGTCGTCGTGCGGACCCCGGGAGTCTGAACCATGCACAGGGTGCTCTTCGTGTACTCCGCCGCCGAGAACAGCTCGGTGGTGGATGGCTACGGGCCGATGCCGTCGGCCTGCCTGTTCGAGGATGACGACACCGGTCGACGGTGGCTGCTCGCCGACTCGCCCATCACGCTCCACGCGTGGGCGCAGGCGGAGGAGTACGGCGCCGTCGGCATGGTGCGCACCTCGCCTCTTCGCTACGTCGCCACCGAGCACGTACTGGAACACCGCGAGCTGACGGGGGCGACCCTGGATGTCCCGCGGAGCTGGTGGATCGAGCATGGGGGCCCGAAGCTGCCCTCGATGCCCCTCTTGGCGGCGGGGCTGATCGTCCCCAAGAGCCGGTTCGCCAATCTCCACGTCCACTCGGAGTTCTCGCAGCTCGATGGCTTGGCGACGATCGACGAGCTGGTCAACGCTGCGCTCGCCGACAACCAGGAGTTCATCGCCGTCACCGACCACGGGTACTGCGCAGCTCATCCGCAGCTCTCGAAGGTGGCGCAGGCGGCTGGCATCAAGCCTCTCTTCGGCATCGAGGCCAACCTCGTCAACGACCGAGCCGTGCACGAGATGGAGACCGTGCTGAAACCGGACGGATCGAGCCGCCAGCGCGCCCACTACTGGCACTTCATCCTGTGGGCCATGAACGACGTCGGCCTCCGCAACCTCTGGGCGGCCTCCAGCGAGGCGCATATCACTGGCTTCTGGGGTCGGCCTCGGATGGACTGGTCCACGCTGGAGCGCCACAGCGAGGGCCTCCTGGCGTCCACGGCGTGCCTTCGTGGCCCGCTCTCGTCGCTCCTCCTCTCCGGCGACATCGAAGGGGCGGAGCTGATGGCCGCCCGCCTGCGCTCGATCTTCCCCGACCGCCTCTTCGTCGAGCTGCACTCGAACCATCTCCCGAACCAGATCGTCCTCAACAAGGCACTCGTCGAGCTGGCGCACAAGTTCTCGCTCCCGACGATCGTCGTGTCCGACTCCCACTACGCATGCCGGGACGAGCAGGACCTCCATCAAGTGTGGCTCGCCGTCCAGACTGACAAGGACCTCACCGAGGATCAGGACCTCTTCGCCGGTGGGCAGCACTACCACGTCCATTCGGCGGCCGAGATCGAAGAGGCGCTCTCCTACTTGCCGACGGCGGTCGTACAGGAGGCGATGAGCAACACGATCGAGATCGGCAAGATGTGCACCGCCGAGATCCGCCCGCGGTCGGCCATGCCGGTCTTCCACCGCAACGAGGTGAAGGGTGCGGAGATCGGCAGCGGGGTGGAGCGCGACGTCGAGGTGCTCCGCCAGAAGGCCGAGGCCGGGTTCGCCCTCAAGGTCGCGCACAAGCCGAACGTCGAGGTCTACCGACATCAGGTCGAGAAGGAACTCGACCTGATGATCAGCAAGGGGTTTGCTGGCTACTTCCTCATCGTGGACGACTACTGCGAGGCGGCTCGAACCGGCCGAGCACACCCGCAGGGGAAGAAGATCCTCATGGGCCCAGGTCGTGGGTCGGTCGTGGGGTCGCTCGTCGCCTACCTCCTCGGCATCACGAAGATCGACCCGATCGAAGCCGACCTGATGTTCGAGCGGTTCCTCACGCCGGGCCGCACGAGCCCGCCCGACGTCGACCTCGACTTCCCTTCGAGCGAGCGCGACTCGATCACGAGGTACACGATCAACCGCTGGGGCGATGACCGAGTGGTCCGTGTCGGCACTCACGGACGGCTCAAGAACAAGGGCGTGATCCAGAAGGTCGCCAAGGCCCTGTCGTCCCGGATCGAGGTCGACTACTTGGACCTCAAGGCCATCTCCGAGATCATCACTGCGGCCGAGGCGCACACCGCTGGAGCGGGCCTCAAGTGGGACGAGCTGTGGGAGCAAGAGGGTGATCTCCTGGAGCCCTTCCGGGTCAAGTACCCGATCCTCTTCGAGGTCTGCGACAAGCTCGTGAAGCGGCTCGCTTCGTACGGACGCCATGCCTCGGGCATCGTGATCGATCCCGAGGAGTCGATCGTCGACCGCCTACCGCTCCGTACCGCCGGGAGCGAGAAGGAGGAGCGCCAGATCGTCACGGAGTTCGACTTCGAGTGGCTGGAGTTCCTCGGCTTCCTCAAGTTCGACTTCCTCACCCTGCGCACGCTCGACACCATCCAGCAGTGCGTGGACGCGATCGCCACCGATCCGAACCTGGGCGGGATGGAGATCGACATCGACTCCTGGGTGGACGAGTACGACGACCCACAGGTCTGGGACATGCTGTGCGAAGGCGACACCCTCGGCGTCTTCCAGATCGAGACCAGCGAAGGCACCAAGCTCGTCCGTCGGATGCAGCCCCGCTCGATCGCCGACCTCTCCGCCATCCTCACGCTCGTGCGTCCGGGGCCGATGCGGTCCGGTCTGACCGACTCCTACCTCCGCCGTCGTTTCGGCCAAGAGGATGTCGTGGCGGCGCTGCCCGAGATGGAGTCGGTGCTTGGGCGGACGTACCAGTGCATGATCTACCAAGAGGACATCATGGGTGTGTGCCAGGTCCTCGCTGGCTACGACTTGGCTGAGGCCGACAAGGTGCGCGCCATCCTCGGCAAGAAGAAGGTGGAGGAGGCGAAGAAGGAGGGGCGCAGGTTCATCGAGCGTTGCAAGGAGCGTGGACTCGACGAGGCTTCGGTCGAACACATCTGGGGCCAAATGGAGGAGTTCGCCAAGTACACGTTCAACCGGGCCCATGCCTGGAGCTACGCCGTGCTGGCCTACTGGACTGCTTGGCTCAAGTGCCACTTCCCCGCCCACTTCCTCGTCGCCGTGCTCTCCACCGTCGACAAGAAGCGCATCCCCGAGTTCGTCGAGCTGGCTCGTCGCAACGGCTACACCGTCAAGCCGCCGGACGTGAACGACTCGGAGCAGGGCTTCTCGGTCTCCAGCGATCGGCTTGGTGTCCGGTATGGGTTCAGCTCGATCCCCGACATCGGCGACGCCGCGGCGCAGGCGATCATCGATGCCCAGCCATACGCGTCGTGGGACGACTTCGTCGAGCGCCGTGGTCCGGCGTGCAACTGGGGCCACATCAAGAAGCTCGCCGCCGTCGGCACGTTCGACTCGCTGATCCCTCAGGGTCAGCATCGAGCATCGCTGGAGCGTCTCATCGAGCAGATGGCTGTCGGCAAGGCGATCACCTGCGTTCACAAGATCCCGGGCTTCGAGGGTCCCAACGGTCTCCCCTGCGGGTTCGACTGGACGACCGAGGTCACGATCGGCAAGAGCGGAAAGCCGCTCAAGCAGCGCCCCCTGCCGAAGGCGTGCTCTCGGGCCTGCCGCCAGTACAGCGAGCAGGAGACCTACTCCTGGCCCTTCGTCGAGCCCCTCACCGATCGTGAGATCCGCGAGCGCGAGCGAACTGCTCTCGGGGTTTACCTCTCGTCCACCCCCTTCGATGCTGTGCCGACGGAGTACCTCGATGCCGAGCATGTGCTCTACGGCTTCGAGGCGGAGAACGCTCCCTTCGGTGAGCACGTGGTGTTCGGCATGGTGCAGAACGTGCGCAAGCACACCGATCGCTCCGGCAACCAGATGGCCTTCCTGCGGATCAACTCCAGGGGCTACGAGCTGGACGTCACGGTGTTCTCGAAGGTCTGGTGCCAGATCTCCCACATCGTGAACCGAGACGATCTCGCCCTCTTCGCCATCAGCCGCAATGCCCGCGGCAGCACCCTCTCGACCTACCACCCCATCCCGATCTGAGGAAGGAGCTACCCATGCCCAGGAAGGCTGCTGCCCCCCAGGCAGAGACCCCTGCCAAGGCGAGCGCCAGCGCGAGCGAGAAGGCGTTCGAGGCGTTCGCCGCCAAGATGGACAAGACGTATGGACAGGGGGTCTTCACGGCCCCCATCTCTGCCGTGAAGTACGAGGTGATCTCGACCGGCTCGATCTCGCTGGACTACTACCTCGGCTGTGGTGGTCTTCCCGAGGGGCGCATCCACGAGATCTGGGGACCGGAGAGCGCTGGCAAGTCGACCTTGGCGGCGATCTGCTTGCGTGAAGCCCAGCGGAAGCACCCGGACAAGGCCGTCGCCATCATCGACGTCGAGCACCGTGTCGATCTGGCATGGCTCATCGCCCACGGACTCCTGCTCGGCCCGACCCGGTTCCTGCTCGTCAAGCCGATCACGGCGGAGGACGTCGCCGATCAGCTCAAGGACATCTGCAAGTCCGGGCTGTTCTCGGCGGTGGTCGTCGACTCCGTCGGCGCCATGCTGGCCAAGGCCGCCCACGAGAAGGACGCCGGGGATTCGACGATGGGCAAGGATGCGCAGGTCGTGACGCGCATGGTGAAGCTCAACGCTGCGATGGCCGAGTCGAAGGGCACGGCGATCCTCCTCATCAACCAGGTGCGAGCGAACTTCAATTACGGCTCCGACACCACCACTGGAGGCGGGTTCGCCCTCAAGCACGCCAGCACGATCAAGCTCTTCGTGAAGCGGGCGACCGGCGACGACTCGCGTTTGAGCGTGAAGATCAAGGGCGAAGACCGCGTTGTGGGCTACAAGATGAGCGTCAAGATCGAGCGCAACTCGGTCGCTCCGGCCTACCGCACGGCGAGCTTCTTCCTCATTACCGTGCCGACCGAGAAGTACGGGCCGGTGGGCATCGATCGTGTCGACGAGGCCGTGACGGTCGGCCTCCTCTCGGGGGTGATCAAGCAGTCCGGAGCGTGGTACACCACGCCCGACGACCAGCGCTACCAAGGGCGCCCCGCTGTCGTGGATGCGCTCCGCCAGCGCCCCGAGGTCGTGGAGCTGATCCGGTCCATGGCGTTGGAGACGATGGCGGACTCGGTCCACCCCGACGTCCAGGACGAAGAGGAGTCCGACGGCTCCGCCGTGGACTACGAAGACCCAAGCGTCCCTCCCACCAAGGGACTCGCTGATCTCGCCGCTCGGGTCAAGGCCGTGGCGTCCAAGGCGGAGGCGGAGGCAGCGTCGACATGAGCGAGGTCCCGGTGAAGCTCTACATCGCCAGCAAGAGCGAGCACGGCACCAAGTGGCAGGCGATGCGCCACGTCCTCGCTGGCGTCGGGGTCGAGATCGTGTCGACGTGGATCGACGAGAGCGGCCCCGGCGAGTCGGCGGACATGACCGACCTCTGGGTTCGGTGCATCGCCGAGGCGGCATCCTGTGACCTGCTCGTCGCTGTGCATCACGGTGGCGAGATCTGGAAGGGGGCGTTCGTCGAGATCGGCGCCGCACTCGCCCACGCACGCCCGGTGTACGTCGTCGGCAACCCTCCGGGCTCGTGGAGCGAGCACCCACTGGTCCGGTTCGCAGGTTCGATCGAGGACGCCATCGAAGACTTCTGGAAGCTCCCGGCGCCGTCTGTGCATCCTCGCGAGCTGGAGGTCGAGCGCGATCTCTCGGATCGCCTAGCCGCGGAGTTGGCGAAGTGGGGCTGGGGCGACATGCACTATGGCGTCGAGCAGGCCCAGGAGCCTCAGGTCGCCGCCCTGGTGCAAGAGCACGCCGCTCGTCGAGCTGTCGCCCGCTGAGCGAGGGGCCCATGGAGACGGCTGTTCGCCCCGAATCGAAGATGACTGCGGGGGATGTGCTCGCGGCTCTGTCGAGGTACTGGCCCGACGATCAGTACCTCCACATCTATGAGGCCCCGCTGGACAGTGGTCGCCAGGGCAACAAGATCGACGTGGCTGTCTTCGCTCTGTGGCGCTCGAAGGGACTCGGGATCGATGCGGTCGAGGTCAAGGTCTCCTACTCCGACTGGCGCAACGAGTGGCAGCGTGTGGAGTGGGTGTTGACGGACTTCCAAGGGCGCCGACGCCCGTCGTCACGGCAGTGGAGCGAAGAGAGCTTGAACTACTACCGCGGCAGCAATCGTGTGGTGGGCGAGGATGACTACTCCCGCAGGCTCGCAGACCGCAGAGGAGTCCCACCGGACTTCGAGCCCACGGTCGAGCGGGTCGTCACGATCGACACGCAGAAGTCTGCTCGGTGGCGAGCGAAGGCCCATCGGTTCTGGATCGCCTCGCCGATGAAGCTCGCGAGGAAGATCGCCGAGGACGTGCAGAGAGAACCGGCGCTGGAGGGTTGGGGGGTGCTCGGGGTCGACGAGAATGGCACACGCGTCTTGGTGAAGCCCGCCAAGCGAGCGGAGCCGCCGGAGCCGCTGACGCATCAGCAGTGGCTCGGCCTTCTTCGCACGGCCGCAGACTCAGGATTCAAGGCGCTCCTCCGGGCTGAGGCCCGAGGCGAGCGCCGAGCACGAGAGGCCATGCAGGCAGAGATGGAGCGAGGTAGGACATGAAGATCAAGCAACTGGCCGACCTTCACGAGGATCATGTGGCGATGCTGCTCGGGGGGAGGAAGAGCAAGGGCTCGGGCAACCAGTGGAACGACCCGGCAGACGGGCGTCAGAGCGGTGAGTTCGAGTTCGCGTTCGCCTGGGACTGCAAAGCAGCGATGCCCGGCACCAATTCGATCAGCGTCACGCGCCCGATGGTGAGCAAGATCCGCACTCAGGCGTCGCCTCAGCGACTCGCTCTTCCCCTGCGGTTCTACAGCGATGAGCGCGGTGGTGTCGAGGCCGACCTCATCGCAGTGACGCTCGACGACTTCGCCGAGATGATCGACTTCATCCGGAGGCATGGAGGGTGAGCAGCCACTCGCCGATCTTCCGTCGCGGTCTCCAGAGCATCGCTCGCGGCGAGCGCATGATCACGCCGATCCGGGCGTATCTCATGGACCCATCGTTCCCGGGCTTCGAGGTGAAGGTCGAGGGCCTCGGGAAACGCGAGCCGGACTTCTGGTTCCACCCGAGCGAGCACCCGTCGTGGTCGGAGCGAGCGCTCTACCTCTGGATGACGCAGCCCGATCTGCTCTGGCGCGATCCGATGGAACCGACGGCTGTCCTCTCGATGACGGCAGGGTCCATCTGGCACTCCATCATCGGGCACATCCTCACCGACCTCAAGCTGGTCGATGCGCTGGAGGTCCCGGTCGAAGACTCTGCTCGTCGCACCAGAGGGAAGACGGACGGGGTCATGGCGGGCGGCGCCGAGATCTACGAACTCAAGGGCCTGGCCATCGACACCCCGCTACCAACGCCGAGTGGGTGGACCACGATGCGTGATGTCCAGGTGGGTGACATGCTCATCGGGTCGGATGGGCATCCATGCAGAGTCACAGAGACCTCAGTTCCTTCGTGGAGGCGCTGTTATCGGATCTTGTTTGATGACGGTACGAGTGTTGTGGCCGACGGGGACCATCGGTGGTATACGCATGCTGGACAGGCTCATCGTCTTTCTGGTGGGGTGAGGACGACTGCCGAGATTCAGTCGTCGATGTTCTGTACCGGTCGCCGGGCGAATCATCGCATTCAGAACACGCTCCAGATCGAACTTCCCGATATGGATGTGCCGCTCGACCCATACATGCTCGGCGTCTGGCTGGGTGATGGGTCCAAGAACAACGGTGCCGTTACTCAGAGGACAGAGTCTCAGTTGTGGGAGACGCTTCGTGAGCGAGGGTTCGATGTTGGTCAAGAATGGGGTGGGGGGAATGGCAGGAGCGGAACCAGGACGGTCTATGGTCTTCGTTCCACACTGATCGAGATGGGCATGCTTGGGAATCGCAAGCTCATCCCAAGCGCGTACCTGCGCGGGTCTAGTAGTCAACGCATCGCTCTGCTCCAAGGCTTGATGGACACGGACGGGACGTGGTCTCCGCTGCGAAGGCAAGCGACATTCACTACGATCGACCGCGATCTTGCTCATCAGGTTCGTGAGCTGGTCCTCTCACTGGGGATGCGCTGCCGAGTCCAGTCAGTCGTCGCTCGTGGGTTCGGGGTTGAGCGAGACGCCTTCCATGTTGTGTTCACCCCGATCGTCAACCCCTTCTTGGCTCGTCGAGAACTGCTGAACGGGTACGTCCCTCCAGTTCGGGCAAGTCGCCGGTGCATCAGTGGAATCGAGTTCGTAGGCGTTCTCCAGACGAGGTGTGTGATGGTTGATAGCCCCGATCACACCTACCTGTGTGGTGATCAGATGGTTCCGACCCACAACACGATGAAGGAGGCTCGGCTCCGGTTGATGACGTCGGTCGAGGAGTACCTTCGGCTCAACCCGAGCTACCACCTCCAGGCCAACGAGTACATGCGGATGTCCGGCATCCACCAAGAACGAGTGCTCCTGATGTCGCTCACGTTCCCCTACGAGATGAAGGAGTTCGTGATCGAGTACAACCACGTGCTCGGGGCTGAGATCGAGCAGAAGTACACCCGCGTGATCCAGGACGTGGCTGATGGGCGGCTACCTTCATGCAGCGGGTGCAGGGCCAACGAAGAGTGCCCGGCGAGGTATCTCTGCCAGTCAGAACGAGGGGCGGCAAAGCGATGAGCGTGGTCGATGAGTTCGACGTCCTGATCAACGCAGCGGTCGCTCTCGTTGTCGAGAGGGGGACGGTCGAAGAGGCGATCTCATGCCTCGGGGTACTCGATCTCCAGCGCAAGACCCTGGACAAGATCCAGGCGAACCCAAGGGGGAGACCGATGAACGATCAGCAACGACCGGAGAGCGAGCACTTGGGAGCGTGGTTCGCACACCAGGCGACCTTGAGGGCGATGACCGATCAGAAGCGTCCCGAGCGCGAGGGGCGCGAAGGAGATACTCAGCCGATGCCGACAGCGACCGACGGTCCCGTCATGCACGAGGTCGTGATCGAGGCGTTGCGGCAGCGCCTGGAGGTCGGTATCCGACGCTATGGGCAGCCGCTCCAGGCGTTCAATGGGCGTGACGCCGCTCAGGACGCCTTCGAGGAGATCCTCGACCTCTCCGTGTACCTCGCCCAGATCAGGATCGAGATGGCCGCGATGCGCGAGGTGCTCGATCATGCTGCGACCTACATCGCCCAGATGGACTGTCCGAGCTATCTCGATGGGGCGGATGGGTGCGGGGTCTGTCGCAGCGACAGCAGGCTCTGCCCCCGTAACCAGTTGGTCGTCGCCTGCCGCAGCTTCGAGCTGTCGAGGTAGTCGTGTCTCCTCGCATCCTCAAGCCGAAGCTGGAGTATCCGCCGAACTGGTCAGAGTTCCGGTGGTCGCCGATGGCGGTGCTCTCCTTCGACGCATCGCTCCGCAACACGGGGTGGTCGCTGGTCACCTTTCTTCCCGGCCCAGGCCCGACCGTCTTGGCACACGGGACGATCGCCACTTCCCCCGTGACCACCCGGGGGTTCGAGGACTCGCTCCGTCGCGGCGTCTCGATCATGGAGGAGGTCGAGGAGGTGGTCGACCTCACGGTCACCCGGCGCATCATGATCAACAAGGTGATCCACGAGATGCCCAAGGCGATGGGGCGAGGGCTCAAGTCGGGATCGGCCGAGGCTCCACCGATCAGTGCCATGGCCGTGCGAGCGGGGATCGTGGCTGCGGCGAAGCGGCACGAGATCGGGGTGCCGCCGATCATCATGGTGCAGAACCAGCACATGAAGAAGGCGCTGCTCGGCTACAACGACCCGAAGATCACGAAGGAACAGGTGCGCCAGGCAGTGTGGGCGTCGGGGATCTCCCAGTTCCGCACCAACGAGCACGTCGCCGACTCGATCGCCCTCGCTCTCACCCACCAGGTCGATCTCCGAGACCAGAGACTGCTCTCCGAGTGGCGTCGGTTGACTGGTAAGGAAGCTAAGGAGTAGTCTTTACGCCATGGCCGGGAAGTACGCAACCACCACGTCTGTGCCGGTCGAGAAGACCAAGGCCGAGATCGAAGGGCTCCTCCGCAAGTACGGGGCGAGCAGCTACGTGTCCGGGTGGGACGAGCGCTTCGCTGCGATCCAGTTCGAGATGTCCGACCGCCGCATCCTGATCAAGATGCCCCAGCCCGATCAGAAGGACAAGGCGTTCACGCATCGGATCGATGGCCGGAGCGGGAGGGAGAAGCCGGTCTCGGAGGCTCAGGCCACCGCCGCGTGGGAGCAGGCGTGCCGATCGAGCTGGCGCTCGCTGCGCCTCCTCGTGCAGGCGATGCTGGAGGCGGTCGAAGCAGAGATCGTCACCTTCGAGCAGATCTTCCTGCCGTTCGTGGTCCTCCCCGATGGCCGTACCGTGCACCAGGCGATCGAGACGGAGGTCGAGCGGGCGTACGCCATCGGCGAGCCGTTCCGTCCCATGCTCGAACTCGGGTCGGGGCGCTGATGGCGACGAGCGACCAGGCCCCGCGGGCCAACCAGGTCCGGGCGAGCGGAGAGACCGCCGCCGTCGAGGTGGCGCGAGAGCAGGTGGAGGCGCTCTTCGAGGAGCCCACCACGCCCGCCACGGACGATCGTCCGAAGTTCCGCACCCCGGGGTTCCAGCGGATGCGCTACACCTGGCTCCCTCACGATGCAGCGCTCATCGCCCAGATCCACGAAGAGGCCATGCGAGTGGTGGTCCACTACTTCGCCGACGCCTACTCCCTCCTCAACCAGATCTTCGACATCGTCCGCGAGCCGATGCGGACCCCCGATGGCGAGGTGTTGAAGGACCGCTACGGCTTCACCCTCTGGCAGAAGTCCGAGTACGGCGGTGGCTACGTCGAGGACTGGACGAACCTCACGCGCAAGCAGATCGGCGACTTCATCGGCATGATCGTGACGCAGCTCTTCGGCTGGGAGATGCGGCGCGACACCATGTGGGCGGACGCCATGATCGCCAAGGCTCAGTTCGAGGAGCGCTTCGCCGTCGCCTACGGCGAGTCCAGCGGCAAGACCGTGGACGATCGAACGGCAGCGGGCAACCGAGACGCTGCCGAAGAGCGGTACTACGCCATCTACATGACCTACGTGAGCCGCCTCGCCGACAGCGCAGTGCGCTCGATGGAACGCATCCAGATGCGCCTCAAGGACCTTCTCCAGAGCTGAGAACCTCAACACCACAGGAGCCCTCCCATGACCACTCTCGTCCGCCCTCCCACCTTCTCCGAGCACGACCCCAAGTCGGCCGAGGTGCATCGGCTTCTCGCCATCATCGGTGACCATCGGCTCGATGCTCCGGAAGGCGTCTCGCTCGCCATCGACGTCTTCTCCATGGACGTCTTCGCCGCCTCCGTCGAGCCGATCGATGACGAGCCCGAGATCCCCTCGCGCAGGATCTTGCAGACGTTCGCTCCCGATCGGTTCCGCTCCCTGCGCAACGTCGGCGTCGCCGTCAAGGCGCTCGACATGCTCCGGGGGTTGACGTGACCGATTCCTCCGAGAGTCGACCTGCGTGCACGGGGCTCACCGCTGCGTGGTGCCCAATCCACGGCGATTGCACCTGCGTCGATCGCGTTGGAGCCATGGACGATGCGACGTGCCCGCTACATGCCCGCACATCTACCCACCCGCTGCGTCGCACGATCGTCACGCGACGGACGCACGCGGCTTCTTCCACGTCTCTTGCCGGGGAGGTGGACCATGGCTGAGCACACTCATTTCGCCGAAGATGCTGAGCTGGTGCGGGTCATCCGCTGGCATGCCGACTGGGAGGAGGCACGCATCCAACGTTGGCGGGACGAGCACCCGACGGCCCGGCTCAGCCACGACGGCATCATGATGGTCGAGCGCGTGGCCGATCTCCGCCGAGCCGCCGATCGCATCGAGACCCTGTGCGCCGAGAACGCCGACATGCGCACGATGCTCGACTTCCCTGAGACCGTTGCCGGGTACGCGGGCCCCGAGGGTTCCACGTGCATGAAGGTGATCGGCGACGACGAGAAGGAATACTTCCGTCGATCGTGGCGGAATGCCATCACGCAGTGGCAGTGGTGGCATGGACGGTATGCCGCTGCGACCGGCGACACCAGGGGTCGCACGCAGATCGAGTTGGCCGAGATCGCTGAGCGCCGCAAGGCAGCCGCTGACTCCTTGGCGACCGGAGATGGCTCGTGACCGAGTTCATCGGGGTAGTGCTCGCTGCGCCGCTCGTGCTCTACTGGGCCTGGGGCAAGGGTGTCTCTGACGAGCGCTATCGTCCTCGTCGAGACCCACGAGACACCACGCCGATCGACCCGCTCTTGCGCTGAGGAGACCGATGCAGATCAACGAGCCGCTCGATCAGAAGCTCCCGAAGCCCGGGAGTGACGAGGCGATCAAGGAGGGGTGCATCTGCAACCCGTGGGACAACAACCACGGGAAGTACCCTCCGATGGGTACCGAGTGGCACATCGATCCGAAGTGCCCAGTACACCCGTTTGACTCCGAGCCGGGTTGACGACTTCTCCCAGTCAACCCTGTCTGGGTGCGTTTGAGCGCGCGCCTCCACTACATGGGGCACATCTGAGCTATGCTGCGCTCCCGTGGGTGGTCAGACGACGACAGCGGGCGGGGTTCGGCCCTCAGTAGCTACCCTGCGCGTCCTCTTCCGACACATGGCGGACCTCAAGGTCGCCCAGGAGCGGGGGCTGGAGACGTTCACCGATCCGGAAGGCCGAGAGTGGGCCATCGGGGATATCTTCCGCCTCTTCGATGCCAGCCAGAAGATGCTGTCGCCACGGCAAGCCCAGGCGATCAAGTGGTTCTTGGCCGAGCAGATGTTCGAGGCCGACGTCGCTGAGCGGATGGGGCTGAGCCGTACTAACCCGATCGGGATGTACGCCACAGCCGGGATCGAGCGCCTGATGGAGCTGGTCGACTTCGGCGCCATCAAGGGCTTCGGATGGGGAGGTTGACATGGGGCGGATGCGCTACGGGGTCCATCGTCCACTGGAGGACATCGCTGACCAGCTCATCGCTGAGTCACTTCGGGGGGTGACGAGCCAAGCGGCCAAGAGCGACGTCCTCACACCGTGGAAGGAGCGCGACCGGCGTCGGCGAGAGGTCTTCACGGGGACCGGCACCCCAGACCCAGCCATCCGCCATGGCATGTTCCACCGCGCTGTGAACCAGAGCATGCCGCACCTCAACTCCCGTGACGGGGTGGCCTCAGCACTCGCTCGCCGAACGCAGCCATCCGGCACACCGGTGCCTCGGCAGTCCCTGGCCGACTTCGTCGCCTCGCACTTCGACGGGCCGAGTGCTGCATGACGTTCGATCCTCTTGCTACCTACCGCGGCGACGGAGGGCGTGCCCAGGTCATCCACCGAGGACTCGCCGTCGTCTCTACCCGGGACGGGATGCGATCGGCCGAGATCCACATCAGCAAGAAGTGCCGAGTCTGCCAGTCGCCCTTCCGGTCGCTGATCGATCGCGAGCTGCTCTACTCCCGCGGCTATGTCGCCATCCTCAAGCTGCTTCCGGCAGAGGCAGTCGAGGGCGAGTCACCCATCACGGCGGCCTCGATCAAGGGCCATTGGCGCAGTGGCCACACCACCGTGCGTGTGCGAGCAGCGCAGGTCGCTGCCGAAGAACGGGCCAAGGAGATCGGGCTCGCCCTCGAAGACTCCGAGAACGCCATCGTCGACTTCATGACCCTGGGTCGATCGATGATGGACACGTACTACCGAGCGCTCCAGGACGGAACAGTTCTCCCGAAGGGATCGGACGTCGTTCAGGTGATGCGTCTGTTCGCATCGCTCGAAGCTCTGAGCGGCGGTTCGACGGAGTCCGCCGCTTACGTCTCGGCTCTCCAGGTCGTGCTCGATGCTGTTCGAGCGATCGTGCCAGACCGGTTCGACGAGATCATGGCGCGAGTCCGGATGAGCCCGGTGATCCAAGGGATCATGGCGCGACGAGCGCAGGAGGCGTCTGCGGCCATCGAGGTCGCCGCAGGTTGACGGTCACTATCTAGCTTGCTTAGTATCGCCCCATGCCGAGAGAGATCAAGAGCGCTTCCCCAGCGCCGTACAGCGATGTCCTGCTGGAGCCGATCGCAGCGATCCTCCGGGCGACGATCAACACTCCGAACGACGGGCCGCCGAAGCTCTTGGACTGCTTCGCCGGTCTGGGCAAGAAGCTCGCGATGATCGCCGCCGCCGTCGGTGCCGAACCGATCGGCTTCGAGATCGAGCCTGGGTACTTCGAGCTGGGGGCCTGCCATTCGTGCGTTCGCCAGGTGAACTCGAAGCACATGCCGCTCGAAGCGAACTCGATCGATGCGGGGTGCACTTCTCCGGCCTACCCGAACGGGGTCAGCGACAACTTCGTCTCCAACGACGGCACGGTGCGCCACACCTACGTCCACTACCTACGCCACCTGCTCGGCGATCCTGGCTACCAGCTCCATCCGGACAACGCCGGAGGCATGAACCCTCGCCGGAGCCCCGCAGCACTGGCCAACTTCTATGCCCTCCACGAGGCGGTGTGGGCCGAGATGTTCCGAGTGCTCAAGCCGGGAGCACCCTTCGTAGTGAACACCAAGGACACCCCGAAGGTGCCCTTCCGCCACGACACCGAGCGCCAGCTCCTGGCTGCTGGGTTCGAGCTGTTCGAGCCGCGGCAGGTGGTCTTGGTGCGTGGGCTCAACCACGGGAAGAACCAGGACGTCGAGCACAAGCTCCCCTTCGAGGACCTGACGGTGGTGCGCAAGCCGCTCTGAGTGGTACCTTGACCGGCTAACAAGCTCTCTAGGGGAGGCACTGGTGTCGTCGGTCAACGTGGAGATGCAGAACGTGCTCGACAGCGAGGTGCTCGACATCGAGCACGCGCTCGTCCAGATCGAGCGCTACCGCGAGCGATCATCCTTCGTCGAGTTCGAGCAGATCATCATCCAGGAGATGGCGAAGGTGAACATGAGGGCCCGCGTGCTGTGGACCGGTGACGCTCAACGCCCCTCTCCCGTGATCACGATCACCGGACGCATCAACCAGCCCGACGGCTTCGACCACGAACGGATGGCGTGGGAGGTCCAGCGTGACATCCTGGGGATCAGCGAGCCCGGGGCCATGCAACCCGACGGTTCGCTGATCACGCCGTCGTCGAGCACCGCCTTCATCTCGAAGGAGTAGACGGTGGCCACTGGAGCGCTCGCTCCGGCCAGAACTACCTCGGGTCAGCTCGACTTCTTCGACCTCATCCAGCTCAACGGATCGAAGGTCGATGACCCCGATGCGGTGCCGGACATCATCGAGTTCGTCCTGTCGCCTCACTTCGCTGACCGCCCGCTCTACCCACGCCAGGCGACCTTCCTCAAGCTGATGTTCCTGGAGGAGGACCTCCTCACCGACTTCGACTTCGAGGTCATCCGCCAGTGGACCACGAAGGGGTTCAAGCTCCCCGAGAGCGGCGCCCGAGATGACGCCACACTCGTGTACCAGGGTGACTGGGGGATCGTGCCGGACGTGCTCCAGCGCATCCGAATTCTCAAGTCGATGGGCTACCGGTGGTTCTCCACGGTGCTCTCTGTGCTCGGCCGCCGCTCGGGCAAGGGTTACATCGGTGGGCTGGCCGGAGCCTACGTCCTGTGGAACTTCCTCCAGCTCTTTGACCCTCGCGACTTCTTCGGCATCGATCGCGACAAGCGGCTTGCTGCACAGGTCTTCGCCGGGAAGAAGATGCAGGCCCGAGACAACCAGTGGCGAGACATCGTCAACGTCATCCTCGGCGCCCCCTGCTTCGAGCGCTTCATCTCGCAGTCGCTCGGCGAGCAGCTCACGGTCTTCACCCCGAGCGACCTCATCAAGAAGCCCTCGCGCATCCTCACCACGATGGATCGAGCGACCTTCGAGATCTTGCCCAAGGAGAGTACGACGATGGCCGCCCGCGGTCCGGCCTCGTTCATGCAGTTCTATGACGAGATGGCGCACATGGTGCAGACGAGTGGAGGATCGGACTCCGCCGCCGCCGTGTGGGAGTCGGCCACGCCTTCGCTCGACCAGTTCAAGCTGTGGTCGTTCATCTACTCGGGCAGCTCGCCCTGGACGATGACAGGGAAGTTCTACGAGCTGGTGCAGCAGGCTCTCTCCGTCGAGGCGGACACGCTCCAGCCGGTGTTTCCCGAGATGCTGGTGCTCCAGCTCGAATCGTGGGCGATCTACGAGGACTGGAAGCTCACCGGCGAGGACAAGCCTCTCGTGGCGAGGCCGAAGATCATCAAGACCCTTCCCTTCGACCGCAGCGAGAAGGAGTTCCCCGAGATCCACTTCCCTCGGCTCAAGCGGGCCATCCAGGAGTACGACGACCGGATGCGCAAGCTGGAGCGGGCGAACCCGGACACCTTCGCTGTCGAGCGTCGATCGAAGTGGGCTGCTGCGCTCAACACGTACTTCCCCGAGCAGCACGTGCGCCGCATGTTCGATCCGTTCCAGGGCGAGCGCCTCAGGATGCACGACAAGGGGTCGGCCACCATCTCCTACGTCGCTCACGGTGACCCCGGCAAGACCGGCTCGAACTTCGGCTTCGCTGTCGGTCACAAGGTGATCGTCCCCGGCGATCCACTGCCGCATGTGGTGTTCGACCTGATTCGAGCCTGGACCCCATCCGATTTCCCCAGCGGTGAGATGGACTACATCGCGATCGAGGAGGAGCTGGGCGAGGTCATCGATGGCTTCCTCCCGACGCAGATGACCTTCGACCAGTGGAACTCGCTCGGCATGATCCAGCGCCTCGCCAAGCGGGCCCGGACTCACTTCAAGGTCACCCAGGTCTTCGAGCGCACAGCCACGGCGCCGGTCAACTGGCGCACCGCCGAGACGATGAAGACCGCCCTCTCGCTCAACCTGATCCACGCTCCGTTCCACGAGCTGTTCGAGCTGGAGTGCCTCTTCCTGCGCAAGCTCAAGGGCGACAAGGTCGACCACCCTGACACCGGGCCGGTCACGACCAAGGACGTCTACGACGCCGCCTCGATCGTGATCCAGGAGCTGATCGGCGCCGAGGTGTCCAGCTACCTCGCCGAGCAGCTCTCCAGTCTCCCGGTCTCCACGGGCATGGCGGGCCGCAACGCCGATCCGATGGAGCAGGAGCGGGGCAACTCCATCCACAACCAGTTCTCGCAGCTCTCCGGAGATCGACGAGGGCTCGGCCGCCCCAATCGAGCACAGGGTCGTCCGCCTCAGCAGCGTCGTCGCCGGTGACCACTTGCTCTATCTAGATGCCTAGAGATAGGCTCGCCTACCGAGAGGAACCCATGCCATCCAAGCCCACAGCTCCCAAGGCGCCGAAGTCACCGAAGGTCGAGAAGGCGGCTGCTGTCGCGCCGGAGAACTGCTCCAAGTGCAACCACCCCGAGACCTTCCATCGCTCGGGGGCATGCAAGGTCATGAGCTGCAAGTGCTCGGGCTGGAACGGTCGCAAGGGTGCCGTGAAGAAGCGGGTGGCCAAGAAGAAGTAGTCCTGTCGCCCTCTTCGTCGATCCTCCGGAAGAGGTGATGGAGGATCTGCGGCGACAGTGGGCGGTCATCGCTGCCGGTGGGACGATCGCCCTCTACCACGGCACGAGCGAGGAGTACGTCGCCTCGATCAAGGCTGAGGGGCTCCGCCCACCTCCTGGGATGGGGTTCCAGGCTCACTGGTTCATGCTCACCACGAGCTTCGAGCAGGCCGTCGGGTACGCCCGGGGCGATGCCCCGGTTGTGATCGAGTTCGAGATCCCTCGCTCGAAGATCTGGTCCTCGGGCAACTCGGACGCCCTGCTCTGGCCGGGCCAGGAGCACAACGCCTACGTCAAGGGCGCGACCGCCTTTGCTCTCCGCCAGGTCCTCCCATCGAGCTACATCAAGCAGGTCCATCGGCTCGACGGGCGCGTGGCCTCGCTGGGGTCGAACCTGTACTGGCGGACGCACCCCTCCGATCGCAAGTTCTCGCCCGACGACGCCACCTCGAAGCCGTTCTACGGTGGAGGGGCAGCGCAGCGCGGCTACTCCTGCTTCGCCAGCCCCTGGCATCTCTGGCTCTACCTCGACGCGATGCGCTGGTACGAGGCGGCCAAGACCCAAGACATCATCGGCTTTTCGGGCGAGAAGGTCGGCACGGGCAACGATGGCGAGGACCTCGTGGTGCCGGACATGCGGACCGTCAAGCGGATGCCATTCGCCGAGTTCGAGCAAGAACTGCTGAGCACTCCAATGCCCCCGACCCCCAAGTTCGGGCCCGGGTGGGAGGGCTACAGCTCGTGGAAGGACCTCGCCAGGACCTTGAGGCAGTCCGGGTGGGAGATGGGCGACGACCCACTGACCGACAAGGTCCTGCGGCAGGCTGAGGCCAGCAAGACGGCGATGCCCTCGTGGCGCGGGCTGATGCACAGCCCGGTGTGGGCCGAGCACCCAGGAGTGGTGCTCGTCGACAAGGGCGGGATGGGGCGCCAGACGTACGAGGTCTACGTGGGCGGAGAGATCCTCGGTCGGGCTCAGCGCCTCGAAGAGGCCAAGGCGATCGTGGAGGAGAAGCTCGGGCCGTGCTCGTGGCGCCGAGACAAGCAGGAGCCGATCCAGACCGAGCACTACTACTTCGGCCCCCAGACGTGGTTCGGTGATCCGAGCATCGTCTACGTGGCCGAGCCGCTGTGATCCTGTCCACCCCTCGACGAGCGCTCTCCAAGGTGTGGAGGTAGATCCGTGAGTGCTCAACTCATCAGGGCCCTGGGGCGCCAGGGCGCCGTGCAGCTCAAGCCAGTGAAGCGCCACTGGGTCTGCGCGTCCGGCTGTGGGGTCACGCAGGTCACCGAGGTCGCTGCCCCGCACCTGGAGCTGCACCACTGCTCGCGCCATCGAGGGGCGATCGTCCCGCTCGTGGAGGACGGCGTGAAGGCGGGCATCCGCATCAACCGTCGTGAGGACTACCTCGGCACGGACACCGCCACCACCGACGGAGATGGCGTTCCGGTCATGTCGGTCACCACCCTGCGCGATGACGGCGAGGACTGCACCGTCTTCGCCCCCTGCGTCAACGTCAAGATCATCACCTGAGGAGAACATCGACATGGCCATCACCGGCTCCGGCATCTTCCGCTCCACCATCGTCGATCAGTACGCCGGTACGGCGATCTTCGACCTCGACGCTCCGAGCGACACCTACAAGGCGGCGCTCTTCAACAACACGGGCACCCCCGACAAGGACGCCACCTCCGCCAACACGGCCTACAACGCCGGGCAGTGGGTGACGGCGAACGAGGTCTACCACGCCGGGCAGTGGGCGCAGGGCGGCATCGCCATGACGGGCCTCACCTTCACCGCCCCAGCATCGGGTGTGGCCATGTTCGACGCCGCGGACGTGGCCTCGGGTTCGGCCGCCGTGCTCGCCAACGTCTACGGCGTCCAGGTCTACAACGACACCAAGACCACGCCGGTGGCCGACCAGGGCGTGTGCTGGAACTACCTGGGTGGTGCGAACTCGATCGCCGGTGGCACGTTCACGGTCGTGTGGAATACGAACGGAATCTTCAGAATCTCGGTGTAGTCCACTACATTGTGATATGCTCTCGGAGATGGGAGCTGTCTGTGGTGTTGATGGGTGCGATCGAAGCGTGACTCCCGGAGGTGGGCGAGGTCTATGCCAGATCCACTACATGAGACTCCGTAGGACCGGGACGACAGATACCAATCCCGAGCCTCATCGAAGAAGGAATCCAGAGGTCTGCCAGTCAGAAGGGTGCGATCGGAAGACGGTCGCCTTCGGTCTTTGCGACACCCACTACCGAGCCGCTCGTCGAGCGACGACCGTTCGAGGTCCGAGGTTCTGCTGCGAATGCGGGAGTGAGATTCCAGAGCACATTGGTGCTCGGGCTGTCTACTGCCAACGATGCTCGAAGCTGGCGCGAAGGCTCCGTCCATACGAGGGGTTCAGCCCCCGTGACTACCTGGCCATGTACGAGGCTCAGCGGGGCAGATGCCTAGTGTGCGATCGGTTCTTCGAGGAGTTGGATGTCGAGCACTGCCATCGGACGAGTCAGATCAGAGGTCTGATGTGCGGGCGGTGTAACACGGCCATGGGCCTTCTCTGTGACGATCCGGCTCTCCTCCGCAAGGCCGCCGACTTCCTGGAGAGCCTGTCCAACCGGCCGTGAGCCCCATCCAATGGGTGGAGGTTCCTCATGGCCACGCTGTACCGCAACTTCCTCTCGGGGACGATCAGCGACAACCCCCTGAGTTCGGGCGCGACCACGATCACCTCCGGTGACTTTGCCAGCCTCCCGGTGATCGCTGCGCCGGACACGATGTGGCTCGTGCTCGACCCAGAGGCGGCCTCGGGCGCCCCCGAGGCCGTGCTGGTGACGGCCCACACCTCAGGGGCGACCACGATCACGGCGACCCGAGCCCAACAGGGCTCCTCGGCTCGGTCGCACCCACAGACGACGAAGTGGACCTGCCCGGTGACCCAGGTCGACCTGGAGGCGGGCAACCCCCCAGGCACCATTCGAGCCACACTCAAGACCACCGCCGACCCGGGTTGGGTGCTGTTCAACCAGACCATCGTCAACTGCGCCACCCTCTACCCTGCCCTGTGGGCCGTACTCCCGGCTGGGATGAAGTCCGGGAGCGACGCCGTCCTGCCGAGCATGGACCGCGTCACGCTGATGGGTGCGGGTACCACCACGATCGGCACCATCGGTGGGGGCAACTCCAAGACGCTGGTCACGAACAACCTCCCGGCGCACAACCACGGCGTCAGCGATCCCGGGCACAACCACACCCAGAACGCTCACTCGCATGGCGTCACCGACCCATCCCACAACCACAGCCAGAACTCTCACGGGCACGTGGTCTCCGACCCATCCCACAACCACAGCCAGAACGCTCACTCGCACACGGCCAACGGTGGTGGAGGTAACGGGTTCGTCGTCAGCGGCGGCGGCATCCCGGCGGGTGTGCAGGGAGGCACCGGCTTTGCTGGCGTGACGAATACCGACAACGCCACGGCGTCGAACAACGCTTCGTACACCGGCGTGACGGTCAACAACTCGACGGCGACGAACAACGCTTCGTACACCGGCGTCTCGGTCAACAACGCCACGGCCTCCAACAACGCAGCGACCACTGGCATCACCACGACGAACACGGGTATCGGGTCGAGCTTCGACGTAACGAACGCTCACCTGGGGGTCACCTTCCAGCTTCGGGCGGTCTGACATGGCCGACGCCGAGGTGGCGACCGCCACGGCAATCGCCTTCGATCCTCTTCCTCAGGTGCGATGCGCTTCGAGCACCGTCGTGGCGACGGCGTCCTCCGGGGCCCCGAGTCTTCGCGTCCGCGGGACTGCTGCGATGGCTGCTGCCACCGGCTCGATGCAGGTGGCGAGGCCGCTTGTTCGTCCGCTGGCGGAACGAGCCCTCGGCTCTGTTGTGATGCTCCCGGCGTGGACACCGAAGGCCGTATACGCTCGGGCGTCCGCGGCCACTGGATCGGGGAGCGCTCAGCTCCCCTCCCGTTCGATCGCTGCGAGGCCCATGGCAGCCGTGGGGTCGGCGTTGATGCAGCAGCAGTCGACTCTCGTGCGCCCCCCTCAGGCGATCCTGGCAACCGGGGTAGGGGTGGCCAACAGCGCAGCGGCCAAGATCTCTCCGCAGCCAACGGCAGCGACTGGTGTGGGGGCGATGATGGTCCCCTCGAAGCTCGTGACGTCGAAGCCAACCCCTCGTATCGCTGTCGGAGTGGCGCATCGGTCATTGGCTGATCTCGTGAACCCTGGTGGCGCCGAGAGGGATGATCCGCAGAGCCAGGTCGAGCAGTCGCTCGTGAGCACCGAGCCAGTGCGCGTCAGCTCCTCGGGCTCGTCGGGCTCGGCCTCCGTCTCGGGAGCCTCGGTTCCCCGGGTGGTCATCTCGCGCTAGGGTCCGGGAGGTGGACATCGACCCCCTCCTCCTGGCGAATCCGCTGGCGCAGCCCTTCGCCGTCCAGCACGACTTCCGGCAGAGGTTCCAGGAGGCCCTCGTCGACATCGTCGAGGCGGCTGGACGTTTCGAGGACCCGCAGCAGCGCGCTGACGCCATGCTGGCCATCGCTTCGAGAGCGATTGATCCCGATGACGTTCAACGATGGTGGGAGGCGGGCCGTCCTCTGCCTCGGCTCGAAGCCATGATCGGGGAGGAGCGCATCCGGGAGATGAACAAGCGCTCCCTGGACGCCCTCGACCAGGTGATGCGATCCTCTAGCTAGAGAGCTATAGGGCGTGCTAGCGTGACGCCCATGGTCACCGAGAACGTCCACGAGGCATCCCCCACGCTCTCTCGCCTGTTGCGCATCGAGCAGAACTTCACCGAGCTGCTCCGCTTGGCCAACGATCCTGCCACTCGGGACATGCCACTCCAGAGGGCCGTCAACCAGATCCCCTCGATCGCAGGCGACGGAGGCGCCAATGGGGTGCCGGTCACTCCTGCGGCCGAGCCCGAGCAGGGGCCCGAGCAGGAGGAGCCTGTTCTCGTGCCGGGTGCTCCTTCGGACGAGGGTGTTCTCGATCAGATGCTCCGTTCGGCGATCGAGTCCGGCTTGACCTTCCAGATCGAGGTGCCGCCCCAGATCTCCGCCATCATCGCTCTCTACCCGCTCATCGCCTCTCTGGCGGACGACCTTCGAGTTGGCACCACCCTCCCGAGTGGCGAGATCGAGATCCGGGTGCAGAGGGATGTTGCCGCTGCGATCCTGATGTTCTTCGATCGTCACTCTGCCGCTGTGGTCGCCGTCTCCGAGTTCTTCGCCTGGGTCTTCGCCATGGCGGACCCCAACAACATCCCGATCCGCAACCTCGACGCTGTCGGCCTCGGCTCGGTCATGCGTCCTCGCCGCTGATCTCGCCATGAGCTGCCCCGCGCTCCACCCCCAGACCGGCGAGCAGTGTTCGCTCGAACCGGACAACCACCCCATGCACCAGATCCAGTTCTTCGATCCGGTGAGCGGAGAGGCGCGATGGGGCAAGGAGTGGCCGAACGATGCCTACGAGGCGAGGGTCGTGGTGAGTATCCCTCGCACCGACCGGACCAAGACGGCGCTCAAGGCGTTGGCTGGCAACCTCGCTGCGGAAGCTCGGCAGAGGGAGGCTACTCGGCGCGAGGAGCTGCTCGACTCGATGCCCAAGTTCCTCGCCCGAGCTGATGATCACTCCACGAGCGTGGCCGGTGCTCGATCGGTGGCCGTGCGCTCGCGCAGCCAGAAGGCACTTCTCCTCGTCGAATACGACCGGGCCGAGGGAGGGCTCACTGACGAAGAGGCGGCAGAGCGCTCCGGCCTCCTGGCCAAGCCCAAGGCGTGCTGGTGGCACCGAGCGTCCGATCTCCGCAAGGACGGGCTGATCGAGAAGACCGACATGGTGCGGATCAGCCCGCGGTCGAACGAGGAGAACATGGTCTGCGTGATCACCGACCTCGGGCGACGGATCGCTGCGCAACTGCGAGGAGACGCCTGATGAGTGACGTGGGTACGGTCGATCTTCGAGCGATCGCTCGGGCGTGTGGATCGACGTCCATCTGTGTGCGCAAGGCTCGGAAGCCTCACCGGTGTGAGTGCCGAAGGATCATCGAGCCGGGAGAGCGCTACATCCGGCACGTGCTCGCTCCTGGCTCCGAGATCGACAACACGTCCTGGTGGGTCGCTCTGGAGTGCCGGTCGTGCGTGAGGCCCGAGCGTGCAGCCTTGCTGAACCCGGTGGTGGTCGAAGAGCGGTCCTGCTGGAGGACCAACGAGGAGACGCACGAGCCGCACACGTGGACGCCCATGCTCCCTGATCCCGGCGTGACCTATCGCTGCCCGGGGGATGCGAGCGCCAACCCGCCCACGATCCGCAAGGTCAACGGGAGGCGAGTCCGATGAAGCTGACCTACAACCCGAGGACGCACCGCCGGTGCTTCGCATGCGATCCGGAGCAGGGGCAGTACCCACTGCGCTCGATCACTGTCGTGCTCGATGAGAAGTACGGGACTCCCGTTCTGGACTGCGGCCATGTCGACCATCCGCTCGCGATGTTCAAGGAGCTGCACCCGGACTGGACGTGGGACGAGGACGAGCCCTCCAGCATCCTCACGCCCGAGAAGATGCGCGAGCTGGCCAACTGGCTCGACACCTACGACGAGATGGCGAAGACGTTCGTCACCGTCTGTCGCGTCTACCGGATCTCCTTCCCCGATGCCCTGGACCGAGCGCTCCAGGTCGTGCAGAGCGATGAGGTACAGCGAGATCTCCGCAAGGCGGCCGACGAGATGGAGCGGCGATGATCCTGTTGGTCGACGGGCCGTTCCACGGGCAGTTCCATCCCGCCTCGATGGGCTCTCCACACAGCCCGCTGCGTCTCCCGGTGCCGAAGAGCCCCGCCTACCCGGTCACGGAGTACCCCAGCGCTTCCGTGGCCTTCAAGGTCCATCGCTACGAGTGGTTGGCCACGACCAAGACCGGGATCGAGATCTACGAGTGGGCGGACATCGAGTGATGGACCTGGAGTCGCTGTTGGCGGAGATCCGCAAGTGGATAAACGAGCGCCCGATCGTCGCTGTGAACCCTGAGGATCTCGATGCGGTCTCTCACGCGCTCCGAGATCAGCCGTGGGGGTTTCGGATCAAGACCAGCTCCTCCGTACAGCGGGGCACCGCCTACGTGGTGGACCAACCAGCGATTGTGCTCCCCCACTATGAGTTCTACGAGTCGTTCTCGTTCACCAAGGAGTTCGAGTTCGATGGAACCTGGAGGTGGGACTCGATCGTGAAGACCGGGGGCATCAGCACCGCCTATCCACGAGGGTCTCGGCTGCCGCTGTGGCAGATCCTCCGCTTCCCTCGGGTGAAGCTCGTGCCTGTGGCGTGCAGCGCTCCCACCGCCTCCTGGTGCCCGAACCACGGGAAGTGCACCTGCCCCGAGGACGACGACCCGACCAAGATCTTGGACGTCTTCCGCTGCCCGCTCCACGGCATGGCGTCCGACCATCCCCTCCCCGTAGAAGGAGACATCCCGTGAAGAGGTTCACCCACCAACCGAACGGCTCCGGCGCAAGCAAGCTGGTGGCGTCTGTGCTCAACCTGGCCGACGGCACCATCACTCTCGCAGAGGTGCGCCTAGCTGCGTTAGCGCTCTTCGAGGAGGAGGGTGTGTTCCAGGACGTCCTGGACATCCAGGTCGAGGGGGCGTGCATCCCCAGTGCCCACGACGTTCAGCACATCCAGCACTGTCGATGCTGGCAGGACCGAGATGGGCAGTGCTGCTGGTGTGAGACGGACGAGGACAAGGGCCCCTGCGATCCGGCCCGCATCGCTGCGGCGCGCCAGTGGATTCCGAACCCGCTGATCCAGAGCACCCCCGCTCCGGTCGAGAGGTCGGTGCAGACCGTGCGCCAGGTCCCCGTCCAGGTCCACTGGGAGTACGGGGAGGGAGTCACCGAAGGCCGGGCGAAGGTGGGAGACCGCAGCTACTCGGTCGTCATTCGACAGCCATCTGATCAAGGCTGGCGAATCGTGATCGGAGAGAGCGATGCTTCGCACCCCCTTGTGGAGATGGTCCTCCTCGTCGAGACGGCTCTCTACGAGGCGCAGAGGAGGGCCATCTGGCAGCTCGAACTGATCCAGTCCATCCATCCCGCCAACGATCCCGTCCCTCCCAGCCCTCTCGACAACTAGGGCAAGAGCTTGTTAGCGTCTACCACGACTGTGGTGTGAGCGATCGCTCCGCATCAATCCCCGAAAGGACCACATCCCCATGCTGTCTGCCCGAGAGATCTTCGACCTCCAGGCCACTGTGCTGCCCTGTGCCGTCGCCCCGTCCCCTGCCCGAGTCCAGCCGGGCCAGGTGTGGCTCTGGGGAGAGCACGAGACGTACTGCGTCGAGCGCATCCACACGATCCAAGGGGACGCTCACGTCGACCTGGTCTGTGAGGCGGATGGGCACAGTGAGCAGGTCGTCGCTCTCAATCGGCGCTTCGACCGCCCCCTGAGCCCGCTCTTCCCCAAGGTGCAGAGCGGCCAGGTGTGGATGGTCGGCGGGCGGGTGATCGTGATCATGGACGTGACGGTGAATGAGTCCAACTTCACGGGCCAAGCGACCTTCGAGGTCCTCCACAACATCGAGGGCCCGGACGCCCCTCCGCTGCCGTCCAAGCTGATGATCATCGATGGGGTGTTCGCCGTGGGGACCGACACCCAGGTGGTGTACCTCGGCCACTACCTGAACGAGGCGGAGGCTCCGGTCCAGATCGGTGACGTCCGCCAGTTCGCTGGGTTCGCTGTCAAGGCCGAGGTGGTGGGCACCGTCTCGATCCCCGGCCAGGACGAGGTCTCCGCCATGGTGACCAAGAACGGTGGGCGATCGGTGTCGATCATCGAGATGCCCTCGAAGCTGGTGTACCGCCTCCCCTCTCCCTTCCGAACCAGACTCATCTCCTCTGCGTTGGCCGTGATCCCGGTGGTGACCCCCGAGTCCACCCCCGATCCCGGGCCGAGCACTCCCGAGGTCGAGGCCGAGCCCGCCGTGGTGGTCGACCCCGATGCGGGCAAGACGACCCAGGAGCTGTACGACTCCATGAAGAGCCGGGGCGCCGAGGTGCTCCTCTCCTACAACCTCGGGGAGGAGCACCTCCGACTCCGGAACGAGGCGCTCCTCCACGTGCGATACCCGGAGCAGCGTGAAGGGTGGGTGCCCCTCCCCATCAAGGACGACAGTCCTGTCACGATGCACCTCGGCCAGGTGTGGGACGTGGACGGATTGGGTCTGTCGGTGGTCGTGAAGGAGGAGACCGTCATCGACAGGGCTCGGGCCATTCTGCTCAACGAAGAGGGTGAGACCTACGCGATCTACGGTTCGCTCCCCCTTCCTGTCCGCGTGGACCCGGAGGTCCACACCAGGCTCCTTCCGATGTTCCCCGCCGTCAGCGATGGGCAGGTGTGGCGGATGGGCAACTCGGTCGTGCGCATCGTGGGATTCCCCTACGAGCGTGACGGCCAGTTCCTGGTGGACGGCCGGTTCCTGGTGGATGCCAAGACCCTCCGGACGAACGACAAGGCGGTGGGGGACGAGCTGGTCTTCTCGCTCGTGGTCGAGCGGGGGCTGCCGGTCTTCGACTCGGTGGTGCAGGTGCCGGTGGTCTTCATGGGCATGTTCGAGCAGAACGGCGAGCCGCCGGTCGAGGATGCTCCCGCTCCGAAGCTGGACGAGGGTGAGTTCGCCTTCGAGCCCGAGCCCGGGTTCGCGGGCGTCTCGGTGTTCGAGTCCTTCGACCCGGTCGAGGAGCAGGAGCCCGATGGTCACGTCTCGTTCCGGCCGGGGGAGAAGTACCGCTTCACGAAGCAGGGGCTCGTGGACTACCGTCTCGACGGTCTCGTGACCCCCGAGGACGTCTTCGTGCCCGTGACCGTGCGGGAGATGGGTTCCAAGGACCGGCTGTCCATGGCGATCGACTTCGTCAGCAAGGACTGCTTCACCGCCTCGCGGCGGATCGAGATCGAGTGCACCAGGAACGGGTGGCGCTCCGTCGTCAGCGGAGCGTTCATCCACATGAAGGAGGAGATCTGATGGAGACGATGTGGGAGTGGACGGTGGACGACGTTCGTTACCGGATGCTGGAGGGGGTGCCGGGGGAGATCCTCGAAACGCTGCTCGAATGGGGCAAGGAGGGGTGGCACCTCTCCGGCGTCTTCCCCTCGTCTCTCACGGGGCGGTTCACGATCGTGCTCTGGTCGCGGCGGCCGGACGTCCCCCAGGACCCCGCCAGTGAGTCCGTGGCGGCCGGAGCGGTGGCGCAGGGCCTCGATGCCTCGGTGACCACCTCCACGAGCTTGCAGGAGGAGGTGGAGGCCATCCTCGACGCCCCGAACGTCGTCTACGCCAAGACGGTCCCTTCGGGCTTCTCCCCCGATGCCGAGCAGTGGGTCATCTTCTACCTCGGAGCGCACCCGGACGAGCACCGACGGTTCCGTGCCATGCCTCACCGCGACGCCATCGCCCTCAGCTACTTCGAGACCACCGCCATCATCGTCGGCGAGTTCTCCCTCATCGCCAACGGCTGAACCCACCCATCCCCATCACCAGGAGTACATCCCCATGACCGTCACTGCCAACGAGCTGCGCCCGCCCGAGGGCGACGGCTACCAGTTCGCATCCCTTCCGCTCGGCGACAACATTCCGCTGACGCTCGCCCAGTGCGCGAGCAGCGGCTGGGAGTTCCTCGGTGTCGATCCGGCGCCGAGGCTGCCCCACTACCACCCCGTCCATTCCGAGCCCCAGCGCATCGACCCCACCCTGGGTGTGATGGAGCGCGACGGCGTGGTTCGCCAGCGCATCGACCCCACCCAGGGTGGGGCGGAGCCCTACGGCCTGTTCCGCCGAGACACCTCGAAGTGGACGCCCATCGGTCAGCCCGTCATCCAGCAGGAGAGCCCGGCGCCTGCTGACGACCGGGACCAGCGCATCGATGCCACCCTCGGTCGGCTGGGGCTCCTCATCGACAAGCTGATCGAGCAGGCGCCCCAGTCCATGACGTTCTCCACGGCGGGCATGGTCACCACCCTGAGCAGGCCCTCGAAGCCGATGGCCACCAGTCGAGGGACCGACATGTTCTCGAAGATGCGCTCGCTCGTGAGCCGGTTCTACGGTGAGGTCGCCGGGGTCGGTGCGCTCGACCTGATGCCGTTCGTCGAGCTGATGAACAAGTTCCTCCGTCGCTACTCCCCGACGATGGACAGCCCTGCCGCCGCCAGGCTCTTCCTGGAGGTGATCCTGGAGGAGGCGAACGACCCTCGCTCCGGGATCATCGCCCGCATCCTCGCCGAGCGCTCGCACCAGTCCAAGAAGGGCTACACCCCCGAGCACGACATGCGGGTCAACACGGGCGGAGAGCTGGTCGACGGGGCGATCGCCTACCTCCTCGCGCCGACGGTGGATGACGGTGCGGTCCCGGACCCGTGGCCCGAGGGCTGGGACGAGCGGATCTTCCACAACGAGGGCCGGATCTCGAACATCGCCAAGGCCGTGGGCATGCTCGTGGCCGAGCTGGAGCGCCTGGAGACCGTGCAGGCTGCCGACCCCCTCCCGGCCGAGGAGAAGGCGGAGGTTCCCGATGTCGACGACGCCTGACGATGTCGTCGATGCCATCGTGCAAGATGCGAACCAGGGCGTCGACATCCGGTACCTGATCGACATCGGCATCGCGGCGGTGGCTTACCGGAGAGCGGAGCTGGAGGCCATGCGGGCCCGGGATGGTTCGCACCTGCTCCACCGGCTCAGCTCTTCCGAGCTGGATGCCAAGCGGGTGGAGCGCAACCGGCTGATCCGTGAGTACATCGAGCACCACCCCGAGGGGATCACGGAGGTCGAGCGGTGCACGTGCATGAACATGCCTCGGCTGCGAGAGGAGCACACCCCCAACTGCTCGATCAGCAAGGGAGGCTGACGTGCCCAACGCAGAGGAGCCCCCTCGCCGCCGGGCGACTCGTCTCGGCCCTGACCAGGTTCGAGCGATCGATCACTTCGCCGAGTCGCTGTTCGTGATGTTCCCGCATCAGGTCGGGGTCGTTCACTGCGGATCGTCGCTCACCCGCGACGACTACCGCGATGTCGACCTTCGGGTGGTGATCGAGGACGCCGACTACCTGGCGCTCGTCGGCGTGCTCGATGTGCAGGACCTGAACATGCTGCTCTCCCGCTGGGGCCAGCAGGTGACCGGCCTCCCGATCGATTGCCAGCTCCAGCAGCGCTCTGAGCACCAACGAGAGGCGTTCGGCCCGAAGGGTGCTCCACGGCACAGTTGGCGAGGGGCGGGGCGGCTCGGTCGGCATGCCCAGGCGGAGCGCGGGGCCTTCGAGAACCCGGACCTGAGTCAGGAGAACGAGCGCCTCCGCAAGGCTCTGGTCGACATCGTCTCCGACTTCGCCACCGCCAACATGAACCACGACGACGTGTACTACACGTGGGAGGGCATCGTGCGCCGCGCCTCGGGCGAGGTCGCCCAGATCATCCGTGACTACTCGGACCATGGCGAGGGGTGGTGCTGGGACATGCAGCTCCCTTCCCTGTCGACCGATCCGGACACGGCCACGAGAGAGGAGGGCTCTCATGGATGAGCCAGCGCTGGGAGAACTGATCGCGAAGGCTGCTCGATCCATCCTGGCCGTCGATCGCGGCGAGTACTGCGAGTGCGCCGAGCCCGATTCGCTCGGCATGGTCTGCGCGAGGTGCGATCGACGCATCTGTTCCGAGGAGGTGCGGATGATCGTCAAGATCGTCGGCTGCCATCAGCACGAGTACGGCGACATGGGGGTGGTGAGCCAGGCCCTGGACGACTACGCCGAAGCCGTCCGCGACGAGCCGAGCGCCGAGAGCATCGCTGAGACGCTCTCCCTGCGACTCAAGGCCGTCGGCGCTCTGGCCGTCGTCGGGTGCCCGGACCCCGTCGAGGAGTTCGAGGCGTTCCTCTCCCGGCTCCAGAGCTGGCGGAAGCGCGTCGAGGAGGAGACCGTCAAGGCCGAGGCGAAGTGGGGCTGCTCGCTGCGCAGCGGCTCCAAGATCGAGGCCACCCTCGTCGGCGGAGCGACCGTCCGGATCATGGTCGGCTGACCATGGACCGCCACCTCAGCCAGAGCCTCGATCGGTGGCTCACCACCCCTCCGGACGATGGTGCACCGGACGAGCCCGAGTCCGAGCAGATGTCGATCCAGGAGGCGCGAGAGATCGCCATCAAGGTGACCATGGCGGAAGTCGGGGTGGTCAAGACGGCCACCTACCGCGACTCCTACCTGTCCAATTCCGTCTTCAAGTTGGCCAAGTGGCTGGAGAGTCCGCTGGAGAAGGCGATCGCCGAAGCCCTTCGCCCGACGGCGGAGCGGTTGGTGGCCGAGAAGATCGGGGACTCCGTCACCCTCGCCGACATCGAGGCGAAGGTGAAGATCCAGATCGCCCAGTAGCCATGGACGACTGCGAGTACGAGATCCAGGCGGCGGCGGCTCGGAGTCTGGCGGAGCTGCGTCGAGACAACATCGACCTCGGGATGTGCAACTACTTCCGCGGCGAGGGAGACCACATCTGTTCCGCTACCGGTGGGCTGTGCGCTGTGGTGTGCGAACCTCTGTGCCAGACCGAGCGTCCTCGTTGGGGATGGCCGAGCGAGGGTCTGCGTTTCGGTCCCGAGCAGGGGCGGGTCGGAGCCTGCGAGCAAGAGCGGGATGGATACGTGGTCTGGAGGACCATGCTCACGCCACTCGCTCTCGTCGAGATCGCTTCGAGCCCGAAGGCTCCGAAGCACCTGTACGTCGAGTTGTGCGACGGGTGTGGCTTCTACCACGCGCGCATGTCCAGGGAGGATCGATGAAGAAGAGCATCAGGGTGGCGATGGCGATCGTGTGCTTCGCCATCGCCATCGCCATCGCCCTGGGGGCGCTCTGGTGGTGGGCGATCAAGGACATGAACCCTCGCATCGGTGCGGCCTACATGATCACGATCTTCCTCTTCGCCGTTGGCGGGGTCGTGATCCTGGAATCGAAGGAGAGACGGTGATCCTCAACCGGGAGATCACCCACAGACCGAAGGTGGTGGCACGCATGGCTGATGAGCCGCGGCGAGAAGTGCTCGGGTTCGATGGCAAGGTCATCGTGGTCGGGCCGACGGACAAGATGCTGGTGGTGCTCCCACAGGGCACGACCGTGGAGACGGCCCAGAAGGTGATCAGGGAGATGCGTGAGATCTTCGGGGAGGGGCGCACCGTGGTGATGGCGGGCGACGTGAAGATCGGCATCCAGCAGTCGAGCGAGATCGACAACGTCAGCCTCGCTCGGGAGCATGGGATCGAGGAGGGTCAGTTCCGTGGCCGGGTGGTCGCCGGTGGGTCCATCTGGCATCTGGCTCGTGTCATCAGGGTCGACCAGCAGGGGGTCCACCTCTCCACCTCGCAGTTCACTCGCATGGTCGGCCAGTCAGATCGGATGGACACCAGTGGCCTGATGATCTTCTCGGTCGAGGGGGCGGCTCGGAGCTATCCGGTGCTCGCTGGGTACGTGGTCGGTGGTGTCGATCCGGCCTGGAGCGAGATCATCTCCATCCACCGAGACCATGGCCTCTGATTGACCGGCTGTCTAGAAATCCGTATAGTGCAGTCATGACGAAGACCTCCCCCCGTCTCACCCTCACCGTCTCGGTGATCGCCGTCGTCTACGCTGCCATGTTCAGCTACCTCCTCTGGGGTGTCCGGAAGGACCAGCAGCAGGCCGAGAGCGATCGACAGGCCGGGAGGGTCCAGCAGATCCTCATCGAGTCGTGCGAGCACGCCGGAGGTGAGCCCAAGCTGGTGGCCGAGCAGTACCTCTGGTGCGAGCGCGACGGGCGACCGTTCACGCTCCACCACGAGGAGGTTGCTATCCGGCTGCTCCAGGAAGGGCTGGTCGAGCCGTGAGCGATGTCGAGCAGGTGCTCGCCGAGCATTCCTGGGAGTCGCCCGCCCGAGCGGAGGAACGTCGACAGGTACTCCGGGATGAGCACGCCGAGTACATGCGGCGCTACTGGGAGCACATCGATGCCTTCTTCATGGCGATCGCCATGAGGCAGGAGGACGTCGGGGCGGCGACTGTGCACGTGTGGATGCGCCAGGAGGACCACGGCTACGGGATCGGCCGGTCTGAGTCCGCTGGACAGCCAGGGTGGTGGCCGTGAGCGAACAGGACAACGTCATCGCCCCCGCCATCGGCGAGTGGGTCGAGCTGGCCGACGGCAAGGTGGGCGTCTGCTCGGTGACACCGAAGGATCGTCAGCGGGAGGGCATGGTCCCGTTCCAGACTCGGTACGTCTTCCGGATGAGCGCCGGGGGCACGCGGCACTCCGACATCCCCCGAGGTCGGATCATCCCCCGCGAGGAGCTGACGGCCACCCAGCGGGTCGAGAGCGTGCTCGTGCGAGGCCCGCTCTCCTACTCTTTCGGCCCCGACGATGAGGGCTTCGAGGACACCTTCGAGGCCGCTCTGGTGGAGGCTCTGCTCGGGGAGCGCCTCACCGACGACGAGTGGCCGTCGCGGCATCAGCGTTGGCTGCTGCTGGCCGAGCGGATGGACGCTCTCACGAGCTGATCGAGGACACGGGAGGGACAGGGGATGGACGAGGACAGGAGCAAGAGCGGCGCGCCTGACGGGCTCGGGATGGTGCCACCACGGGAGTGGGTGTGCACGACCAACGAGGCCATCTGGTGCCCGGTCCACGGGGACTGCACGTGCAAGCGTGTGCGTGATCGAGCATGCCCACTGCACGGCTCGGCGACCAACCACCCCTGTGGGAGCGTGCTGCGATGAGATGGCGAGGGCGACGTACCGAGAGCCAGGAGAGGAAGAGGATCATCCGTCGACTCTCTCGACGGGCATCCATCGTGGTCCCGTCGGCCGAAGGGTTCCAGGTCTCCAGGGAGAGCCGCGAGGAGGCGGCGAGGGCCTACGCTCGATCGCACCGCCAGGACCCACCCCTGGAGATTCCACGTTGCGAGCACGGGCACATCCTGCTCGGGTGCCCGCACGACGACTGCCCGCAGCAGAACGCCTACCTCGACGAGATCAGGTCGGCGATGAAGCACTACGAAGACCGGCTCTGGGATCTCAGGAGGCCCCAATGACGATGTCCGATCCGCAGGATGGGGTGCCCTACTTCCCGGGCCGAGGGCTGACCGGCAAGCCCCTGCGTGATGCAGCGCTTCGGGAGGCCGACAGGCTGATGCCTCTCTTCGCCGAGGAGTCGTCATCGGGCTGGTACCTCCACGATGGAGGTCGAGGGCAGCGGGACATGTCTCGGCTGTTGCGTCGGCTGGTGTGGGAGTGCGAACGGCTGAGCGCCATGGCTCACGAGGCGCGAGAAGAGCTGGCGCGGGCCTACTGCCGCGGCGAGGGCTACTCCAACGAGTTCGGGTGGCCGGTCGGTGACCAGACGGTCCAGACGATGGCCGATGCGATCATCGAGCGCACCCGAGAAGCGCCCACCGATCAGTCGGCCTCCGATCGCTACCTGGAGGGGCTGGGTGTTCCTCCGTGGCCCCAGCAGGTTGATCCCTCTGGCCCGCCGTATGGCCTTCCTCGTCCGAAGGTGAGGCTCTTCCCCGTCCCCTCGCTCGAACGCTTCATGCGCGATCGGTTCGGGGGTGGGCGCTGATGGCCGGGGTGGTCGACGACTTCGAGCTGCTCCTGATCGAGCTGCTCTACCAACCAACGTTCGATGTCCAGCGACCCGAAGTCCGAGAGCGGATCGTCGAGATGGGTGGCGATCCTTCGGCCGAGGTTCCTCCGCCCGAGATCGACCTGGCGCTCGTGCACGACGTGGCAGTCTTCCTGATCGAGGAGGAGGAGCTGGACCACACCGATCCTCACACGCTCTCGACGGCGCTGTTCGTCTACGAGTTCCACCGTCAACGGAGGCAGGTGTGAGCGCCTTCCTCCGAGCCACCCAGGATGCCGCCCGCCTGGCTGATGCACTTCGCTGCGCCCTGAGCGTGATCGAGCGCTCTGCACCCGCTGAGCCAGGCACAGGGGAACGCCAGTGGCGTGCCGAGATGGTCGAGAAGGGCAAGCATGCGATCGAGATGCACGACGCCCTCTTCGGGCGCCTCGATCTCCCCACGTCCCTCGATCCTGCCGCTCTGGCGTTCATCGATCGTGAGGCTCCGGACCTGTACCCCTGGGCCGGGTGACGGTGCAGGTATATATACCGCACCGTCCCAGAAAGGCACTAGACAGAGAGCTAGCTAGCGACTAGGGTGCACTCCATGACGAACACCGCCATCCTCCCCACCCACTTCCAGATCGGCTCCGACGTCGTGCGCGGTGAGGGCACCGCCGTGATGCTGCGCAACTTCGCCAAGGCCAAGGGTCTCGACCTCCCGATCCATTCGGTCCCGCCGTCGGCCGAGACGGTCGCCTTCGCCGAGAAGGTCGCGGGCATCACCTTTCGCTCCGTCGGCGAGCACGCCTCCAGCTTCGTCGTCCACGAGGAGCCCGAGTCGGTCGGCGAGATCGAGATCGATCCGGCCCTGATCGACGGCACGGTGGTCCAGATCCCGCTCGACACCGATCCCGACGTCTCGCACCTCGTGGAGTCCCTGGACGAGGTCTACGCCGTGGCCGAGGACGAGAGCAACCACCCGCTGCTCGTCCAGCGCGACGACGAGGAGGCCCGGCTCCACCAGATCTACGACGAGCTGAACGCCCTCGACATCGTGTCGCTGCGCAAGCGGGCGTCGAAGGCCGGGCTCAAGGGCGCCTACAAGGGCCACGCCAAGACCGAGCTGGTCGCGTTCCTGTTCAACCAGGCCAAGTCGGCCTGACCATCCACCCCAGCCCGAGGGCGCTCCGGAACCCCTCCCGGAGCGCCCTCGATCGTCGAGGAGAGACGATGCCCCGCAAGACCTACCGCACCGCCCAGGGCTTCCGCGACTGGGCCTTCGACAACCGCCTGGAGGTGGCAACCCAGGGCGAGGATGCCGAGTTCTTCCAGCTCTTCGTCGAGTGCGAACGAGCCATGCTCGTGGTCACCTTCGCCAAGGTGGACAGTCGCGTGTGCGACGTCGCTCTCCACGTGGAGAACGGGCCGACCCACCAGCTCGGGATGCACAACACGCTCTCGACGCTGAACCAGGTCTTCCTGCGTCACGTTCGTGCCGAGCGCTCGAAGGCGAGGGCGTCGTGAGCGACGGACATTCCTCCGGGTTGGTGGCGGTCGGTAACGACATCCCTGATCGGCTCCGTCGCACCTGTCGCGACGCGGCACTTGCCATCGAAACGCTGAGGTCTGAGAACGCGCGGCTCCGTCGCGTCGTAGTCGACCTGTGGGACCACATGGACGACCAAGCGTGCATCGAGTTCTCGTCGGTCCATCCCAACAGCTACTTCGTCGCCGACGAGGAGTGGCAGACCGAGCGCAAGCGCCGCGAGGCGTTGCACTCTCTCACGACAAGCGAGGAGACTGATCATGGTTGACCACGTGGAGATCTCCGAGAACGTGCCATTCGACTTCTTCAACCCGCGGGCCGTCGGGTCCAATCGCCTCCCGTGCTTCGTCTGTGGCCATGTCCCGGTCCACGGAGTCCAGGCGGACCTCGCCGGATTCGTCGACCCCTCTCTCGTGACTACCACGCTGGTCTCTCACCCGCTGCTGGATCTGGTGACGGGCGAGGGGCTCTTGGCCCACCTGGACTACCGGCCTTCCGAGCCGTCCCACGTGCAGTTGAAGTTCGGGGCGTGTGGCGAGCACGAGCCCAACCTTCAGCTCCTCCTCGCCCTCTCGGCGCGCCACAAGAGCGTCTCGACCGAGATCCTTCGACTCTGTACCCCGGGGAGGAAGCGTCCGTGAAGCGCTACGACATCAACACCATCACCGAGGACGAGAAGATGGCGCGAGCTGCCTTCCTCGATCAGCGGTGCATCTTCCGGGCTGAGGTGGGCTCGACGTCGCACGGGGTCACGCACGGCTCGAACGACATCGACCAGATGGCCGTCTACATCCCGCCGCTGGAGGAGCTGATCAACTTCTCCGTGTCCGGTCTCGCCCCCGAGGAGACGTTCATCTTCCGTCCCGGGCTGTCTGCTCGCGAGCCGTCGCCGCCCGGGTCGCTCGACCGCACCTACCACTCGCTGCCGAAGTTCATGCGCATGCTCGCCAAGGGCACCCCGTCGGTGCTCTACGCCCTGTTCGGTGCCAACCAGGTCATGGTGCCCGGTCTCGGGGAGATGCTCGTCAACACCCGGGGGCGCTGGCGCTCGCAGGCGCTCCAGAACGCCTACCTCGGCTACATGCAGGCGCAGCGGGAGCGCATGACCGGTGAGCGAGGCGCTGCGGGCCGAATCCGGCGCTCTCCAGAGGGCGGAGGCGAGGTCGATTGGAAGTACGCGATGCACATGGTGCGTCTCGGCGTCCAGGGGATCGAGTACCTCCGCCATGGCGTCATCTCCGCTCCATCGCTGGAGCGGGACCTGCTGCTGTCGATCCGCAACGGAGAGGTCCCACTCGATGATGTGATCAAGATCGCCGAGTCGTTGGAAGAGCAGCTCCGCGGGATCGAGGGTCTACCTGAGCGGCCGGAGTACAGCGAGGAGGCGATCTCGCTCGACATCACGTTGATGATCAACGCCTTCGAGTCGTGTCAGCTCTACGGCCTCTTCCCCGAAGTCGAGGCAGGACTCCTGTGAGCAAGGGATGCACTAGACGGGAATCTAGCTAGTGTGTTAGGGTGAGCGCATGACCACCGTCACTCGCCCCCGATCCAGGACCTGGATCGTCATCCCTACGCCGGACGTGACGAGCCCCCGCTCGCTCATGCGCGACTCCGAGCGTTCCGAGATCCCGCTCACCGCCATCTGGGCCGAGTACGCCGAGTCCATGTGGCTGTCGGTGGTGGAGTGACCGAGATGAACACCACTCTGATCATCCTCAACCCCTCGACCCGAGTCCGCCGGTGGATCGACTCCTCGAACATCGCCCCCTACACCTCGTGGAACGATCGGCTGGAGATCCCGGCTGACTCGGCTCTCACCCTGTGTCGGGCTCTCGGGAACATCTCCACCGAGGCGGCCCAGCAGACGTACCAGGCCATGTCCAACGCCGCCGTCGGCCAGAGGTTCATCCAGGCGTACAACGGCCAGTGGTACCCCGTGATCGATGGCGAGCGGATCGGCTTCGGTTGGTCGGGGCGCCTCGGGGCCATGGTGGCGTTCTTCGAGCGCTCCGTGGCGGCGGAGGCCCTGCGATGAAGTACCGCCCCGAACTCGATGGGCTCCGTGCGCTCGCCGTGCTCGCCGTCATCGCCTACCACTTCGGCTGGGAGCGCGTCGACGGCACGGCGGGCGTCACGGTGTTCTTCACCCTCTCCGGCTGGCTGATCACCTCGCTGCTCCTGGGCGAGCACGAGCGCTCCGGCCAGATCGCCCTCGGGACCTTCTATCAGCGCCGTGTGCGCCGCCTCCTGCCCGCCAGCACCCTCTGCGTGCTCCTCACGCTGGCTTGGGTGTGGGCCAAGGGTCTGGAGCCCATCGGACGCCATGCGTTCGCCGCCCTGACCTACTGGGCCAACTGGGAGCGGTACACGAGCCACGTGGCCTACGGAGAGAGCGGGTTCGCCCCGCTGACCCACTTCTGGAGCCTGGCGATCGAGGAGCAGTTCTACCTCGTGCTGCCGGTCGCTGCTGCTCTTCTGCTGCGCCGCGGCAAGCGCTGGTTCGGTGGGTTCGTGCTCACTACCTTCGTGGCCTCGTTCGCCTACTCGATGGTCGTGCGCAACGACCCGATGGCGTACTACGACACCGGCGCCCGGGTGTGCGAACTGCTGCTCGGCTCCCTGTTGGCGATCCGGCCGGTGCGCACGCACCCCTACGTCGGCAAGGTAGCCCTCGGGGCCCTGGTGGTCGTGCTCGTCGCCGACGTCCAGTCCCCGCACATCCTCGTCGCCCTCATCACCGCCGCTCTCCTGACCAATCTCCCCTCGGTGCTCGGGCTGCGCCCCCTGGTCGAGATCGGGAAGGTCAGCTACGGGCTGTACCTGTTCCACCCCCTGGCCCTGCTCGTGACCACGTCCCTCCCCGCCCGCGTCGCCATCCTGATCGGAGTCACTCTCGTGTCCGCCTACCTCGTCGAGCGTCCCATCCGCTTCCACCTCTCGTGGCCCAAGGCGCGCCTCGCCATCCTGGCGCTCTCCACCGTCGCCTTCGCCACGGCCTGCCTCGGCCCCTACGACAAGCGCTCGCCGTTTGTCCCTGCGCCGCCCGCCCCCGTTGTCGCCGCCCCGACGCCCACCACGCCCCCGAGTCCGAGTGCCCCCTCGGCTTCCTCGCCGGTCGAGCAGCCCGCTTCCACCGTCCCGGCGAAGATCCGACTCTCGGTCGCTGGCGACTCGACGATGACGCACATCGGCACTGCCCTCCAGGCGTGGGCGGCCACGAGCCCGAGCATCGAGTGGGTCGTGGCGCCCGAGGACATCCAGCCGTGGACCGGTGGGCCCGGGTCGCCCGAGATCGGGCTGGAGCGCCCCGGCTGCGGCCTGTTGGGCACCCTGCCCTTCCGCTGGCGTGCGAGCGATCGCAACGGTGCTCCCGAGATGGCCAACCGTGCCGGGCTCGACGAGCCGTACCACACCTGCGACTGGCGCCAGTGGGTGCCCGATGCCCTCTCTCGGATGGACCTGGACGTGCTCGTGGTGAGCTACGGCGTCAGCTCGATGTGGGAGCACAAGATCGGCTCGAAGTGGTACCACGCCGGACAGCCGAAGTACGACAGCCTGCTCGCCGCGACGATGGACGAGTTCGAGCGCACCGCTGCGAGCTACGGCACCCGGGTCGTGTGGGTGGCCTACCCGTACGTCGCCGTCGACCCCGGCCTGATCCCCGTTGGCGACAAGAGCTACCGCGCCATGGAGGACCCGAAGGTCACTGACGCTGTTGCCGAGATGACGCTGGCTCGCCCGTGCGCCGTCGACCTGCGGCCGATGTTCCTCGCCGAGCCCGACTTCGCCTGGTACTACGACACGGACCACATGACGCCCGAGGGCGCCGCCAAGGCCGTGGTGCCGATCGCCCCTGCCGTCTTCGCCTGCTAGAACCGGCCCATGGACACTCTGTTGCTCATCACGAAGATCTGGGCGGCGATGGCTCTGCTCGTCATCGCTGGAATCCTGGTGTTCTCGCTCCAGCGCACCGTCGAGTACGTCACCGGGCGTGTGGCTCGGTGGTGGTACGGGCGGCGCGGCAAGTCATCTAGCTAGAAACCTTTGGAGTGTGTGTTAGGGTGATGAACATGACCGATGAGATCGATCCGAAGTGGGCCCCCTCCCTGCGTGAGGCCAAGCCGGGGCAGCTCCTCCACTGGAGAGCTGGGTTCGGCAGCTTCTACGAGGTGGGTGAGGTCGTGTCGGTGGGGCGCACCCTGATCACCGTCAAGTTCCCCCGGGGGGAGTTCAAGTTCCGCCTGTCCGACGGTACGGACAACGCCTACACCCATCGAACCCCGGGTGCTCCGAGCGTGGTCTACACCGAAGCATCGCGGCTGGCCCATGAGCGACACCTCAAGGACCTCAGCGTCCTCAACCGATGCGGCCTGCGCTACTCGCAGGCGTATCGACACATCGTTGAGATCTCCCACGACGACGTCCACGCCATCGCCGAGCTGCTCTGCGAGCGTTACCCCGAGGTTCGGCCGTGAGAGGAGTGGTGTTCGATCAGGGCGAAGACGGCAGCTACACCGCCAACGTCGAGATCCCCGAGAGCGACGAGGAGTGGGTGGTTCGTGACGCCGTGGTCAATACGACCACCCGCCTCGCCGAGGAGATGGGCGTGGGGGAGAAGTACCAGCGCCTCGGGCACCTCGTCCTCAAGCACCGTCCTCGCCGTGGGGTCGAGCTGTCTCCGGTCGGAGCCATCGCCTTGATGTTCGAGGCAGCTTCGCTCTTCTTGTCGAAGGCGTCGTCCAATCGAGACATTCGGCTCTTTCTCGACGACCCGGAGCGAGAGATCACGTGGCAGCAGGCTCTCCCTGTCTGCGCCAGGTGTCTCACACTTCCGATCGTGTCGGCTCTCTCGGGGGACTCGCCGATCGTCTACCTCACCGACTCGCAGGCCCTCGCCCTCGCCCACACGACTCCTCCGCCCGGCTCCTCCGAGGGGACCTTCCTCGACTACCCCGAACTCCCCATCTTCGTTCTGCCTCCGAACAACAGCCTGGCGGCAGTCGACGACAACGGGATCGGGTTCTGGAGCCCGCGGATCGTGGCACCGGTCCGACTCACCGACGACTTCATCTCCAAGGTCATCGTCTTGGAGGACGCCCGCAGTGGCACACTGCTGATCGTGCCCCCACCGTCCATCATGGGATGGTGGGAGTTCGTGGCGCCACTCGCCGAGTTCGCCGAGGCGGCTCTCTTCGCCACCTCCGCCCTCGGGCTCGTCGATGCTCCGCTTCCGGCTGACACGCCCGAGATGTCGACCAACCGGGCAGCCCGCCGTCGTGCGGAGCGGGAGCACTCGAAGCAGGCTGCCATGAGGGCGATCGAGAACCGGCTCTTCGAGGTGAGCCACCGCTGGCTCAACGATCCGCGCAAGGTCGTCTCGGTGAGCCACGAGCGCATCGAAGGCACTGGCCGTACGGTCGCTCCGCACTGGCGCAAGGGCCATCAGCGGATGGTCCCCTACGGCCCGATGGACCTCGCACCCCGCCCGAAGCGACCGGTCATGGTGGGGCCGGTGATCGTGAACGCTCACCTCGGGAACCCCGAGACGATCGTCTCGTACAAGCCCCGCGGGTACCGGGTACCGATCGGCCATGTCGTCGGCGCCGGGAGAGGTACCCAAGAGGAGGAGGGAGATTCGAGTGAATGACATCTGGACGTGGGACCCCCGCGTGCCCCAGGATGGTGGTGAGGGCACGATCAGGTCCCGACAGGATCGAGGAGGTCGGCCGTGAAGAGGCTCAGCGAGTTGGATGCCACCGAACTACTGCACATCGCTCAGACGAAGCTCCCCGTGGCGTGGGAGTTGCAGTTGCGCTACGAGCCCTACCGGTTCGTCTGGGGCTACGACGCCGGAGGTGACATCTGGCTGAATCGGGTCGAGGGGCGCACGATCGAGGAGCTGTTGCGGGCGGGCCTCGCCGACATCGTCGAGAAGCAGTTCGGCGGCGACTACACCCGGATCGGGTCCCTGTCCGAGGAGTCGAGACGCTCCCGCGACGTCAACTCCGCTCCCGCCTTCATGACGATGCAGATCCGCACCAAGTCCCTTTCTGGATATCCCCCTCACGCTCTGTTGTGGCGCCCGTACACCGGCATCCATGTCCCCATGGTGGGATCGCAGGTGATCCTGCTCGATGACGAGATGGCCCTCGGTTCCAAGGTCTCGAACGTCTACCTCACCGAGCACGACCAGACCGGGATCGAGCTGCTCCCACTGGCCTTTGTGCTCGAAGGGGACGCTCCGGTGTGGGACTGTGGAGCATGGCGCTCGGCGAAGGATGTCGCCCAGCGCGACGCCATGGTGGAGCAGGCGCTCGCCGTGCTGGGGCATCGCGGATGGGAGTCCCTTCGATGACCGGGGAGGAGATGCTGCGGGCTGCGCTTGCGAAGGAAGACGGCTCCGGTCCGTCGCCGACCTACTCGTTCGCCGGAACCCTCGACGCCATCCCATGGTCGGAAAGCCTCGTCGAGCTGGTCGCCGCTCGTATCCGTTCGTTCCGCTCCACGGCTACTGAGGATCTGGCCTCTCGGGAGTACGACATCGGCGGCGAGCAGGAGTGGTACATCTCGGTCGGGATCGACGAGGGCCGGGACACCATCCTGGTCGACATCGTCTTCCGGCCCCGTATCGCCTTCGACCCGATGCCGATCGTCGTCTCCTTCTCCCGCACCTCCGACGAGGAGTAGTATCTCCCCCGGGCCAGGTAGGCCCCATGGAGAGAGCGGAAGGAGGTGAACAATGGAGAGCACCGAGATCCGCATGCGCTGCGCTGTCGGCGACCATGTCCGGTACGTGGACGAGCACGGTCTGCCCGTCGATGCGCTGGTGACGGCTGTGCACGGCCCCTTCCCCGAGGAGCCGTTGGCGGGGTTGATCCCGTGCATCAACGTGGTCTACGTGTCGTCCGACAAGACGAAGCATGACCCGTACGGCACGCAGATCGAGCGAGCCAGCTCGGTGCAGCACCAGACCCAGACCACGGCCCACGGCCGCTACTGGTGCTGAGCTGCACGCCGAACGCAGTACCTGCCGACGAGGTGGGGAACCGGGAGGCACCGGCCAGCACCGAACCGCTCCGCCCAGCGATGGACGGGGTGTACTCGAACGAACGAAAGGAACCCATCTCATGTTCACCCTCAAGATCCGCCGCGATCCCAGCGGCGAAGGCGACCCCGGCAGCGAGCTGTGGATCGCCGACGTGTCCCTCGTGTCGAAGATCGGCAAGCGAACTCGGGCAGACGTGCTGAACGGCTGCTGGTCCGGGTATCACGACATGCTTCGTGACTACGGCCAGGCGCTCTACGTGCCCGCCGTCCGTCCCGCTGGCGAGCTGCGAGTTGGCGATTCCATCTGGCTCGATGGCGACACCGTGCAGGTCGACGGCTCGCCGTGCCCGACTGGCATCTGGGCCGTCCGGCGGTGCAGCCCCTTCGCCGTGACCCAGGGTGGTGTCACCGAGCCGCAGAAGGTCTCGGTGCAGATCGTGAACGATGACGAGACCGTTGCGTACACGATCCAACTGCTCGGTGAGCAACTCGTGTCGGCCTCTCCGCTCGTACCCAACACGAGCACCATGCTCACACTGCTCTACGTCGAGCACGCTCGTCGCGATGACTGCTACTGGTGCATCGTCGAGACGGCTTGGTTGCTCGGGCCCGACGGCCAGACCATCGAGCGCATCGCTCCCTGATGCTGCACAGCGTCAGCGAACGGTGCTGAGATCGCCGGAGTCGTCGGTGCGTCGCCGGTGGCGCATCGGCGGGGCGGCGGGGGAGCGAGAGTTTCCCTGCCGCTCCCGGCTACTTCTTGGCCTTCGGCTTGTGCTTCCCGTCCTGGTAGCGGCGCGGGTGGCTGGGGCTCGGCGCTCCAGCCACCCTGTCCATCCCTCGACGTCGCCAGACGAAGGGGTGTGAAGAAGGCGGGGCACCGAGATCGAGCGGAGCAGGTCGGGATGGCCCTGTGGGGGATCGCCCTGACCGCATCGCTGGTCTGGTGGGCCGAGCCGTTGCGATGGGCGCGAGAGCGGGTTCGTCGTGGCTTGAGGGAGGGGTCCGGTGGAGCTGCTTCGTGAACAGTGGCGGGAGGCCGCCCGCGGCGAGGTGATGGGCGACGTCGGGTTCTGGGTCGAGGACGTGGAGATCCGGGGCATGTCGATCACCGGCTCCGTGGTCGAGGGGACGGGGTGGCGGGTGATCGGCTCGTGGGACGAGCTGCGTGACGCCATGCGCAAGGGCTCGTACCGCTCCGAGGGGACGTACACCACGGGCGAGGAGGGGCGCACCCAGTTCCTCTCCCATCCGCAGCGAGCGATGACCTGGAGCGGTGGGGCGGGGCGGAAGTGGTCGCCGGTGGCCCTCGTCGAGGTCGACCTGGCCGATCTCCCCTTCCGCATGCTGCGCAGCCCCGAGCAGTGGTTCCCCGACGACGACGACCCGACCGAGGGCAGGATCTGGCCGGACGTCGGCACCGGGCTCGGCATCGAGGGCAACATTCCCCTCGACCGGATCAAGGCTGTGCACCTGTTCTCCGACGGGCGGATCTACGAGTCGCACACCGACTGGCGGGCGCTCGTCGCCGGAGCGAAGCAGGCGGTGGTTGCCGACGAGGACGACTGGAGCCTGCTCGAAGGCGACCTTCCCCTGACCGAGGCCGACCCCGATCCGCAAGATCCCGACGTCGACCTGCGATCGCTGAGCCAGATGGGCGTGGTCGAGGCGCGCTGCGTCCTGTGCGGTGCCTTCTGCGGGCTCCACGAGGGGGACTACGGCGACGACTGGATGTTCCCCGTCTTCATCGGCAAGCAGGGCCGGATCTACTGCGAGAGCTGCGTGTTCGGCTACGAGCACCAGTTCGGGAAGACGGTCACCGCCAGCATCTCGAAGGACGCCGTGCGATGCACCAACGCCGCCTTCGAGGCGATCACCGGCCAGTGCCCGAACGTGGAGATCATCGACGGAGGGCACTTCCTGTCGCTGGTGAGGGAAGCTGGGCTCGGCTACGAGGTGCTCGGTCGTGTCGCCCCGACGGTTCGGGCGCTCATGGCGATGCCGGAGTACCAGACCGGCTCGTACTACCTGTTCACCTCCGGCCATGCGATGGCTCTCGTTGATGGTGTGCTCACCGACACCGAGGAGCGAGGCCCTGACGGCAGGAGAATCCTCGGTGTCTACCGCATCATTCGGCGATCGCCCGTGTCCGCTGCTCTCTCCGACTTCGAGCGGGGTGACCGTGTCGAAGCTGCTGGGGAGTCTGGCTCGGTCGTCGGTATCCGGGGCCAAGGCAACGCCTTCACCAAGGGGTACATCCTCATCAGCTTCGACAGCGATCCGGAACGACCGGCGTGGTATCCGTGGCGGGAAGTCCGCAAGGTCGGGAAGACGGCGATGGCTCTCCCCGACTTCAAGCGCACCGATGATGTCGAACAGATGATGGATGCCTACCTAGATGTCATCCCGTCGAACGATGCTGCGATCATCCGCAGCAAGAGGCCCAAGGTTGTGCGTCACGAGTCCGCTCCTCGGAATGCCCCCTCGTTCGCTTGGTATGACGGCAGCAACAACACCCTCAACTTCCTCCCCGGTCCGATCACCCAGGACTTGATCTCCCACGAGATGACGCACGCGCTCGACGCCCTATCAGGTTGGATCAGCATGACGACCGCCTACAAGGCGTTGTGTCGTGGCATTCGGTCTGGGGCTCTCACTCCCCAGGAAGTGTTCGTGGATGCCTATATGGCGGCCCACTTCTCGGGCAAGCAGGGCGTGTGGTTCGACGGCCTGCCGGATGATCAACGGCGGGGTCTCATCGAGATCGCTACCAACGTGGCTCGTGCTGCTTCCGTACTCAGGACAGCGATGTCCCTTCCCGACTTCAAGCGCACCGACCGAGACATGTCCGAGAAGCAGTTCATCTCGGCGTGCAAGAAGATCCTCGCCGACGTCGCCAAGGAGATGGGCTTCAAGGGCAAGCTACCCGAGGTCGTGATCCAGGATCTCGGCGGCTCGTCGGCGCGCTCGATCGACCCGGGAGAGATGCGGGAGTTCCCCAACGGAGCGATCCTCGTCGATCCGTACGACGCCGACAGCGCCCGCCAGAAGGACAGCGGCTACAGCACCTTCCGGGTCATCGCCCACGAGGCGATCCACGCTCTCGTGCAGCGGGAGATGAAGTCCTACGCCGGGTCGACGCAGATCATCACCGAGGGCTCGGCAGAGATCCTCTCGGTGGTCTACTGGGCGAAGAACGGGCCCGGGTACGGCGGTGGCGGTTCCAAGGACCTGGATGCCATCCACGAGCAGGGCTACGGATGGGTCGGCGGCGACGTGGCGCTCACCTCGCGCATCAACTACCCGGAGTACATCGTCGAGGTCATGCGGCGTGCGGCGAGCAAGGTCGGCTGGGACCAGAGGCGGATCGTCGCCGAGGTGAAGCGCATCGCCAGCTCCGACCGCAACGGTGCCATCGACTGGCTGCGGGAGACCAGTGCGGACCACCCGCTCCCGGGAGGGATGCCGAAGACCGCAGAGGGCATGCTGCTCTGGCTCGTGAGAGGTGCGTGATGGAGCTGCTCCGTGCGCAGTGGCGCTCGATCACCGCTCGATCGAAGGACGTGGGGCTGCCGATTCCGCCGATGCAGACGACGGCCGTCGAGAAGACCGCAGCGTGGTACCACGAGATCGAGTCGGCCTACCGCCATGCCGAGGGCCTGATCGGCGCTCCGCCGGTGGCGAGGAACGAGCTGGACGCCCTCCTCGTGTCCATCCTGAGCCACTACGACGTCCCGAACGCCGAGTACGCCTACACGTGGCCGAATCCCCACGGGGACGCCTACATCTCGATGATCGGCTGGGACCACGACGGCGTCATGGTGCCGGTGGTCTTCCTCGGCTCGGGGATGCAGGATCAGCTCACCGTGTGCCACGAGTCCGCTCATCTCATCGACTCGTTCCGCAGCGGATGGTGGGGTCGCCCGCGCACCGACGTCGAGACGAGCCATGGCGGGTCGTGGGCGAAGCTCTTCGTCGAGGTCCTCGCTCGGTTCTACCCGAAGGCGTACAGCTACATCAGGTCCGGGTTCCGCGAGCACCTCTACGTTCGAGGAGCGTGATGAGCAGATCGTTCCGGAGTACCAGGAGCGGCGAGTGGTGGTCGAGGAGGCCGCTCTCGGGAAGCGCCTCGCCGGGCGCCTCGCAGCGGGCTGGGGTGACGAAGTGGTGGAAGCGGTGCCTCCACAAGCGTGAGCGCCGGGAGTGGAAGAAGCAGGATCGCGGGTAGTTGACCCCTACCTAGAAAGCTGTGTAGGCTCCATCACCATGGAGTCGGCACCCAACGATCAGGTCGTCATCACGGATCTCCAGGAGACCCAGATCGGAGTCACCCGAGCGGTGGGCTTCGTGGACGGCACCCCCTTGGTAGTGGTCGTGATCCCGAACGTCAACCAGGACGGCCTCGACCTGATCGCCCTGGAGAGCCACCATCGGTGCATGCTCGCTCGAAGCGAGCAGTACATCCCTCGATCCGTTCTTCGGGAAGAGATGGCCGGAGGAGACGAGGGGCTCGCCCGAGTGATCGACGTTTTCCTCACCAAGCTCGTCCGAGCCAAGCAGATCCAGCGCGCCGCCGACTACGTGGCCGCCAACAAGGCAGCCGTGGCGGGAAAGAAGCAGGCATGATCTCCCTCTCGATCTGGAACTTCTTCGTGGCGACGGTGCTCTTGCCCTCGATCGTCGCTGCTCTTTTCATCATGGCTTCGGCAGGGCTCATCCTGTGGTCGGTCTTCGACTACAACCGCCGACAGGATCGTGAAGCCCAGCGGATCGTGGAGGCCGACGATGGGTCGCCGTTGTGAAGTCGACGTGCAGGAAGTGCGGCAGGGCGGTTCAGGTGAACCGAGGCACGGTGGTGGAGATCGAGGAGAGGCCGACTGTGAGGATCGCTCGCGACGGGACCGTGTCGAGATCGACCGACGTGCGGGTGGTTGCCTGCTGGTGCTCTCGCTGTGGAGAGGGGGCTCTACGTGAGCGACCGGAATGACACTCCGTTCCAGCCGGGAGACCCACTGCCATCTGCGGCACAGTGCCGCTACTGCGGTGCCGAGATCGCCTTCTTCCGGACTCGCAACGGCTCCCTCCCCTTCGACCTGGCTCCCAGTGATCGTGGAACCTTCGCCTACCACACGAAGGGGGTGTGGGAGGAGATGGTGTACGTGCGCGTCATCGATCGCCACGAGGCGTCCGGGAAGCTCTACACCCAGCACAAGTGCAAGCAGCGCGATGCCATGGTGTCGACTCGCGGTGAGGTGGCCTGGCTTCGTCGATGCGTTGCCGACCCGGCCTTCTTCGAGGAGGATGTGCCCCAGGAGTGGAAGGACGCTGTCACCGAGGTGATCGAGGTCGTGCGAGCGATGCGCTCGCGGATGGAAGGGGCCAGCGATGTGCGTGACGGTGGATGAGCCGTGGGATGTCTTCGCTCAGTGGCGAGGGATGGGGAGGTGCACGGACTGCGGGCGCTTCGATCAGGTCCTGTACGAAGCGATCGGTCCCGAGGACTGCGAGAGCGCCTTCTCCCGTGCGTTCGAGGTTGCGCTCAACGACGGGGTCCCGGACTGGAGGGATGAGGCTGAGGATCTCGCCGACGATGTCGCCCAGGAGATTCGCGATCTCTTCTTCGAGGTCGAGAGCACGATCGCCACGTGTGACCAGTGCCTCGAAGCGCAGCGCTGGCTGTCGACGTGGTGCCACTCGTGGATCTTCGGCGACTACCGTTCGGACATCATCTCCCACTGGAGAGATGGTGAGCTGGAGGCGTCCCTTCCCCTCGGTCGCCTCGTGGTGGCCGCATCGAGGTTGTGGCGCACCCACAAGAACCGCCTGATGACGAAGGAGGAGGTCGCAGCGCTGGTCGACGCCTCGCTCGATCGGCTTCGTCACGACACCGGGCAGCAGGCTGCCTGACCCATCCCCAGGAGGAATCCATGAACCGCAAGATCGTTACTCTGCTGTGCGCCGCCCTCGTGTCGCTCGGTATGCCCGTGCACCCCGCCATGGCCGAGGAGGACCATGAGACCATCGCCTGGGGTGACCGCGGCGACGAGGTCGTCGAGGCTCAGTACATCCTCGTGAGCTTCGGCTACGGACTCAAGGCCGACGGCATCTACGGCGTGCGCACCTACAAGGCCGTGACGAAGTGGCAGAAGGCCAACGGCCTCCAGGTCGACGGCATCATCGGGCCGAGGACGTGGGAATCTCTACTCGAAGCGTTCGAGCAGACGCATGGCGGGGTATCTCCTCAGGGCGCTCCTGCGGGGTCGACACAGCCGCCTGCTCCGGCCCCGCAGGAGACGCCAGGTCCCACCCCGGCCCCCTCGGCCGATGGCTCGAACGGCTATGGCCTCCGTGGTCTTCCGTTCGCTCCAGACGGGCTCGATGCTTGTGCCGAGATGAACTTCTATCGTGTGCAGTGGAACCTGCCCGACCAGTTCAGCGACTACCCTCGCTCCGGCCCTCGGTCGCAGCAGGGCTACGGGTGGCGAGAGAGCAAGTGTCGCAACGACGTCACCTCGGGCACGGGTTGCTGCGTCGGCTACCTCCAGATCCACACGGGGAACTTCACTGCTCCGGGATATCGCTCCGGGATTGCTGCTTGTGAGGTGTCCAAGAGGAGCGACATCCTGGGTAATGCACCGTTGCAGAAGCAGAAGCAGATGTGTGTCGCCAAGGTTCTGTACGACGTATCGGGGCTTTCTCCGTGGCGGCTGTGACTTCCCCCTGTCGTGTCTGGACAGGGGAGAAGACTCGTGGATACGGACGGATGTGGGTCCGCTCGGTAGAGAACGGGCCTCTCGATCGACATGTCCTCGTCCATCGTTGGGTCATGGAGCAGGTACACGGTCCTCTCCCGTCTTCGGTACATGTCCGCCACCGATGCGACAATCCTTCCTGCTACAGGTTCGACCACCTCGATCTTGGGTCGCGTCAAGACAACGTGGACGACATGGTCGCTCGTTGCCGTCAAGCGAGAGGGGAGCGACACCCCCGGGCGAAGCTGACTGAGAAGGACGTGGCCGAGATTCGAGAACGTCTTGCTCGGGGAGAGACCATGAGCAATCTCGGGCGAGCGTTCGATGTCAACCGCACAACCATCTTGCGTATCCGCGACGGAAAGGGGTGGAAGCTGTGAACTTCTACGTCACCCCCGATGGAGAGCACTTCATCGACGGCGAGCCGATCACCTTCCAGCTCTTGGTGGAGCGCTTCTGTGTCGGGACTCCGCCAGATCTTCGTGTCCATCTGCGCACTGGCTACAACAGGGAGAACTTCCTGCTGATGCTCAGCGTCGAGCTGGTCGGGCGGCAGCGGTTCTACACCGAGTGCGGCACGAACCTGGACGAGATGACCAAGGAGTTCGTCCGCAAGTGGGAGAGATTCCTCTGCGAGTGGGACGAGTTCGAGGCGGCGCTCTATCGTGAAGAGAACCCTGAGGAGGAACCTTCGTGAGCCACATCCCCACCATCGTCACCGTCACCGACCGAGAGAACGGAGGGCCCTTCTCGTTCGGCGTCGAGCACCTCCACTCGTACTTCCCTGAGCCGCTCGACGAGGAGGCGGCGAGGCAGCGAGTCCCGGGGACCAACATCGTCATCATGCGGCCCCCGCTGTTCGGCAGCGAGGACAAGGGTGGGGCGATCGTGTTCGGCATCCGAGAGTCCTACACGGACTTCCAGCGCCTCCTGGAGCGCGCCGGGGTGCAGATCTACGGGCTCGGTCCGATCCCGGCTCGTGCGGCGAGCAAGGCGCTCCACGAGGGCACGATCCCGGAGGGCTGGGGATGACCCACATGAAGTTCACCCGCGAAGAGCTGACCGACGCCGAGCGGTGGGGCGTCGAGGAGTACCAGAAGTCGATCATCCCAGGTTTGGACAACAAGCTGGGGGAGTTGACGTCGGCATCGGGGGTGATCTTCACCCCGTTCGATCTCCAGCCGGAGCAGGTGTTCATCGGCGACATCGCCCACTCGCTCAGCCGTCAGTGTCGATTCGTCGGCCACTGCACCGGGTTCCTCTCGGTGGCGGAGCACAGCGTTCGGGTCGCCGCCATCGCTCCCGTGCATTCCCGGTCTGCCACGATCGCAGGAGGACTCATCGCCATGACCAACAAGACAAGCAAGGACGAGACACCAGACGAGCAAGGCGCCGTCTCGCCGAGGAACAAGCTGAATGACCTAACCGCGAAGGAGTGGCTACCTGAGACCGTCTCGGTGTGGCGTCAGAAGGGTCTCGGAGCGAACCATCCTGACGCGCAGATCGAAAAGCTTCACCCAGCTCCCTTCTCGTTCACGGATGTTGCCCGTCTGATCCGATTCTTTACTAAGTCGGGCCAGACCGTGCTCGATCCGTTCGTTGGTATCGGCTCCACGCTCAAGGCTGCAGCGCTGGAAGGCCGTGGAGGTATCGGAATCGAACTCAGCCCTACCTTTGCCGAGTTGTCTCGCGAGAGACTCGACAAGGAGCTGACGGCCAGCCTGTTTCCCTCCCCTGAGCAGCGGGTCATCGAGGGGGACGCACGCCACGTTCTGACGACGCTCGACACCGACTCGGTTGACTTCGTGGTGACGAGTCCGCCGTATTGGCAGATACTCCACAAGAAGGATCACAAGGTCAAGCAGGAGCGTGAGGCGAAGGGCCTTGCCACGCGCTACAGCGAAGATGACCCACGTGACCTTGGCAACATCGAGAGCTACGAAACGTTCCTCAAAGAGCTGACGGGAATATTTGCTGAGTGCGGTCGCGTGCTGCGTCCAAGACAGTACCTCGCGGCCATCGTGGGCGACTTTCGTGACGGCGGTCGATATCGCATGTTCCATGCCGACCTGGCGGCTCAGCTGGAGGAGCAGACACCGTTCGTGGTTAAGGGAGTCACAATTCTGTACCAGACGCACAAGCGTGTGTTCCCGTACGGGTACCCGGCGGCCTTCGTGCCCAATCTCCATCACCAGTACATCGTGATCTTGAGGAACGAGAAGTGAGCGCCGTCGAGTTTCCCGTGGACTTTGCCCTAGACGCGGTGCATCTTGGGGACTGCATTGAACTCCTGCGCAAGCTGCCCGATGGGTGTGCTCAGCTCGTCATCGCTGATCCGCCGTACAACCTCGGTCCTCGATTCGGACTGGACAAGGAGTGGGTGCGCGATGAGCAATGGTTGCCCTGGTGTCGTGAGTGGCTTGCGGAGTGCAAGCGCATCTTGTCCGACGACGGCAACTTGTTCGTATACGGAATTCACCACTACCTCTGTTACCTGCAGGTGTATTTGTACGAATTGGAAATGGAGTACCGCCGTCAGATCATCTGGTTCTACGAGAACGGGTTCACCAATCAGCGCCGCTCGCTCGCAACGCACTACGAGCCGTTGCTGTGGTTCTCTAAGACGAAGGACTACTACTTCGATGAGATTCGGGAGCCCTACAAGAGCGAAGCACGACTCAAGAACAAGATCACCAAGAATGGCAAGGTGTGGACGCCGCACCCGGACGGACGCCTTGCTGGCGACGTCTGGAACTTCCCGACGCTGGCGGGTCGGCGCTTCCGCGACGAGAAGGTTGATCATCCGACACAGAAGCCACTATCTCTGACTGATCGCATCATCAAGCACTTCTCGGCGCCGGGTTCGGTCGTCGTGGTGCCTTTCGCTGGCAGCGGGACCGAGTGCGTTAGCGCTGTCCGCCAAGGTCGGCGCTTCTGGGGCTGTGAGATAAAGCCCGAGTACGTGACTCTTGCTGAGTCTCGACTGGCCGAGCCGCCGTCCGAAGAACAAGCAGCTCTCTGGTAGCGCTATTTCGGTGGCACCAGGCCGACTTCGACGGTGTCCACCAAGTTGCCGAAGACGTTCGACACGGCGTCGGCATCGACCGAACCGTTCGTGTAGCAGAATTCTCGGAGTAGCCGTGCGAAGTCTTCGGCACCGGCGCGAATAGCGAGGAGTAGGAGAGCGAGCGGTATGCCATATGTCGCGATGCCCAGCCGCTCGTAGACGTCCTGGGCCACTCGGTAATATTCGACGCGCACGTTTGGCAGTCGTGGCACGACGACTGCAGCGGTCACCTCGTCTCGATCCGCGCCGAGCCGTGCGATCGCGACTGCGCAGCCTGCGAGCGCCCGGCGGATGGCATCTGGGACGTCGGTACTGGGCTCGACCTCGACTACGAGCAGGTCGTCGCCTGCGTCCACCAACAGCTCGGCTGGGGCGTTGTTGTCTCCCACGTTCTTCAGCCGGGCGGCCGCGCCGCCGAGCAGGAATGTGTTGCGCACGAGCATCCGCAGGACTCGCTGTCCCGCAGCCCCTTCGACCATCGGGCTGGCGCGGAGCATTTGTCGGCCAAGCCAGGCTGCGTCGACGAACGGTGCCTGCTCGGTTCTCATCGCGCCTGCGAGCGAAGCGCGGAGTACCTCGAACTCCTTCGTGGTTAGTGTCTTGACCTCGTAGAACGCGTCGGTGGGGTGCTCTACCTGCGCCACCGCTGACTTGGGATCGAGGTGAATAGCACCGACCGGACAACGCACCACGCACAATCCGCAGCCGAGGCACTGGTCTGGAGCGACGGTCATCGTGCCGTCAGCGGTGCGTCGTATCGCATCCGTCGAGCGTCAGTACCCCGAGCTGGCGCTCACGGGCCTCCTCCACGATGCGTCTGAGGCATACCTGGGCGACATCGCTCGGCCGATCAAGCACCTGCCAGAGATGGCTCCCTACCGGCTCGCCGAGGATCGTGCCGGAAGGGTTCTGGCGGAGGTCTTCGGGACGACCTATCCCCTCCCGCCCGAGGTGATCGCTGCCGATCGAGAGCAGCTCGCCATCGAGATGAAGGGCGATCGCTGGGATGCGCGCCGGGCGATGATGCCGGACCAGGCGAAGCAGCTCTTCCTCGCCGAGTTCGAGTGCCTCTCGGTCGGTCGCCGCCGTCCTACCTGATCTGAGGTTGACCCCTCTATCAAGGTTGCTCTATAGTCGGTGTCGTGGACGTTCCTGACACGCCGGAGCCCGAGGACTACTCCAGCCTCTCCCTCCCTGCCCTGATCGAGAAGAGCGATGAGCTGCGGGCTGAGGTCGAGCGGATGAGCCAGCAGGTGGCGACGTCGTCGAGCACGGACATCGTCCATGTCTCGACCACGGCCAACGATCTCAAGGTGTCGCTGGCCATCGCCCGGTCGACCCTGATGAGCAAGCAGGCCGAGCTGGAGCGTGTCGCCGCTGCCCTCAAGCGCAAGATGGAGATCGAGCAGGCCAAGATCGCTGGTGTCGTCGGCCCCATGCGCAAGCAGATCGCCATGCTCGAAGAGGGCCTGTGGTCCGTGTCGCTCTACCTCGGTTCGGGCGAGGAGATCGTGCAGATCGCCGACGGTGATCCGGCCGACATCGACGAGCCGATCTCGATTCGTCAGGAGATCTTGGCGATGGACGAGCAGATGATGGACATCTGGGACGGAGAGGGGCTCGATGCACGACACGTCGAACTCTTCGACGAGTGGCTGCTCGACCCCGAGAATCTGGCGCTCGTGCTCCCCGAGCGCCGCGGCGTGATCGTCTTCCGCCCTCGGCGTGCTCCCCGGAACTACGGCGACACCTTCTTCCAGAAGGTCATGGACGAAGCGAACAAGCAGAGCTACTGGCTGATCCGCAACGGCGATCGCCTCTGGCGCATGACCACCAACATCCAGGTTGGTCTGCATCTGGTCCCGAAGGACGACGAGTTCGAGAAGCCGTTCTGGGTCGAGGACTACTCCTCT
>ERZ724522.24-NODE-24-length-79295-cov-39.214475_pt1 | contig 79295 bp, 98 predicted proteins | sample MGYA00376055_ERZ724522 | MGnify/ENA primary metagenome ERZ724522 (study PRJEB28724, sample SAMN07190884) | wastewater metagenome | isolation source: effluent of sewage treatment plant in Hong Hong | place: Hong Kong | collected 2016-03-17 ... | reverse complement strand
CATCTAGGCGTCTCCTTTGGTGACGGATTGTGACTTCTTCAGAAGGTTTCGGGCCTGAATCCGGCGGCAATCAGATAGTCGGCCGTTCGCAACGCTGCCCGTTTCGTCACGTTACCATCGGCATCGCATCCTGATGCTTGGTTGTAGACAATCTCAGCCAGCTCATCCCGTTCAGTCGCCATCGCCTAATGCCCCTTTCAATGCGTCCTCTGTTGCCTGATAGCCGTGCTTGTCCCAGAAGTAGGTGTCCTTGACGTACTGCATGGCATCAATAGCGTCCTCCACGTCCGCCCGGCTGACGATGACGAGATCGGCGGCACGGAGGGCGGTGAGCGCATCACGGGTGTTCTGGAAGTACGGCTCGTAGGCTTTCTCGTGATGGCTACCAAACTGCTTGCGCCAAAAGTAAAGCGCCAGCACCTCCACCGCCCTGCGCTGTGGGTCAGTCATGGGTGGTACCTCCGATCTTCACCAGCATCCATTTGCCCTTATGGGATCGCTGTTCTTCGATCCGACCACAGATCATGCATCGACGCCTTGGTGCTTGCGGGTACACATACACCCAATCATGTTGACGAAACCAACCACACATGCGTGTCATCACTCCCCACCTCCCAGCGCCTGCAATGCGGCGATGGCCCTCTGGCCCGTTCTGTCATCTGGCCAAAAGAACTCCTCCACCACCCGCACCGCATCGGCGAGAGGGATCAGCGGACCCTCCCCCGCAGCCGATTGGAGCGCACGGCCGAGGGCGAGGCGGCGGAGGAGTTCTGTGTGTTGTTCTTGGTACTGGAGTCGCTGGATTGGTGATGGGTCACCGCCAGTTCCATCACACCTGACCTCCATCACTGAATCGGTGAAAGCGTTTACCAACGCCTCATCTGTCATCTGCGTCACATCACTCATCACTCCCCCCCTCCCCCAGTTCATCCGTCAGCGCCTGCCTGATCTGCCTGATGCGGTCAGCGTTCATCGGTGTCTCCTTCCCACGCAGCGCGGATGGCGGCGATGATTTCTTTCTTGCGCCATTCCTGACTTTCCTTCCAAGGTATCTCGGTCATCTCCACCGCCGCAATGACCGCATCGAGCAGGTTGGCGGGGACGATGGTGAGATTGGCTTCGGTCAATGCTGCTAACGCTTTGTCCGCTGCAATGTCACCAATCTCGTCTGACAGGACTTGCTTTGCCCGTTCCCTAGTCCCCATCTTCCACCTCCGTTGGCGCGTCCTGCGTGCTGGCGGACAACTCGCTCGTATCAAAGCCAATGGCAGCGTGCCATTCATCCATGTGCTCAGAGAACGCAATCTCCGCCTTCTCCCGTGCGCTCATTCGGCACCGTCCTGCTGCGGGGTGGCTTCCCAGAGGGCGGCAAGGGCACGATATACTGACTCCAGAATACGGCGCACGTCCCTCACATTCATGTCAGTGATCTCATCGTCAAACACAACACCTGTGTCCACTGCCTCCAAGCACATCGCCAACGTCACCTGCTCGGGGCGTGCAGCAGCGGCGAGGCGGCGGAGGAGTTCGAACTTGTGTGACTCCCATCGCACCTTCGCCTCAGCGTTGGCCAATAGTCCGCTGGATGGATCATACGCATCGGCGAACGCGACACAGCAATCGTCCACCAACGCCTCATCCGTCATCTGGCTAACGTCCATGTCACTCATCCTCCCCACGATCCGGGTGGTCGGTCGGGGTGGCGAGGGCCGCGAGCGCCGCGAGGGCCGTCTTGGGTTCCATGAATCCAGTCTCGATTGAGAGATGTCCCGTTGTGCGATCGCGCCAAACGTAGATGCTTTCGTCCTCGTTCGCCCAAGCATCAATGTCACGATTGTGGGGGCGCCAATTGAATCCAAGATCAGCCAACTCCCTAGCCGCGTTCATCATCACAGCCTCCGCCGACAAGCCAGTGTGGGTCATGGCTGTGGCTCCCACATTGAGCAGGCGTGGTTTGGATCAGTTGAGAGTGCGGTGCTGTAGTCGCCTCCAGTTGCCTCAGCAGTCAGTTGAACTTCCTCTGACGGCAAACATTGCCATCCATCCTGCCACCACCGACACGTCGCGCACCGAACGTCCTGCGCAAGTGACTGGAAGAACGTCGGTTGAGGTTGGGTAAACATTCCCGCCTGTCGCAACATGGTCACCTCATCCTCCGTCAGTAGGTACACCTTGCGATCACTCATTGCGACCTCCCGGCCTCGGCGGCGGCGTGGATGCGTTTGACGGATTGGTACATTGCGATGTATGCGTCTTTTTCGCGCCGGTGGGCATCTGGTGATGGATTGCCTTCAAGATCGTCACGCGCTGCTACCCACTTGTATGTTGCATCAATGTGATCAGACACACTCGGCAACTCCGGCGCGGGTGGATCGGGGTCGGGGAGCAGGATGATGGGCGATGTGACAGGTATCCCGTAATCCCATTCACTCGCCACATGCGCCGGGAACCCGGCCAGCGATGGATCGGCGGCAATAGCACGCAGGGCAACCTCGGCCCAATGACGGTACGCGTTTCCGTATGCGTCTGGGAACTCGCTGGACATCGCCTCAGCCAGCCGCGTCACTGTCTCGTCGGGGGTGGGGGTGGTCATCTACGAAATCGTCCTTCCTTGATGTCGTCCAACAGTTCGGCGAACTCACTCAGCACCGATTCTTTGGCGTCCCTCGATCCTTCCCGGTAACCGTCACTAAACGCTGACGCACGCAATACATCGTCGGCAGTCGGTGCAGGCAGAACGGCGTCTAGGATTTGTTCCACCACAATTGCGATGTCGTATCCCTTGATGACCCGGCATCGTTCGTGGATGATGTCCACGATCTTTCCCGCAAGGTCGTTGCGAAGATCGTCACCGTGGTCCTTCATGATCCCGATCCAATCACCAACGCTGTATTCCTCATCCATCACGCCCCCTCCCCCTCATCCACCGTCGCGTCAGGCTTGGCGGCGGCGGGTTTTGCGCCATCAAATCGCCGTTCGATCTCTTTGGCCGCGTGTTCCGGGTTCCACGGCTTGCAGAGCTCGATCAGCATCTTGTGGTTCTCGACCTGCCTTTCCCGCGTTACCTCGATCACCTCACTCATGCGTCACCTGCCAGTGCGGCGTCGAACTCTGCCTTGCGTTCGCTGGAAAGATCGTACTCACCGCGTTCTACTGCGGAGATCGTTCCAAGTGGAAGACCGATGTGCTTGGCGACATCAATAAGACTGATGCGACGACTGATCCGGCGTTGTTTCCAGGCGGTTGCCCACTCGGAGATGCGATACCGGTAGGATGTGACAGGGACCATCTCACCGATGTGATCAGGTGTTCCGGTCATGCTGTCGACGAAGGCCAGGGACTCATCCATAGCAATCGGATGATTGCGGGTGAACCCGTCGGGAAGGGTTTTGCGCTTGTCCTCGGCGCGGTCGTAGCGTTCAACCTCAGCAACCAGAAGACCAAGAGCCCGGATCAGGTCCTGGCGATACCCCTTGGACTTGAACCACTCCTCAGGCCAGGGCCAGACATCGAGTGACATCCCGGCGTAACAACAAGCCGCGTGGACCAGTTCACCGCTGGTCCACTGGTCGTCGTGTCCACTGGTAAAGTAGTTGTCCCTGACCTGGTGCTCCCGTTCGCGGGCAACTTCCCAGAGGACAATAGCAGTTGGATTGATGACAGGAGGCTGGACTGGCTCACTCAGGGATATGTTGGCCAGTTCCATCAGACGCTGCTGAGCTCCTGCGATCTCGGCGCGTGTCATTGCCGTTGAAGCAGCGCCAGCAAGATCGCGCTCGATCAGGTCGGCTTCTTCGTGATCTGTTGTCATGGCTGTTCCTTTCAGGAACGAAGGTAGATCTTGTTGGCGCGTTCGTCGGCCCATGATTGGAGGCCGGCGCCATGGAAGTCATCGATAAGAAAAGGAGAGTCAGAGACATCATCGTTGGACTCACGGTCCGGACTGCCAACTTTGGGCTTGGGCCCGCGGCGCTTTGGCGGATTGGCAAGGGTCTGCGCATCACGCTCGCGCTGCAAGGCTCGCTCGAGCGATGGCTTGATCGTTTCCGGTTTGCTTTCCATGTTGACCTCGTGGGTAAAACAGTAGATGCAGGTCACAGTACTGCGCCTGCACTCATTGATCGAAATACGCCAGGGGTTAGGAAGAGGTGACGATGTTCGAGATCAGTTCGTTGATCTCGGCTTCGGAGAGTTCCGGCTCATGCTCACCCGGGATCCAGGAACGATCGGCATCAGCCATGTCGATGAGATACCACTCACCATCGGCTGCCTGCATCCAGTCGACCGACCAGTCGCCACCGAGTGCTGTCGCAATCTGGCAGCTCAAGGCGATCAGTTCCTCATACTTGCCAGGCGCAAATGGCGAAAGCAGGCGATCGTAGTAGGTGATGTACTCCTCGGGGGTGAGTTCCCGCCGGGTGTCGATCCAGCACGGATGCCTGATCGCTTCCTTTGGCCAGTAGCATCCGTCAATGGCTATGACGCCATCACGAACGATAAATCGCCACTCAGGTCCGATTGGGAGATTGAAGAAGCCGGAGACTTCTGCGGGACTGGGAAGGAGTTTTCTGACGGCCCACTTGTCGCAACCTTCACTGCACCAGAGCGCCATCTCGGTGAACTCGTAGATCTGCAGGACTGACCCAATCAGGTCCTTCTTGCTGTGAACGAAACACGGAGGGAGACCAGTCGGTGTCTTCTCGTGCTTCCCTGACATGTGGTCTGAACGGAGAAAGACCGGATACCCGCCGAGCGACTCGGCCGCGGCGTCAAGGTCGGCGATGAACGCGTCGAACCCAGGAACGGTGATCCCATCCATGAGCGGCATGAAGTCGAGCGATGTTTCAACGATGACCGTATCGGGAGCGCGATCGCCCATGATGGCCTTGGTGGTGGGATACCAGTTTGAGAGACGGCTGATCTGATCTGGTGGTTGCATGTTGGTGTCCTTCCGTACGTCCGACGTACGACTAGAGAGCGTTCAGACGTTGTTCGAGTTTGTTGATGGCCTCGATCTGCTCGGTGCAGTCATCGACTTCGAGCTGGAGAAGATCGCGTTCTTCAGTGAGCGAGTTGATCTGGATGGTCAGTTGCTTGAGTCTGGTTTCGACCTTGTCTCGTGACTGCTCGAAGGCTCGCCGGGCGAAGTCGAAGTTGCTCTCCTGCACTGGTTCGGACTGGGTTGGGGTGATGATTTCCTGCGCAGGAACCCGCCGGCGGTATGTCCCGGTCTTGCGGGCTAGTTCCCAGGCAGCGACATCGGTTTCAGGTAAGGCGCGCAACTTGTCCCTGGATCGGAAGCGAAGATTGTGGCTCTTCGCATAGGCGTAGACCGCGGAGTTCGAAACGCCGAGTCGTTCAGAGATCTCGGGGATGGTCAGTAACTGCTCGTGTGACATAAGAACCCTCCTCGGGCCTAGTTCATGACAAGCTCGCTCAGCACGGCGAGCCACTCCGGAATATCCATTGTTTCGTCGAGGTCGTCGACCGTCACTTCATTGGCGCGCAGCCAGTCGTTGACGTACTGCTCAAGATCTACCGTGGCGCGAGCGATCTGGGCAACCACGTCATCGAAGAAGCGCCGAGCAAGTTGTTCGTTGTGGAACCCAATCTGGAAAAGGAAGACCCATGTCGGATAGTCGTGGTAGGTTTCGTCAGAACAATCATTACAGTACGCATCGAGTGAAACATATGCCACCGGCCTGCTTTCGCCGTGATTCATCACGAAGTACACCTGGAACAGGTGATGGTTTTTGATGACGATCTGGGTTTGATACTCGTCGTCACTGTCCCCGTTCTCGTGGGCGGTTCTGGGAAGAATCAAATCCCGAACCGGCAAGGCCGACAGGGTCAATGTTTCGATCTTGTGCTTGATCATGACTGCAGATCCTCGAGCATCTTCATCCAGGCAGGTGGCTTCTGGAGCTTGTATAGCATGTCCGATGTCACGTCATTGGCCCGCAGGTATGCATCGGTCCAGCCGTCGCGATCAATCAGGAAGGCGTCCAGGTCATTATTGATAGCGATATCCATCTCTACGGCAAGTTCACTTGCGTAGAAGTCCCGTCCGTTTATGCCGTCATAGCTGTCCTGCCAATAGAAGCTCCAGAGTTCGCACCACCCAGGGGTCTTGCCGATGGCTGGTTTGTCGGGGTCGTGGGACTCACCCATACCCCAGAAGATGAGTCGTACGTACCCATCATTGTAATTGTGGTAGTACGAAATCATGTAGACCGCATCGTTGTGGAAGAAAATGTTCCAGGTGAAACTGGGATCGTAGTCGTCGTCGAGATCTTCCACATAGATACTCGGGAGCAGAGTCGACTGGGAAAGTGGCTTCGGAGTGAAGTGGGTTTCGAGTGGTGGCTCAAGCATGACTAGGATTGCATGCTCTCGAGTAGTGTCATCCACGCTGGCACCTCCTGTGTTGGCGCTAGTGATTTGCTGGTTACGCTCGTTTGGCGAAGATAGTCATCGGCCCAGAGGTTGGGACCGGCCAAGAAGGAGGCCATCTCCGTTTCGATGTCGCTTGCCATTTCGGTGGCCCGAACATAAGCCCAGTCATCATTTAGCCAGTTGTCAACCCAGCCAAAGGACCACAGTTCATGCCAGCGATTCTCTGTGACCGATGTGCCGTCATGCATCGTTGTTTCACTATCAACACGGAGAACGTGAACAGTCGCTTCCATGTCTTCCGTGGCCGTTTGAATCATGTAGATCCGTTCGTCGTAGATGAACACATCAGCATGAAATGTACAGATTTCATTGCCGTTTCGATAACTGATGGTCGGGAGTCCGGCACTCCATGGATTGGTCATTAACTCAGGTCCTCCAGCAGGCGCATCCAGTCAGGAACATACTCAGACCTGCCAATCTCCTCAATCTCTACCTCGGTTTCGCGAAGATACTCCGATGTCCACATCTTGGGATCGGCGATGAACGCCGCGAGATCAGCGATGATGGCTTCTTCCATAATGAGGGCACAGTCCAAACCCGAGTAACCTTTGCCGAGGTTTGCCTCACAATCTTGCCAGGCAAACTCCCAGAGGTTCTTCCACTCATAGGTCGGGTTCGGGGCGAGAGTGATTTCATTACAGATGACCATCTTGAAGTCCATCTTGTAATAGCCTTCTTCACCATTGCTGACAATCTGCATCACATGGGCATGATCATCATGAAGAGCAAAACGATGGGAAAGGGCATCTTCATCGTACTGGATGGTCTTGTACAAACTGGGAAACGCGGTCATGGCACTCACACGAGCGGGACTCCAGTTGCTCATAACGCCATGTCCTTGAGAGCGTAGATCCAATCAGGAGTCAGACTGTTGTGGATCCGGAAGTCTTCCGGGGTTGCTCCACAATCGCGGTAGAACTCTTCCAGTGCAGTTTTGAAATCCAGCAGGACCTCTGGGCGTCGAGAAAGAAGATCCTGGAAGTCGGGAACCAAACGGATAGTTGTCCAGTTGATCTCGTATATCAGAACCCACTGGGCTTCACCAGAGTTCTTGTTGATTGCCAGCACACTGATTGAGCAATCACAGAAGCTGTCTGAGTGCAGGTCACCATCAAGGACGATGGTAAAGAGTCTGCCATCGACCAGGGCATTTGCCACTGTGTGCCATATCACATCAGAACTATCGGTGTGAAACACAATTGGCATGGCTACATCGGGGTCAAGACTGACCCGGACCGAGTCGTAGTATGTCTCGATGATCTCACTAGTATCGGATATGAACATGGTGAACCCCCCACCCCCTGGTCCCCGGCTTTGTGGGCCGGGGCCGGGTGGTGTGTCTAGGCGAGTAACTGCTCGAAGATAGGAGCGCTGGGAGTCGCGCCCTGGAAGGAGCTGACCGCCCATGCCTGATGGCAAAAGCTCTTCAGAGAGTCGATGTAGTAGGCGCCGACATCAAGCATGATGCCGTGAACACGGACGCTCTTGGCGTTGCAGCGGGCCTTGAACTGGGCCAACCACTCGTCTTCAACACCACAGACACCATCAGTGATCATGATGATATCTGCCTGGCTCCACTCACCCTCGGCGTCTTCGATCTGGTCGATCGCAACCGAGAGTGGGGCCATGAAGTTGGTGCCACCACCAGTGAAGTACTCCGCGACAGCGCATTTCTGGACAAGTGTCGGAACACCGGCCGGGCCAAGTCCGCTCGGGAAGAGAAAGATGCCATCCTCATGGACATCACTGTCGAAGTAGACGATTGCTGCATCGCGTTCCTCACGCTTGCACATATCGAGCGTCGCCAGAACAAAACCCTTGGCCCACTGCTCAGGGGAACCCATGGTCGAACCGGAGACATCAACCAGGACAATCATTGGTCCTTTGCCAGCAGGCTGGACACCAGCGTACTCATTGATCAGGAGCATCTCCTGGCTCATCTTGTAGAGCATGAGCATCTCGAGATCCGGCTCCAGCATCAGGATCCGCTCGGATGGGATGACATCCTGCAGGCGAGAGCCGACAGTGACATTGGCCAGTTCCTCGGCCTGCTTGGCACTGGGTTGAAGTCGGGCATCATTGGCGATCTGCTTCATGCGACCGACCATCTCGGCGAACTCGCTCAGCTTGGGCAGCTTGCGGATCCGTTCGGCCAGGGCCATCCGTTCCTCGATCGGCAAATGCTGAACTGAACTGAAGTCTTCACCCCAGGATGCCATAGTCTGCGCCATCGCCGCCATCTGACCAACACCGCTACTCATACCGCGGCGCACGCTCCGGCGAAGAACATCGCCCGGCATCTGGGTGTTGTTGCCCTGCTGGCTGAGATCCTCTTCCTCTTGCTCGATCTGCTGAAGCGCCTGGGAGAGCTGGGTCAGCACTTCCTGCATCTCTTCGTCGATCTCACCCTCTTCGTCCTCTTCGGGGTCTTCGACGGCCTGGAGTTGCTGGCGGAGTTGGGTTACCTGCTGCAGCTGCTGGGCATGGTTTTGCTGCTGTTGCTTCTGCTGCTCCTCGAGTTGGCGCGCCCGCTCCAGGAGATCTTCCGGCATCGTGTCGATCAGGTCCTGGGCAATGAAGACCAGACCAAACATCGATTGGGTGACACTATGCATGGACTGCGATCGTGCCTGAGCCCAGAGATCGCTGCTCATCACGCCACGCAGGATCTGGTGATTGAGTCGATGGGTCGGCGCCAACGTCTGGGGGTCGCGCAGGGTCGGCTGGTACATGTACAGTGCATGGTAGATATCGACCAGCAGATCCTTGAACTGGGGATACTTCTCGCGACCCTCATCGGCGAGGTTCTGGAACCTGGGCCAGCGTTCGGCTTGCCGGCGGAAGTTCGCTTCTTCCAGGCGGTTGACCACGACAACCTGGCGATCGGAGTGGTTGACGCCGTTGATGTAAAGGCTTTCCGCCCGGGAGACGAGTGAACTCAACGCCTTTCTATAGGCGCCGCCTCCCTTCTTGATACCGAAGCTGAGTCGTTTGCTGAAATCCATTGCCTAACCTTCCGTGAGCCCATGCAGGGCAAACCAAAACTCCGGATTGTTCCGGATATCAAAGATGAGATCGCAAAAGTTGCTCCACTCGTCGTTCCACATCTCGGTCGCAAACAGACACTCTACGTCCATTGACCCAACCGGGTATCCGCGGAAATTGAGCTGATAGAGTCTATTGGGTGTCGTGCGACCAACCACATGCCGGACTTCAATGCTGTACCCGTATCCATCCCGGGCAGTTGTGTCGTAGAAGATAGTGGTGACGAGCACGGCCTTGTCGCGAGACACAGAAACATCACTGCGGTTCCAGATCAGAGATCGAGAAGGGCGTAGCTCGCATGGGGTTGGTCCATGAGTTCGAGCACTGTTTTCGTCCACTCTTCCAGATCTCCTTTCTCAACACCAAAAATGAACGATGCAACCAAGGCGTGGTCACTCAATGTGGTCGGCATCGTGACCTGACTTGAAACCATGTCAAAGTACAGCTCAGAGACCCAGCCATGTGTCAGAAACGTGGCTTTGATGCACCAGGTTGTCCGGTCTGACTCGGTCGTGCTGATGAAGTAGATCTCGTGGTACCCCATGTCAATCCCGGCGAGACCAATATCAACAAGGAAGAACCGCCATGACGGCCAGAAAGCACGGATCTGGAAGTCCTCAGGAACCAATCGTTCCTGGATGGCTAGAGGGAGTGAAGCCCGATCACGAGGTATGGGTTGTTCTTCCACTCTTTCACCTTTCGTAGTGCGTTCCTGTAAAACTCCGGGGCTGCATCTGTTTGCAACACGAGTTCTGACTCGAGGACGATTTCATCCATGTACAGTTCACCAGTCAGGATGCTGATCCGGACATTGACCATCTTGTGAGACATTGGTCGCCAGTCCAGCAAGGTGATTGCCAGCATGGTATGGGTTCCGGAGTCATCATCCAAAATGGTGTACCAGACAGACTCCGAGTGTTGTGTGTGCTTATTGGCTCTGGCCCGGAAGTACCGCCAGGTTGGCCAGCATGGATCTTCCTTGTCCTCATTGCAAAGGAAATCTTCCTGGACATAGCCTTCGACCATTGGCCGGATGATCTGGTTAGTCATTGATGAGCTCCTCGAGAACGAACCAATGGGCCATTTCCTCTGGAAGTGCCGTGTTCACGGAGTCGACCCATCCCGAGATCGCTTCTGGTGGAAGAACTGCCTCACGCAGAACATTTCGTTCAAGCCGTTTGCCTAGGAGTCGACCAGCTCCAACAGTGATCGTGCACCTGAAGAGGCTAACGTCCACAATCTCGACGGTCAAGATCAACATTGGGATAACAGAAGGATTGATCTTGTAGGAGGTTATCCAAACGCCCCTGGTATCAAGCCCGACAGGGATACGCCAGAGCGGCCAGTAGGACGGGACTTGGTCACGAACGACCTCAAGTGGAACTGAATACTTTTCCACAGCGTGGGCACCTTTCCGGGATCCCATCGAGGAAAGTCTGACCACAGGTCCACTTGGCGTCTCCACCGATGCAGACGAACAGCGGCTGCATGAAACGCCGGGCCTTCTGTTCCGCCCGGGTTTCCTGCGCGGGAACCGTTACCGGCTCATCACAAACTTCGGGTTCAAGCAGGTCAACAAACATGTGCCCTCCTATGGGTATTGATCAATCCAGGTCCGGAGTGGGGGAGTGTCGAGATACTCGTGGACGGTCGAGACCAGCCGCGCAGCGTGATCGTTCCTGCTCTCCGGCAGGGTATAGAACTGCTCGGTGAGGACATCAAACGGGATGTGGCGAGCCGTCTGTGGCGCCTTGAAGTCCCAGCGCGCCAACAGCACCCCATACTCGGTTGCCATCGATGCCCGGCCATCAGCGTCCGGCTGGACGACACCACGAGGCGCCACCATGATCCGGAAAAGATGCGTCACCCCGTTGTCCACGAGTTTGGTGTAGAGCGAGTAGATCGCGGTGATCTCCCCGTTGGGGTCGCTGGTGTCAACTGGTTCGTGGTTACGGCGTAGCCAGTTGGGGTAGTCCGGACCAATGAAGAGCAGTTCCTGCATTGTCCGGCGAGGAACATCGTCCAGTGGCAAAAACAGGAGTGGTTCAGGCAGTGTCATAGTTCGTTCTCCACGATAACATTGGGCAAATAGTCAAGCAGGAACTTCAACTCACGAAGAACAACCTGTGAGTTTTTGTCACTGATCTCGAGGATTGATGGGATGTCCCTCATGTGGGAAAAGCGTAGCAACCGTGTTCCGCCCCCGGCATGGTGAAAGGCAAGATCACCATCACGGCTCAACGGGCAAACATGCAGCGATGAAGCTAATCCGGCACCTGGGTGCAAGATAATGTGACCAGCAATCACGATGATATCGACATCAAGACGGGTTACGTATTGAAAGTAGGTCGACGCAGTTGATTTGGTCACGGCTGTATTGCATGCAGTTACGTACCAAAGCGGGAACTCGGGGATCTCGATCCGATCTGTGAAACGAAAGCCGAAGTCCAGAACGTTCGGATGCTTGATGGGAAGATCGGGGAACGCCAACTGGGCAGTCAGCGTTCGCTCGATCTGGAAGTTCATCTTCAGCGACACTAGGGGAACACTCCTTGTGCCCCCACTGGGAGTCTAGCTGGCAAGCGCCGTCGGGTCGTAGTTGTTGTCGAAATCGTCACCGCTGCGACGCATAGCCAGGCGGGTCGCATGTTCGACCATTGAGTTCGACTTCTGCAGCATCTCCACCGCCAGTGAAGCATCGCGGCCATTGCGCTGGATCTTCATGATGTGCTGCTTGATATCGGTGATGTGAGCCTCGGCCGCCTGCCCAAACTCATGCGACGCTGCCATCGCTGCCTTCCGACCTTCGGTGTTGTTCGACTGGTCCGCATCCTTCTTCTTGACCAGGAACTGCTCATAGGCATCGGTGATCTCGTCGTACATCTTCGTCACATTGGCGAGCTCCGGTGCGAGGATACCCAGGATGGCCTGCTGCACGGTCTTGCGCTGATCTGGATTGTTCCAGGCGGTGTACTGGAAGACGAGCAGGTCATCAGTCACCATCTCCTGCCGGCCCTTGAGCATGGCATTGGCCGCGGCCAGGTAGAAGGTGTCACAGAACCGGCGATCTCCCAGTTTGATCTCCTCGGCATAGAGACCGTTGTAGAGCTGGAGCGCAGCCTCTTCAATACCGGCCGGGATCGTAATGGTCGAGCGAAACTCGTTCAACAACTTGATGTCCTGAAGCGAGATCCCTGGCTGGCTGGTTGGGAAACGGCGGCCGCGGACCAGGCTCTGGCGAACCATGTCCATCTTCTTGCCGAAGTCATGGATCGGATCGACATGCACCCGGACCAGGAACCGGTCCCAGAAGGCCGCCATCTCCCGTGAATCGGCGTACTCATTGGAGTCAGCCGCACATGTCCGCAGCGGACACTGCTGGACTTCACCGCTGTTCAGGAAGGCGCGTTCGTTCAGGATCTGGAGCGCGATGTTGAGGGTCATCGCATTCCCCTTGAAGACTTCGGTGATATACGCGAAATCGTTTTCCGGCAACATCCCCTTGGTGTTGTACCAGATCCGGTCCTCGTTCTTCATCTTCTCGAGGGAGATTGGACCGACCAGGGTCTCGGCGGTGGAGCCCTTGGTCACAGTGTAGTGACCGATACTGGCGTTCTCGACCCGGGAGAAGAACTGGCTGAAGACCAGAGACTTGGCCACACCGGGCAGTCCGGCCATGAAAATGTGCGACTCCGCCAACACGGCCAACATCAGGCCATTGATAGCGTCGTCACGTTCGATGGCGATCGTCGCCACCTCCTGACCAACGTTCTTGAAGCGATCGAGCGCATCGATAACAGCGGGTTCAGTGATCTGCAGTGTCACAGTGAGTCATCTTTCTGCGGTAAAGCGGTTAGAGTTTCAGGTCGTTGATGAGCTGTTGGGTCTTGCAAAACTGTTTCCAGGCATCCTCATCCTGGTTTGTGAGAATATCGGTCAGGTCGTTCCACACACTGACAGCGGTCGCGTGGTCTGGCAAAACGTCCAGGTAGACCACCACGGGCCTACCCCAAACGAGATCCCATCCGTTCATACTACGGCGACGATCACGTTTTCTGACACAGACGACATTGTCCTCTCTGTGGATATCGCTACTGATCACATGCTTCTTGTCCCAGGACATGAGCGGTGATTGACCCATGAAGATCTCAAGGTAGATAACCGGGAATGGGCGCTTGAGCGGCTCATCATTTTCAAACATGCCTGTATCAAACAGCCGTGATGATGAGTAATTGATCTTGCGTGGGTGCCCATGCCAGATCACACTAGCCTTGCGGCGCTTGGCATGGCTGCGGTAGACGGGCTTGATCGTTTCGATCTTCATCAGAAGGGCGGTTCGTTGGCCTTGCGATCAGCCGCGATCACGCCCTCGATTTCCGCCATGAGATCTTCATGCCCCGCCCCAAAGGTCGGTTTGGTCGGCTTGGCCTTGGGCTCACGTACCTTGCGGGTCTTCTTCTTCGGCGGTGAGCTCTGGAAGGAAGAGAAGTGACCACGCGGCGGATCAGGCAGGATCTGGCCCTGGAGACTTTGCGGATACCCGATCCAGATCTGGTTGACCATCCCTCCAATCTGATCGTGGATCAGTTCCGCCCCCGGCAGGAGTTCCCGCAGCTTCTCCGCGAACTCGGCATTGCCGTAGCGGATGTTGACGATCGGCTGATCCTTGAACAGATTCTGGTAGGTAAGGACGTTCTTCTCGATCAGGAAGTCCATCTCCTCCTTGTTCGCATACGTGAGACGGATCGTCCGGTAGCGGATGTTGTAATCAATGTTCGCCATCTGGCGTGGGTTCCTCCTGATTGTTCCAAGCATCGAACCCGTCTCCCCAGAGACGCCGAAGCGTCTCCAGGGTCATAGCCGGAACGATGTCGACTGGAAGGTCTTCGTTGTCTTCGATCATGCACGCTTCCTGTCCGGGAGATCGGCCACCGCGGCGAGCAGTGTCCGGCGTTCGTCATTGGTCAACAGGGCCATCTTGACCTTCTCGGGCCCAAATGTTGTTGTCGAAAACTCGATCAGGGCCGCGGCGCCAACACGTTCCTTCTGGATTGTGATCTGGGCCATGACTTCGTCATCACTGAGCAGGGCAACCCCGGTTGGCGAGAGGTCATCAAGCGGCTTCGGCAGTTCGGCCGGCGCTTCCTTCTTCGTTCGTGGATTAGAAGAAGTCCGCGTCGTTCTGGGTGCCGGTGCGGGCTCCTGATGAAATGGTCCATTATCGTTCAGCCCTTCGAGATCTTCCTTGTACAGCTGGATCCCGACACCGAAACGCATCGCCGCCCGCTTGAGTGCGTCAGACTCGGCGCCCTTGAGGTTGTCCTCACCACTGCCAGTGGACAGAGCCGAGACACCTTCACCAATCCGGGAACCAAAACCTGGGATCGTCAGGGTCCCAACGACATGGTAGACCGGGGTGAAACCAGCCAACTGACGCTGACCGTCGATGGTCTCCCACTTGGGCACGATCTCGGTGTGCTCAGTGACACCGCTGACATAGGTCCAGCTGAAGTTGTTGTCGGTCGCCCAGATCAAGCGGCGGGTGATGATCGCATGGTTGATGTAGCTATAGGTCTTGGAACCCTTCCTGACCTGTTCAACCGCCTCCCTGGGAAAGGGGAGGGCAAGACGGCGTGCGATCTCCGTCCGCGTCAGTTCGGCTTCCCCATGGGCCCCTTCTTCAATGCCGGCCAATTTGGCCAACTCGGCATCATCGAAGACAGGAACCACATCAGGAAAGACCTGACTTGTTTCGTCGTAACTCATTTTGTTCTCCTTCGGGTTTACCCGGTGATGTACTGCACCAGCGTGGTCCAGTCTGATGTTGTCTGTCCGATCGGGACAGTTGTGGCGCTGCCGCCCTTGATGGTGGTGACGATCTCGGTCTTTGTGCTTTCCGGACTGACCTCGAGCCAAAGATCGACATGTCCGAGTGCAGCCCGGGGCAGATGTGGGGTGTGGCCAGTGACCTTGCCCTTGAGCGTTGTTTCGGTCTCCCAGGCCGTGACGATCGTGACGATCTGTTCCGGTGTATGAGAGAGATCCCAGAAGATCCGGGTCAGTGCATTGCTCGCGATGGAGCGGACTGCCTCAAACCCACGTTCACCCCATAACTCTTTGATCTGATGAAAGAGGCGGGCCTGCACATCCTCAAAGAGCGTACTCATGTTGTGTATCAGCAGACCATCGATTGGGCGCTGTCTTGTCGCAATGCCCTTACAGAGTTCCTGGATCCCGGGGAACGCAGCAAGATCACTGGCAAGAGGCGCCCGCTCGTATGGCCTCCCTGTGCGGATCGCATCGAGATCGGCAATCAGCAACGCTTTACTGGCGGCATCGGGATGAGCGAACCGTTCAGCAAGTGTTGCCAATGCTTCGAAACTCGCATCGGAGATCTGGTGCTCGATCACCGGTACTGTTCCATCACGTGCAATCGCAAGAGAGCGAGTGGAAGTTTGGCTGAGCAGATGGGCTCCAAGGAGTCCCTGTTGTCCGCCGGCCGGACCGCTGACCAGGATCAGCATAGGGGCATCTGTTCAGGAGGAGGCTCGACCTCATCATTGGAGGTAAAGACCAGATGGGCTTCGAAAGTTCCCGGCATCCCGTCATCACCAGCCGCTCCGTGCGGGTAGATGTTGACCTGCCGGAAGAACCGGTCCTGTCGGTCTCCGATGAAGCGCTTGATGTTCTGGATGATGTCATCCAGGGTGCTTCCGGAGATGCGGTGCGATTGCTCGCGACGAACGATCACGGGACCAACTTCAGTTCATCGGCAGGGATCACCATGACCGGCCGCGAGAAAGCAATCTCCACCGTGAAGTACTCCTTCGCCGTTGGCCGCAGATGGCGGTCGATCGCACAGGAAACGAGACGGTCGCCCCGTTCACGCAAGGCAAAGAAGTCATTTGCCGCCTTGAGTGCTTCTTCCTGGGTACGAGCTTCGGCTCGATGGTAGGTTGTCATGTACTGAACTCCCATCCTGACTGCCGAGCGCGGCAGTTTCGCCTCTAGCGGGGACCGTTCCGGGCGACGTAGTTGATGTAATCGACGTGACAATACGGTTTCTGACACGCGGCGCGTTCCTCCTGTGAAACCGAGCCCGGTGTTTCCTGCTCTTTCCTGCGCAGGAAATCGAGCTCATTGAGCTTGTAGTCCCAGAAGACGTGCTCGGCACAGAGGCGCATGCCGCAATGACAGCAGGCAACAAACTCCTTCCGGTCACACCCTGGTTGCTGACACATTGTGGGAACATAGGGTTCCGCGCCAGTCTTCGACTCACGCATCTCACATTGTCCCTGGACATTGAGCATGATCATTTCGCCATTGGCGATCAGACCACAGCCACGGTTATCCAGGCGATGCCGGCAGTCTGCGTGGTTACATGCCACATTGCCCGCAGGCGGTTGTCCCTCACCGCGGGCAATAAGGTTTTCAGCGTTCATGTTGGTCCTGACTAGGTGGTTGTGGCTGTCTTGGCTGCGGCCCGGCGTCCGCCCTTCAGCCATTCTTGCGACTCCTCATCGAGGAGGACTTCCTTGACTGCCCGGTTGACAGCTTCGAAGCTCGTCGTTGAGAAGTCAAAGTGATAGTAGAGTTCGGGGCTCATTGCCCGGCTTCGGACCTTCTCCGTCAGCAAGACGGCGATCTTGCCCCACGGATGTGTCTTCGATGTGTTGATATGCCGGGCAGGCGTCCAGATCATCTGGATCACATCGGCACTCCGAACCAGATCGAGCGAGTCGGCAACATGGTAGGCACGCGGCCGCCCACAAGGAGAGTTGTTCATGGCGTCACGATTAAGCTGCGCACCCAATACGATCGGGATCTCGAGCTGCTGAGCCGTCACCTTGAGACGCTGGGCAACCTGCGCCATCTGTTCGTACTTGCTGGCCTCACCTGCCGAAGAGACACCGATCAACTGGGCGTAGTCAATCACCGCCATATCCAAACCCGACTCGGTCTTGGCTTTGTGCATCCGGCGGATAATCTGGTCCAGCGTATGGGCTTCGGCAGCATCCACAACGATCAGATTGCGGTTGGTGGCCAACTGGCGCAGTTCGATATTGGCCCGGGCCACATCGGAAAGCTGCGTCTTGGTGAGATGACGTTCCCGCAGAGAGATGCCAGCAAGATTGGAAAGCCAGCGTGACGCCATTTCACTCGATCGCATTTCCAGGGAGAAATAGAGGACATGCGGCTGACGGTCGATCACATCCTGGACCATTTTTGCTGCCCCAAGGGCCCAATTGGCCTTCAATTGAGTCTTCCCTTCGCCCGAGTGACCACCCACGATGATGATCTCGCCCTTCTGCAAGCCGAACGACTCATTGTCGTAGTCCTCCCAGCCGACCCGGATCCCGGTTACTTTGTCGGGGTTGTTCTGCATCCAGAGGAAGTTCTGGTATGCCTCATCAATCCCGTCGAGCAGGGAGTCGGAGCGGACATTAGGACTCATCGACGAAGCGATCTTGGCAATCCGATTGGAGAGTGCACTCGCGTAGTCGATCGAGTTGGAGAACTGTTCGGGACGGATGTCCCGCTTGGCCTGCTCAACGAACCGCTTGGTTGCGTTCTCGCGGATGATCGGCGCCAGACTCTCTGCCGGGCCAGCCGACACGCCTGCCTCAAAGAGGAAGTTGACCACCTGGTCATGCGTGGAGACGGTGCCACTGCTGATGTCATCCAAGGCAGCGTGACCACCCGGGATCTTGCCCATCTCATGAACCAGGGCAGCGGGCGCGATCCGTCCTTTCCGTTCGTAGAGAACCATCCAGAGCTTGCGCATGTTGGTGTCGCTGAACATCTCAGGGGTGATGTCAGAGACATCGTTGAACTGGGCCGGGTCGTTCAGCAGACTGGTGACAAGATCAAACTCGATCTGACTGTCCCGAAAAACGCCCTGCTCGGCGACTTCAGGACTCTCCATTGTTAGCATGTTTCTCTCCTAGAACTCGAGGCGCACCCCGGGATCCGCTAAAAGTCTGGTTCGTTGTCGTCTTCGACGTTGTTGTACCGAGTCGCTGTGTCTGTGCGGCTCTGATAGCGTCCGCCACCACCAGAAGCGCCATTGCTGTCGGGACTTCCCTTCGGTGTGTACCGTACATCGACACACTCCTGGAGGTAAATCGTGTGACCCAGCGTACCGTCACGGCGGGTATAGACCTCAACTGTCGGGATCCCGGAAAGTTCAATCGAGTCGCCCTTCCTGAACTTGGCCCACCGCTCGGCGTCACGGCCAACCGTCTCACACTCGTACCAGGTTGTGATGTTGCCCCAACCTTCGCCCGAGCGACGGCTCCGCTTGTTGGTCGTGACCGCAACACGGATCGAAGCCGCACTGAAGTCCTTACCTGGGATCGGGGTGACAACGCAATCTGCACCGAGATTGCCGCTAATCATCAAACGTTCCATACCAAATGAACTCTTTCCCGGCACAAGCCGGCTAACACAAACACGGGGACCACACCCCAAGGAAGAAACCCCGAGGACAACCGAGGACGCCTGAACTACCCCCGAAGGGACTGAAACGTCTCTGTCAAAGGTTCAGGAATACCATTCCAGCAGGCTTCCGGGTTCTCGGAAAAACAAGCGCGCACAATGAGGAGGGAGGCGCGCGCGATCGGGTCCTGGCGAACCCATTTCAGGTAACTCTCGTGATAGGCATCACGAGCTTCTTCGAGCTTGCGGCCGTGGAGCAGGCCCATGGCAAGATCGACTGTTGCTTGGCGTTCACGGATTGACCGCTGGTTCGGTCCTCCATTGATCCAGTTGCGGGTTCCAGCCTTGCTCCTGATCAGGGCGCCGATTTCAATCTGATGCTGCAGATCAAGACATGCCCGATACCCGGCTGACAACGCATGTGGTGGCGTCAGATCGATAAGATCGAGCACCTGGTTGTCTCCCCAGCAGATCTGGGGAATCATGGCTTCTGGTCTACCAGTTCCGGATACCGTTCCATCCAAGCCTCCCAGATCGTAACAACGTACCCATCTGGTTGGAGATTGTAGGCGAACTCTTCTGGTGACATCCGCTCGATCGTGCTGTCGTCGACCTTGCCTTCGACAATCTCCCAGTCGAGTACTTCTTCGGGATGCTCCTCCTCGAGATTGCGGGCAAAGGCCGCGGCATCGTCATCGGTTGCGAAGCCGGCGTAGAAGCCTTTGGTATAGTCGAGCTTGGGTGGAACATTGTTAAAGATGTCGACCTTGGCTTCGTTGGTGGCCCAGCGCCCATCGGCGGGGCGGGTGATAATGATGGTGTACATCAGCTCAGTAATCCTTCGATTGTGTCAGTAACGGCGCGTTCCTTCTCGGCAACCCGCATCTGTGCTTCTGCCAACTTCCGTTGCAGGTCAACCCACATCCCGTGGGGCAACCCGCACATGTTGATGCACTGCAGGCCAAGAGTTCCGTGAGGCATCAGAAACGATCCGCACCAACCACAGTACTCATCTACGTATCCGAGCTCTCCGAAGTGTCCTGGAGCCGTGTCATAGACGGCCGGCGCTTGATTGCCGGCGATGAGGCCAAGCGTCCGTCCAGCTCTGGCAATGGCAATCTTTTTGGCTCGCTCGAAGTCTCCGGCGTCCCAGGCGTTGCGGATGAGTCGGACGATTTTGTCGTTGGGATCGCCGAGTAGGTCCCAAGGACTCCCGTTCGCTCCCGGTTCGCTCTCCTCATTTCGAGGCGCATCCATGCGTTCTCCAGTTCTGTCTTAGCGAGACTGTTCTCGCGGTTGCGGAGTTCAGGGCGCTCGGCTTCCAGTTGATCAATCCGCTCGCAGATGATCTCGATGACATCGGTCAGAAAGGCGCCTTCGGTTGAACCGGGTTCGTTCCGCGGACCTTCCTGCCACTGAATAGAGATAAACTCACGGCGCCGAGTTTCCTCGGGGGTAAGTCCATGTGCGATGCGATTGATGGATGAAATCGTAGACATAATGCCGTCCTCTGATTGGTCGACGGGTCTAGTCGTCGGTGGAGCGCTCCGGGAGCGCGTTCAATGGATTGTCGATCCGAAGCTTACGCCCGCCTTCTTTGGTGTACCACCGCTTGATGGTCGTCTTCTTGTCGAGCAGCTCCATGTCGTCGAAGGTCAGGTTGGTGAAGGTGATGTTGTACATCGCATCACCATTGGGACCCTCGATCTCTTCAACGATCACCTCCGGATCCCAGGGCATGCGCTTGCCAGGCGCTTTGGTCATCTCGAGGATGTCGCGGAAGCTGGAACCCCAGATCTCGTCGAGCAGGGGAGTGACCTCTTCGGCCATGGTGTTGTTGCGGTAGGCGTCGCGGATGCTGGGGATGAGCTGGCGGACATTACTGTGGCCCCGCTCGCGGATGACCTCGAAGATATCGGTGTTGCACTCTGACTGGATGGCCGGCGCGAACTGCACAATCGCGAGCATATCAGAGACAACACTGGGAGGGAGCTCAATTTCGGGCTGAGCACACCACTCAAAGAAGGAACTGAACGAAGCGGGATGATGCTTCCAGAGCTCATGTTCCTTGACGAAGTAGAGGATTGAGGCTTGAGCAATCCAGCGAGCACGGGTTTCCTGGACGTGGTTCTTCATGACCTCGTCGACGAGCATCATGCAGCGTTCTGGATCCTGGCGGGCAAGTGTGGGGATGTTCCCGACTTCATCAGCCGTAAATCCGGGAGGAACTGGCACCATTGCTAATGTATCGTTCACGGGATGCTCTCTTTCGGTGGGATCCGACTTTTCACCAGTCTGGTCAGGTCACCGAGGCTCAGATCGTGGACCTCGGAACGGGTTGCTAACGGGATGACATTGGTGGGTTGACGCCAATCTGCACATCCACCACAGATCATGAGGCATTGGGCCTTGTCATACCAAATCGTGCCCTGGAGATACCCCGGACCGACATTGATAAAGCATGCCTGGCACTGGAACTTGCGGATGCGACGAGTCTTTAGTCGGTCGGCAACGGTTTCTCCCGTTTGCGCGGCCTGCGCAATGGCTTCGCGATCAAGTTCATCGCTTTGTGCAAGTTCCGCTGCCGTGACCGCTCCTTCGCCTGATGGTGTTTGGTCCATCGTGGTTCTGCGGCCCATGGGTCGTTTCGGATGTAGATGGTCAGCCACTCGTCTTCCTTGCTGGATGCATCGAACCGCATGTGTCCGATCTGTGCAGTTACTTGCTGGTCGTCTTCCCAATAACCAGCTTCAGTCAGGCAATCCAGGATCGCCTTCCAGATGTTGTCGAGATCGCGTTTGATCATCGAACCGCGGTGCCAGACGATAGTCACTTCCACCATTTCCTGCGCAGGAAAGATTGGTGAGGACCAGCCATAGTGCTCGCGTGTCTTGGTCGCCTGGTCGATGAGTAGCCTCTCGAACGTCATCAGCTCTTTAGTTTTGAAGAGTCGACCACGAGGGCCGATCCGGTACGAGTTCGATTTGGATGGAACATTAGCTCGTACCGTGAGCGTGTAGATCAACCGAAGATTCCCTTTGCCATCTCCATGATGTCGGTATTGATGGCCTTCGACTTGGTGTCTTCCGACATCTGCTCCTGGTAGTACTCCTGGAAGAGGAGCTGAGTGCGCTTGGCGAAACTTGGGACAACGTGGTCAGTCATCATCGCGGCACGCAGTTTGCTTTTGAGCGCCATCGCACAGCGATCCGGATCACATGTGAGGCTGTTGTTGCCGATCGAGCCACAGAGGTTACTGCGGACCAGGCGGAGGTAGGTGTATGGGTCGTACGACTCGCCGGCATTGGCCAGTTCCACAAGCAGGCTTGGAAATAGCACCTGCCCATGGAAGATGGCGCAATACCGACAAGGTGAAGGGTCCACTAAACCTGGACCAGGAGGTTGATCTCGGCGCGCCAGCCCGCAAGCCGAGTTCGTTCGTCTTCGTCGAGAGCCGTCAGATCAGCTTTTTCAAGACTCTCCCGGAGGGACGGGACAAAGTAGCTGAACTGCTCGACGACTTTGTGGGCATAGTAGGCCGGGTCCTTGGGTTCGTACCGGAACACGGTGCGATCGTCGACCCGCTTGAGGACAGGTTCCTCTTCCGCGACAGGCGCCATACCGACATCGGCCAGGAGCATGGTCGGGTTGGGACCAGGAGGCGAAATCTCATCGAGCACCATCTGGGCGGCCTCGGCCTGGGCCGGAGTCATGGAATCCGTGATCACCGCCTCGAGCGGCATATCGGCGTTGTACGCCTTACGCAGCTTCTTGAGATCATCGGCAATGAGTTCACCCGTCTGGAGACGGCCAACCATGTGGTCCATTTCCTCAGGACTCAGCGCCTTGGCCAGGTTCAGGAGCGTAATGGCACTGGTCAGGTCAATCTCGCCGGCCATGGCGGCCTGGCGGACCAGACTGTTCTCCGGCAAACGCAGAACATCGAGCCGGTTCTGGACCCAGCCGCGGCTCTTGTTGAGCATCTCGGCCATCTGAGTGATCGACTTGTGCTGATCGCGCTGTAGGCGCTGCAGGAAGGTCGCCTCTTCCCAGAAGTTCAGCCGCTCAGCGGTGTCGTTCTCGATGAAGGCAATCTGCTGCATTTCTTCATCAGTGCGATCAACAATGACCGTCGGGATTGTCCGCAGACCAGCCAGCTCAGCGGCACGCAGGCGCCGGTGACCATAGACCAGCTGCAAACGACCACCAGTCGGACCAGCCGGATCAAAGCGGGCTTCGATGTGTCCAAGGAAGCCGAAACGCTTGATGGAGGCAACGAGTGGCGCGAGCTGGGTCAGGTCGATTGTGTGGCGGGGCTGAAAGGGACTGGCCGTGAAATACTCAATCTGCATGGGTTCCGGCCGTGGAGGTCCCGATCGTTTCACAGGAACAGCGGGCACAGGTGTTGCTTCCAGATGAGCCTGAGTCTCATCAGAGAGCGTCGGATGAAGTTCGTTCATCACGAGAGATTGTCCTTTCCTGTAGATGTGTGAGCGCCAGAAATGTCTATCACTCGGCGCCTATCGTACGTCCGACGTACGATTTCGTCAATCAGTAATTTGGATGAGGGCGAAGTTGTTTTCGGCGTGGCGGCTCGCCAGGAAGTCTGCGCGCTTGTTGAACTCATCTTTGTAATGCCCCTTGACATGTTCGATGTCTGTCATCAGCCCACGCTCAAAGCGCTGGCGGACAGCTTCGCGGAAGCGTTCCCAAAGATCATTGTTCTTGCGGGCAGTCCACTCGCCCCGCGCACAGCGGACAGTCATCATAGAGTCGGAGCGGATCATCAGATCCTCGGCCGGAGCATGTTCGACTGCCCAGCAGACAGCCATCAGTTCGGCTCGATTGTTCGTACCAGTGGCATACGCCCCGACCAGCTCCCACGGTTCGCCCTCTTCGCCAGAGGGACGTGCTTCATGCTCACCATCACGGGTGTAAACCACAGCCCAGGAGATCGGGCCAGGATTGGCTCGGAAGGTCGATCCGTCGGTATAAGCGATCAAGAGTCCCGGGGGATGCACAGATGTTTGCTCCAGAGTCGGCGTGTGTCGGCGCTTGCGCCTTGGCGGGCGCGCGCCTCTCGCCTGCGGGTTGTAGTGTTTCATGAGTTGTCGACGAGCACCAATGAACACTCCTTTCTTTCACTATAGAGGGGAGAGTCGGCCCGAAGCGACTCACGTCATGAGTTCGAACCAGCATTTAGCGGTCGGGATGTCCTCGATGCACCACTCAGCCATTTCACTGATCACCTGTATGGGTTTGTCGATGTCGTGCATCTGGTAAATCATGTCTTCCAACCGGTCGTACAGGCTCAGGACTGGTCTTGTATCAATGATATGGACTGCAACGACGATGATCGCGTGCTCGGGTTTGTCGGGGAAAGTTCCGATCCAGTTTTCGCGGGCACTGGTAAACATGAAATTGGATTGCCGCTTGCGCCACTCCAGATTGTTGTACGGATCAGGAACAGCGTGAAGTTCAATCTCGAGCGAGGTTATATCGGGCCAACGGGCACGGTAGGGACTAATCGTTGCGTACATGGGTGAGCAGTCTGGGAGAAGTTTCCCTCTCCCAGTCTTTTAGCTCATGAACTCCGGATAACGACTGGCCAGGGTTGCCAGACCACTCCGATTGACATGAAGGATGTCAGTTGCGTCCTTGTACACCACGGTCAGCTCGTGGTCGCCAGGATAGTCAGCCGCCGTGTGGTACAGGTTGCTGGTGATCTCGATCGCTTCCTCGTACTCGTACCCGTCGGGGAGTTGGAAGGTCATCGGTTCATCGAGAGCCGAGAGACGCTCGGGGATGACATTGACTGGCTCGACGATATCCAGGGCTTTGACCTCTTCGCAACGGAGCCGGACCAGGCTTGCCGGGACTTCTTTAGGCTCAAGCTCCTCGAACCCACCTCGTACTTCCCCCCAGTCCGGGGTAGGAGCATCCTTCTCGACGTCTACATCGGCCATGATCATCACAATCTGACCCGAACGGAGATACTCCTTGGACTTCTCGTACGTCTTTGGCCAGATCAGAAGGGAAACTGACCCTTCCGCATCAAGCAAGGTGGCATACGCCATTTGCACCTGCCGCTTCTTGGTCGTGAAGACATCGATATTGGCAAGGACACCAACCACAGTTACACGCTCATTGATGTGTTCATTGAGATGCGTGATGCTGCAGGTTGTCGGCACACCGGGGATCCGTGGGAGATCAGTGGTGACAATCCCAAGATTCTCGAGTTCCCACTGCAGACGCTGAACCAGATCGGTCTCCTGCAGGACAACGTACCCATCCTGCTTGGCTTGTTCGAAGAGTTCCACCTGACGCTGTCCGGTCCGGATGGATTGCTCTTCCAGGGTCTCACCCTTACGGGGGCGACCCGAGCGTTTGCGCCTGATCTTGATCAGATCTTCCATCGCAGTCAGCAGGGTATTGCGGTTGCCGAAGTCGACGGCGCCGACCTGAATGAGAACATCGTAGACCTTGCGATTGATCTTGGACGTGCGCAGGACCAGATCGGCCAATGATGTGAACTGCCCTTCGGCTTCAATAGCTTCCTGCAGGACAATGACATCCTTGAGGCCAACACCCTTGATACAGGAGAGACCGTAGCGGATCGCGTTGGTTCCTTCCGGGGTGAAGTCAGCCACCGGGACATTAATATCCGGCGAGAGAATGGTCAGACCACGCTGACGCGCTTCTAGAGAGAGGTTTCCGATCCGGCCCTGGGATGTCTCGCCGGCCTTGGAACCCGCCCTGGACTCAACGGTCAACGCCGCGGCATAGAACGGCACCGGGAAGTGCGCTTTCAGCCAGGCAGACTGATAGGCAAGATAGGCATAGCACACGGCGTGGGCCCGGTTGAAGCCGTAGTCTGCGAAGGGGACGACCTCATCCCAGATCTTGTCGAGTTCTTCTTGTGTGTATCCGCGAGACAAGCCACCCGCATCGAACTCTGTCTTGAAGCTGGCCATGAGGTCACGCTTCTTCTTGCCCATCGCCTTGCGGACGATATCGGCTTTAGAGCGGCTGAACCCGGCGACAACGACCATGATCTCCATGATCTGTTCCTGATAGACCGGGAACCCAAACGTCTTGGAAAGGATGTTGTCCAATGATGGATGGATCGGATCGTAGGCTTCACCCAGGTTCTTGCGCTGAGCGATCGTTGGCAGGTTCTTGACTGGCCCCGGGCGGAAGATGGCAATGACCATCGCCAGTTCCTGGATGGTGCGGGGTTTGACCTGCATCAGGGCTCGGGTCATGCCGCGGCCACCCAGCTGGAAGAGACCAAGGGTATCGCCATGCTCGATGATGTCCCAGGTCGGACCATCATCTGTAGGCAGGTTCCAGAGATCAATGCGCTGACCGGACGATGCTTCCGCCATTGTGACGGCATCCTCCATCATGGTCAGAGTTTGCAGTCCCAGGATGTCGAACTTGAGCAGTCCAAGGCTCTCGAGCTCACCCATCTCGTACTGGGTTTGCTGCTTGATCGTTTCCTTCTCGGGATTACTGACCCGCATCAGGGGCAGGATGTCGATCAGGGGCTGATCACCAATGACCACACCAGCGGCATGAGTGCTGGTGCCACGCATCCGTCCGTTCAGCTGCATGGCCGTATCGATAACGGTCTTGGCGTCAGGATCATTGACGACCATTTCCGCCAGCTTGCCATCTTCGATCGCCAGCACTTCATCCAGCGGCATCCCACCAGGCCGAGTGTCATGGGGAATGTGTGAGGTCATCTCATTGGCGAAGACCACATAGTTCTTGCTGATGTCGTATTGACGGATCCGGGCTGCATCACGGATGGCGCCACGAGCACCGATGGCAGAGTACGTCCCAATCCGGGCGACATTGGCATCGCCATAGGTGTCGATCATGTACTGCAGGACCAGATGGCGCTTGGAGTCCTGGAAGTCCAGGTCCACATCCGGCAGCTCTATCCGGTCCTTGTTGAGGAACCGTTCGAAGATAAGATCTTCCTTGAGGGGATCAGGTTCACTAATCCCCAGGGCCCAGCAGACCAACGCGCCAGCCGCACTTCCCCGCGGTCCGAAGCGGATCCGCTCTTCCTTACAGAAGCGGGCGATATCGGCAATGATCAGGAGGTACCGCTCGAAGGGAACCCCGAGCTTCCGGCCCATTTCGGCGATAACGGAGAGCTCTTCATCCATCCGGGCTTCGTAGTCCCAGGGGACATCAGCCCAGCTGCAGTCCAGGCGCCGCTGCAGTCCATCACGCACAAGCGTAGCCAAGACTATACCGGGATCGGTATTGTTGTGACCTTCCAGCGGAGAGATCGGCAACTTGGGAACAGGATCACCCAGGTCGTAGGTTTCGATCTTCTCGCCGATTTCGAGTGTGTGCCAGAGGGCACGGTCCGGGAACGCCATCGCCATCTCCTCATTGGATCTGACGTAAGTGTACGGGCTGCTCTTGAGTCCACCCTTGCCCTTGATTTCCATCAGGACCTTGTGCGCTGGTGCATCCTGGAACTGGCAAAAGTGACTGTCGTTCGTGCCGACCACCGGGATGCCGTACTTGCGCGCCATCTGAACCAGCTCTTTATTGAGCACGATCTGATCAGGGATCAGGGGTCCGTGGTTCTGGAGCTCGAGGTAGAAGTTCTCACCGAAGGTCTCGTGGTAGAAGGTCAACAGGTCAGTCGCACGCTGATCTTCGCCATTGAGCACATAGAGGGCCAGTTCGCAGGCAATGCATCCGCTCAGGCAGATGACTCCCTCCCGGTGGCTGTGCAGGATGTCCCGATCGATACGCGGGTGGTAGTAGAAGCCATCGGTGAACCCGAGTGTGCTCATCTGGGCCAGGTTCTTGTAACCAACCTGGTTCATCGCCAGCAGCGTCAGGTGATGGGCCTTGCGGTGATCTCCGTCCTTGATCTGGTGGCTGTAGCCGGCTGTTGTGTACGCCTCGAGGCCCACGATCGGCTTGATCCCGGCTGACTTGGCGGCACGCAGAAAGCTCGGCGCCGCGGCCATATTGCCGTGATCTGTCATGGCAACAGCGGGATGATCAAGTGCAGCAGCACGTTGCACATAGTCATTGACCAGTGCATGACCATCCTGAACGGAGAAGTTGGTGTGTCCGTGCAAATTGATATAGGGCTTGGCAGTGGTCATGGCATGTTCTTTCTGGTTCCTGCGCAGGAAACCTAGTATGTGGTCTTGAGACGAAGATACGCGGCGTTCAGTTTCTGCATCATGACAATGTCACCACCCTTGTCGGGATGATGGATCTTGCTGAGCTCGCGATATGCAGCATCAAGCAAAGCCCTTGGCGCGGTCGGCCGCAGATGAAAAAGCGCCCAGTCATCGGATGTTGTTGACGACAACGACGACGCTGTTTCCTCTGATTGAGTGTAAGTATAGCGCCGCTTCTTGGACGCCTTTGGCTCAGGACGTTCCTGTTGTGTCTTCCGCCGCCAGCGCGGCTCTTCGAACCGGTAGACCGTGCGGATGTTGGTCTTGGGATTGTCTTCCGTAACTGGTCCACTGCAGTTCAGACAATGCAGTGATCCATCAGCCAGGCGGAGGTAATGATCTTCGTCGCATTGCCGACAAGGTTGCATCGTCTGGACGACACGCGTCGTCGTGATCATGGAAGATCCTCGAGATCCTCCTCGGGCCCAACCAGGGTTTCGAGAGTCGCCGGAACCAGGTCGCCGGCATAGGCCCGGGCGACGATCTCGGCTTCGTATTGTTCGTCCATAATGTCCTTCTCGGGTTTCGGCTCGGCAGTCTTCAGCGGAGCAGGTTCGGTGTTCATCGTAGGTATCTCCCAGAGCCCGGGCAACACACCGGGTCTCGTGTATCCTTGTCAGGTAGTCATACGAACGCATGGAGTCTCAGCCCGATGAGTGACCGTGACTCACCGCCAGAGCAGTACGTCATCATTGAAGATGAAACGCTGGCGCAGGGTTTCACGCAAATCCCGAACGGGGTGCTTCGTCGGTCAGATCTCCAACCAGGCGCCAAACTGACCTACATGGTGCTGCTCTCCTATGCGTGGCAAAAAGATCATGCGTACCCCGGCCAGGAACGACTGGCCAAGGATATGGGTGTCTCTGAGCGATCGGTGATTACCTATCTGCAGCAGCTCCAGCAGAGTGGCCTGGTCACCATCCGCAGGCGTGGGTTGGGGATGACCAACATCTATGTCATCAACCGCATTTCCGGAAGTGCAAAATCTGCACTTCAGGAGCCAAAACAAGGCAGAAGTGCAAAATCTGCAGTTCCAGAAGTGCAGGATCCGACAGCTCCAGATGTGCAGGATTTGCCACCAAAGAAGACTCAAAGAAAAGACTCAGAGAGAAAAGGTTCGACTGGTCGAACGGTCACATCGTCACTTTCTCTGGAGGACAGGGCAATTCTGCGCCGGTATGCTGCAGACTACGCCACCGAGTTCCGGGATGAAGCATCGCTTGACGCATCGACCGGTCGGCTCATCAATCTGTTCGCTGATGCCGGCATTGATCTCGATACGTTTATCGACCTGATGCAGGAAGCACGCCAGATCACCCAGCGCTACAGTGGATCCATCCGCAAGCAGGCCGATGATGGCTCGGGGATGAAACTGAAGATGCCGTACTTCCTCTCGACCCTTGAGGATGTCATAAACAAGCACCTTGGTCGCTAAACCCTTCAGAGAACCAATCACGAAGGCTTCGCCTGGCGATCACTGCCGGGTGTTTGGACAATGTCCCAGCTACGGCTCACAGTGAAAAGTGTAATCACACGGTGGCATGAACGCGCCGTGTGAAAAGGAGACTTTGGAGCCTTGACTGGAGCGTTCCCCCATGGATGAAGAGTTCATTTCGTTACCGTTCGGTGATGCAGAGCAGGATGCGCAGCTGGCGATCGAGCAGCAAACCGAGAGTAACTATCGGCGGTACTCGAAACAGGAGAAGGAGCGGCTGTATGACGGCATGCTCGAACAGAAGTACCGCTACAAACGAACATGGGAGGAGATCGCAGCCCAGTACAAGGTCGCCCGGTCCACGATCGGTGACTGGCGCCGGAGCGAAGACTGGCAGCTCTGTGAAGCAAAGTGGCGCCGGGTACTGCGGGAAGAGGCCCGATCCGATGCCGCCATGCTCGGCCAGGATGCACTCAGTGTGCTCTCTGAACTGATGCACAGTGCCAAGAGTGAGTTTGTGCGCTACTCCTCAGCCAGCAAATTGGTAGACATCATCGGGATAGGGGATGAGCTCGAGGAACACCGTGTCGACCAGGCGAGTCAGCTCAATGAGTTCCTGGCCAAGATGCAACAATCGAAGCATCGCCGGGAAGCCATGGCCGATGTTGCGGAGGTCGACAACACGAAGATCCTGGAACTGGAAGTGCAGCCAGGTGGTGTGCTTCCGCCCGAGATTACCCGGATGAACGATGCCCTGGTCAAGCGGCGTGAAGATGAGCAGAACGCCCTTGAAGCCGAGTTTCGGTCGATGGAAGAGCCGGCCGAGTAGGGCGTACGTCCGACGTACGATCAGAGATAAGCGACATCCGGATTTGGCTTGATCGAAGCTGTGTTTTGTGCTGGCCGGATCGTACCTTCACGCGCTTCGGCAAGAAGCCATTGAAAGCTCACAATCCATAGTTTTTGTGACTGATCAATATGACCAATTGAAACATCCTCGGCGGTCACATTGTAGACACGACATGTCCAGAACTGTCGTGTCAATCCAAAACCATCGAAGACAGATGCACCTTCCCACTCGAGGATGTCACCAACCTGAACACTGAAGGGAAAGAGGGTGGTTAGTTCCATGGTGCCATGTCCTCCGGACTGGTGTTGTTATGAACTTCATCGAGCAGCATGGTGTGGGTAATTGGGTTGTAGGTTGCATGGAAGCACCAGGAACTGTAGACAAATGCGTCCTTGAGTTCGGTGAAGTTGTCCTGGGCCCAGGAAAGGGTTGTTGTCCCAACCCCTTCGGCGATCCGCGGTAACTGGGCCTCATCGGTGTTCTGGTCAAGCACGCAAAGCACATGGAAATAACTCTGTGGGTCATCGAGTGGCCCATCAGGGAACTGCCGGTAGAGCTGCCACTTGAGCGCGACAGGCATCATCAATGTCATGGATCCCTCCTAGAGGATTGAAACGCGATATGGGCCGTGATCTGCGAGACGAACGACAGGATTGGTGGCGCCCAGACAGACAACCAGATGGCTGCCGCGTTTGTTGAAGTACTGTTTGACCAGAGGATGGACCTGCGACTCCCAGTCGAGCTGACCGTTGCCGCAACCCAGTTTGGGGATGGCAATCCGGCCCAGTTCCTTGCAGTGGTCAAAGAGTGTGGACAGACCAGCTTCTACATCAGAGAGCCGGCTGGGGTAGCGCCAGTCTCGTTTGGTAGGCAAGCAGATCAGCGTGTAGTGAGGTTTGAGACTGTGACCATCATCCCGCAACAGATCGTAGACCATGAGCTGCCCCGGTTGTAACGCTCCGAGTGCGCATACCTTCTGGTACTCCAGGAACATCCGGGGAAATCGGATCTTGGCTTCCAGTGCCAATCCTTTGCCCATCACACCAACGGTGTTGACCGGGATGACGTAACTGTGGGCAGCGGCAGTGAAGACACCACCATCGTGGTACTTGATCATTGGCTCAACTCCCAAGCCACCTGGTAGTGGTTCAGCATAGCGGTCGGATCGAGATCCATAGCATCGGCAAAACGATCAAACTCATCCTTGGTCATCGACCAATCCGAACCGCTTGAGTAGATGACATGTGATTTTGGCCTTTGGTCCAGAGCGAGCACCTCGGTCCAGGTGATGGAAACAATGTACCCAAGGAAATCATCCTTGCCGATCGCGGCATAGATAACGATGTAGTTGCCGTTGCTGGTGGAGAACCGGTTGAGTGTTGACATGCAAGAGGTGTAGGGACGGGTGAATGTCATGTTTCCAACTCCATGAGCACACGTTCATTGGCAATCCACACTGCCGGATCGGCATTGATGCAGTCGAGTTCAACGGTGAGTTCGTCAAGCGTATCGAACGTGTGGATTGCATGAAATGGATCGTAGTGCTCGAGATAGGGAATCCCACCCAGATTGCGCGTCTTCGTCACCTCGAGGACGTAGGTTCCTGTCCTATTATTGGCCAGAACAGAGAAGAGATAGTTGACATGAGCATCTCCATTCTCTGTTTTCTCCCATTGCTGGAAGACCTCTATTTGACGAGGATACTCCCAACCGGCCTTGATGAAGGGAATCTTGAGACAAAACGGCGCACTCACGATTTCAACCCATCTATTGCCAGCATGATGGTCAGTTCGGTCGGGAGTTCGTTCATGAACCGGTGGAATTGTTCCATTGCATCGATTTCAGAATCGTAGTTGCGATGGAAGATGATTCTCCCAACTGGATAACTGGGGTCGATTTCCCTGACCTTGAGGTAGACGATAGTCAGGTCCGCAAACGGAACATACCCCAGGTAGTAGGTACAGCCCTGATGGATTGTTTGCGATGACATCGGTCCACTGATCTTGCCGTTCCGGAAGTCAGATGGTCGCAACAGGACATGGTGCCACTCAGGCCAGTTTGGGGTGACACCGGTAGCTGGTCCAACCCATGCCCGGCAGACATTGGAAACGAACGTGCGCCAGAGCGTGCGGATGCGAGTGATCATGATGCAAGTCCTTCTATGGCCATCAGGATGGCGATCTGTTCTTTAATCCAGGTGCAGATCGTCTCTTCGTAATTGGTGGGATAACGGAGGGTCGAGAAACGCTTGCACTCGATGACACTGTGGTCCGGAGCATTGATACTCACCAGGGTATCGATCCTGAAAAGACCAGTTTTGCAGAACGTAACCTGGTATCCAGGAAGCTCTCCTTCGTGTTCACCAAGGTCGATACACAGGGTGCCAGACTCTGTATGCCTTGCCATCTCTTGGAACATGTCGAGATGTTGGACGAAACGACTCATGGTGACTCCAATCCACAAAGTGCAAGGGAACGGGCGTACTGTTCTTCCAACCAGGTGGCGATGTCCTCCCGATTGGAAGCGTTGATGGTGAAAACATTGACCTGGTAGGTCGGTCCAAAAGCTGGTCCCTCCATCAGTCTGACCTCCAGTTTGTCGAGATTCCGCATAACGATGACACTGAAGATCCAGTTCGGGGTATCGAAGGGCACGGAACGGGAGTAGTAGATCCCATCCCAGTCTCTGCGAAAGGCTGCGGCGATATCAACCAGTTCACTCATGAGTCGAACTCATCAAGAGCAACCAGCATGAGGAGTGTTTCCCTTGCCCATTTCAGGATCTGGTCCTTGATGTCTGGATGGTTTCCATCAAAGATCCGGGTTTCCGGACCACATCGCCAAGGCACCTCAAGAGACAGGTCAACAGCAAAGCGAGTGTCCTGGGGAAAGTCAAGACCATACAGGATGCGGTAGACCACGAAGAACCCCCATTGGTTCTTCTGGTCTGGCGAGATATAGATGGGGTGCCCTGACCTCCAGTTCATATGACTGGTATCCCAGTGTTTCTCGAAGTCTTCCAGAGCAGGGGAGTCGATCTCGGGCATGGCTCACCCATCGGTAAACATGGCAAGCGCCACGATACTGACAAACCAGGGCTCGATCGCCTCGACTATCTGCTTGACCATGATGGGGAGATCGACAAACATGAGCATGTTTGAGAGCCGCAATTCCGTAGGGGGAAAACTCTGCAGCGACACCAGGCCAAAGACCTGCACCGTATACCGGAGATACACGGGATTGACCAGATTGGGATCTGAATAAAGCAACTGCGTATCACGAGAAGGCGGCATGACCGGGATCTTGAAACTGAGGGACAAACCAGAGCCATAGACATTGCCGAGAATGAACTGGTGCACTTCCCGGCGATTTGAGGCAACGCGGATCTCAGTGCTCAACCGCGCCAGGAGTTCCTCTTTGAGTGTGATCATCTCAGTACTCCTCAGTAAACATGGCCAGCGCCAGTTCGGTTGCGACATGGTTCATGGGGAAGGTATCGGCGATAGTCAGCATCTCCTGGAACTTTGCTGCTCGTGCCTTTTCAGAGGTGAAGACCCAGGTGAAGCGTGTGCCCAGTTCAGCAGAGTACATGTCATCGGGATAGCTAATGTTGAACCAGTGGGGGATGTTCAGTCGCTGGAGACGAACAGATGGAAGCATGTGCTGAAGGTTGGGCGAAGTGACCCACTCACCATTGTATTCAACAAGGGTGTCCGGGTAGGCGTTGTCCTTGTTAACTCGCCCGCAGCGGTAATACTGCAGAGACCAGAGCATGCACCCAGGTGCTTCGTACACCTGGTTCGCAACACGAAGCAGCTCTGTTTTGAAGACGATAGCATCACGGCTCCAGGCTGGAAGCGCAATTTCCTTGGCCTTGATGTGAGGATCGCGATGGATGAAGGTGATGTTATCGTCACGATCGACCCCGCATTCAGGCTGACAGATCCGGGTCAGCATGTGGCGACCATGCCGGTCAACCTGGGTCCATTTTGGGAAGTGAGCCGCGGTCTTTTGTACCCATGGGCTATGAGGGTTCATTGTCTTTCCTTGTCATCAAGAGACGAAGGCCGAAGGGGCCCGAACCCGGCGAAACCAACGGGCAGACCGAGGACGCCTGGACTAACACCCCGATCCGGGTCTTACCCTATATCTGAAGTTCAAACTCTCAAAATCGCACCGGGGCGGGTTGGGTGGTCTTCTGGTCGACTGGTCTGGATGTCGAAATCACGATCCGGGGTGGTGAACAAAGAAAGCCGGGGGCCTAAGCCCCCAGCTGTCAGCGATGTGGCGCCAGTAACAGGTTGTTGACCTGATCCTGACTGCGACTCAGGATCGTATTGATCTGATTGATCATCTCGAAACTGGCTTGTGTTTCCTGCGCAGGAACAGTCCACAACGGATGGTTGATCATGATCCGGGCCCGGGTCACAAACTCATCTTTGAGGTTGGGATCGGCATTCAGCCAGGTTGCACAGGAGGTCGCAGTTGCGTCGTACAGGATCTCGGCCAAGGTCTCTGCGGTCATGTGCGGAGTTCTCCTACGAGTTCAACCGTGTACTGGTTGATTGCGGCACTGAGTTTCTCAACGCGCTCGATGTTGAAGAGCCCACTGGTCTTGAGGGTCTCGGCCGAAATGGCCACGGCATACTCATGGACCAGGGCCTGAAGTTCCCTGGCGCTCAGCCGTGGTCCATAGACACACATCGTGCAGTAGCAGTCGGAGTCGCTTCCGTCGCCCTTCGGAACGAAGTCAATCCCACAGGAGAGACAGACCTCTACCTGTGGGACGAGTGGCTTCAACGGTTTCGGCAGAAACAAGGTCTCGAGATCCATGTGCGTGTCTCCTTGGTTTCAATACAGGCGATCAGAACTACGGGTGGGACAATCCCACATCCTGAGCGAGCTTGCGCTCATAACGACGAGCGGCAGCCTGGAAGGCCATCACCGGCGACATCGCGGCATCAGGCCCAGCGGTATAGATGTCCTCAGCCCGGTCACTGAAGCGCAGGGAGTAACCGGTGGCATCAGCGTAGAGATCGAAGAGCATCGTCTCATTGCTGTCCAGCCAGAACGGTCCTGACCAGCGTCCCAGATAGGTGGCCGGCTCGGGAGTGTAGAGCGGAGTCAAGACAGAACGTCCGATCAGATCAAGGGCCAGTCGGTCGATTTCATCCCGATGGGTGACATCAATCAGATTGGGGTGGGCAACCAATCCCATCGCCATGCTGAAGATGTCCTTGCGCCTGACGTCCTGTGGCCAGGGCAGGTGATTGACCATCTCGTCACGCTTGACGATGAAACTATCCGAGACGTCGTCGATTGGATGGAACCCGTCGTCGAAAACGATGACATCATCGGCGTTCATCAGTGCGGCCATGACCAGGTCCTGGCTCATCTGCTGCTGATACACCGGCGTGTGTCCGGCCATCATCGTGACCACATCGAAGGTGAACTCGCTCATTGCGTCCGGCGCCAGACTCATGGCCAACGGCGGGATGCAATCGCTGCAGCCACATCCGCGGACATATGTGCCGGCTGGATGATCGACCGGTTCGTAGGTCCAGAAGTCGTGACCGTAGACCTCCTCGTTGTCCAGCTCTTCGAAACCTTCCCGAACATCAGAGGCATCGGGAAGACCCATGATGGGTTCGAACTCAATCAGGTCGGTGAGACCAGGAGCAAGGAAGTCTTCTAGACCACGCTCGATCGCGATGAGGTCCAGAGTTCGATTGTGGTTGCGATTGGCTGCACGCATGGCTCGACGGTTCCTTATATCGGCATTGGTCAACCGTTGTTGGCGACTCTTGCGGAACTTGCCGGGGATCAAGTCGGCAAAACGATCCTGACGGTCGGCCATCAACGACAACGTCGTCGTCCGACGGTAATACGCAGCGAGATTGCCCTGGCGACGCCAGTGGGGTCGGTCCTCGTATCGGGTTGTCATGACGTAGCTCCTTTGACATAAATCGAACGATCGTTACTCCGGGTTGCAAACAGAACAGGCCAGAGGATCCCCATTGCAGGGACAATCCTCTTCACAGATCGAAACAGGAGTCGTGTCCGTGGATGTCACGGTCGGCTCGTCGAGTTTGAGTCGATGGGTGTCCACCGAACCGTTCCAGACTGGTGTGGGCATGGTCAGTCTCCGTTCCCGGCTCTCACCTCTCCCCAGCGCTGTCGACAGTCATCGCAGAAAACCATGCACGGAGCAGGAGGTTGCTCTTGGTCATAAGTGATGAACTGTTGTGTGAATCCGAGACATGGACTCTGACAGACACTGAAGAGAGGTGAAAGCCGGTCTGGGGTAAAACGGGAACGTATCGCTGGTTGACGATCCGTCCCCGTTCCTACAACTGGTTGGGTTGTGTTGTTCGTTTCCTGCGCAGGAACTACATCGTCGTACCTCCGATGGTTACAAAGGTTTAGTCAATCGCGACGGGGTGTGCACCGGCTTGACCCGGGAGCCCGAAGGCTCCCAGAGTCAAACAGGTTCAACTACCGGCCAGTGCGGCGGCGGGTTGTCCGCGCCGAGTAGCGGTTATTGAAAACCGGAGTTGATGGTGTTGTCACAACACCGGCACCGGCGCCAACAAGATCCTGGTACGGATTGGATGCGATCAACGCAGCCTTCGGGGCAGATCCCGGAACAATGACCTCACCCTCAAGGAAGGCGGGGACATTGAGTGCAACCCGATTGCGGGTCGCCGGCACGTTCTGCATCGAACCAGCCTTGAGCTGCTCGAGACCGACTGCGAGGGCAGTGGCCTTGAGGGCCTGGGTGCTGCTCTGGTGCTCGACCCCGATGACCTGCGGGTAGATGCCATTGATCGTGAACAAGGCCGCGGTCGCCGTCAGGGCGATGACACCCATCCAGGTCTCGCCAGTCACCGGATTGGTCACCTGGCAGAGGTCACAACCGAGGGCGATCGCATCGGCTTCGTTCAACTTGAAGATGAGACCGTCCGTCAGACCAGCCGATCCATGCCGGTCGGGCAGGATGCAGGCCAGACTCTCAACGCCCTTGGCGGTGATGGCCGACTTGAGCACCTTCTTGTCGATCGCGGCCCACGAGTACCGGGCATACCCGACCACGCCTCCGCCAGTGGCGAGGGCAGTCGCAAAGATCCCGTCCTTGGCAATCAGGTGACCGCGGATGACATCGATGACAGGCAACCGCATCTGGGTGTCCTGGGTGACATCGTCCTGGAAGGTCAGGGACTGCGAAACGGTATTGATGTTGACGCGCATGGTGCGCACCTCCTTTGAGAGTGAACCCGGTCACGGTCTCCCACTCATGTGGGAAAGAAACACGCCACCAGAGACTCCAAAGCGGAACCCAAGGGAGAACCGAGGACGCCTGCGCGTAGCAAAAGAAGATCCGCTCAAAAGCGGGGTGGTCCAAAAGAAGAGGCGGGGCTGGCCCACAGAGGCCAACCCCAGAGTTACTTGGTTGCTAACTCGGCACGGAGTCTCATCAGGATCTGTCCGAGCATGTTGTAGCCACGTCCCCGATCGTCAAAGCCCCAGTAGGTGTCCCACGGGGAATCGTGCCAGAGCAGGCAATCGTTCGTGTCGATCAGCTGCTGACGCAGCGGTTTGTTCTGGTTGAACTTGGCCTTGATCAGGCCCGTCATGACATTGACCTTGATTGCGTGCCAGTCCGGTCTGACGGTGATTGACTTGCCGGCCGCCTTGGCCTGGAAGCCGTTGTAGTCCGCAAACAGCCGAGCCAGGGTAATCGTCCGGTGATCGACGGGGAACTTCATGAACTGATAGGCGCCCTCGACGGTGCTAAACGTTATCCGCAAGACCTCTTTTTCCGATGTTCCCAATACAGGGAACTCCACCGGTATGTTGATAGGGGAGCGGTAGAAGTTCGACAGGAAACTGGCTCCTTGCGTCCGGGAGTTGAACTTGATCACTGACTGCATGGGATGTGTTCTCCAAAGGGAAACGACAAACGGCCGACGGACCGCAGCCCACAGGAAAACCGAGGACGCCTGAAGATCAGAAAAGAACATGGCGCTCCGGCGTCTCTCCTTGTGCGGTTCGTTGCAAGGAGTTCGCCTTGCGCCAGTTTTTTCTCCCGTCACCCAGACAAGGAAACCAACCACGACTGACTGTCATGGTGTCTCCGGGAAATGTCCCGGTCCCCCGGTTAGTGGCGTTTTTCAGCCGGAAGGGGGAGTGCCCAAACCTGGCCGATATTTGCTTTGCGGATAAGTGTTGTTATGCGAAATAGGGAGATCAGGCACAGTGCTCGACATAACGCTGAGAGAGGTTCGACATAAGTCAAGATAAACGTGTCAAGTGGTTTCGGTCCCCGACTCGCTGTCCTCCTGGGCCCCAAAAGAAGCAACACATAGAGAGACCATAGGGAGAGCTGCTCCTGGGTGCGTTTCAGTGAGTGGTTGAGGCGTTTAGCAGAACAACTCGAGGAGAAGTGCAGAGGAGCGTTGCGACAGGGCTATGGGAAGGGTGCAGGCTGGTCAGGTAGCCCCTCAGGCATATACCTCGCCCGTATTAGGCTCCATCCGGCGCTGACGCTGCACCATTATGCAAAGCTCCCCTCCGGGCCTTTCACGACGAGTCTCGGTACTCTCTCTATGGGGAAAACTGACACTTTTCGCACCATTATGTGAAGTCCTCGACAGGTCGATGGGGCAAAAACGCCCATTCCCGTGCGGGTTTTAATTTATGGCGATGTGCAGAGCGTTCAGCTCGCTTCCTGCGCAGGAAATGCCATGCGCATAACGTTGGCGCCACATCACGGCGCGCAGAACAGACAGGTCTCTTGATCAAACAGGTAATGCTCCCCCTACGGGCTACGTTACTTCCACAGACGATACGTTTCACTTAGGGATACGTAGCCTGTAAGGAGGGGAACGTATCCCCCTCACTCATCACTCATCTCTCCCAACACCCCCTTTCCCCCTAAGGGTTCTCTTCTCTCTTCTCTCTCCCCCGGCACTGTTCTTGACTATGCACTACGCCCTGCGCGTTCGTCAAACTCTGCGGGCGAGTGCGCTTAACTCCCGTCAAACGCTGGACGCAAAACTCCACGATGCCCCGGAGGGGGAGGTTACGTCGAAACCGTGGGGAGCGTGCGCTGACGCGGATCAAAACGCTTCTGCTTCAAACTGCTGACAGGCAGGAGATTGGAGGGGCCCGACGGGTCGACGGGTTGCCTCTTTGTCCCTGTCCCCAACCGGGGGGAGGGAGCGGAGCGACCGGCGTAGGCGAGCGCAGCGAGACGGCCAGAGAGTGAGCGCAGCGAGCGGGATGTGAGCGCAGCGAACCGACCAGTCGTGAACGAAGCGTTAGCGAAGTGAACACTGCCGAGCGTAGGCGAGGCCGCGAGCGCAGCGAGCACCTGGAGCGCAGCGGAGTGAGAGAAACGACGACATGGGGCCCGAAGGCCCCGATGTCAGTGGTGCTTGAAGCCGGAGGCGATCGCGCTCAGCCCGTTGAGGGCGAACATGGTCACGAAGGCGGTTGCGATCGGTGCATCTCGCCAGCAGCCGACGTAGAACTCGAAGACGGCGATCATGATGCGAAGCGTCCACCCCAGATGGCATCGTTGGTGGCGATGACATCGCGGGAGATGGCGTTGCGCTCAGCCCGGGCTTCGGTGATGGTGGTGCGAACGCGCGCCAGCGGCAGTCCCAGTTCCTTGGCCGCCGTGATGCAGGCGCCTTCGAACTCGGCTTCGTTGAGCAGTCCGACTATGGCCTGGCAGACGTGCGGGTGGGAGAGGACATTGGCCCAGTTGCCGCTGAACTTGTCGTAGGCGCTGCTGTCGACGGACTTGAAGAGACGACGGATCATCGTGGTGGCCTTTCAGGCTAATACCCCAAGCGGGGTGCGTGCTGGCTCGACCCGGGGTCCCGAAGGACCCCAGTGTCGAGTTGCCAGTTAGCGGCGGCTGGTGCGGCGGCTGCGAGCGGCGTAGCGGTTGTTGATCGTTTCCTGCTGCGCGACGACACCCGCTCCGGCGCCAATGAGATCGGCGTACGGATTGGACTGGACCAGCGCGGCCTTCTGGCTGCCGGCGTCAATCACGGTGGCGGCGGTGAAGCCGGGGATGTTCAGGGCAGGCAACTGACCCCGGGCCGGGACCTGGATCCGAGAGCCCTGCTTGACGGCTTCGGCATAGATCTCGATCGGCGTCGCGCTGACCGGACGGGTGTCGCGATCGCTGGCCGGATCGAGGAAGGGGATCGCCTTGCCCGATGTCGCCGTCATGTAGGCGGCCGTCGTCACGCAGATGACACCCTGCATGTCACCGACCTTGGTCAGATCGACGCCAAAGGCAGCAGCGTCATCGGCATGCAGATGGACGAGGACACCCGGCACGGTGCCGTTGCCGACACCGGGGAGGCTGGTGAAGTGGATCGACTGTGCCCGCTTGAGGGCCTTGCCGAAGTCCTTGGTGTCGAACAGGACCCAGCCGAAGCGGGCATAGCCGACAACACCACCGCCATTGGCGAGGGACATCGCAAAGAGGCCGTCCTTCGCGATCAGCGAGCCACGGACCAGATCGACCACCGGAGCGACAAACTCAGTCGCAGCCGTCAGGGCGTCCTGGCAGGTGAGGGACTTGGAGATGGAACCGAACATAGTGTGGGTACTCCTTGCCGGAGGAAGAGACCGTCAACCCATGCTGACCTGGCCGACTCCGACATAGGGGAACCCCACGGAGAACCGAGGACGCCTGCTTTTCGTTGGGGGTTTGGGGGGCACCCCCAACTGCCCAAGAGGGACACGCCGCAGGACGCACAAGAACGCAGCCGGGGTGTGCGTTGTGAGCGCGGTGCATACCGAGGACGCCTGCAGTTCCGTCACGACAGTCACGCTGCATGGCGATGGACTGCCGCATTGGGGCGGTGGACTCGCTCCCGGAGGAGCTGCCTGCCCAGTCTGCGCGAACCCGGTGCGATGCGGAGCGCATGGTGCGATGGCGCAGACGACGGCAGTGCGGCGGTGGTAGCCGGAGCAGGGATGCAGCGCGTGACAAGGGCTTCAGCCCGGCGTCATGCGCGGACCGGCACGTCCTGGCGTCAGCAGACCCGCAGCGTGGGGGCGATAGCGCGCATCCAATGGCGTAGCCAGCAGGATGTGCGCGCAGTGCCGGCGGAGGAACCCGGCGTGCACGCGGCATCGGGCGAGAGCGCGTCACACGGAGCTTGCGACGTGCTGGCGCGCGCAGTGCCACCCCCCTGGGGAGGGGGTACCCCCGGCCGCCCCTCTGATCGCGGATCGTAGAGTTTCTAAAGTCTGCGACCCCATCCGTGATCGGCACAGGGCACCGTCCCTGTGTACTTGGCAGACAAAATATCTCCTTCTCTCCTCGCTCAGCCTCAGCCTCCCGCCGTTACCACTCTCCTGTCGTCCCTCTCGCTTACGGTCTATCGCATCCCCTGTGCCCCGACTGGTCAGTGTGGAACCCCCTGCATATTTGGGGTCAGGCGCCTGAAAACAACGGCGACGAAAAATACTATGCGCGTTGAGCTAGCTCAGGTGGAGCCTTGATTGGCTTTGGCAGGGAGAAGTGCGCATCATCGACAGAGAGGAGGTTGGGATGCGTAAGAACCGACTGCGTTCGATTTTGCTGAGTTTCATCGGAAAGGTTGAGCCCCAACGGGGCTTTGACCATGTTCACCACGGCGACCTGTCGACCGATCGTGAACAGCTCTTTCAAGATCGCAAGCGTTTGGAAGCGCGACTGATCGAGGAGGAACAGGCTAATCGCCTGGTCGAAAACCCTCACTTCCCCAACATCTCGGTGATGCCTTTGGTGGCAGAGCCGGCCTACCTCCTGCCTGGCGTGAAAATCATGAAGCGGGACGCACAAGATCGTCGGTATTACATCACCCCCGACGATGGAACAACGCCCGCTTCTGACTTCATCGATGCCTTGTGTTCGACCTGCATCCATGAGTGAGTGGAAATCCACACCGACATGTTTTCTCTGTCACTGCAATGCCAGTATCCCGTTGGAGCAACACCACAAGGTGTTTCGTTCCCATGGTGGGCAGGAAGGAGAGAACCTGGTGTTGCTCTGCAAGGTGTGTCACGGCGCAACACACGGTCTGAAGACGATCGTCGGCAATCACAGTTGCAAGACCTGTTCCGTACGTCGGACGTACGGCTGTTACTTCGGCGAGCGGGTGCTCGGCGAAACAGTAAAGACCCCGCCACCGTGGGTCCTGAAGGAGAACGTTGATGTTTCGTAGGTTTTTGGCACTGTTCGGTGTGTCTGATGTGCCGACCGCGGCAGACATGCACAACGAAGTGGTTAGCAATGTCGAAGCGGTCAAGGCCATGGCCACTCGCACCCTGGAGAAGTACTCCGAAGAGCAGATTGCTGCCGAGCAGGCGATTGACGCCCTGCTCCATGAGGTGACCCGCCACAAGCAGCGTATTGTCCAGGCCGGCAGCCAGGCGACGGTCATCCAGGACATCCGCTCCGCCATCTCCAGTGTGGCGACTGCGCTCGATAATGCTGTTGAGGACGTTCAGGACGGGTGGGACAACCTGATCGACAGGCTGGATGGACAAGAGTAAGAAGCCAGCCTTCAAGATGACGATTGCATCGCACGATGCACTTTGTATCGAGATGCGGACATCGACCGGGTCGGATGTGCGGGTCTATATGACGCGCAACCAGTTCGCCCGGTTTATCCTGGACGCCCGCGAGTTGATGCGCCAGATGGGCGCCGACTCCCAGGCTGATCCCATGGACTTCTCTGGAGATCATGCCAAGACGTAAGGAGACTCCACGCGCCCAGTACAGCTTCTCATCGCTGGACAGTCAGATCCTGACTGCGACAGAAGATGATCTGACACTGTTCTCAGAGTGGTTTTTTGCTGCTGATGAACACGGGGTTGGTCCTACGCCGATCCCGTGGCAGCACTACTTCTACCACAAGCCGCAGAAGCGCAAGACCCTCATCGCCGGTATCCGCTCGGGTAAAACCTATGCGGTTTCTTTGGGGTTTCCGCACTACAGTCTATATCATCCGTACAGTCGTCTGGCCAATGCTTCGATCTCCGCGGACCAGGCCAAGATCGTCTTCTACAACGTCGTCGATCTGTGCAGCCGGCCGCGCTTTGAGCGCTTCATCAAGGACACCCGAAAGCATCCTTTCCCGGTTATCGAACTGGTCAACGGGAGCGAGATGTGGTTCCGTTCGGTCGGTTATGAGGCCGAACTGTGGCGTGGTTGGGAGTTCGACTGGATCAATATCGACGAAGCCGCCTACATCGGCGGCAAGGCCACACTCGATACACTTGACGGCCGTCTCCTCGGCCGCAACACGCAGACAAACCAGCCGCGGGCCGCAATCCGCACCATCACCAGCTCACCAAAGGGGCGTGGCTGGCTGGTAGACGAGTTCTACAAGGGTGATCCCGGTCGCCCGGAGTACAACCCCGATCGCTACCTGTCGATGCGGGTGCGGTCGATCGACAATCCCAATCTCGATCGCAAGGAACTCGAGGCCCTGATGGGGGAGTACTCCGACCGGCAGCGCAAGCAGGAGCTGGAAGGGATGTTCCTCGATCCTGAAGACGCGGTCTTCGGCTGGGAGTCGATCCAGTGGATGTCCGATGCCGAGCGTCGTGAGGAAGTACGGGCTCTTATCGCAGAACTCGATAACCTCCAGGACACCCCTGATGCCGAGGGGTTCGTTCCCAAGGTGCTGGACAAGAGCGATTACGTTCGCTATGAGCTCCCGCCAGGGCGGAACAAGACGTATCTGATTTCGTGGGACCTTGGTACTACCGCCACCAAGCACCTCGGACGGAACGCCACCGTGGGAATGGTCTTCGATATTGGGCAGAAACCCTGGCGACTTGTTGCGTACCGGAGAGAGAAAAAAGCGACCTACTCGCTGATTATCCAGTGGATCAAAGAGTGGCACTTCCGGTACAACGCTCTTGGTCACAATGGCGTGGAAACGGTCATTGATGCCACCGGGTCGGGTGGTGTTGTCCAGGAGATCCTCCAGGAAGAACACGGGCTCGATATCGATGGACTGGTCTACTCGCAGGCGAGCAAGCCGGACATTATCAATGCCGGCCAGGTCCTAATCGACCAGGGTGCTGTGATTACGCCACCCATCCGTGCACTGGCTGATGAGCTGGCTGGATACGAAATCGATGACAAGCGCATTGTCCAGGACTGCGTCATGGCCTTCTGTCAGGGCCTCTACCGGATCCGCCAGAGGTTCGGTGATATGACACGAAATACAAGTGGCCTCATCCTGCCAACTATGACCGGACAAGCCCGCCGAAGCGGACTTGTTCTCGCTGAAGAACGTTACGAAAGCCGTCGCCGGTCAGCCCGATCGTCTGAACGATCAAGCCGCACCAGGCGCTAATCGAGGTACCAATGCCCAATCCACTTCACCTGTTTGAAAGTTTCGACGCGACCGGACAGGACGTCCGGCTCATCTGCGAGAAGAACATCCATTTCTCAATTGCCCGGGAAGAGTTCACCGAGGCTCTCGAAGCCGCGCTCGCCGAAGGGTTTACCCAGGTCGGTCAGGGCAATCTCGATGTCCTGCCAACTGGTGAGTATGTCCACAGTGCCATCCTGACCCGGCCGGCCAATCTGAAAGAGCTCAAGAAGCTCGAGCATGATGTCTGGCGGGATCAGCTCCTGTCCCAGATCAAGGTCGACATCAATACGCCGGACCACAAGCTCGCCGAGATCCTCACGAGGATTACCGAGAAGTACCTCGAAATGATGACCGACCCCGCGGTTGCGAGTCTCGTCTTCGAGGGCACCTTCAATGGCTTCAATCTCGAGGAAACAACACTGTTGGCACAGCAGGGGTTCTTCGACAAGGATTGTTGCGAGAAGTGCGACACCTGCTGCAGGGTCAACTGTGAGCATCTCGAGTGCGAGTACCCTGAGTGCGATTGTGCCGAGATCTTCTCCGAGGAGATCGACTGCTGCAACCCCGAAGCTGGGATCCCCTGCGCTTGCACAACCTTCGATCCAACTGAGCAGGAGTTCAGCCAGGCATTTGCCTCTGACCAGATGCTCGAGGCATTTGACATGATCCTCGACGCGATGAAGGGGCTCAAGGCTCTCTACGCCGCGCATACGCGGTAGCTTCCTGCGCAGGAAAAGGACACGCCGTTGTCAGATCCACTAGCACTGATTGTCGATGAGTTCGCCTGGGTTCCCCAGGCCACCATGGAAGAGATGATTGCGGAGGCAACCCGGATCGCGTTGCTCTATCGCGAGAAGCTCACCTGGTTGGCCGGATGGACGATCCAGATCGAACCCTTCATCCCTGGGGACGAAAACGACGACATGGACCATGGCGCCAGGATCATGCCCCTGATTTACATCCGTCATGCCAAGATCCAGCTACATCCTATGATGCTCGAACGCCACCTCGGAAACGATGGTGGTCTTTGGCACTCGCTCGAAGAGTCGATCCTCCATGAGCTTTGCCATGTGTTGACGGTCAACATGCGTTATGCCGCCTACAACTTTGCCAAAGATGCAACCGGAGAGATGGCCCCATCTGTTGTCGAGTTCGTACAGGATGCGGAGGAGCCAGTGATGTGGCATCTCGTCGAGTCAATCATCAATTTGGGAGGTCCCAAGACCAATGAAACCATCTGTGCTCGTCGACATCGACGGGGTATTGGCTGATTGCCAGGGCCCGCTCTATGCCGAGCTGCATAAGCGGGGGTACATGCTCCTTCCCGAGCGCAATGACTTCTACGAAGCCACCAGCGCACAGCTGCAGGAGATCTACAACCTGACCCAGCCGGAGGCTCATGACCTCCTTGCCGAGATCTGGTTCGCTCCCCAGTTCATCGAGCAGCAACCAGTCCGTCTCGATGCGATCGGTGCGATGCGCTGGATCCTCGGATTGGCTGAACAGGTCCATATCGTGACCGCCAGAACATCATTGGGGCGTCCGGATGTGCCGGTTGTGACCCAAAATTGGCTTAATCGCTATGGGTTCACCTATCACAAGCTCGTTTTCGAGCGGGAAAAGCACGTTTATGCCAAGGAACATGGCATCCACTACGTGATTGAAGACAATCCTTCGATCGCCGAACGATGTTGGATGCGCGGCATTGGTGTTTTCCTGGTCGATCACACCTACAACCGGATGGTTTCGCCACGCGAGCGACTCTGGAGGGTCAAAAGCATGGCTGAGATCCCCAAACTGATGCAAAAGGACTGGTCTGCGCAGCAAAAAGGCGCATAAATCCCTACTTTTGCAGCAAAACACGCTGTTCAGGAGCCAAAACTGGCACATATGTGCTAATGGCTCCGTATTTCGACAAACTGAGACCTCAGTACCGACCATGGAGACTGCTGAACTCTCGTTTCGGCAGTCAAACCTACCAAGTGAGGCAACATGAGTAAGCCAACTACAGAACTTCAGGCCAAACAGGCCGCCCAGCGCATCCGAGAAGCCTTTTTGGAGGATGATATCGCTGTTGTTTGCAATCAGACGGGTCCGGAGCAGTTTCTGGTGGTTGTAACCATCGAGAGCAGCGAGGATGGGCTCGCGTTTTATCCGCACGAGACCGATAACGGTGCCGCCGGACTCCCGGATGAGGTAGCGAAACAGATCCGCTGCCTGATTGACGGGGTTCCGTACGTCGCGCCGCGGTTTCTGACGTTCGGTGACTTCATCACCGGAGGGACAGGTGTCTATGACGACATGGTTACGTACGATGGCAGTGACCTGCATCTTGATCGTGTCATTGGCGGTGATAGCCCTGCTGGAGATGCTCCAGACGATGGCGAGCCGGCTGATCTCGGGGACGATCCTGCTGCTGCAGACGGTTCTGCTGATCCTGATCCTGGTAGTAGCGACAGTGGTGACGGCGATTTGGATATCGCTGGGGATCTGGGCGCTACTGATCTTGAGTCTGGTGGATCTGATGATCTCAGCGGTGCTGTGGCCGGTGACGAAGGCGAACAGTCTGCTGAAGAGACTTCGTCCGAGCCAGTAGCCTCGAACGACGAACATGCCGAGCAAGACGAAACTGTCAAACCGACTGAAACGACGACTGTCGCCCCGAAGGCGACCACACGGAAGCGATCGAAGTAGATGGAAACCACTCTGGTGAGCGAACTGACGGCACAGGATGCCGCTGCGATTGTCCGACCTTTGCTTTCGGCCAAGCGCTGTCGCCTGGCCTTCGCTGGTCGGGCTGGTGCGGGGAAGACCACAATGTGTGAGCTTCTTGCATCAGGTTCAACGATCCCGATCATCAATCATGCGGACGGGATCAAGGACGAAGTGTTGACCTGGGTTGCAGATTGCCGCCGGCGTCTGTATATCCCGGGGGAAGACGCGACCTTCGAGAAGTTCTGCGACTTTGTCGGGATCAGTCCCGGTCTGGTTCAGAACGATCTCCGGGACTTGCTGATGCCGGTCTGGGATGCGTTCAATCAGCTCCTCCAGGATGTTTACGATCATCGGCTCGATGTCACGCCGTACTGCAAGCAGACCGCGGATATCGATCTGGCGACCAAGGTTGCCTATGTCGATGCCTACAAGCAGTTCTTCCGTACCTCGCTCCAGTTGTGGGGCCAGGTCGTCAAGGACCTCGGTAGCAACCCGTACCACTGGGTTGATGCCACAATCGGTCGGGCCATGACCACGGTTCCTTGCCTGAATGGGGATACCCGCTTCAAGGAGGAGCTCGAGCGGATGTCGGCCACCGGCTGGACGTCTGTCTATCTCGATATCTCCGAGGCCACTCAGAAGATCCGTCGCCCGGATCTGACTGAGGAACAGCGCAATCACATCTCCGAGATCAGTATTGGTCCTGAGGATTGCGATTTTGTCATCAACGGCGAGCTCTCTGAAGCCGATGTGCTTCTCCAGCTTGCCGGGCTCCTGACTGTTGATCAGCAGGAGCTCGTCGCGGCGCAACAGACGACCGCAGGGAACTACTGCTAATGCACTCTCCCTTCGCTGCTACGGGATCATTGCTCCCGCCCGAGCAGGACCACTATCAGCGCATGCTCAACTTCGAGATAGCCCAGAGCCGGCGCCTGAACCTCGCTCGCCAGCAGCGCTATCTGCTCAACCGCAGATACTTCTACGGAGAAAACGAGGATGCCGATACGGTCCGCCAGCCGCTCGGCATCCGCTACGTTCCGAGTGTCAATCAGAAGCACAACCACTACCTGTGGGGTGAGTGGGACAAGGATCTGGTTGACTGGAGCGTCACGGCCTGGGCCAATCCTGAGGATGAGATCGCCCGGGGCAAGGCAATTGCCATCCAGCGCACAATCTACAGGCTTCTCCGCCGGACAGACTTCAACCGCAAAGGATACCTTGGCGGTCTTGATGCATCTGTCTATGGCGATGCGGTCTTCAAGACCAGCTACAAGCCGGACATCGCCGGCGCCGGTATCGACAGCATCCTGCCTGAGTACTATTACGCAATCTGGGACACCCTCGATATCGGACAGACCCTCGAGTGCTGTGTTGCCTACAACACCGATCGCGTTACCGCGAACTCACGCTTCGGGACGCCGGGTCGGCAGGGCTACACCGCCCGTCACACCCCACTTTCCAGTGGTCTGGCCATTGTCTGGGAGTACTGGAACGCGTACCAGTTCGTGCAGGCAGTCGACGACATGATCGTGCACCAGGGTCCCAACATCTACAGTCAGGCTGACCCAATGAACCCATCCGCGGTTTTGCCTGGGCACCTCCCCTTCGTCCATATCCCCAACCTGGGATTGAACGGCGAGTACTTCGGCTTCGGTGATGCTGAGCAGGTCTTCAAGCTGGCCGATGAGCTCAACTTCCGCCTGGCCGATATCGGCGATGTCATCAACTACCACGCGCATCCGATCACCCTGCTCGAGTCGTTCTACGGTGATGTCGAGAAACTTCCCGTCTCCGCGGATGCGATCTGGGATATGGGTCGTGAGGGCAAGGCCAGCTACCTGCACTGGGACGGTCCCCAGCCGGCTGTCATGGAGTTTGTCAGTCTTCTGCTCCGTATCATCATGGAGACCAGCAGTCTGACTCCGATCGCCTTCGGGCAGCTCCAGAGCAGTCAGGCATCCGGTTCGGCACTCAATATCCAGATGCTGCCAGTGACTGAGGTTGTCCGTCGCAAGCGGGCCATCTGGCAGAAGAACCTGATCAACCTGGCAGTGAAGCTGCTCAAACTCGAAGAGATCATCCTCAATCTGGCCCAACCAGGCCGGTTCGAGGACATCTACGGGTTCAAGACCAGTGAACTGAACGAGTACGAGATCTCGGTCAAATGGGCGCCAATCCTGCCCCGCGATCGCTTGCAGCAGGTCAATGAGAACGTCGGACTGATGGCCAACCATGCCCGCTCCATCATGGAGGCGCTGACGGACCTTGGTCACGACGACCCGGCCACTGAACGCGATCGGATCCTGGACGATGTGCGCGAGATCCTGCGTCTCGAGATGCAGGTCCAGTCTGAACTCGATGATCACACAGCCAAGATCAACAAGGATCTGGCTACCTTCGAAGCCAATCTCAACAGCTCAACCGGGCAGGATGAGATGGCGTCTCCGGCGAAGGTCGCCGTGAGTAAACTGACGAACTCCACCGTCTCCCGGTCAGCCGCAACCACTCGTGGTGGCAAGAACAGCGATCGCGGCAATGGTGGCAGCAATACCGACGAGAACTAGATGACCTCTACCCTGATCCCGCCCGAGATCGTAGTCAACGACTCGGGCGGAACAGCACGCAAGCGCGTTGACCTGGCAATCTACGGACAATGCCAGTGTTGCAAGGACTCGTTCGACATCTGGTGTTGGGTCCGCCCCACCGACATCCCCGGTGTTTATCACGGTCGGATCGAACCGCAGGCGTTCATCCGCCTCGAAGGCGCCAAGATCTACCACGACAAACCAACCTGCAAAGGTCGTCTGCTCTTCTACGGGATCCCGATGAAGCTCGTGATTGACGGGTACATCAATTGATCAATGTGGCTCGTGTCTTTCTGGTCGGTATGCTGGTTGTGGCGCTTCGCCTGGTCCACAAGGTTGTCGCTCATCTTCGGGCTCGAGACATCCACCGGGAAACCAGGGCATATGAAGCCGCAGAAGGTGCTTCAGCCCAGGATTTCGAACTCATGGTCGAACGTCTCCGCCGCTCTGAAAGCATCAAATAGCCGTTTCCTGCGCAGGAAAACAGATGTTCGGGCTCACATTATGGTGAGCCCGTTCCGTGTTTAGACAGATAGACACATCTCTCCTGAAGATAGACAAGACCCTTCATGGGTCTTGGAGGCCCTTTTGTGACAATCATCTACGGGCGAGTTCCTCACCCGCCTTTTCTGCAGCGCCGTATCACCAAAGCCGCCGGAGTCGGCCAGGATAACCTCGGCAAACGATCCGTCAAGGGCGTAGTCCTGCATCGGATGATCGGTACCCTCTGGGGCACAGATACGTACTTCGGCTTCCCGTCGACCAAGGCATTGACCGACTATGGCATTGGTGTCGTTGGTACAGACGGTGCATCCAATGATGGCAAGATCATCCAGTGGAACGATCCGCTTGGGTATCAGTCTGGTTGGGCTAGTGGTCCGGTCAACGATCCCTACGGTGATGGTCTCGCTTTCCTGAAGTACTACGACTGGGATCTGAATGTCGTCAACCGTGACCAGGTCTCGATCGAGATCTCTGGCCGGTACTACTCCGACCCCATCAGTCCCGCCTCTATCGAGAGTATCGCTGCCTTGATCGCCTACTGGGCTGATCAGCGCGGTATCTCCTACATCGATTTCCCCAAATGTCCAGAAGGTATGTCGTTCGTGCGTCTCCACCAGGAGTACACGATCGGTACCGGCAAGATCTGCCCGGGTGATGTGGTGATGCAAGCCATCAACCAGATCATCCAGCGCGCCAAGGACATCATGAAGCAGTACCAGGTGGTCGAAGTGGTCCAGGAACCGACGACTCCCGAGGAGAAACCTGTGGAAACAGACATCTACCCAGTCGGCATGAACGAAGTCCGCGCCAAGCGCGCCTTCGGCCGCTTCAAAGCCAGCAACGGCAAGACCTACGGGTTCGATGCAAACGGTAAGGTCAGCAAGTTCTGGCTCGCTCAGGGAGCGAAGGTCAAGCGCTATCCCAGACTCATCGACATAGACATCCTCGCTGACAATGCAAGTGAGAAGAACCGTATGGACTTCTACTTCAGCGATGGATCCATCTACACAACTGCTGATGGCAAAGCCGTCAGTATCCGCGGCTAAGGAGGCCACATGAATCTTGTTGCCCGTTTTTACACCCCTGGTGGAAAGCAGTTCATCCTTTTGGGATCGGAAGGCTTCGAACTTGGTGAGGTGAAGCTCCGAGATGCCAGCGACGAACTGATCTTTGAGGGGTCGTTTGCCGACGCCCAAGACAAGTTCATTGCCCTGCTCCAGGAGAAGTCCACCCTGATCGAGATCGTTGAAGAGCAGATTGAACCCTGCCTGGAGGTTGAGGCCGAAGAAGAGGCCAAGATCGAGACGATCACAGAGCCGGTCATTGAACCGGTTGAGTTCTCCCCTGAGGAGAATGTTCCAGCTGAGGTTTTCGAGCCTATCGCCGAAGTCGTGACTAATGTCATCGACAATCCGGCAGACTCCGGGCTCTTCCGGCGTAATCGACGGAAGTAGTACGGATGACGGCATGGAGCTCCGAACAACTCGCTGATGTTGCCACGCTCACGCCCCGTGAGTTCGAGGCAAAGTACCCAGGAGAACGATCACCTTCGGCCGTCCATATCATGCGACGACGTCTTCGGGATCAAGGGGTGGATGTTGCGACTTCATCGATTGGGCGCCCGCCTGATCCAGTAGTTGAACTTCCATCCCTCCCGGAGAAGCCGAACGAAAGCGAACTCTGGGAAGCCTATGACGCCATGTATGACGTCAAGCTCAAGTTCGACCAGTCAAAGGCTCTCTACGACATCAATATCGATGTCGACACTGAACGTCCGTTTGGTGTGGTCATGATGAGCGACTTCCATCTCGGTTCGTCTGGTGTGGACACACGCCAGTTGCGTGAGGATATCGAGCTGATCAACAGCTGTGATCACCTCAAGGCATACGTTGGTGGAGACGGTATCGACAACTTCGTCCTGACCGGTCTCTCCAATGTCCACCGCGATACCGCCATCGTATCGATCGACCTTCAATTTGAACTCTTCAAGAACGTGATCCGTAGTCTGTTGCCATCGCTTCTGGCGGTCGGCACCGGTAATCACGACGCCTGGACCAAGAAAGTGGCTGGTATTGATGCCAGTTTGACTGCGCTGAACGATGTTCCGGTCTTGCATACGGCTGAGGAAACCTACCTGACGCTCCTCGTGGGCAATCAGGAGTACACCATCTACCGCAAGCACCGTCCAACCCGGTCGTCGCAATTCAATGATGGTCACGGGATCCAGCATATGTGGCGCTTTGGCGAGCGTCCGTTCGATGTTGGTGTCATGGAACACCACCACACACCTTTCATGGGTACCTTCTGGGCCCATGGTCAGCTGCGCTGGGGTATCCGAACCGGTTCCTACAAGATCCGGGACTCTCATGCGCGTGAGTGGGGTTTCCATCATGGCGGGGTTGGCACTCCCGTCCTCATCTTCCATCCGTTCCGCAAGACCATTGTGCCGATCATGGGACTTGCCGAGGCCATCGATTACCTCGAAGCCTACTCATAAGGAGGGCACGATGCGTGCCAAACTCACCTTTCTGCTGAGCCTGGTTTTCATACTATCCACGCTCAGTGCCGTCTCGGCGCAGACTGTCCCCGAGTACATCGAAAAGTATGAGATCGTGGTCGAGCTCGAACCTGGTCAGGATGTCTACCAGCAGAGCGCCTACTTCCTCTCACAGCTCGATGTCCCTGAAGACCAGGCGCCAACCCGACTCAATCATGTCTACAAGTACGCCCTGAACGGATACTCGGTCTTCCTGACGTTGGACGAACTCGATCGCGCCAGTCGGCTGCTTGCCAGTGGCGATATGGTCGGGACCCACTCAATCACCCTTTCCCAGGCTGTTTCAATCCCTGTTCTGACCGGTCCCGATGGCGCTATGCCGGAAACCCGCTTGCTCAATGGGTATGAAGTTGTCCCTTCTGGTCTGACCAGGATTGATGCTGCTCCCAAGGCCGGCGAAGACTTCAGCAATGTCGATATCGCTGTTATCGATACAGGTGTCGACAAGTACCATCAGGATCTCAATGTTGTTGATGGAACTGACTGCACCAAGCCCAAGTTCGACCCGCTGACCGGTAGTCCGAACGTCGTTGATCGCAGCGACTGGGGATACGATGGCTACGGCCATGGAACCCACGTTGCCGGCACAATCGCTGCCCGTGATAACGGCCAGGGTGTCGTCGGCGTTGCTCCTGGTGCTCGCATCTGGAGTGTCCGGGTCCTTGATGACTCTGGATCCGGAACCTTCGCCGCGGTCATCTGCGGGATCGACTACGTTGCCGAACATGGTGACCAGATCGAGATCGCCAATATGAGTCTTGGTGGAAGTGGTGTCCGCAGCACCTGCGGTGGTGACGATCCGATGCACAACGCGATCTGCGTGGCAACGGAACAGACAGTCTTTGTGGTTGCGGCTGGAAACTCCAACAGTGACTCCATGGATCAGTCTCCGGCCAACTACCCGGAAGTGATTACCGTCAGTGCCTTCACTGACTTCGATGGTCAGCCAGGGTCGGCAGGTATGCCGCCGGGTGACCGCTGTGCTGCCATGAGTGTTGACGACGAACTTGCTGCCTTCAGTAACTACGGTGAAGATGTCGACATCGCCGCACCCGGTGTTTGCACACTCTCAACCTTGCCAAGTACCGAGAACCCGGAAGGTGGACGAACTCCGCTCTACGGCTATGCCTCGGGAACATCGATGGCAACACCGCATGTCGCCGGTGCACTCGCCCGTTTCCTGGCGTTGAACCCCGATCAACGGGAGTTCGCCCGCAAGCAATTAATAACCTGGTCCGCGGCCAATAGTCAGCCGATCCCCGGTGATCACGACAGCATCCACGAACCATTGCTCTACGTGGGCCAAGGTGTCCCGCGGTACGAAGGCCCGATTGATCCTGCGGCAGAGGTTACTCCCCTGCCGGCCCAGGCTCCGTAACTAGACACAGGCGCTCATAAGGCGCTTAGATGAAATCAGGGCTCCTAATCCGAGCCCTGTACGTTCACAAGGAGAACGCAAACCATGTCCGTTCTGGACCCGACAACTGAAGCTCCCGTAAGCGAAACTCCTGCTGAGACACCAGAGGTACAGGCTCAAGTAGCCGCTGTTGCCGAGGTCCCTGCAGTTGTCGAACAGGCTTCGGCCCCAACGACTGCTGCTGTTTCCGGCACGGAGCTCGCTATTCAACTCGCTGAATCAGTACGTATCACCGAACGCTTGCAGCAAGAACTGCAAGCCATCACGGGTACGACCCAGGCTGTTCAGGCCCAGCGGGCTGATCTTCTGGAGCAGATCAAGGCGGAGACTGACAAGACTCTGACCTTGGAGAGGCAACTCGAGACTACTCAGACTGAGTTGGAAGCCGCGTCGCAGGCCACGCAGACCGCGGAAACCGCCAAAGCTGAGGCAGAGCAGATTGCCACCGAGGCGACAGCCAAGGCCACTACGGCCGAAGCTCGTGCCGTCAAGCTCGAAGTCATTACCGAGAAGTTCCCTGAACTGCTTCGGTACAAGGACTTCATCCAGGCATCGGAAGATCCTGCGGAAGTGGCAAAGCAGTGTGAAGCCTTTCGAACGGCCCGCGCTGCCGATGTGACTTCAATCCAGCAACAGCTGGGAGGCGCTGCACTCCAGAGCACTGTTCCGACCGGCCAGGCGTCGCGTGTTGTGTCGATCACTGACGATGCAGCCCTCGCCGATTACCTTGCCGAAGCCTTCAACGATCCGGAAGAGTTCAAAAGCCGGGTCAAGCAGGCTACCGAAGGGCTCAACGCCAGTCGGCTTCAGCAATAGAGAGAGTTACGGCTGACATCTCTCTCGTGCACGATGTGCATCTGTCAGGACGACCGGTCAAGCCGGCGTCGCGGGTAACCCCCGCCGAGGAAACACGTGGCTTCTAACATTCAGTACAGTGATGTGATCTCGACGAGTGCGCTTACAAACGCACTGCGCACGATCTACAGCGCCGAACTGCAGTTTACTGCGGCTCCGCTGCAGATCTTTGATCAGTTCGCTGAAATCAAGAACGAGCACCGCCTGCAGGTTGGTGAAACCGCTGTGTGGACCATCTACCGCCAGATGGCGCCGACGATCGGCAGCCTGACTGAAACGGTCGATGTCGACACCCAGCAGATCCAGAACTTCCAGGTCCAGATGAGCGTCGCCGAGTACGGTAACGCTGTCGGAACGACCGAGAAGCTCGACCTGCTCTCATATCATGGCCCCATCTCCAATATCGTCAAGGACCTGCTCGCTCCGCAGATGGCCCGATCGCTCGATCGGATCGCCCGGAACGTTGCCTGGGCCGGCGCGACCAAGAAGTACGCTGGTGGCCGGACCTCCCGCGCCAACCTGACCGCGGCCGATGTCGCGACGGTCGATCTCGTCAAGCAGAGTGCGCACGCCCTCCGCATGAACAAGGTTCGCCCGGCTGCTGGGGGTGGCTACCTCTGCGTTTGCCATCCGAGCACGCTCTATGACCTGCGCGAGGATCCCCTCTGGGAAGATGCTGGCAAGTACAGCGATCCGTCCCGCCTCGTGACCGGTGAGGTCGGACGCCTCTACGGTGTTCGCTTCATCGAGTCTGATGACAGTCGGCTCCCGAACGCTGGTGCGCAGACCCTGCAGACCACGCTGACCGGCGCCCACGCCTTCAATGCCGGCACCCTGACTGTGGCTTCGACCTCGGGCATGAGCGTTGGCGACGAGCTGACGATCTTCCCGGCCGCCGGTTCTACCCCGCTCGGTACGTCGAACTCTGAGGAGAATGTCATCATTGCCTCGGTCGACGACGGTACTCACGTCACTCTTGAGTACAACACCGCCATCGCGCATGCCAACGGGGACAAGGTTCGCCTTGGTCTCGATGTCTTCCCGATGATGTTCCTGGGGGCGGATAAGCCCTACGGCAAGGCTGTGGTTCAGGCACCTGAAACCCGCATCGCCCTGCCGACCGACAAGCTGCGGCGTATGTCGTACGTCGGTTGGTACACCCTCATGGGGTACGGAGTTCTCCGCGACTGGACCTATCTGGTTGTTGAGGCTGCGGCGAGCCAGGACTCCAAGTACATCTTCGGGTTCTGAGTAATCTCCGCTACGGCGGTCACTCAAGTCCAAACCGTAATCACTTCAAGGGTCAGCTTTCGAGCTGGCCCTTGTTGATGCCTGAGGGCGTATGTCCGACGTACGACCATACTCCGTGAATCGACACACTTTTAAAGGAAGGAGAAGATAAGTTCGATGACAACGCGTGCAGATCTCATGACTGTTCTCACCTTGCGCCTTGACGATGCTGATCGAAGTGCTCCTCGCTGGAGTGACGATGAGCTGCATCTCTATTTGCGTGAGTCTGTCGATCGGTACAGCAAGCTCATGCCTCGCCTGCGTGATCAAGAGTTCACGTCGGATGGCGTGTCCTCCCGGTACAACGTTCCTGACGATCTGGTCGATCGCAAGGTTCTGACGGTCACGATCTCACGCTCAAGCGGTGGTTTCGCCCAGGAGATCGACCAGCGGAACTGGCGCCCACGCAACTCCAACCGGTACTGGGAAGTTATCGATGACGAACTGGTCTTCGGCTTTGTCCCGCCGGCCGGACAGATAATCACGATCCGATACCAGGCGCTCCACTCCCTTCCTGAAGATGACATCAGTAACACCACTGTTCCTAGTGAGGATTTCGATCTCATCTACCTGTGGGCAGAAGCACTTGCCTGGAAACGACTCTCTGGCAATGACGCCGCCCTGACCCGTTGGAAAGAAAGTGGCGCCCGCAATGACAGTCCGATGATCCCGCATCACGTTCTGCTCGAGCGTCAATACGAGAAGCTCTGCAAAGAGAAGAAGGCAGGCGGACGCGCTCTGGTCCGGGTTCGGGCCCAGAACCGTAATCGCCTTAGTGATCGAGCGTTCTACTAATGGCAATTGAAGGCACGACAGACGACATCATCAATGCCGTGATCGAGGCGATGATCGACGAAGAGACTGGTCTGAAGGAGATCGTCAACAACGGTCTCATTTCCAGTGACCCGTGGTTTCTCAAGAGCGCCGAACGCGGTCCCCTGCAGGACGACCCAACCCGGAGAGCGTTCTACCTTTGCATTTCCCCTGAGTTCAGTGACGATGCCCAGGATTTCTACCGGATGCCGGTCAACTCGATCCGCCGCGGCAAGCTCGGTATGGGCAGTGAAGTCCCCGAACTTGAGGTTGGTGGTGGGATGAAGTTCATCAACTTCATGATCATGGAAGGCTGGACACCCAAGGCCAACAGTCGTGAGGCGGCATACGTAAATGGACATCAGGCGCTCTCACGCATAGAACTGTCTCTGTTGACGATGGCCCGCAGTCAGTTCTTCGCGGGCATCACAACCGACGATGGTCGTGAGTCAACCGCAGATATTGTCCAGGTGTTTGGCTACGATGGTGGCCGCGCCACAGTCATCGGTGGAGATCGTGAGTGGTACGGGCGGTTTCGCCTGCGTTTCCACTTCTACAGTGAGCTCCACAATGAATGGTTCCAAGGAGAGTACTAGATGCCTCGCTACGATTATCGTTGCGACAACTGCCAGCGCGTGCAGGAAGTCCAGCATCCCTACAATGACAATGCACTCCCGTATATCAACTGTGAGTGCTCCCCTGCTCCACAGCCGTGTACGCGGTTGATTGGTGCTGCTCCCGTTCACTACGACGGATGGGGCTTTTACCGCAAGGACAATCTGCCCGCGATTGAGCGTCATGCCTACAAGCACGAAGCCATGAGCGGCACACAGTCAGACGAACGGGAACGATCCCGTCGTATCCAGGATCCCCACGGGGAATACTAGGTTTCCTGCACAGGAAATCGGAGGACCAATGGTCACAGCAATTCAGATACCTGAGGGCCAGGAAGCTCTCGATGAACTCGGCGCCGCGGTAGCAGATGCTCTTGTGGTCGATGAGTCGTCAGTTTATTCCCCGCAACCGAAGGCCCAAAGGCCGCTCAATGCCTACGGGAAAGCTGGCGAAGTCATTGCCCAGTCGTTCGACGGCGGCAAGACCTGGACCAAGACTGATGCGGCGCTCAAGGCAGAAGCCAAGGAACGCGAACCTGTTGCCCGGGAGTTCACTCGGCGGATCGCTGCGGTGGTCAATGAGCTTGATGGTGCTGTCGATCGCCGGATCTCGGCACCGTTCTCGGCGCTGCACAAGGCCAACATCCTGGCTGGCTGGGGAGACTACGACACCCTGATCAGTCTTGGGCCCAATGCCCAGGACGCAATCGTCGTCCCCTTTCTGGCCGGATTGAGCGAAGATGAGTTCGATGCACTCCGTGTCGTCGCTCCGGTGCTCTTCCTGGACATCCCGACTCCCCTGCTCCTTGATCAGGCCGGGATCCAGTTGCTCTACGAAGCGATGCGTAAGGTCGATGCTGTCCTGGTCCCCAACGATCTGCTCGCCATGAAGTTGCGGGCCTATCATGACCGGGTCTTCTGTATCCCGGATGTGTTGGAGGGTGATCTCTGGGTCAACTATCAGCGTCCCGAGAAGATCATCCCGGCACACCCGGGGGAACACCGTCCCTTCGCTGCCCATGAGCAGGTCGTGATCGGTCTGCAGGATCCTGAGTTCACGACATCCGCTATCGAGCAGGCTCTGGCAACTGTACTGGCCGAGTTTGGGCCGGAGCGGGTCAAGATTGAGCGCTTTGATTGGCGTGCTGTCCGGGCGGCCGATGCCCCCAATGTGTACGGTCAGTTCGATGTCGTGATCGTCCCCGATCCGGGACAACCAAGCCTGGCCTGTGAAGGACCTATCCTGGCAGCCATGGCGGCAGGATGCTGTGTGATTGGGTCACGCTGGTATCGCCTGATCAAACACGGCAACACAGGACTCCAGGTTTCCAAGGACACGGTACCCTTCTGGCGCGATGCCCTTCGCAAGGTAGTCACCGATCGTCGTAATCGGCAGTTCATGGGCCGCAATGCCCGCCGTGAAGTCCGGCGTTACACTGCGGATACGCTTCTGCACAAGTGTGTACTGCCGTACCGGCTGATGGTTCCCGAGGGGGAACCGGTCACCTACAACATTCCACCCCGGTAATTGACCCGATCGAGCCCCTTTTCCCCTCTTTTGCGGGTTGGGGGCTCGTCGTATTTAGACAAGTCCTCACTCTGGTTGCAAAGATGAGGATACGGCCGTCTCTACGCGTGGCCAACGTAAAACAGAGGAGTACCTCTGGTAGAGCACGTGCGAAGTCCTGGCTTGAACCAGGCAGCTGATCCGGTACAACCGGACAGCGCGGGTGAACCCCGCTGAGGAAGACTACACATGTCCGTTACAGGTCTAGCTGGCGTCTTCGGTTTCCATCGTCAGGCAGGCGCAGGCCAGCCGGCGAAGGGACCGTACAACGCAACTGGCGCGAACAGCGTCCAGACCATTACGCTGAGCGGCGCGACGAGTGGTGGCTACAAGCTGGCCTTCCGTGACGAAGTTACGGCTACGATCGCTTACGACGCTCTTGCGTCTGCGGTCGAGTCGGCGATCGAGGCTCTCAATGCTGTCGCCGGTGCTGACGTGACTGTCACGGGATCTGCCGGTGGTCCGTATACCGTTACCTGGGAAGCCGCTGGCGCCTGGGGTGGTAATGCGGTTGGTGTGACGGTTCACTCCGACACACTCAATGCTGCTGGTACCGTCACTGTTGCTACTACAACCGCTGGTGGAAGCTGGTTCTGGCTCCCGGCTCTGTCCGTGAACTTCCAGCCAAATCAGATCGTGCAGGCTATCCCTGCAGAAGTCGGTGGAGACCTCTGGTCCCGCGGCTCCTACAAGGGTGGTGTCTCCGGTCAGGGTCAGGTCATGTTCATCCCCAGAGGTGGTCTCGGTCTTGCCGAGCTGCTCCTGGCGTTCTGCGGCACCTACCTGACCAACACTGCAGTTGCGGCTACCTTTGCTGCAAAGTCGGCCAACAAGCTGACTGGTGATGGCACCAATGGTCTCCAGGTCGGAGCGTATAAGTACCGCTTCACTCCGCAGACCGGTATCGCGGCTGAACTGCCGTGGTACACCATCATCCGAAATGTCGGTGGTAAGTTCGTCGAAGAGTTCGCGGACTCTCGTCTCGGTAACTTCGCCTTCGATATCGCTGCCACGAACCTCCTCCAGATTGATGCTTCGTTCGTCTCCCGGGCTTGTGCCACTCTGGCTCTGACCTCGGGTGGATCGGGATCGCAGCAGGTTGGACGCCAGACCGCCGGTAACGGCCGTCCGTTCCAGTCCGTTGACGCCACCGTCAAGCTCGACACGAACGTCGCTGGTGTGGAAAGTGCTGTCGCCGCGGATACTGACTTCAACCCGACCCGGTTGAATATCGGTTTCGCCAACCAGCTCTCGACCAATGAGTTCGTGGTCGGTTCGTTCTTCCTTCAGGACATTACGAACCTCGCCCGGACGGCAAACGTCACCTACTCCGTGTATCTGAAGAACCCTGACCTCTACGCCCGGACGTACGCACACGGTGCCAACATCCAGACGTCGGACGCCAGCTGGTCTTCCCAGATCTGGAAGGGTGCGATGGAGCTGACCATGACCGGTCACTACATCTCCGGCAACTCTGGCGATCGCTTCTCGATCAAGGTCATCATCCCAGAAATGGACTACATGGCCACCCCGATCTCGCTCGCCGGCAACAACCTCGTGGAGTACCAGCTGACCACGAACGTCGTGCTCTCGCAGTCCGCGGGCGTCAATCCGTTCGAGATCGAGTACGTCACGAACGAGAACATCATCTACTAGGCGAAAGGAGCCTCTCTCTTGACAACATCAGACTCTGAGGCTCCCAAGCCCCGTAAATCCCGGAAGCGTGTGACAGCGCCTCCGGGAGCCACCCAGCAGCCGACCGGCGCTGCTGGTGATGCTCCGGTCCTCGCGAGCACAAAACCCCAACAGGAGATGCCAATCGTGGCACAAGTTTCAGTACGTAAGCGCGGGATGATCGCCAAGAAGACGATTACCTCCCCGTTTGACCACAACGCTGTCTTTACCATCCGGAAGGCGACCAATCGCGAGGATGTGGAGCGGCAGAACTTCTTTTCCAAGGTTCGCACCATCCAGAACCTCGGTACTCCCAACGAACTCATCATGGAACGGGATATCCAGATGGGCCAGGTGCAGATCGACTCGATCTTGCTTCTGCTCGATGACTGGAACATCGCTGACGAAAACGGCGACGTCTACCCGATCACCGAAGACAACCTGCTTGATTTCCTCAAGTCATCGGAACGCCGCTGGCTCTACGAGGAGATCATGGACTTCAACCCCATCTGGAAGGGTGAGGATGAGGAAAAAGACGGTTCCGAGGAGATCTCCGGCCCAAGCTCGAGCGACTCCTTGCCGGCGGGCAACTAGAGGGACGCCTTCCGGCAATCCTCAAGATCTACTTCGGATGTGCCAGATGGAGTACGCCGACCGAACGCGTACTCCCATGGTCAGGGGCCTGGGAAGAGTGGCCACATGAAGAGTCCATGCAGTGGCAGTGGGTCGAAGATTTGATCAAAGAGATCGAGGGCGAACAAAATAGAAGAGAAGAGGCCAAGAAAGCCGCGGCCAACTTCACTTCCGGACCTCAGAGTCTCCCCACATAACCCCCCTTGATCACAAACGATGCCACGGCAGTGGCCGGGATGACGGGCGCCAGATACGCTGAGCGCCCTCTCCCACAGGAGTACAGGTGCGAGAAGATCGCAAGTATGACAAGAACGGGAACGAAATTGGTCAACCGATCCAGCGCAAAGGTCGGAAGGACGGATCGTACTATCACGATTTCGATGACAATGGAGAGACCGTTTCTCGTGCCGAGCAACTCCGCCGCGTAAACCGACGCTCAACTGAGATTGCTCAGGAAAGCGTTGTCCCCAATCTCCACAATGAAGTTCGTGCTGCCTTCCTGCAGTGGCAGATCGACATGAGGAACCATCTCAATGCCGCGCTGATCGGACTTGATCCGCAGCAGGCCGGTTTCCTGCGCAGGAAATACGAGACCCAGATGGCCACAGTCCAGGCTGCCTATGACTCGGGCAATCTGCTTCGCGAAGCCCGCTATTGGGCCAGTGCGACTGCTCCCAAGCAGGGAGGAAAGCCTACGGCCGTTGCCGCAGCCGCTGCCCAGAACGCCATTATCATCGCTGCCAATACCGCAAGCACAGCCGAGCGAGGCCCTTCGCGCCCTGTGACGACACAGCCAATGCCGCGATTGAGTCGTGAGGTGCGTGGTCAGTTTGAGATGCCGTTGGCAATCTATCCGCCTGCTCCGAAGTGGCGCGAGGCCAAGGCAGATGTCGATCCCCGCTACAAGAAAGTCATGACAGCGATCAATGCTCCGACCAAGGTCCAGCGGCGATCTCCCAATGCCGGAACAGTAACTCCATGGAGTGATCAGTCTGTCTTTGGGCCGACTCAGCCTCCTGTTGAGCGGATTAGCACTTATACCCCAGCACAGCGCAAAGCCTATTTGGATCAAAGGATTATTGCCCTTCGGGACCAGGGTGTCTTTGACGCTCCTACGGTCACGACCCCAATCAATGCCCAAATGGATTACTACACCAGAGCGATTGATGAACTGCACAAGCTTTCCCGTGATCCAATGCACGGTCCTGCAGAGCGACAGCGGATTGCAGCCCAGTTGCTCAAGCTGCAGACTGCCTACGCTGAAGCCCAGGTCAAGAACAATGGCCGGGCCAGTGCTCCTGCCAACACTATCTCGAGTCGATCGATACGTGACGGAGCCATGGCGCTGCACAGGCAGGTCCTGGACAGCGAGGATCGCCTGAAGCTCAGCCAGGGCAAGACCATCCAGGAGATTGTCAATCGACGTCAGGATGTGAGGCCGGCGGCCAACAGTATTGGTGTTCTGCCGCAGATTGGCCCCGGTGTTCCGGATGCCAGTGAAGCCCTGCGTCGTGAGAAGCTCATTGATACCATCATGAGCACCCGGCTGAGCACCACTGATTACATCCGGGCTGGTGAAACTGCTCCCTCGAAGCTGGTCCGTCCCAGCCAGTTCTTTGCCCGTAGTGCAACCACACTGCAGAACCGTAATGGCAAGCGGGCTGGTGTCGATATGACAGCACCTGAGTTCGATAGCCACCGTCGGGTGGTTGTCCGTAAGTGGGCCGATCAGGTCAATGCCATGTTGCCAGTTGGGCAGTCTCCCATCCCGACATCAGGGCCAGGCTTTGAAGAAGTCGTCAAGAACTTCGTCAGTTACGGTCAATGGCGCCAGGGTGTGATCCCCGCCATGCAGTCCGGGATGAGCGATCACGTTATGGGTGGTCACGCTGGACATGAGTCTCCACAGGAGCTGGAGATGCTGGCCCGTGAAGCGGCTCAGGTCATGTTGCAGTCAGGCGCCGTCAGGGCCAAGGTCGACAAGGCAGTCAACCGCGGACTGGCTGGTGATCTCAGGAACCGGCTGCAGGCTCTCGCCGAGTCAGTTACCCCGGTCGATCGCGGTGGTCGGGCGTTTGACAGTCCGGCCGGTGGTATGGGTCAGCGGATGAAGAAGCTCTATGAGAGCGGAGAGGCTCACATTGGTCTGAGTCTGCATCGTCGTGATGATGGTGAGATCAGCCTGACCCTTTCTCCCAATTTGACCAAGACACAGGCCATGAACGCGCAGTCCGAGATCTACGATCGCCTGATTGCCAATGATTTCGAAGCCTCACGACAGTCGCTCCAGTCCCGGGTTGATGCTGGCAAGATGTCTAAGCGCGAGATGAACCGGCGATTGCGTCTGACTACGAACTCGCAGGCCGAAAAGCGCGAGATGCTCATGAACGGCTGGAACGCTGTCTATGATGCAGTCGCTAGTGGTGAGGTCGACATGGACAAGGTCATTGCCAAGGCCCAGCCTTCGTTTGGCCGCGGTATGGTCGCTCATAACCACAACGCAGATGGTCGCGAAGAGTCCTACAACGATAACGACGAAAGTCGTCATCGGGAACAGGGCATGGATGATCAGGTCAACTTCTGGAAGAGTGTTAGCAATCGCTGGTCCGGTTTCGATCCCAATGGACACGAGTCTGAGATGACCGGTGTCGAAATGACGACTAAACAGCACGAACATGCTGTCAGGGTTCGCAAAGAGCATGGTGGCAGACTGGCTGCCCAGTGGCTTGAGTACGATACCCAACTCTCGCGTCTGCACGAGGCGAAGGCAGCAGGTCAGAAAGTCAGCGGTTCCACAATTCATGGTCTTGAAACCCGGATGCGTGAACTCGAAGACCAGATGGTCACATACTTCGGTGGCGAACTTGACCTCCCCACACGCCCCAGTGGATATGAAGAGGCAGCCCGTTTCGGCCGCAAGGGTGAGAAGAGTTACTGGAGTGGTCACGTCAATGAAGCGGCTATGGGATCGTCATACGACAGCGCAGTTGCATGGACCCGCGAGCAGGATGAACTGATCCAGCGGACACTAATGCATGACGCTAACCCGGACACCAGTGTTGATGGTGTAGGTGTCCAGTTCGAAGCCTTCCGTTCTAATGCCATTGAGAGTCTTCGTATCGGTGGGCATCGCCTTGATCCACATGAGTCAAGTCCGTACGAGTGGTTTCAGCAACTGTCAGAGAATGTGAACTCACAACTGAAGCAGGGTGGTCTTTCCTCGCAGAGTGACCGGGCGATTTCGGGCTTCCTGTCAGCCCAAGGGTTCCATCATCCCGGACCGTTCAATCCGATCCTCTCACTTCTCCGTGAACAGGAAGAGGCTATCGCTCCGTATCGTGGTACAAGAGCGATGCAATACATGAAGTTCATTACTGGTCACGGTGCCTCTTCAACAGGTGCAGGGCGCATGACTCTGGCCCAGCGTCGCAAGCTTAAGCACGAGCGTGCCTCTGGACGGATCGCTGCCGATAGTGCGATGGATCCGATGGATTTCATCCGGATCATGCAGTCACGTGCAGCTCAAGTTATCCCGGCTCATGAGCAGGACAGTCTTCCCGTTACCGAACGTCGTTTCCGCGCTGGTGTAAGCGACCGCAGTTTGTCCGAAGAGCAACGACTCAAGAACAATGATGCGTACGCTAATCTGCGTAACCAGACATTTGAGACTGTCATGGGATCGTTCCTGGCTGATATGGGTCTTGGGAACGACACTGCCGATCTTCGGAAGCATATTGGTAAGGCAATCGCTGAACCCCTGGCCCGCCACATCTACGACCGATCGTCAGCAAGTGAGCGTGGTGATCTCTCCTTTGAAGATATTTGGGATCGCGCTCAGCACGGACTTCCAAGAAACCGGGACGAAACAGATCCGCCGATTGTAGATAAGCTTGTACAACATGCAAAGAACATGAATCGTGGTTCGCTTCCTGTTGATCTGGTGCTTGGTAAGGGTCAGTACAACCTGCTTGAGCCAGGTAGGGGTAATGCTCGCTGGGATCAGGAAGACAACAAGCCCCAGGATCGTCTGGTTCGCAATATGACCGGCATGATCAGCAGTCTGCTCTTCCCACGTGACGAAGGCACGCGACTGGATCCGTGGGAAGATGAGTACGATCCCCAGTATGCTGCGCTCTCCCACATCCGGGCTGACCAGGGCCTTGGTGATCCCAATGAACAGCGTCGTCTTCATGAGATCAAACTGGCGATGACCGAGATTGAGCAGGGATACAGCAATGCTGAGCTGATCGGAAAGCTCGACCCTCGTGTGCTTGAGAATCTCCCTGAAGGTTTCACTGGTCGCCAGACCCTTGCGTTCTTGAACGATCGTGGTGGCCCACTTCCCACACTGAAGCATCAACAAGGTCTCGAAAAAGGGGATCACAGGTATGTGAAAACCCGCGAAGGTGCAATTGCAATTGTCAATGCCATTTCAGCTACTCCTGCTGGACAATGGGCTGAACTCCGTGATGAATACAACACACGAACCCGACTACATCGTCGTGAAATCGATAGCGGCTCACTTCCGCGCGATGTCCGCGGTAATGGTGATGCTGCTCCGTTTGCTATCGGTCGCCGGCCGGCCTACAGGATCCATGGCCTGTCCGGCGCCCTCGCGAACTTTGTTCATGACGCCAATATGGGAACAATTTCGTACAACAACGACGATCCCATCAATCCTGGTCTCCTCAAGGATCACGGTATGTCTCCGGATGAAGTTCTGGCCGCCATCACTGCTGATCAGGAGAACATCCTCCACCACAAGTTCACATCACTGGTCGAAGGTGCTCCAAAGCTGCACGCATTGCTGACAGGTGCCAATGAACACAGGCCAGATGAGGCTGATTTCCAGACTTACAAGACGCGTGGCCCACCGAGTCCGAAAGCTCCGCTTATGGCACAGACGCGCGCTGCGACTGTGCTTGCCGCTGTTGCTGAAGCAATTGGTGGTCGATCACGCTCTGGCTACACCCTCAAGAGTGGATTGCAATCTGGAACACTGGGTGAGATCACAATTGAATCCAACTATCGCAAGTTCAATGAGGATAGTCGTAACTCAGAAGTCGAGTGGCTTCGCCGCGAGTTTGCATCTCATCCAAGCCACAAAGATCGGTTTAGCGGTCTTTCAGATAGTGAATACGACGAGGCTGTGGCAAACATCTCCGTTGATGAGGTTCAACAGTTCAAGCTTGATCTTCGTCGATCGTACTCCAATCGACACAAGTCCGAACATCATTACGATGCTGGTGTTTATGAGCGGATGCTTACTCAAGCATCCCCGATCCCGTTCAATCTTCGGATGCTCGAAGGACAAAAGGCTTCCGATGGCCAGGTTGGATACGGCATTGCCGGTATCCAGACTGTGTCACAGGCTAATCAGGTGTATGCTGCACTTTCGGAACTCATGGATCAGTATGTATCTGCTCAAGAGACATACCACGAAACAGAGGCCAAGCGCGCAGAAATCCTGGCGAGTCGGAGTGGTGAGGAACTCCCGGCGCACTCTCCGATCATGTTCCACAAGGACACTCTGCAAGATCTGGTAGAGGCACTTAATCTTGATGCAGCTGCTCTGGAAGCAATTGGGCTTGATCCAAGAAACCCGGATGCACGTGAACACGCTATCAAGGCTGGGTACGAACTTCCGTCTCATCTGATTTCAAAACCTGTTACGCACGATGGTACTGCTCGCAAGTTCACCGGGAACAATGAGTGGGCGCCAGTCATGACTCAGCCGGTTCATATTGGTCGGTCAGACAACAAGTTCAAGTCACCACGCTCGAGCCAGCCTCATGCAACTGAGCTGAACAGTGCTCGCACAGATTATCTGACTGCTGAAGAGGTTGTCACGCGCGAGCTCGCGGAGCAATACCAATTGGATCTGGCACGGGATCGATTTGGTAATCTCATGGAAGTGGGTAACACCGGTCGTTTCAAGGCCAGGATCCCGGTTCCGAGCTCCTATCCACGCCCTTATACCAACGAAGAGCAGACTGCACTCGCTGCCATGCGTGATCCGGATATGCCGGGTTCCGCCATGCATCAAATGCTGCAGGAAAAGGCACTCCAGACTCGCGGAAAGAACATGCCAGGCTTTGCTGGTGAGCGCGTCTGGTCGAAGCTCATGCAGGATCCCATCTTTGAGCATGAGGATGACAGCGGTTTCTTCACAATGGCCAAAAATCCCTTTGGAGCAATGCAAGCCGGTCGGGGAACTATTTGGGGCAATCCGTTTGCGATCGGTATGCCGCATCCTGACGGTTGGGAGCGAACAATCACCAAGGGCACCGCGGGTAAGCTCTATGAAGAATGGCTGCGTAATCCTGGTGATAACAAGTGGAGCAAATACCAGGATCGCATTGCCAAGAGCGGAAACGACTACTGGAAGCAGAACGCTGAAAACCTCTCCCGATGGGGAGAACTGCGACAGCGCTACAGTGATCTGGAAGGTCGCCGGGTTTTCTGTCCCGGCTGCAAGGGCAAGGCTGGATACTGCCACCTCTGTGGTGGATCCAAGGTCTTTGCTGACTGGGCAAAGGAAGATGCCGAGATTGCCAACCTTCAAAAGGACCTTGGGAACTTCACGATCCACGATATGGTGCAGGATAAAGATGGGAAGTGGGTTATCAATCCGGCGTCTAACGGTGGGTCGGCTGACCTCAATGAGTTCCGTGAACAGCAGAATGCCAATAAGGCTAATACCCTCATCAGAGATGAGGCTCGGGTTGATCTGGTTTTACGTGAGCTTGATCGCCTGGATCCAGCCATGCGCAAGAGCGGTAAAGTCAGTCGCGAAGCACTGGCTGGCCTGTCTCATGCTGCGGTACAAGTGCTTGAGCGAGAGCTCAAGCGCGCCAAGAAGACTTTGCAGCCATTTGTTTCTGGTTCACTCAGCGATGAAGAGTTCGCCGTTCTCGCCGCCGAAGATCAGGCCCATACGGCCCGTGTCATTGCTGGTGAGCAACGTCGACGTGACAACGATCCGTCGACTCTGGCCCAATATGAGGTCAATCGGAGTTCTGCGACCTGGCGCAAGCTCGCAAACGACAATCCCAATCTGAGCCATGCTCAACTCGATCTCGAGTACCAGAAGATCCAGCACAAGATTGCTACCAGCCAAAACCCGAAGGGTGTTCGCGCTGGTGAGATGAGTGTCGATCTTGCGACCTTTGGTCTCTCTCGCATCCCGGATCTATTCAAGGCCGGGAAGGAGATGGTGACGAACTGGTGGCACGATCAGCAGGTTCTCAAGTTCGCTAATATGCCTGGCCAGAAGTTGCCACCGCGCAATCCGGCCAATGGTCAGTTCATGACCCAGAAAGCATATCGGCAGATGCTGGCCGCACAGCAGCCGCGGATCAATGGCAAGTTCGCTAGTCAGGCGCAATGGCAGGCACATCAGGCCGCACTGGCCGGTGGGGTTCCGCCGTCTTTGGCTTCCTCGCAGATTTCGCTTGCTCCGGCTCCGGCTGCGTTGTCTGCGCCAACTGGCCAAGCTCCTGCGCCCGCGAGATCTTTGCTCGGAAGCGTCGCCGGCGGTCTCGTGACGACTGCGGCGTTGGGCGCGCTTGCTGCCAGCACAGTCTTTGGCTCGATTGGTCGCTACACCGGGACCACCGGACACGATCCGTTTATCGAAGATCTGATGAACAACTATGCCGACTCAGGTATCTGGCCGACCCAGAGTCAGTTGCGCCATGCTGAGGCACTCCACAGCGGGGCAACCGAGCTGATCGCCAATGCTGGTCCGAAGCGCTACAACCATGCGATTGACCCGGACAGCTCGGCATCCAACCTGCAGCACATCCTGATCGGCAACATCCACGACGACACTCCTGGTGCTGGCGGTCTTTACGAAGCTGTCTTCGGGATGAAGTTCGGTCACACAGGTGGTTACACCCCACTCAATCTTGAAGACCGATCTGGTCCGATCCCCGAGCATTACGATCCCAATGCAACCTGGGGTGGTGATCAGGCCGAAGCTCGGCGGATGCGTCGCTATGACGACAGCTATGCCAAGGTCATCACCGGTGGTCCAGGTACCGGTAAGTCCGCGGTCGATGTCTCGACGGTGGTTGATGCGCTGACCAGTCTTGATCCCGACGTTCACACCAGCCCACACGATGCTCCAATGATCGTTACCTTTGGTCGCAAGGCCACTAACGACATGAAGCGTCGCGTATTTGACGGACTCGTCAAGGCCGGGATGTCCAAAGCCGAAGCCGAAGAGATGATGGCAGAGTACGCCGGCGGCGCCAACGGAGAGGGTGGTAAAGGTATCGTGACCTTCCACGAACTTGGCCGCATGATCATCAACGAAATTGGTTGGGAAACTGTCTTTGGTCGCACTCTCGGTGGCGGCGGTGATATTGATCGGGATATCGATGTTACTGATCCAGCCGTTCAACAGTTCGTTGAACACAATCCGCAGACGGGTGATTGGGGAATCAAGCCTGGTTTTGCTTTCAAGGGCAAACATGGTCTTGGGACGCCCAAGCAGGCGACAGTTCCACAGCAGATCGAGTACTTCCGGGAAGCATTACATGAAATGGAGCGTGACGATCTCTATAACGTCACCAGTCGCTTCCAGGACTTCCTCCCGTACGTTTACGATGCTTCGGGTGAGAAGCGGATCCGACGTGGCAAGGACGAGTCCATGGTTGAGATCAACGGTGAACTTGTTCAGAACTACCGTGACTCAGAACGTCAGGTGCAGACACTCGAAGCTGGGATGGCTCCGCAGGAGAAGGCACTCTGGGAGAAAGTTCGCCAGATCGGCGAGTCCGGGATCTCGGCACATGATGTGATGAAAGTGACCGATCCAGGGAACCCAAACAATTCACAGGCCAATGAAGAGATGTATGTAGCTGCTGCCACCCTGGCGCACATGGATGAGATGATGGGTCGTGGCCGACTCCGCCGGCACGAAGGAACTGGTGAGTATGTAGTCGATCGCCTCTTCCACTCGTGGGATTTGATCAGCAAACCAGTCCAGAAGGCTATTGAGCAGATGCGAGCCGGTAATCGCAGCTGGGCCAGTCAGTTCAGCCTTTGGAACAGAGAGATATTGATGGGAGAGGCCCAGGACGTCAACCTTGGCCAGATGACATTTGCCGAGCAGTTCACTGGTGGATTGCAGAATCTGACCCTCTCGGCTGACCCCAATCAGACGATCTTTTCCTTCCGTGGTGCGGTCCGCGGTATCTTCCAGTCTGTGCTTGATGGCGCCCAGAAGATGAACACGGCTGTTCACCTTCAGGATCAGTACCGGATGGGCGCTCAGAAGGCAATGCAGCTCAATGAGTGGACCAAGCGCTTCAAGTACGCCCAGGTTAATGAGCACGGTGATGTTGAGTCGTTCCGGGTCCTTGATCAGCCGGAAATCCATGCTGCCCGCGATGCGCAGGGTAATTACCTCAAGCCAGGTGGCGGCGACATGTTCGTCCCCGTCAAGGCGTACGGTGGCTCACAAGACAATGAGTTCGGCGGTGTTCAGCATCAGTATGAAGTCATGGGCGCCATGCTCCAGCATGTTCTGGGTATGGACACCAGTCATCACGACGATCGGATCCACGGCTACATTGACCGGTTCGTTGGGGACATCAATGTTGAAGGACGGGAACGACCGGCGGTTGTTCTTGCCCGGACCAACAAGGAAGTTGCCGAGATCACCCAGCACCTCGAAAAGATGGGCCTCCCGGTTGTAGCCAACTTCAGTGAAGACAACTACAAAAAGTGGACTGAGCTCTCCAAATGGCTCGCCCAGAACGAAGAGGGAATCTTCGCAGACACACCAGAAGGCAATGCCAATCTCGCCCACGCGCTTCAGAACGATAGCCATCTGATGCAGCTACTGGACCCTGAGTTCCAGCTCGGTGTTTCCGATCCGAAGGTCAGTCAGGGATACGGTAAGTTCGCTGGCGAAAAGGGTATGAGCAATCTTCTGCATGAGATCCAGCTCTATCGGGACTGGACCAAGCTGCCCAATATGCAGAACCTTGACCCTGAAGACGACCGGCGCCAGTTTGGTGTCCATGTCATGACCGGACACACGGTCAAGGGTCTTGAGTTCGAGCTTGGGTTCATACCCAATGCGACTGAAGCCTCCTACCCAACCTGGAGTGCGAAAAATGTCCAGGCAGCCCAGGACACTGCGTCACGGATGAACGTGGCTTTGACCCGGGCGGGTACCACGATTGGCATGGTTGCAGAGCCGACGGCCTCTGAACTCGACAACATGACTGGCCACGCTCGCCGGTTGCGGGAGGCAAACCCCTACTTCCAGATGGTTGATGCCATGTACACGGGTGGGGAACTTAGAGACACATGGGTTGATAGCAAGTCCGAACAACGTCTTCAGCGTGAACAGCATGCGGCCGGACTGGCTCCCCGCATCCTTCCTGATGGACGTTCTGCATCAGCAATGGCGCCAACCTTCCGGGGCTTTGGTCCAACGATCGGGTCGATTGTGCCGGGCACATTGCCTGTTCCGACAGTCAAGAATCCCTATGCCCAGAAGCGTGGGTTTGGTCAGATGGTCCGTGGACTCTTCAAGGGCAAGGGATACGCCGAAGGCGGCATGATCCACGACGATGGCCTTGCCATGATTGGTGAGAAGGGTCGCGAAGTTTACTGGGATCCGAGCCAAAACGAGTTCATCATGGCTAACGAACCCATGCTGATCGAAGGCAAGAAGGGTGGCTATGTTCTCAATGAGAAGCAGCTGCGCGAACGGGCGAAGCGGGCTCCGCGACGCAAGGCGCTGGCCAATGGTGGTCATTTCATCGAAGCATCCGGGAACTCGAGTTTGGTTCGGGCCAATGATCCAGCCATTGCCGATGCGATCCAGCAGTACGCCCACTTCTATGGCGCCCATGTCATGCAAGAAAACGTTGGTCAAGGCGGTGCCGATGATATCTACACCCGGATCAACTTCAAGAACGAGCAGCATGCCAAGATGGCGGCCGCTGGTCTGCAGGAAAACATCATCAAGCCGGCTGGGAACGCGATTACACCGCTTGATACCAATGAGTTGCAGAGTCACCCAGCTCTGAAGGCGCTGATGGCTGGCACAGATCCGACAAACAATTGGGGACAGGGCAGCACCCAGCTGGATATCTCCAAGATGGGCGATCTCCATGAGGGCGCAGTCGCCACCGAGATGAAGGTCTTTGGAGAAGGACTGAGAAAACTCAACGGCACAGTTGGCGAAACCCAGACAAAGATGGCTGATCTCGGTAAGGCAATGGCTGAGAACTTCGGTGATCTCAATACCCCGAACGCTCATTTCCGACGATCCATAGCACAGGGCGAAAAGAACAAGGGTATCCAGTTCGACCAGGTAATGGCAACGAAGGAACAGCTTCCGCAAATGGCCAATCCGTCATTGCCGCTTGTGCCGTTGCGCAATATGGCAGTCGGCGCCAGTCTCACTGGGGCACATGACTTCACTCCTGAAAACCTGGGACGCGGGTTCACAATTAATGGGGAGACCGGCGGGATCGAAATGACCCGCATGAACCGGATTGCGTCCAATATCGCCAAGGGATCAGGCAGTCCGAGCAGTGGTTGGGGCAACTTCTTCCATGGTCTGAACTCGGAAGTTGGCCAGTCCTACTTTGTTGCTGCTGATCTTGCCCGTGTCGCAACTGACACCATTGATCAGGGCATGTCCGCTGCTGCGGAGATGGAGAACAAAAAGGTCTTCGCCCAGAGTGCCCTGGGGTATTACCCGGCGATGGGTTCGAGCGATGCGGTGTACGACGGATACACCAACTCGATGTCGGATGCCTACAAGGGCAATGATCCAACGCGGACCAAGTGGCTTGAGTCCATGGGTATCACTGAGACCGATTGGCAGGCATCGCTTGGTGCCGGTGCTGCTGCTTCTGGGTACACACTTGATCCGAAGTCGTTGCAAAGTCTGGACAATCTCAACACCCAACTGGCTCGTAACGAGATCTCGCAGGAAACGTACAACGAACAGTCTGCCAAGATCATGGACACGATTGAAAGCACGATGACACCTGTTGGTGATCAGCTTGCTCAGGTTGGTGCCTGGGGCAAGACAATGGGCATGAGCTCAGAAGATGCTATCCGGATGACCATGGTCACGGGTCAGATGGCTGGGATCGATATGAGCAAGCAACTCGATCCCGAACATCAAGGTTTCATGATGGGAACCGCGGGCATTATCCAGGAGCTTGCCAATCAGTCTCCTGCCGGTCCGGCTGACTTCCTCGAAGCCTTCAAGTACTCAGCCAATGTCACGATGCCGCTCTTGGGCGCTGATGGAACAGATCTTGGGCGTGAAGACGCTGGCGATATCACTGACGAAGAGATGGCGTTCGTCAAGACCAGCAAGCTTGGTGGGATGGTCAATGCCCTTCTCCGGGCTGGTATGGATCCGAGTGCTGCCGGCCGTATGCTCCGCCAGGTCGTCGACATGCGCTATGACATGAACCCGAAGCAGTCGTACTACACAGCACTTTCGCAGGGTACGGTTGATCAAAACGGCAATTACATCAATGCCAATGGCACCGCGTTCGACATGTCGACGGTTCAGGCCGGAACCTTTACGGCCGATGGCAAGTACGTTGGCGGGAACCTCCCCACCAGCGACGCCAATATGGCGAACTTCTCGAAGAACGTCATTGATGCTAACTACGCCTATCAGTCGACCGAGACCAATGCCCGGATGTTGGCTATCCAGTCTGGATACGACATCAGCGATCGTGGTCCGGTTGCTGAAGGGTGGCTCGATGACAAGTTCTCGGACCAGTATCGCGGTACGCAGAAAGGCATGAGCCGTCAGGCTCAGTCCTATACCGTCCAGACACAGGAAGCAGCTGCGATGGCAGACAATGGCTTCAGCATGGATGGAACAACCTATCACGGTCAGATGTCGATTGATGCTCAGACCATCCAGTTGACCGGGAAGAACATTGACTTCCAGATGGCCAATGTGGGATGGCAGATCCCGTTCATGGAAGCATCGCTCGGCGCGTCGCGGGCGTCTCTCGCCGCGTCGGCCGGCTCTGTCGAAGCTGGGGCTGCATTGAGTCGGGCCGAACTGGCTGAAGAGCGTCGTCACCTTGGCTTTATGAAGAGCATTGAGCCAATCCGGCGCGAGCAGTTCGATGTCAGCCAAGAGGTTGAGCGCAATAACCTGGCTCGCCAGGAACGTTCGATGCTCAACAACCGCTGGTTGGAAGACACACTGTACGGCGCCCCGGGCTCAGATCAGTCTTACAGAGCATGGAGTAGCTGGAATCAGCGTGCTGCCCAGGAGCGACAGGGTTCCCAGAACGCGGGTAATGCAACTTACCTTGCTCCGACTAGTGTCATGGGTCTCGAGAACCAGATGGCCTATCGCTCACTCGAGAACCAGCGCTCGATGCTGATCTATGGTCAGTCATCTCTCTCAGCCGGTGCTGCCTATGAAGAGCAGATGGACTTCCTAAAGTTCCAGGAGCAGTACCAGGAGAAGAAGGTCGAAGTCAATGGTGAACAGCGAAAGACCCAGCGCGAGATTGAAGATGAGGCATTGGCTGATCAGAAGCGCGCGCTTGAGATCAATCAGCGTTTGCAGCGGGAGATGTTCGAGGAGAGTGAGCGGCAGCTCAATGCCCAGATCGGTCTGCTTGATCTGAAGGCTGCCAAGCTCGAGGCTGATGTTGCTGCTTCCCACGCTCAGATCGCTGCTCAGGAGATTGCGATCGCCCAGCAGGAAAAGGCGATCCAGATGGCCAAGGAAGAAGCTGAGCTGCAGCGCCAGGATCTGATGATCAAGAAGCAACAGAACGATCTCGATCGACGCCTCATGCCCGAGCGCAAGCGTCAGCAGGAAGAAGAACTCGCCCACTTGTCCAAGTTGGCTCCGGTGCTTGAGGTGATTGCTGCTGCTGTCATCATGACCGTCAAGGGGTCTGGTCCATTTACTGGCTTGGCCAAGGGTATGAACGGCAAGGATGTTGATGACGCCGGGTATGTAGAGTTCGAAGCCTGGCTGACCAATATGGGCAAGACATTTGAGTCGTTGCCTGAAGACATTGCACTGGCGATGTTGGGCGCCATTACTGGCTCGGTCCAGATGTTCCCCGGTATGGCCGCCCTGATGAACTTCAAGACATCGGGCAGTCTCGGTGACCTCCATCCGTTCCTCAAGGGCGAAGACACCAATGGTGATGGCACGCCCGATACAAGCGGCGCACTGGACACCGCGAAGGTCATCAATGCCCTGACATCCAATAATGATGTTATCCACACCCAAAACCAGCTGATTGTCCAGCGACTGGAAATGTTGATTGGTGTCGGCGAAAAGAACGCGCGCCGCGGTACCAATGGCGATCCGCTGGTTGTGCGCACAGCTCAGGCCAACAATGCCATTCAGGAAGTGGCTGGAACATACGGATCACCGCTGAGTCTTGTGCCAAATATCGGTCTGGGTATCTTCAGTGCCATGACCATGAGCAAGATTGGTGGCAGTATCTTCCGAAAGCCAGGTCCTGATGAGCCGCCCATAGCAGGGTGGCGCGGCGGTCCCCGCGGACTTGGCTATGGGCCGGGTTCCATCAGCCGGATTGGTTACGGGGTTGGTGGTGCTGCGCTAGGTGCCGGTCTCGGCTACGGTGTCTCTCAACTTACCGGCTGGGATGAGACAACTTCCATGGTTGGCGGCGGTATCCTCGGCGGCCTGATGGGTCTCGGTTCTCCGACAATGGCAGGGATGTTCAGCAATCGTGCCCCAGGTGGCGGTGGCGGCTTCCCCTTCCCTAAGTCAAAGAAGGCGCGGTTGGGTATGGGCGCGGCCGGTCTGCTTCTCGGCGGGGCTGCGCTTTACCACTGGGACCCGTTCAACATGTTCGATGATAACGAAGCTGGTGCTGCTGGGCTTGGCGAGTTTGGCGGGGGCTCTGGTGGCGGTGGCGGCCGTGGTTTCCCAGGTGGTAGCCTCGGTCAGAAGATCGGCATGGGTGCCATGACCATGATGGGCATGGGTCTCGATCTGTTCGGTATGACCAGCGGCGCGTTCTCCATGGGCAAGTCTCTCCTTGGGAGCAAGGCCGGGCGTATGGGTGTCGGCGCCGGTCTCGGTGTCGGTATCGATGTTGGACTGAACAAGGTCTTTGGCGAAGGCCACAGCAATGCCGCGACGAAGGGCATGATGGGTATCGGTGGCGCGATGATGGCGTCCGGCAACCCCTACATGATGCTCGGCGGTGGTCTGTTGATGGGTGGCGCGCAGCTCTATGAGCGGAGTGCCACGGTTCGCAAAGCAGTCGGCTGGGTCGGTGATACCGCGAAGGACCTCTGGAACAGCGATATCGCTCAGGACGGCTTCAAGAAGCTCAAGGAGTTCGCTGATTTCCTCAAGGACCTCTCGTGGGATGATGTCAAGCAGGCGATCAAGGACTTCCCGGGCAAGATCAAGGAGTTCTTCACCGACGGCGACGCACTCGCCAATGCCGTCAAGGAGTTCTTCCACCTCTTCTTCAAACCGCTCGATCTCATCATTGACAAGTACCTCCCCTATGGGGAAGAGATCACAGCCCTGGTTGGCAAGGTGTTCGATACGTTCGTCAACATCTGGGCCGATGTCAACGCCTTCATCCTGAGCACGTTCGGCACGATCGCAAGCTACCTGCTCGAGAACTGGAACGATCCGATCGGGATGCTCAAGGATGCGTGGGGTGTGATCACCGGCGCCTTTGATGCTGTCTGGGATTACGTTTCTTCCAACTGGGATGATCCGACCAAGATCCTGGGCGATATTTGGGATCTGGTCACCGGTACCTTCAGTGGCATCGTTGACTGGCTCAAGGACAACGGCCTCGATATCAGCGGTATCTTCGGTGAGATCACGGCTGTCCTCGGGACCGCGGTCAGTGCCCTTGGTCAGGGCATGGTCGATATGATCAACAAGGCCATCGACTACGCGAACAAGGTTCTTCCTGGCTTCCTCGAGATCGAGCATATCGGTGGTGGCGACGAAGACACGACCGAGCCGATGTACAAGATCCGCAAGGGCTCAGGAGGTGGTTCGGTCACATCAGGTGGTGGTGCCTCCGGTGGTGGTAGCGGCGGCGGTGGCGGCCTTGGTGGTGGTGGAGCCTCGGCCGGTGGCTTTGATGGCAACTTCTTCACCGGCTCGAGCGAAGAGACGACCGGCATGGTCCGCAACTGGATTGCAAGCAGCGTTGCCGGCTTCGGGGAACTGTTCAAGGGCGCCATGATGAACGAAGACTTCGCCACAGAAACCGCTGGGTTGATGCACCGTAATGTCGCAGGAGCTTTGGGAGCCGTTGGTTCTCAGCTCAAGGAGTCGATGTCCGGTGACGAGAAGGGTGGCGTGGTCGCCGGGTTCGTCAAGGACTTCAGTGACGGGATCGAGAAGCAGTTTGCCGAAGCCAATGCTGGTCTCGGTGGTGACGAGAAGGAGGGTCCGGTCGGCAAGATGAAGGCCGCCCTGAACAAGCCGCTCGACGCCTTTGGTGCTGCCTTCAATGACGAGTGGCGCGATGACCAGATCCGGCAGCTGCGATCGTTCAGCGCTCTCCCGGTCGATGTCTACCGGCAGGCCATGGGTGAAGATGGTGAGAACATCCGCCGATCCGCGGTCTCCTTCAATCAGATCTTTGAGGGTGTCCAGTGGATGTTCGACTCGATTACCAAGAGCGGTGTCTTCTCGACAGCCTACGAGGGTATCGCTGGTGGGATCAAGAGCGTCTTCGGTGCCGTTGAGGCAACCCTGACCACACTTGCCCAGGTCATCCGTCAGATGAACCAGGTGATCGGTGGTGGTGATCCGGAGAGCAAGCGCTCCAAGGGCTTCGCCAGCGGCACGATGTACAACAACGAAGCCGGGATGTATCTGGTCGGTGAGGCCGGTACCGAACTAGTCCACCTGCCACAGGGCGCGCGCGTCTACAACGCCGCGGAAACAAGCGCCATGCAGGGTGAGACCGCGTTTAGCATCTCGCCGGATCTCGATGCCAAGATGAGTCAGGGTCGCCGCGGTGGACGCGAGATGACACTCAACCTCACTATCGATGTCAAGGGTGGTGGCACGGTCGATCGGGCGATGGTGGAAGACGTCGTCGAGACTGCCTTCAAGACCTTCGCGCAGGAGATGGATAACGACCAATGAGCACCATAACCACACAACTCTTTCGGATCAACAGCACCTGGCAGCGTCCTCCGGATAACTACCAGGA